>RRYU01009323.1_pt1 | contig 26003 bp, 17 predicted proteins | sample 2162651 | NCBI WGS metagenome assembly RRYU01 (sample SAMN10267283, study PRJNA491782) | microbial mat metagenome | isolation source: biomat in the production well | place: Japan: Minami-Kanto gas field, natural gas well KTG3 | collected 2017-06 | reverse complement strand
AGATAAGTCTTTTATTATGGTCTCAGGATATTGTTCTCTAATCAAGGCCGAGCGCATCCCGCCCGTGAATGAACCATCATCAACCGGATCACCATGGCGGGTTTTCCCATGGCCTTGCATCCGCCTATAAACCCGTTTCTGCATAATGCCAGCGATCATTTGCATTGAAACCAGGAGACCGGCGACCGGTTCTTGAAGTTATTAGCCCCATCGATGAAGGACGCTGTCGAACAGGGCCTTAATAGAGGTGAGAGATATACAATGGTCGCTGCAGGCGGTTGGTGGAATTTCCGGGTGGATTGCCGCGCGGTACGGATGAGCGAAAGCCATGAAGACCTGACTGACCATACATCTATCAAACGATTTTATGCCAAATTCTGCGATACTCCGCACCTGGGAGTGCAGTCCCTTAGTTTGTTGTCTGTACGCCAAAACAAATAGTACTCATATGCAAATAAAGGTCAGCGAGTTAATCGTCAGATTCATGGAGCGGCTGGGTATCGAGGCCATCTTCGGCATGCCCGGCGCGCACATACTTCCGGTCTATGACAGCCTGTATGATTCCTCCATCGAAACCGTTCTGGTCAAGCATGAGCAGGGGGCGGCGTTCATGGCAGGCGGTTATGCGCGTGCGTCCGGCAGGATCGGCGCCTGCATCACTACGGCGGGCCCGGGTGCCACCAATCTGGTGACCGGAATCGCCAACGCCTATGCGGACAAGCAGCCCGTGCTGGCGATTACCGGTGAAGCCCCCACCTATATATTCGGCCGGGGTGGTCTGCAGGAGAGTTCCGGCGAGGGCGGCAGCATAGACCAGCACGCCCTATTTCAGGGCATCACTCTCTACAACAGGATCATTGAGCGTTGTGACTACCTGGGCAACTGCCTGAACACCGCAGCCAGGATTCTGCTCTCGGACCAGTCCGGCCCCGTGTTGCTGAGCATTCCCTACAATGTTCAGAACGAACTGGTGGACGCGGATCTGCTGGATCGCATCAAGACTTGCCGCAGGCCGGATGAAGGCAGCAGGCAGGGTCTGCCGGTGGGGGCCATCTGCCGCCTGCTTGCCGGATCCGAGCGTCCGGTGATAGTGGCCGGGTATGGCAGCATCAAATCTGGGGCGCAAGGCGCAATCTCACGTCTCAGCGGTCTGCTGAACATACCGGTCGCCACCAGTCTCAAAGGTAAAGGTGTGGTCAGTGAACAATCGGGGCTGTCCCTGGGCAGCCTGGGCGTCACCTCCAGCGGCAATGCCTACCAGTACATCGCACAGCAGGCCGATCTCATACTGTTCCTGGGTGCGGGGTTCAATGAACGTACCAGCTATGTGTGGGATGCCTCGCTGCTTGCCGGCAAGAGGCTGGTGCAGATCGATCACGATCCGGCGCAGCTGGAAAAGGTGTTCCAGGCCGACCTGGCGGTGCAGGGCGATATCCGGGAGATCATAGATGCCGTAGCGGATCATGTCTCGGCCAGCGGTCTGACCGGCAAGGGCCTGGACAAGGCGCTGCCCTATCTCTCCGCAACCAAACAGGATGGAAAGCGGGATTATGTGTTGTTCGAAGAAGGTTTCGCACTGATTGAGAAACTGTTTGCCAAGCTGGAACATCGCTTTGCGCAGAATGCGGTGGTGTTCGACGATAACATCATCTTTGCCCAGAATTTCTACAAAGTGGCCGTTGGCAGCCGTTTTCACCCCAACACGGGGGTATCGTCACTGGGGCATGCCATCCCCGCGGCCATCGGCTCTCAATTCGCCGAGCAAAGGCCCACATTTGCCATCATTGGCGACGGTGGTTTCCAGATGTGCTGCATGGAGATCATGACGGCGGTCAACTATGCTAAACCCCTGAACATTATCCTGTTCAATAATGCCACCATGGGCCTGATCCGCAAAAATCAGCACCAGCATTACAATCGCCGTTTCATCAACTGCGATTTCATCAACCCGGATTTTGCCCAACTCGCCCGTTCCTTTGGTATTCAATACAAACGCGTGGAGACCGAGGCCGATCTGGATGACGTGTTTGACCATTACGATCTCGAAGGGGCGATCAATCTTGTCGATATTCCAATCGACAAAGACCGCTTTCCCAACTATTCCTCCAAACGTTGAATCCAGGCGCCCAGGGGATCAGCCGTGCATGGAGTCTTAGAGCGTTTTTTTCAGCGCTTCTGCGATGATGCCGATGCCTGTGTTCTGCAGCGGGAATGGGTAAACCAGGAAGCACCCAGGCGCCCTGTCTACCATCGTGCGCTGGATTTCCTGGGACAGCTCATCGCCGATGGTGAGTCTGATCCCCCCCTGCAGGAGCTCCAGCGGCAGTTGTTTCTTGAACTGGAGAGCTTCATTCAGGTGCGGGGGGGGGATGATCGCCATTCCTTCATCGTTGTCATTCCGGTGGCCGACCGGCCGCGTCATCTGCAGGCCTGCCTCGCCAGTCTGCTGCATCAGTGCCGGCGGTTTGGCTATGGTGGCCATAAAGATGGTAATTTTCGCAAGGTCAGCGTGCTGATCGCGGACGATTCCAAACAGGCAGAGAATATCCGGTGCATCCGGGACATGGCGGCTGATTTCGCCGGAGAGGGCCTGCGCTGCCATTATTTCGGGCAGGACGAGCAGCGGCAAACCGTGCAAGCACTCGCGGGGGCGGCCGTCGAGGGGATTGTCGGTACTCCGGAGCAAACGGGCTTTCAGCACAAAGGGGCCTCGGTGATGCGCAATATCGCCAGTTTGAAACTGCGCGATTTAAGTCTGGGGGGGGACAGGCAGCTGTTCTATTTCATCGACAGCGATCAGGAGTTCGCCACTGATTCAGCCACTGGTGCGGCTGACTGCACTCTCAATTATTTCCATTATCTGGATAGATTGTTCAGTGAGACTGACGCCGAGGTGCTGACCGGTAAGGTGGTGGGCGACCCTCCCGTTTCGCCCGCCGTAATGGCCGGCAATCTCCTGCAGGATGTCATGGCTTTAATGGCCCGCATGGCCAGGCTGCCACCCGGCCAGTCCTGCCAGTTCCATGCGGAGGTGGAACCTGGCGGCGATGATGCCGGCTACCATGATATGGCTGACCTGTTCGGCTTCAAGTCAGCCGATACTGCCATGCAGTACCATTGTCCTTTGCACGGTCCACATGACCAGCGCGCCGCTTTTACCCACTTTACCGGTTTACTCAGCCGCTTCTTTGACGGCGAACACCCGACGCGCAAGACCCTTTATCAACACTGTGATGTATTGGCCGGGGTGGCTGCGGCGCGCACCGTCTACACCGGAAACTATGTGCTCAAACCGGAAGCCCTGCGTTTTTTCATCCCCTTCGCCACCCTGAAATTGCGCATGGCGGGGCCGGTTCTGGGACGACTGATCAGGGGGGAGATCGGCGGGCGTTTTGTCAGCGCCAACCTGCCCATGCTGCACCGGCGCACAGTGGCGGATATGGGGCGGTCCGAGTTCCGGCCCGATATTCAACACCGGGCCGATGCGGTGGACCTGTCCGGTGAGTTCGAGCGCCAGTACTTCGGCGATGTCATGCTGTTCAGCCTGGAGAGGCTCACGGAATCGGGCTTTCCGGTACGCGACATGGCGTTGCAGGAAATCGCCAAAGTCGTCGATGACATTGAACAGACCCTGTATGACAAGTATCAACTCAAACGGGAGCACATCCAGGAAAGACTGGCTCAGATGGAGTCCTCGTTGAATGCGCCTGCACAGTGGTGGAACCAGCTGCCGGAAATGGCCGATAGCAGAAGGCAGCTACGCCGTTTCATCGACGACATCGAGCATAATTTCGGCGCACAGGCCCGTGGTTACCATTTGATCCAGGACCTGGGACATAAACGGGAACGCCTGCGCGCCATCACCCGGGCCATCGCCCGCTATCCAGATGAGCGGGTCGCCTGGCAGTCCCTGCTTGAGCGGCCGCTGCAATGAATGTATTCGTGCTCAATACCGGCCGCTGCGGTTCCACCACCTGGATCAATGCCTGCCGGCATATCAACAATTACAGCTCGGCCCATGAGTCACGGGTACATTTGATCGGCGGTCAGCGCCTGGCCTACCCGGACCGGCACATCGAAGCCGATAACCGCCTGTCCTGGTTTCTCGGCCGGCTGGACCGGCACTATGGGGACCGGGCCTTTTATGTGCACCTCAGCCGTGAAACGGAGAGCACGGCCCTCAGCTTCTCCAGACGCATGGAATTCGGCATTATGCAGGCCTACCGTGAAGGCATCCTGCTGTATGCCGATCCCGACTGCCCGGCCGGGGACATGGCCCGTGATTACATAGATACGGTGGAAAGCAATATCGCCCTGTTCCTCAAGGACAAATCCAACAAGATGACAGCCAGGCTGGAATCGGCCAAGGCGGATTTTACAGTCTTCTGGAAGCTCATCGGGGCCGAAGGGGAGTTGGTTGCGGCATTGGCGGAGTTCGACGTGTGCTATAACCAGTCCGCAGAGGGATTGCAGCAGCGCTGACGGCAGCGTTAATGCGGTCTACCCTCTTTCGAAGTGTAATATCGAGCAGCCGCGCTCCGTATTGATGAATTGGTGCCTGATAATCCCCTCTTTCTCCTGCCAGCGTGTGATAATTTCCCGTTCATCCTTACGTGCCGCGTCATCCAGATAGACCAGGCAACGATCACTGAAGCTGTCCATCAACATGGGTATTGCGGGAAAGCGGGAGTGGCGTTGAAGAAAACCCGAGGGGCCGTCGATCACCAGCATGTCGATGTCCGCCTCCGGTATCCCGGTGGTCGCATACCACTGGAAGCTCTGGTCGCTCACTGACACCGTCTGCAAGGGCGCATGTATCACTGTTGCCAACTGGCCCAGGCCATAATGATTTAATGCCTGGCGGGTGGCCCGCGCATATGCTTCACCATTCTCAAGACTGTAGACACGACCGAGGCCGTTCAGTTGGCAGCAACGTGCCAGCATCACGGTGGTGAGACCACTGCTGCATTCCATGATCACGCCGGGCCTTGACTGCAGGCAGTGTTCGACGATCAATGTCAGAAAGTCCGCGCCTGCAGACCAGTGCTGCGTATAGGGGATGCCTTCGCATAGCCCCAGCCTGTCGCACAGGGCTTGGTATGAGCTAGGGTATGAAAGTGAGAGCAGTGCCTGGGCCGGGCCTGTGGGATTGTCAGCAAGGCTTGTCATTTCGCGAAATTTATCTCCGATTATACCGGCAAGATTGCTGAAACAAACCGCCGATATGCGTGGATAATTGGTCGCTAATCGCTGAATCCGCACCCAGTTCAGGGTCAATACCCTGCTGTCCTCCGTGGCCGCCGCAGTAACCAGGCGTGCCGAGTTCGACACCTGGGCGAAGACCGCCCCTGATTCCACCACTTTTTCAGGTGGGATGCCCAGTCCATCCGGCGTATTGAATAAGCTTACCCGTCCGGACAGCAGCATGACCATGGCGCTGAGCACCCCGAAATGGACCGCCGGTATGAGCCCCGACTGGGCCAGGGATCCCAGGTCGGCGGCCAATGCGGTTGACGGCGCGGAAATGGGGGTGGATGCGTCGCGGATCCGGCCGTCCATGGCGCCATGACTTACTCGCGAGTAACGTCAAATCGTCTATATATAGTGGATAGACTGTGGGTTTGGTATGCAATATATCAGGAATAACGCGTCTATGATCGGTGATCCCTGATTTACGGGATGCTTGCAGCTTAAATCAGGACTGTATCTCCATGAGATGGAAACCATGAGGATCATTACGATGGCTAAGAGAACAACCAAAGCAAAGGTAGAGGAGAACAAAGGGCAGGTCGCTTTATGTACGGTGCCTGAAGTTCCACTGAGACGCCTGGACCCGAATGTCAGTGATGCCCGTGCCTCACTCATCCGCATCGCGGAAAAGAAATGGGTCAATGGTACGGTGCTGCACTATTACTTTCTTGATGAGCCCGCCACCTGGCGCGGCGGTGATGATCAGAAGGATGCCGTGCGCGCGGCCTTTGCGCAGTGGAAGGGGCTGGGTATCGGGCTTGAATTCGTCGAAGTGGACGATGCCAGGGATGCGGAAATCCGCATCAGCTTCGATCACAACAATGGTTCCATGTCCTACGTGGGACGTGACAATATAGACTATGGGACAGATCCTGCGGACTTCACCATGAATTTCGGCTGGGATCTGACCACCGCCTATGGCCGGGATACCGCGTTGCATGAAATCGGCCATGCCCTCGGTTTCTCCCACGAACACCAAAACCCTAAATCCGGCATCGTATGGGATGAACAGGAGGTGTTGGACTACTTTGCCGGCCCGCCCAATAATTGGTCGGAAGAGCAAACGCGCCGCAACATCCTGCGCAAGCTGTCCGGTAACGAAACCGATGGTTCGGATTGGGACAAAGACTCGATCATGCATTATCAGTTCCCTGCCGGCCTTATCCAACAGCCGGAAACCTATCGGAACAATCCATTGATACCGGCCTCCGGCCTCTCCAGTGTGGATATTGCTGAGGCGTTGAGGTTCTATCCGTCCCTCGATCCTAGCTATCCCGAACTGCGCCCGTTCGAATCTCATCGCATCCGTATCGGTGCCGGCGAACAAGTGGACTTTATCATTCACCCTCGCTACAGCCGTGAATACATCATCCAGACCTTTGGTCGCTTGGATACGGTGATGGTGTTGTTCGAAGAAATCGATGGTGCTCCCGTCTACTACGAGGGAGACGACGACAGCGGCACTGGACTGAATGCCAAGATCGAGGCGCGGCTGATGCGCGGGCGCAGCTATATTTTGCGAATCCGCCTTTATTTTGCAGAGCAGGCCGGTGAAGGGGCCTTGATGATGTGGTGAAGGGCGGTGGCGTGGGTTTTCAGCGTTCCTAAAGATAGAAGGCGGTTAGTATCACGTCTGGGCTAATCGCAGTGGCATGGATACGTGCGGTCCTGGCAACCCGCACCCATGCCCTTCTTCCCGTTAGTGCGATGTGGCGCTGAGCACCTCATCCCGTGCTGTCCAGGGATGCCTGGTGACATTCCCGGATAAGGGAAGTACACATTGCAACGAGCGCCACAGTGTTCACTTCACCAGGCATCCTGTGCGGCTTTGCCCAGGGACTCCAGCATGGCGGCCACCTCTTGCATCACACCCTCGCCGTCGCCCATGTGAACTTTACGATGCACGATGTAAGTGGCGTCCGGCTCGCCGGGAAGGACATAGACGGAGATGATGAAGGGGCAGTTGACGATGCGGTGAGGGTTTTCGCTGGTCATTCTGCGCGACAGCACGGCGGAACAGAATTCAATCGATTCGGCACGGGTATAGATCGTCTGCTCCATTCCCAGATCCTTGCCGGTGCGCTCCAGCATCTCGCCCATGTGCATGACGTTGTTGATGTACATGCCCTTTTCTTCAATGGCCATGGTCAGTGCCTGCATCACATCGTCGAATGTGGATGCACTCTTGTAAACGGCATACGGCTGTTCCGCCCAGGCGTTTGCCGAGCAGGCCAGCAGAAGTGAAAGAAACAGCAGGCGGACGCGATGGATCATGCGGAATCTCCGTAAAAAAATATGGGCCGGTCTTGGGGCCGGGTATTGGGTCTGTCATCCTGATTGACGGCAGTTGGACGCCGTGCGGCGACCGCCCCATTTTCGTCTGACAAGGCGCAATGACCAGTCATGACGGGTTGCTGCGGGAAATTGTAACTCAGCAGGCGGGAAATAGGGCGTGTCCGGCACCCTCCGGCGCGGCCTTATCTCATGCATCGCCGTGCGTGGGGCTCCCACATGAAGATGCCATCGTCTGCGTGGTGTAGCTTAATGACAGTCCGTGGCTGTCTGCATGCAGCATCCCAGAGATAGAGCAACAAGACAATCTGAAAGGGATGTGCAGCCTCTGTTTGCTGCGCCGGTCCCCGTTGCATATGGTAGAGCCATGGAATTCAGCGCCACTCTCGATCTCGCCGCCGTGGAAGTCATGGATATCCTGCCTGGCTGGCCGCTTTCGTTCTGGGTTTCGGCCTGTGTGGCATGGGTCTGCAAAGCAGCGAGGGACTGCGGGAGATCGCCGATCCGGGTGACGCACGGGTCGTGGTGTTCGGCATGGGACGCATCGGTACCGCTGCCGCCTTGATTCGCCTGGTGAACCGGTTCGATCACTCTCGCAGGCTGCAGGCCATCTGCCGTTTTCAGCCTGAAAGCCACAAAAACTGCAACAATAATGGGCGCAGACCAGGTGCGTTTTTTCGGCTAACATGGTTTTAATCCACTGGACTGAAGGAAATACAGGATGCATATTCTGATGCGTATCACGATTCTGTTGTGCAGTTCCCTGTTTCTGCTCGCGGCCTGCTCGGAAGCGCCGCCACCGGAAGCGCCGGAAGTCAGCCGGCCGGTCAAGACCTTGGACATCATGGCCCCGGAGACAGGCGGGGTGCGCCGTTTCGCCGCCCGTATCGATGCCGGCAGCAGGGCGGAACTGGCGTTCAGGGTGCCGGGCAAGGTGCAGGAACTGATGGTCAAGGAAGGCGATCGCGTGCAGGAAGGCCAGGAGGTGGCGAAACTGGACGCCAAGGACTTCCAGATCGTGGTCAACGATCGCCAGGCCAGCTATGACAACGCCAAGCAGAACTTCGAACGGGCCAAGGAACTGATCAAGAAGGGCAATATCTCCAAAATGGACTACGATCGGCTGGAGGCGGCCTTCAAGACCAGCAGGGCGTCTCTGGATACGGCCCGGCAGGACCTGCAGTACACCCGCCTCAAGGCCCCGTTTGAGGGCATGATCGCCAAGCGCCACATCCAGCAGTTCGAGGAGGTGCAGGCCAAACAGACGGTGCTGTCGCTGCAGGACGTCACCACCTTGGAGGTCAAGTTCGATGTGCCGGAATCCATTATCCGCAGTATACGTGCCACAGAAGAGAATGGGGCAGAGGCAAGGGGCAAGGTGAAGGTGTTCGCCACCTTCGACAACCTGCCCGGGCGCGAGTTTTCCCTGAGCTTCAAGGAGATCGCCACCAAGGCGGATGCCAAGACCCAGACCTTCGAGGCCACCTACACCATGGAGCAGGTGAGCGAGGCGACGGTGTTGCCCGGCATGACGGCCACCGTAACGCTGGATATGTCGGCGATCATGGATGCTGCGACAACCCTGTTCAGTGTGCCGGTGAGCGCCGTGGTGGGCGACTACAAGCTGGATCCGCGTGTCTGGGTGGTGAATCAGGAGTCGATGACCGTGGCGCCGCATCCGGTCAAGGTCGGGCGCCTGCTGGATGACCGGATCGAGGTGACGGAGGGTCTGCAGGCCGGTATGCGTCTGGTCATTGCCGGCACGCCGTTCCTGGTCGAGGGCATGAAGGTCACCATCATGCCGGACCTGGAACAGGCTGAGCCGCGCGCCGACGAGAATTGATGATGAATATCGGCGAATACTCAGTCAAAACACCGGTCATCTCCTGGCTGCTGGTTATCATCATGGTGGGCGGCGGCATCTGGGGCTTCGAGCAGATGGGCAAGTTGGAGGATCCGGCCTTCACCATCAAACAGGCCAAGGTCATCACCCTGTACCCGGGGGCCAGCGCGCAGCAGGTGCAGGACGAGGTGACCTACCATATAGAGGACGCCATTCAGCGCATGGAGCAGCTGAAACACCTCAAGATGACCGTATCCCGGCCCGGCATGTCGGACATCCTGATCGAGTTCAAGGACAAGTATCGCTCGGAGCAGTTTCCGGCCATCTACGACGAGTTGCGGCGCAAGATCGCCGACATGAAGTACAAGCTGCCGCCGGGTGCCGGCGAGCCCACGGTCATCGACGAATTCGGTGATGTGTACGGGGTCTACGTGGCCCTGACGGGAGACGGCTACAGCTGGCGTGATCTCTGGGACTTCGCGGACAAGATCAAGCGCCAACTGGTGCTGGTGCCCGGTGTGCGCAAGGTCTCCATCGGCGGCGAACAGCAGGAAGTGGTCTATTTGGACATCTCCCGCGCCCGCCTGGGCGAGTTGGGGATTTCCCCGCAACAGATTGCCCATGTCCTGGAGTCTCAGAATGTGGTGGCGAATGCCGGCAATATGCGGGTGGGTGACGAGTACCTGCGCATCGAGCCCACCGGAGAGTTCACCTCGGTGAAGGCCATCGGCGACGCATTGATCAGTTCCGACGAGAAGAAATTGATCTATCTGAAGGACATCGCCGAGATCACCCGGGCATACAGGGAAATCCCGGATCCGATGTATTTCGTCAACGGCAAACCGGCCCTGACCCTGGGCATCTCCATGCTGGCGGGGGAGAACGTGGTGGCGGTGGGGACCCGGCTCTCGCAACGCATCCAGGATCTGATGAGCATCGTGCCGGTGGGCATGGAACTGACCCCCATCTACAACCAGCCGGTGGAGGTGGACAAGTCGGTCGGCGGTTTCATCGTCAGCGTCGGCCAGGCGGTGGCCATCGTCATCATCGTGCTGCTGCTGTTCATGGGGGTGCGGGTCGGCATCATTATCGGCGCCGTGCTGCTGATTACGGTGGCCGGCACCCTGATGATCATGCACCTGACGGGCATCGAACTGCAGCGCATCTCCCTGGGTGCCCTGGTCATCGCCCTGGGTATGCTGGTGGACAATGCCATCGTGGTCGCCGAGGGCATGCTGGTGCGCATGCAGGCCGGCATGAAGGCCGCCCAGGCCGCCAGCGAGGCGGTGGGCAAGACCATCTGGGCCCTGCTCGGCGGCACCGCCATCGGCATACTGGCCTTCTCCGCCATCGGCCTGTCGCCGGACAGTACCGGTGAGTTCGCCAATTCCCTGTTCTGGGTCATCCTGTATTCCTTGCTGCTGTCCTGGGTCACCGCCATCAGCACCACCCCCCTGCTGTGCGCCCTGCTGCTGAAGCCGGGGGAACGGTCCGAAGGGGAAGCCAAGGACCCCTACGGCGGCGCCATGTTCCAGATGTTCCGCGGCTTTGTCGCTTCAGCCATCCGTTTCCGCTGGGTGACGGTGGGTGTCGCGCTGGGGCTGTTCGTGGCGGCCGGGGTCGGTTTCGGCAGCGTCAAACAGGCCTTCTTCCCGGAATCGATCACGCCTAGCTTTTTAGGCGACATGGGGGAGATCGAAGGCACCGACGTGCGTACGACCCGGAAAGATACCGTCAGGGTCAGCGATTTCCTGCGTGAGCAGGAGGGGGTGGTGCAGACCACGACTATCGTCGGCGGCCCGCACCAACGTTTCACCCTGGTCTACGAGCCCAAGGAGGTCTCCAAGGCCTACGCCCAGATCATCGTGCAGACCGACAGCCGGGAGCGCATCCCCGAGGTATGGAACAAGGTCGATGCCTACATGAAGGCGGAAATGCCCTGGACCGACCCCATCCTCAAGTCCCTGCGCATCGGTCCCGGGCGCGACTCCAAGATCGAGGCGCGCATCCATGGCCCGGACCCGGTGGTGCTGCGCAAGCTCTCGGAACAGGCCCAGGCCATCATGCGGGCCGATCCCGAGGCCAAGGATATTCGCGACGACTGGCGCCAGCCGGTCAAGCTGGTCCGTCCGGTGTTCAACGAGCAGGTGGGCCGCCAGCTCGGCATCACCCGCGAGAATCTGGCGGCCGCCCTGCAGTATGCCTTCGACGGGACCCAGGGGGGGCTTTACCGGGACGGTATCCGGCACCTGCCCATTCTGCTGCGTGCACCGGAGGACGAGCGCGAGGACGCAGGCAACCTGCGGGACATCAATGTCTGGAGCCCGGTATTGAACAAGGCGGTGCCTGTGGCCCAGGTGGTGAGCGGCTTCGAGACCGTATGGGAGAACACGGTAATCCGCTCCCGCGACCGGATCCAGACCATTATGGCGACCTGCAATCCCACCGGTGAGCTGGCCACGCCCCTGTTCAACCGCTTGCGGCCCCAGATCGAGGGCATGGAACTGCCCTCCGGCTACAGCATTTCCTGGGGCGGCGAGTACGAGGATTCGGCCAAGGCGCAGGCGGGTCTGGCGGGCGCACTGCCTGCCGGTTTCCTGTTTATGATCCTGACCAGTATCCTGCTGTTCGGCAAGGTGCGCCAGCCGCTCATCATCTGGCTCACGGTACCCCTGGCCATTGTCGGCATCACCGCGGGGCTGCTGCTATTCAGAGGCGCCTTTGATTTCATGTCGCTGCTGGGGGCCCTGTCCCTGATCGGCCTGTTGATCAAGAACGCCATCGTGCTCATCGATGAGATCGACCAGCAGATCGCCGATGGGAAGGACGGCTACAACGCCATCCTGGATGCGGCGGTGAGCCGCCTGCGCCCGGTCGTGCTGGCCGCAGCCACCACCATCCTGGGCCTGATACCCTTGCTCCAGGACGTGTTTTTCGTCAACATGTCCATTACCATCATGGCCGGACTGTTCTTTGCCACGGTGTTGACCCTGGTGATCGTGCCCACCCTGTACGCCATTTTGTTCCGCATCAGCGCCAAAGCGGAGTGAATCCTGGGGCCGGTGCGTTGCGAATGCGGGAAGTGCGATGCTCCGGCCCGTCATGATCAGTGGATGCGCAGAACGGTCACCTGGATGGCTGGCCCGCCGGTATGATAGGGGTCGCTGATATGACGTTGATATCAACGATGCTGAATCGGCGGGACGAGCATGGTGGTTTTTCGTGAATCCGATCCTTTCACTGTTCGCAGTCTGGAGAGGCAAGCCGACAGACGCGATTCCTGATGCGGGTGCACCAATATGTTGAGGCTGTTCACTTCGCTGTTTTCGACCGAACCGCCGGAATCGGATACTTTCCCCCCCGAATCCATTGTGCAACTGGCCATTAGGCGTGCGGTGGACGCCACCGACAAGCGCATTGGCCTGCTGCCTGGTTTCGAAAAGAAATTGCGTCCGGCGGTATTGCTGGCCATCGATCACGTGGTGTCTCTGCTTGATGAGCTGCCTCCACCTGTCGAGTTGAACAAAGCGGGGTATAGCTCGGACGAGCGTATTTCCGCTTTTTTCTCTTCACCAAAGCGTATCAGTCAGATGCTCGCCACCGATAGGGCATTCCTGGATTTTCGGGATGGCCGTGACGGTCGCATAGCAGACAGTGCATTCGCCCTGCTGATGCTGCAGCATGGCAAGCGCAAGGTCCTGGGCATGGAACTGCAAGGTGAATCCATACGTCGGGAAGTGACCCAGACGGTAGTGAGTTTTTCCGGCCATACGTTGATTGACCCTGCCATGGACCAGGATGCCAATCTCAAGTTATTGCGCAGACGCGCCTTTGACCACCTGCTGGAACAGGCCCTGGACGCTATATCATCGGCGCAAGCATCCCGTGGCGAGGTGGAACGGGAACTGGGGCTGCTGCGGCGCAAGCTGCACACCCTTGAATCCGGTGCCTGGGGTTTTACGCCCTGTGATTCCGGCGAAGCGAGCTGCCCCGGTGAGGTGGAGGCGCGCATCGAGAAACTCGAGAAGGAAATCGAGTCCCTGGGCGCTAGCAGTGAAACCTTGGCGCATCATCTCGATCAATTGATCGATGTGCTGGAAAGTGCCGCTGATTACCTGCAGATGAATAAGTTTTCCCTGGCTATTGACTCCATGGGGGTGATAAGGGAGCGGGGAGAGGCCCATACAAAAGAGTTGAATTTGCAGGAAATCATAACGGCAAAAGGCCCACACCCCATTTTACTGCCGGTAGAAATCCCCCGTGAGGATTGGCCCCAACCCACGGATTTTCTGGATCAGGCGCAGCGCTATCTCGGCTGAGGCCGGCCCTTGGCGTCTGTGCCCTATCCGCACGAGGCATCAGGAATGAACACCCAAACTTTTCATGACTCAATCCTCTGGCGGTTGTTGCTCGCGATCTGCGGCGGCCTGGGTTTTTACCTGTGGGCGCAAGCCGCCTTTGCCGCCGATGCCGCAAGCGGCGGCCCGGACTGGCTGCAACTGGCCATGGGTCTGTTCGGTGGCCTGGCCCTGTTCCTGGGTGGTCTGGAACTGCTGTCCGAAGGGCTGAAGAAGGCCGCGGGACAGACCCTCAAGATGGTCCTGTCGCGTCTGACCACCAATCGTTTCATGGGGGCGATGACCGGCGCCTTTGTAACCGGTGTGCTGAATTCCTCGTCCGTCACCACGGTCCTGGTGGTGGGCTTCGTCACGGCCGGCATGATGAGCCTGAGCCAGTCCGTAGGCGTGATCATGGGGGCCAATATCGGCAGCACGGTCACCGCCCAGATCCTTGCCTTCAATGTGGCGGCCTACGCACTGATCCCGGTGGCCATCGGCTTTTTCATGGCCTTCTCCGCCAAGCGGGAACAGGTCAAATACTATGGCATGATGATCATGGGGCTGGGCCTGGTGTTCTACGGCATGGGTGTGATGAGCGGGGCCATGCAGCCCTTGCGCACCTACGAGCCGTTCATGGATATCCTGAAAACCATGGAGCAGCCCCTGCTCGGCATACTGGCGGGAGCCGCGTTTACCGCCCTCGTGCAATCCTCCGCCGCCACCGTGGGCATCGCCATCGCCATGGCCAGTGAAGGCCTGCTCAGTTTGCCCGCCGGCATCGCCCTTGCCCTTGGCGCCAATATAGGCACCTGTGTCACGGCGCTCATGGCGGCCCTGGGCAAACCCACCGAGGCGGTGCGTGCCGCCGTGGTGCACGTCAGCTTCAACGTGGCCGGGGTTCTTTTATGGCTGGCGTTCATTCCCACCCTGGCCGATATCGCGGTATGGATCTCGCCGGTCAGCACCGCCCTGGAGCAGGGCGCCCGCGCCGCCACCGATGTGCCGCGCCAGATCGCCAACGCCAACACCCTGTTCAATGTCGCGAACACCCTGGTGTTCATCGGTTTCACCGGTTGGTTCGCCTGGCTGGCGGAGCGCTTGGTGCCGGAACGCAAGGAAAAGGCCGGGGTCATCATCGAGCCGGAGTTCCTGGACGAGGCCGTTTTGAAGGTGCCGTCCCTGGCCCTGCAGCAGGTGCGCCTCGAACTGGGCCGCACCGGCGCCATCGCCGAAGGCATGATGAAAGAACTGGGGCCGGTATTACTGGACAGGGACAAGGAACGAATGGATGAAATCGCCCGACGCGACGACAGCATCGATATACTCACGGTCGAGATCATGCAGTACCTGGGGCATATCCGCCAGGGTACCCTGACCACGGAGGAAAGTCTGGAGCATCAGGGATTAATGACCGCCACGGTAAATCTGGAAAGCATGGCCGACGTCATCGAGACCGATGTCCGCGATCTTCTGCACCAGGCGGCTGACCTGAGTTCCAGTTCCGGCGCGCAAACCGAGGAGATGCTCAGGGCGGTTTATCAGAAAGTGGGCGAAGCGGTGAGCCTTGCAGTACGTGCGTTGCGGGAGAATGATCAGCGCGCCGCCGAACAGGTGTTGATGCTTAAGGATGATATCCGCGAGCACTCGGAGTCACTGTTGGCCAGAAAATCGGAACGCCTGAGCAAGGATGATCCTGATTATCAGCACATGGTGCGCCTGCAGATATCCTTCGTCGACAAGATGCGGCGCATTTACACCCTGGCCAAGCGTATTGCCAAGGTGGTCCTGCCCCCCACACTGGCCTATAGGGATTGACCCTTCTGCATGGGAGTTCAAATTCGATGAAAAAAACGCTATTGGCCGTTTGCATGCTGTACCTCGCCGGGTCCGCAGCCGTGGCCGCCGACCTGGAAGCATTGCAGCAGGCCTGCGATGCCGCCCGGGAGTCCAGGCTGGCACCGGAACGGGATGAATTGATTGAGGAATGTGCCGCGAAAAATCGCAATACCCGGGACTACTGCGAGCGTTTTTATCGTGATCACGGCGCTGGCGGCAGCACCGGCCCCGGTACTTATCGCCAGCGCAAGTACCACGACATTCCAGAATGCCAGGCCCTCTACGACGCAGAGGCGGCGGCCCGCGAGCGTTGAGCTTATATAACAATAAACAGCATATTTATCAGGGTGCAGTGATCGTCCCATTCCCTATACTGTCGGTCATATTTTGGAGCTGGGACTGATATGGCGGACAAACCCTTGAACGCGGACGAACTGGAGGATCTGCTGGATGACATCCTCTGGTCCGAGGTCTCATCCAAACGCAGTGCGGCGGAACAGTTGCAACGGCTGGATCGAACCCAGCAGGAATTTGTATTGCATTGGGTCGAGACCCTGGAAAAGGACAACATCGCCTGTGCCCGTCAGTTTCTCACCCATGCCTACGATGCTCTCAGCGAACTACAGACCGCGGATGTGGAGGCCTGGATCATCCAGGGTCTGGACGTGTACGACCGATCAGGGCTGTACGCGGCGGTGGAGGTGTTTAAGAACGTGGACCAGTTCCTCGAGCGCACGCGCATCGCCAAGGTCGGCGCGAGCCTGGAGGAGCATGCGGGGATCCTGGAGCGGGTGGTGCTGGGGTATTCAGGCCGCCGCCTGAAGCTGCAGGCGGGAGAGAGCATTTATACGGACACCGAAACCCTGTACCTGCCCGAAACCGCCAGCCTCTTCGATACTCCTGAGGACAACTTTCATTTTCTCAAGGCTGCCGCCACCTGCCTGTGGGCCCAGACCCGCTACGGAACCTGGCGGCTGGATGTGCTGGAGAGGCTGTCTGGCTATGCAGATGCCGAACGCGCCCTGGGCCTGTTCCATGCCCTGGAGACCTTGCGCCTGGACGGCTTGATCGCCCGTGAGCTGCCAGGCATATACCGGGACATGCAGCATCTCAATGCCATCGTCGGACAAAGGGGCATCCCTGCGGAATGGGAGATTTACGCAGAGAGTTTGTGTAGCGCCGGTGTTCGGGTGGAGACCACGCTTGAACTGCTGGGGAGATTGTACCCCACGCATATCCCGATTCCCGAACCCCCGTGCTACCAGGGCAGCCTGTACCCTGAGCGTGTGGATGAGTTGTTGCGGCTGCGACTGGAGGACGAAAAAGCGGGCTTGCGCAGCCTGCTTGTGCGTTACAAGAGGGAGTTGGAGGCGGAGGAGCCGGACGGTCCGGCAGGCAGGCGGCCGGAAACAGAGTCTCCGAGCTTTTCCACCCGCAGGAAGGAGGACGAGCAGGCTCCGGGCGAGTATGAACTGGAACTGCTGTTTCATGACAAGCCGGTGGCCCCTCCGGAGGGGATAAAGCGGCTGATGAGTTCCATTCAATTGGATCTGGGTGAGATACCGCCGGATTATCTGGTGCCCGCGGGCGATGGGAATTACCAGCCCCGCGACGATCTGGATCAGGAGGATGCAAGCTCTGACGTCTGGTCTGGCACCTATCATGAGCGTGGGGCCAGCCTGTACAACGAATGGGACTTCAGGCGCCAGAGCTACCGTAAGAACTGGTGCGTGATGCGCGAGTTGCCGGTGCAGCCCAAGGTGGACGATTTCGTGCGCGAGACCCGGGCCAAGTATTCCCGTCACCTGGCCGGCCTGCGCAGGACCTTCGAGGCCTTGCGCGGCGAGGACCGCTGGCTGAAGAAAGAGCCCTTCGGCGACGAGGTGGACATCGATGCCCTGGTGGAGGCCCACGCCGATACCCAGCGCGGGCTGGAGATGCCCGACCGGTTGTTCCGCCGCCTGGACAAAATGGACCGCAATATCGCGGTGATGTTCATGGTGGACATGAGCGGCTCCACCAAGGGTTGGATCAACCGGGCTGAGCGTGAATCCCTGATTCTGTTGTGCGAGGCACTGGAGACCCTGGGCGACCGCTACGCCATCTACGGGTTCTCCGGCATGACCCGCAAGCGCTGTGAGACCTACAAGGTGAAAGGTTTCGAAGACGCCTATGGCGAACAGGTGCAGGGCCGCATCGCCGGCATCGAGGCCAAGGACTATACCCGCATGGGCGTGGCCATCCGCCACCTCAGCGGCATCCTCAATCAGGTGGAGGCCAAGACCCGCATCCTCATCACCCTGTCCGACGGCAAGCCCGACGACTATAGTGACGAATACCGCAGCCGGTATGGCATCGAGGATACCCGCCGCGCCTTGATCGAGGCCAAGCGCAATGGTATTCACCCCTTCTGCATCACCATCGACAAGGAAGGTCAGGACTACCTGCCTCACATGTACGGGGCGGTGAACTACACCATCGTGGACGAGGTGGAACGGCTTCCCTACAAGGTTTCCGAGATCTATCGGCGGCTGACCGTATAATTGAGCGACTGTGTGCTACAGACCCCTGGATTACACCGGACCAAACGCTGCTGGTGCAAGAATGGCTTTTAGATGAAGACCTGCCGGTGCTAGCATTCCGTCTTTGATTTTCCAAGACCAACAAGGGCCATAATGAGCAACGACGTCCATGTGCACTGGCACGAACATCAGGTATCCCGCAGCAGGCGGGAGGAAAGGAACGGCCATAAGGGTTGCGTCATCTGGTTCACCGGGCTGAGCGGTTCCGGCAAGAGCACGGTGGCCAATACCCTGGACCACAAACTACACCAGCGCGGCCTGCACAGCACGGTACTGGATGGTGACAATGTACGCCACACCCTGAACGCCGGACCCGGCATCCTGCGTGAATCCCATGGTGACGAGTTCGCCCGTCGTTTCGGTCTGGGGTTCTCGGCGGTGGACCGGGAAGAGAACATCCGTCGCATCGGTTCGGTGGCCCAGTTGTTTTCGGAAACCGGCATCATCGCACTGATCGCTTTCATCAGCCCCTACCGCATCGACCGCGATCGGGTGCGCGATGCCCTGCAGCCGGGTGAGTTCATCGAAGTGTTCGTGGACACCCCCATAGAGGTATGCGAGCAGCGTGACCCCAAGGGCCTGTATAAAAAGGCCAGGGCCGGGGAGATCAAGGGGTTTACCGGTATCGATGATCCCTATGAGGCCCCGGAGTGTGCGGAACTGGTGCTGAAAGGCGCGGAAAAGACGCCGGATGCCCTGGCAGATGAAGTGATGAGCTACCTCTCGCGGCAGGGCATCTGCAGCTGCTGACAGTCCGCCGGGATCGATAATAATGGCATGGGTGGGCTGTGGAAGCCTTTGCGGCGGGCTCCGACCCGCCGAGTGTTGTGCATTCAGACCTTGGCGGCCAAGTTGGGCTTCTCCTTGGCCGGGCGTTGCACGACGATCCGTTCTATGTGGCTGCTGGTTGCGCTGTGTATGGTCACTTCCAGGCCATCGAGCACAAAATGCTCATCGGCCGCCGGAATGTGATTGGTGTGAAACAGGATCCAACGGCTTACCGTATCCGTAGGTTTGCCGGGTAGGTCTATGCCAAAAAAACTCTCCACCACCCGCAACTCGGCCCCACCGTCCACCAGAATGCTGCCTTTTTCCATGCGCGTGTAATCGACGGGCATTTCATCGCTCTCGTCGTAGATCTCGCCCACCAGTTCTTCCAGCAGATCTTCCAGGGTCACGACGCCCTGCATGTCGCCATGCTCGTCCACCACTACGGCCAAGTGTTGTTTGCTTTTGCGCAGCACGCTGAGCAGTTCGTCTATGGGCTTGCTCTCGTGACAGAACAGGGGCTCGTGGGCGATTTCCTGCAACGCCACATGGGGGTTTTGGCTGGCCAGCGCCGCCAATACGTCGCGCATGTACAGGATGAGATGAATCTCATTGGGATTGCCCGGATGCAGGGGAACCCGGGTAAAGGATCTGCTGACCAGGGTGTCGAGCACCTGATCCAGTGGTGTGCGGCCGTCCAGCATGAATACGTCACCCCGAGGCGTCATCACGTCCGAGGCCTTGAGATCGTTGAGGATAAAAACCCGCTCGATCATCTCCCGTTCATCCCTGTCGATGGTGCCTTCTTCCTCGCCGTATTCGGCCAGGCTGATCAATTCCATCTCGGTCACGGTGGGATCGGACTGAGAGCCGGTGAGCCCGTGAATGAATTTGGTGAGCCGTTCGAACAGCCAGACCAGGGGGGTGAGAAGGCGCATCAGGCCGTACATGGGTGGCGCGATGAGCAGGGATATGCGCTCGGAATATCGGGTTGCCATGCTCTTGGGTGTGATCTCCCCGAAGACCAGAATGAGAAAGGTGAGGACACCCACGGCGACTCCGGGCCCTATGGTGCCCAGGTGTTCAGTGGCCAATACCGTGGCCATGGCTGAGGCGCCGATATTCACCACGTTGTTGCCGATGAGTATGGTGATGAGCATGCGCGTTGGATGCCGCTTCAGATACACCAGGGCGGCGGCGCCTTTGCGCCCTTCGGTATTGAGTGCCTCGGCGCGGGCTATGGTCAGGGCGACCAGGGCCGTTTCAGAACCGGAAAAAGCACCCGAGAGCACCAGAAGTACAAGCAATATCAGCAGTTCATTCACTCTGGGCGACCAGTCTCGGCTTGCAGCATGGTGTATTGAGTGGGATGCTTGTGTCGTTTGCCGGACAGGACCTAGGCGCGGGGTTGATACCAGACAAGCCCTGGTGACTGCACGATGCCGGATGGAGAAGCTCTGTGTGGTGATGCCGTGTGTTCAAAATGCAGCGCCCTGCGTAACAGATCCGTCATATTCTAGCATGCAATTGGGGGATCACGGGGCACCGCCGGCAATGTGTGAACTTCGCAATGGCTGCTTTTTGTCACCGCCTCGCTGACCGAACCATGCCAGAGCCGGCCAAGTGTGCTGCGGCCATGTGGGATCATAATAATGCAGGCGGCTGCCAACAGGTCGGCGATTTCAAGTATGCGCTGCTGGGGAATGCCTTCGCTGATCCGCAGGTCAATACTCGCAGGATGCTGGTCTGCCGGCAGATCATCCAGGACGGCATGATATTCAGGTGTCTTCCTATTAACTTTTCTATTGGTGTCCTATTCCGCTGGTGGACGGGAATGATTATAAACACCTGGTTGTCGGTTCCTTAATGACCATTACCAGGCCGGTCAATCGCCGCGCTTCTTATTCAGGCTTTCCTTCAGCAGGTCACCCAGGGTGCCAAAACCCTGCTTGGGTTTTCCGTAGTCGCCAATCAGGTTGGGTTTGCTGTCTTCCGCGCCCTGCTGTTCCGGGTCCAGTGACAGCCCGATGCGCTTTTTCTCCGGATCCAGGCTGATCACGGTGGCCTGCACCTGCTCGCCCAATTTCAGCACTTCTTCAGGATGCCTGATATGCCGCTCGGCTCCCAGTTCACTGATATGCACCAGTCCGTCCACTCCGGGAGCCAGTTCCACGAAGGCGCCGAATGCCTGCAGACGGCTGACTTTTCCTCGTACCTGACTGCCCACCGGAAAATCCATCAGCACGTCCTGCCATGGGTCTTTCTCCAGGGCGCGGATGGACAGGGCGATGCGTTCCGGTTGGCGGGGATTGTCGGTATGCTCGATACGCAACACCGCCACCTCCACCTGTTGGCCCACCGTCAGCACCTCCTGCGGGTGTTCGACCCTGCCGAAGGCCAGTTCGCTGACATGCACCATGCCTTCCACGCCACCCAGGTCTATGAAGGCGCCAAAGTCCTTGAGGGAACTGACCTGTCCTTGCAGCACTGCCCCCACCTCCAGGTGTGCCCGGGTCTGCTCCGCCTTGGCGCGTTGCTCTTCTTCCAGCAGGATGCGGCGTGATACCACCAGGTTGGTATGCCGAGCACCTTCAAACTTGGTGATGCGAAACGCCAGGCGTTGGCCGACGAAATCCTCCAGGTTCTCCACGAAATGAATATCGATCTGAGACGCGGGGCAGAAAGCCCGTACGCCGGACATCTCCACTTCCAGGCCCCCCTTGGTGGTGCCACTGACATGGCCTTCCACCGGCAACTGCTCATCGAAGGCCTGGCGCAGACCTTCCACACCGTGTATGCGCCTGGCCTGCTGGGCGCCGAGCAGCAAGGTTCCGGTCTCCGAGTCCCTGCCGCTGACCAAGATCTCGACCCTGTCACCGACGGCCACGCTCAATTCGCCGTCTTCACCGGTGAATTCCGCTGCATCCACGATACCCTCCGTCTTGGAACCCAGATCGATGAACAGGCTCTCGCCCTGGATGGAAAGGATCGTGCCACTGACCATATCGCCTGCCTGGGGTTCGTGCCGGGCAGTTTCGGTCTGTTCCTTTTCAAATTGGCTGAATAGGGCTGCGAAATCGTCGGTATCTGGCATGGGAATGGTCCTTGGTCGGAATGGCTGGCACTTTAGCATGTACGATGTGTCCGATGCTGCAATCAGATTCTCTGTGTGGTCAGGGTTCTGATGCTTTCCTGCGGCAGCTCAAACAGGCTGGCCGCCTTACATGTCCTGAGGACAGAACGGTGGATTGATTTGGGGGCGGCCGGATTTATACCTCAATTCACGCAACAACACTGTTTCAGACCATGTCGCCGGTTATCGTAAAACATTCTTTTTTGGCCTTGGCATGCCGGCCGGAACAGAATTAGTTGCAAGCGCTTTATGCTATGATGAAGCTTCAGCATTGTGTGGCACCTATAAGGCTATGATTGCATTGCAAAAGCGATGCGGCCTATGTGTTGCGAGCCCCATCTTATCCGGCTATTCACAGGCATTTTCCCCGCAAAATCAGGGCTGTTCGAGTTCCAGCTGCAGGGGATGATTTCTCTTCTGCATACAACTTTGGACACCTTGCCTAATGTCAACGAGCTACAAGATTACATGCCGCATGGCGGTATCGTGAAAATAGCGATTTGTGGCGGTGGAAATGTCGCCCATGTCATGGCGGGTCTGCTGAGCCAGAATCCAGGGCTTGAAATCCGGATACTGACCAGGAAACCCCATCTTTGGGCTGAGAGCATTCAGGTCCGGGATGACGCGGGCCAAGTCACAACCGGGCGGCCCCGCTTGATTTCCAGTCAGGCCGGTGAGGTCATACCCGGCGCGGAAATGGTCATCCTGGCACTGCCGGCCTATGCCCGTGCCGCCGTCCTCAAGACAATCGCGCCGCATCTGACCGGGGATGTCTGGGTCGGTTCCTTTCCGGGCACCGGAGGCTTCGACTGGATAGCGCAAAAGGCCTTGCAGGCTACATCCGCCAGGGTCTCCATTTTTGGCGCGCAGCGGGTCCCGTATATCAGCCGCATTATTCGCTATGGCCAGGAGGTTTTCGGGAGCCCCAAGGAAGAGGGCATTGCGATTGCCACAAGCCCACAGAGCCGAAGCCGTGAACTCGCCTCCACGCTATCAGCTATCCTGCAAATGCCGGTTTCCTGTTTGAATAATTTTCTCGAGATTACCCTGGCGACCTCAAATCCGATACTTCATCCCGCCCGCGTGTACACCCTGTTTCATGACTACGAAGCAGGGAGGTTTTGGCATGAACGCATACTTTTCTATGAAGCATGGGATGATGCTGCATCTGACTTGCTGATCAGAATGGACCTGGAGGTGCATGACATTTTTACCCGCATTCCCCTGGACATGTCCGGCATATCACCGTTGTTGCATCATTACGGCGTGCACGATGCGCAGTCACTGACCCACAAGATATCCGGCATAACATCATTCAAGGGTATCCCCACACCCATGCTGGAGACCGGAGACGGCTTTTTTCCGGATTTTGAATCCCGCTATTTTACCGAAGATATCCCTTTTGGATTGTTGATCATCAAGGGGGTCGCGGCCATTACAGACACATCCACTCCAGCGATGGACACTGTGCTCGCGTGGGCCCAGGAAATGATGCAAAAGGAGTACCTGGTCCGTGGAGAACTGGTGGGCAGAGACATCGCCGAAACCTCCATACCGCAGAATGCCGGCATTTTCACTAAAGGTGACTTGATGCATAGGGCAACCCATTGATTAAAAGATAAATATCCATGCGGGTACTGCTTGCGACATGCGAATTGATTGGTTTCGAAGAAATAACATGGATCGTATCCTCGTCCGGGTTATACAAGACCACGGCCTTCAGATAGAGAAATAGAAGGGCGTATAGATACTGCACGCCTCTTTGATGGAATGGACAGACACTGGTGAACAGCTCCCGCCCCTTACTGACCCCGAACCAGATAACCCTATTGCGGTTTATTCTCATTTTTCCGCTGTTTATCGGCTGGTTTCTGACCCAGGACGAATCCATACGGATCGGCATCACTCTGGCCTTTGCCGTCGTTTTCATCGGCGATTGCTGGGATGGGATCATTGCCAAGCGCTACGATATGCGCTCGGTTTTCGGGGCCTACTTCGACCCCATCGTGGACCATATTTCGTACTTCGCCCTGTGCCTCATGCTGATCGAGGCCGGCCATCTCTCCCTATGGTTTCTTTTCGTACTGCTTACCCGCGATCTCCTGGTCATTTTCATCAAACAGCTCGCCGGGGCCAGTAAGCTGGTGATCAGCGCTTCGATTTTCGCCAAGGTCAAGACCGACCTGATCTCCGTCCCCCTGGCCGGAGTCTATCTGATCGCGGTCGTTCCGGAACCCTGGCGGATTGCGGTTCTGTTGGCAGTCGCCGCATATCTGCTCACCCTGCCGGTCTTCTTCGATCCGTCCAGGGAGCACACCCTGACCACCCGCATCACAGTGCTTTTGCTGGCAGTGCTGTTCTGGTTGAGGCCGGAGCATATCCCACTCGCCTACTACTATGAGATGCTCTATATCGGGCTGACTCTGCTGCTGGTGGTGGGGTCCGGTATCGGATATTTCTGGTCAAGCCGGGACCTGCTCTTGCAGAAGCACACGGAATAATGATCGAAAAACCAGGCAGTCGTCTCGATACCCTGTTCCAGGCTCTTTAGGGATTGGGGCGCTATCCGCATGAGCGCCATTCGGAGGTCGGGAGCGCATTTTTTCAGGCAGCTTGCAGTCGATTCCTGTCCCGATAACCGGACTGCTTCAAGATGTTTTCCGCCGGGGAGGATTGAAACCTGCGTCCACACCCCCGGAGGCGCTCGGCTTGCGCCTTTTGCCGATGTTTTTGCGTTCCCTGTCCTTGAGTTTTGGCCTGGATGCCGGTTTCTTTTCTGCGGCCGTCTTGGTCTTCTTTTTCGCTTTGCGCGTGGAATTACCCTTGGATGGTCCCTTGAACCTGGCTTCCAGGCCCTTGATGCCGGTACGGGTGAAGCGCAGGCGCAGGTAACGCTCGATGCTTTCCATGCGATTGTATTCCGGCGCCAGCACCAGGGAGATGGCCACCCCTTGCGAGCCGGCCCGGCCGGTGCGACCGGTGCGGTGCAGGTAGTCGTCGCCGCTGCGCGGTATATCGAAATTGATCACACGCTGCATGCCGGGTACGTCCAGGCCACGCGCAGCCAGGTCGGTGGCGATCAGAATACGGATCATGCCCCGCTGCAGCAGGCCCATGATGCGTTTGCGTTCACGGTGGTCCATCTCTCCGTGCAACACGCCTGCCCGTTGCTCTTGATCCACCAGATAGGCGCCCAAGCGTTCGGCCCGTTCCCGGGTGTTGGTGAATACCAGTGCCTTGTCGTAGGTCTCGTGCTGCAACAACCACAGCAGTTGTTGCTGCTTGTGCTCCGGATCGTCGCTGAGCAGCACCCGGTGTTCGATGTCCGGATGCTGTTCGCGTACCGGATTGATGACCAGGACCTTGGGATCATACAGCAGCAGGTCCGTGATCCTGCTCAATGAGCGGTGGTGCAGGGTTGCTGAGAACAGCAACGACTGCCGTTCTGCACGGCAATGGCCGATGATGTCGGTCACCTCGTCGACGAATCCCATGTCCAGCATGCGGTCCGCCTCGTCCAGCACCAGAAACTCCAGATCTGTCAGATCCGCCTCGCCGTCTCCCAGGTGCTCCAGCAGGCGTCCGGGGGTAGCGACCAGGATTTCCGGGTTCTTGCGCAGGGTGGCTATCTGGTGGGACTTGCGATCGCCACCGGTGATCACGGCGGCACTCAGGCGCGTATAGCTGCCCAGACGCAGAAAATGGGTATGGATCTGCCGTGCCAGTTCCCGCGTGGGCACCAGCACCAGGGCGCGGGTACCTCCGGTCGGGGACTTATGGTCCAGAAACCGTTGCATCATGGGCAACAAAAAGGCTGCGGTTTTACCGGAACCTGTGGCAGCGGACACCATCAGGTCGGAACCCTGCATGGCGGGTGGTATCACCTGGGCCTGTACTGGCGTCGGTTCCGTGTAGCAGGCCTTGTCCAGGCCGCGCAGCAGTTCGTCGGGCAGCAGGAA
>RRYU01002606.1_pt1 | contig 26018 bp, 21 predicted proteins | sample 2162651 | NCBI WGS metagenome assembly RRYU01 (sample SAMN10267283, study PRJNA491782) | microbial mat metagenome | isolation source: biomat in the production well | place: Japan: Minami-Kanto gas field, natural gas well KTG3 | collected 2017-06 | reverse complement strand
CCCCCCCGCTGATCATGATGCGATATCTAGTGAAATCGGCGTCAGCCCAGCGTGGATGCTGTTGCATCAGAATAAACACCGTTGGCACACCCAGGTAAAGCGTCACACTATACTGCTGAGTTAGCTCAAACACCTGGTCAACATCAAATGTCTTACAGACAATCGAACACCCGCCGATATGCACCAGCGGTGTAGTAAAGACATTCAGCCCACCAGTATGAAAGAGCGGTAGATTGAGAATGGTTGTATCATTGGGCGTCAGGCCCCAGCTTGTAACCGTATTAATCGCATTCCATGTCACGGTTCCCTGGGTCAGAATAGCCGCCTTGGGCAAACCGGTGGTACCGCCGGTATAGCACAGCAGCCATGGATCTGCCATAGAGAGGGGCACATGCTCGGGTTCAGTCGTAGCACCATCGGCAATCCAGGCATCCCAGGTGAGGTCGTCACTGGCTACTGTTTCTTGCAAGCCAATCCAATGTTCGATATCAACACACGTATGCAAGGCGACGACACTGGTGAGAAAATCGGGGCCATAGATCAAAGCGCGGGGTGTGGCATCCTCGATCAAGGCAGTCAGTTCGGCAACAGTCAGACGCCAGTTCAGAGCCTGAAGAATAATCCCCGTCTTCTGGCATGCAAAGAGCAGATCCAGATACTCGATTGCATTCATTGCCAGGATTGCCACCCGGTCGCCTTTTATCAGGCCCAGATTATGCAGGGCATTGGCAACGCGATTGGCACGCTGGTTCCACTCGGCGTAGGTTATCTGTTGCCGGGTTGCGGCGTCGATCAAGGCTATGCGCGCGGGTGACAGGCGGGCACGCCGAGCCAGCCAGTCGGTGGCCCCATCAGCAACGTGTTGAGGCATAGTTTGCGCTGATCTCTTTGATACACTATTTACCATTCGTCAGCTCCTACAGGAACGAAATATCAGGATGATCAAGACAGTTCTATGGTAGGTCTGGATATAGTTTGCCTCTTACAGAGTACTTGTTGCCTCTGTGAACATATTGAATACATGTAATGTCAATGATGTCAGGAGGATTGATGAGGTCGACGTAAAGCGTGGACAGTATACGATAGGCAAACTAACGATGCAAGTAACTTATATGTAAAAAATATGACATAAATTTTTGCACCCATCCTTGCTGATAATGGAAGCACTCTATTGTTGCATGCCTGAGCATAGTGCAACAAAAAAAGGCAACCACTGCGGCTGCCTTCGCATCAGATACAAGTTAGAGCAAAATCTACGCCAGAGATACCTCTGGCTCGGCAATATTGAGAATTTCCGTTGTCAGCTTTTCGCCGGAAACCGGGCAATGCGACAGACTCTGCTCACTGGCCAGTTCATCGCCATCATAGAACTCGTAAATATACGAAAGATCGTAATGATGTTCCTCGACGCGGATCGGATAGCCCCCAGGCGTTACTGCCAGCCAACTGCGCTCGAGTGTTCCGTATAATTCCATGACACACCTCCCAGACTCTTCAGAACCTTTTTCAGAATTGCATACAAACCAATCAGCCATCCTGACTCCTCCCAAAGCGGATAGCAGAGGTGTTGCATATTATATTGTGAAAAAGGCTACGATCAGTACAACGGCATTGTACTATAAATCCAGGAGCTTGTATAAGATCGGAAAATTCTATAAGCAATAGTTCGACAAACAATTAGTTATTAGTTTATAGTTGCCCGGAAATCAAAACGCTTAATTCAGCGCATAGGGAGAAAAGCTCAGCGTATGGCTCACGTGCAATTTTTCGAAGATAACATTCACCCGATCGCGCACAATCGGCACAGCCAGACCGCGGCGATGGCTGACGGTAGCAATATCCATTCCCTGCGCAAAGAGATTCAAGATTTCCAGATCGGCCTGGTTGAGAAAGATAATGCCATTGGAACAAACTGGCTCACGTTGCTGATAGAAGGTATCCAGAATCTTTATGGCGATCTCCGAGGTCATAACACTCTCGCCCATTGCGACTGCCCGGATGGTCTGCAATAGCAGATCGCTATCGGCATCTTTCAACAGATAGGCGCGTGCCCCGGCCTTAATCGCTTCAAATCCATACTGACTCTGGCGATCCATCGTGAGGACAATCACCCCCACGCCCGGCAGATCTGCCGTCAGTTGCCTGGTTGTCTGCACACCATCAAGCATTGGCAGGTCACTATCAACGATCACCACATCAGGTTGTACCCGCATCGCCAGTAGATATGCTTCATAGCCATCAACTGCCTGCCCCACCACACACATATCTGGCTCTGCGTCACAAATTTGGCTCAGGCCCTGACGCACCATTGTGTGATTATCCGCAACGAGGATGTGAATAGGTTGCATCATTGGTATCTCCTTGCCACCATCGTGATTCCGTATGACCAGATATGTACCCATACCCGGATAGACCTACATCCTTGGAAATGAACCTGTTCGTAGAATGGAACAGGCGAGCGACCACCAGATTGTGGTCGCTCGCCGTTTTTTATTTGTATATGTTCGACTTAAACCGTTTAAACCGTTTCGGGCTGCAGTTCTTTGCTCGCTGCTACCGGAGCAACTTTGGGGGCGCGGTCGCGGATCCAGGGCTTGCCAACCGGAAGCACATCGCGGCCAAAGACATCGGCGAAAATAATGTGAGCCATCACGTACCATGCCAGCAGCGCACAGACCATCAACTCGTAGCCAGCAATAACTGTCAGACCAGGGAAGCCAAAGTGGGCCAGGTCTAGCAAGATAAAGCCGATCAACAGCGTCGTAAAGGTCCATGCCAGGGCACTGTTCGTGCGCATTGAGCCGACCCACATAATCGCTGTGTACATCGTCCAGGCCACCAGGAACCAGCCGACATCGGTACCACTGGCTTTATACAGGCCAAAGTGGTTGCCTATCCACAGAAGCCCTAGCGAAATCCAGAATGCACCATACGATGTGAAAGCGCTGTATCCGAAGTTGTTACCTGTCTTCATCTCTTGCAATCCGGCAATCATCTGGGCAAGACCGCCAAAGATCAAGCCTAACCAGACAACCGGGCCAAGATCCATCCATCCGACATTGTGGAACTGCAACATCAGTGTCGTCAAACCGAACGCCGCCAGACCTACAACCGCCGGGTTTCCAAGCTTCTGACTTGTCATCACTGACCTCCTCGTAACTCACTAAGTGTGTCTCCATTTCCTGATGGAGCTATCATACTCTATGATGAGGAGGGCGAATAGGGACGGTGTTCCCGCTATGCCGGGACATTTGTCCCTGTTTTATCCATGCCGTTCGGTAAGGGCGAACATCTTGTTAGCGCGAAAAAGCCCAGAGATAGAACAGACACGCACCCGTCAGGGGGGCGGAAAACCGTGTGAATGACCCTACTCCCCCGCCCCTGAGGGCTTATCATTACCCACAATTGTACCGCATCCTGATGGGGTAGAGAAGACAGATCACTGCCCTCAATCGGTATGGGCGGGGCTGGAGACCCCAGACGCATCACCTGTAGGGCGGCAGCCCTAAAAACCTACTTTGTCGTGCAAGATGGTGCCAGCAAAGCTGGCACCATCTTGCACGACAAAGACATTCTTTGGGGGCCGGAGGCTCCCAAACCCCTGCCGGGAAGCGTACCGTGATGCATATGGGCCGGAGGGAGAGAGGGGACAGGGGGGGCGTCTGGTTGCCCCAGGAGTTATTCGCGCTAACAAGATCTTTCGCCCTTACCCACCATCGGCTATGTCACATCAGCGATAGGATTATTCCAGGGGACATCGGGTTGGTTGGCGCGGACATTCACCAGGCGGGCCAATACAAACAGCCAGTCGGACAGGCGATTGAGATAGAGCATAACCGCCGGGGTAAGCGGTTCCTCGTTGTGGAGTGACACTACGGCCCGCTCAGCCCGCCGGCAAACGGTGCGTGCCAGGTGCAGATAGGCGGCGGTAAGCGTACCGCCAGGCAGAATAAACTGCTTTAACGGTTCCAGTTCGCTCTCAAAGCGGTCAATATCTTGTTCCAGCATCTCTACGTGTTCTGTATCCATACGCGGAATATATTTTGCCTCGCCCGGCGTGGCCAGGTCGGATCCGACCACAAATAGCTCGTTCTGAACACGCTCCAGGGCCAGATCGAGAGTCGCGTCGATCCCTGTGGCACGTATCACACCCAGCAGGGCATTCAGTTCGTCTACTTCACCATAGGCACGCACACGCAGGTTGTCTTTTCGTACACGCCCGCCGCCGAACAGCCCGGTTTCGCCCTGGTCACCAGTTCTGGTGTATATTTTCATGCGCTATGCTTCTTTCGTATAGTATATGGTACAGTCCAATTAGCCTATGTGAAACCATGGCTTAAGCTTGCTTTACAAATTATTTGGGTCAATCCCACGTTCGCGGAGTTTAGCCACTGCGGCCTCCGCCTGGGTCAGGTGCTGTTGCCCATGCCGGTCATACAGGCGCAGAAACGCGCCATCGGCCGCCAGGAAGCTGTCTAGTTCCGTACTCCAGATCTGGCCCTGCGCATCTGGTGTCAGGACGTCCATAACGCTGCCGTTCAGTCGCCAGCCGCGCAGCCGTTCGCTGGTGCAGAGCAGGTAGGGTGGCTCGTTGGGGTCGTAGGCGAAATACTCGCGTACGCCCAGAGCAGCATACTTTGCTGGTTTGATTTGCAGGTTGTCTTTCCGGGTGGTGTTGGAACAGATTTCAAAAACCACCTGGGGTGGCGGGCGGTTCTTTTCGTAGAGCCGCCAGCTACGAAAAGCACGCCGGTTGTGGTTGGCAATCATCACGTCCTTAAACACGGCCACATCAGGGGCGAGTGGATACTCGTAACGCTGTTTGCGCTGGTACATGTTGAGATCATTCACTACAAACCAGCCCTCGTAGTGGAAGAGCCATTCTAGCACCTGGATCAGATAGGTAATCAACCGCGACTGGGCCACACTCTCGCCCATCAGATCTTCCTCGGTGGGATGCTGGTCGTAGTAATGCACAAAATCGAGTATAGTATCAGTTGTATGGAGGAACGGTTGGTGCTGATCAGCCATCAGAGCCTCCTTACTGTGCAGCAAATACAGTGTTTGTGAACATATGTTTTGTATGGTGGCTATTATACCAGATGTGATAGATAGATTACCCCTCGTAGCGAAAAATCAAAATAAACTGATGCATCTGGTTCGCTACAAAAGCGAAGGGATAGCCAAAAGGATAAAGGTTGCGCGTCTGATCATGCCAGATGCGATAGCCACGGTAGGATAATCGCTTGATCTGCCGGAACTCTACGACGATATCGGCGTGGAGCATATTGTGATGTTCAGGTGTTGGTTGCAGATCCTTGGTAAACAGTACCAGATGCCCGCCGGGGCGCAGAAAAGCCAGTGCCTGTTCTACAATCACGCGCAGGGCACTGGGAAAGTGTGCATACGGTAGATTGCCCAGGTCGGCTTCAAGGTTCGTGAAAGGCGTGGCTGCCGCCCGCCCACGCTTCTTATGATCGCCAGTCTTTTCACGCGCCTGCATCTGGGCATAGGGTGGATCGGTCAGGATCAGGTCGAATGGCCGGGCAGATACCTCGACATAATCGGCCAGCCGGCGTGCATCACCCACAACCACTGTTTGTGGTGGCATTCCCAGTGTGTCACACACCTGGGTATAGCAATCGACATACCGTTGATCCAGTTCAACCCCTACCGCTGTGCGGCCTTCCAGAGATGCGGCCAGCAGCGTACCACCCACACCCGCGAACGGATCGAGGATATGGCCGTTAGCACGCGTAAAGAAGCGTATCAACTCGGCCATCAGTTGCGGTGGCTTGGGCGAGGGATGCATACGACGTAATGCATGCGCATAGGACTCTGATCCGCTGGTGGGATAACGTGTGGTAATCACCGAGCGCAACGCATAAATCCATTCGCGCCCGGTGAGGTCATTCAGTGTATTGCGTGGATCGGGTTGGTCTTGTACATCAGGCGACTCGTCGGTCATGCATATTCCCGCATCATTTGCACAAATTCGCTAAACAAATACGTGGCATCATGTGGCCCTGGCCCGGCCTCAGGGTGATACTGTACACTAAAGGCTGGAAGAGCGCGATGGCGCAATCCCTCCACCGTCTGGTCGTTCAGATTAATATGGGTAATGTCTACATCAGATGGCAGGCTATCGGCATCGACGGCAAAGCCATGATTCTGGGAAGTAATCTCAATACACCCGGTGGGCAGATGGCGCACCGGATGGTTTATGCCATGATGTCCAAAGGGCAACTTAAAGGTACGCCCACCCAGCGCCAGGCCCATCAGTTGATGCCCCAGGCAAATCCCAAACACGGGCACCTGCCCAAGTAACCCACGCAACGTCTCGACTCCATAGGTCACTGCTGCCGGGTCGCCCGGGCCATTCGAATAGAAGATACCATCAGGCTGCATCGCCAGCGCCTCACTGGCCGAGGTAGTGGCTGGCACCACCGTGACACGGCAGCGCTGGTCTACCAACCGACGCAGGATGGTACGTTTGAGGCCGAAATCATATGCCACGACATGCAAAGCTGGTGCATCAGGCCCGGCGGCGACCGTCTGCCCCTGTGGGTCTGCAGATGTGTGAGATACAGCTTTACCCAGACGCCACTCGCCGCCCGATGGACACCAGGGATCGCTGCCTACAGTCCACTGATATGGCCTGGCACATGTCACCACACGGGTCAGATCTGCCCCGATCATAGGGGGTGCGGCGCGGGCACATGCGGCCAGATATTCCACCGAGTCATTCTCCGTTGAAATAATGCCCCGCATCGCACCGGTAGAGCGGATATGGCGTGTCAGGGCGCGGGTATCTACTTCGCTGATCGCCACAATCTGATGATCGCGCAAGATCTGGCTCAGGCTACCACGCGCACGCCACGAACTATAGCTATCGCTATGGCTGCGCACAATAAAACCGGCAACCTGAGGCTGGCCCGACTCGGGGTCAAAGTCGTTGATGCCAGTATTGCCAATATGTGGGGCTGTCATGACTACAAACTGCCCACAATATGAGGGATCAGAGAGAATCTCCTGGTAGCCGGTCATACCAGTGTTAAAAACCACCTCGCCGACCCGCTCACCGGGTGCGCCAAAGGATTGTCCACGAAAACTGCGCCCATCTTCCAGAACGAGAAGTGCTTCCATATATCATTGCTCCGCATCATCCGGGGTATTTTTACAAAATTGCATTTTATTGTAGCATAGAAATACGTGCCCTTGCAGCAGTGGTATACTAAGACCTGATTTCACAGGAGGTACGCGGTGGGCATATAAAACCCCCGTTTGGCGGAACAAAAGACGTGTTTCGCCTGCGGCAGCGTGGTACTGTACATTCTTTTTCCAAACATTCTGGCCGGAGGCCAGAATGTTTGGAAAAAAAGATCTTCTTCCGCCCTGCCGGAGGCGATATCTGCTCGCAAGATGGACGACTGCGTAACTCCTGTGATTTTAGACTTTAAGGTCTGGAAAACTTTGCACATTCTCTACATCTACAAAGACTACTACCCGGTGCTGGGCGGCATCGAGAATCATATTCACGTTCTGGCTGAAGGCATGGCCGCACGGGGACACCAGGTTACCGTACTGGTTACCAGTACGGGGCGTACTGATGAATATAGTGTAGTCGGAAACCTGACTATCATTAAAGCAGCGCGGATCGCCCAACTGGCCTCTACGCCGCTCAGCCTGCAAATGTTTCGGCATGCCCGCCAGATCAGGCAAGTTGATGTCGTTGATCTTCAATTTCCCTATCCTCCTGGTGACATAGTTGCCCGCCTGGTACCTCACAATCCGCCCCTGGTAGTTAGCTATCACAGCGACATCGTGCGCCAGCGCACCCTGTTGCGTATGTATAGCCCATTGCTAGAGGACACCCTTGCACGAGCGCGGCAGATTATCGTAGCCAGTCCAGCCTATAGTGCGACATCACCCTGGCTATCTCGCCACATGGATCGCTGCGTCGTTGTTCCCTATGGGATCGATATACAGCGTTTCCGTACTTGTAACCCTGAAATGGTTGAAGAGTTGCGCACATGTTACGATGGCATGCCCATCGTGTTGTTTGTTGGTCATTTACGCTATTATAAAGGGCTGACATTTCTGATCGCCGCGCTCAAACACCTGCGTACACCGGCTCATCTGCTCATTGTTGGCAGTGGAGCAGAACAAAACAGGCTGGAACAGCAGATGAAGGAGGCAGATCTAACTGGACGTGTTCACTTTCTAGGCGAAGTTGGTGACGCTGATCTCCCGGCGATTTATGCTGCAGCCGACATCTTTGTATTGCCTTCGCACCTGCGCTCGGAGGCATTCGGTATTGTGCAACTGGAAGCCCAGGTAGCTGGCCTGCCGATTGTCTGTACTGAACTGGGCAGCGGCACCAGTTTTGTCACCCAGCATGGCAGAACCGGCCTGGTTGTACCGCCAGCCAACCCGCTGGCGCTGGCACGGGCGATTGATCTGCTGCTGGCTAATCCTGACCTGGCGCAGCGGATGGGGGCTGCTGGTCGCGCACGCGCCATACAAGAATTCAGCCACAGCCGCATGATCGATCGCAAAGAAGCGATCTATCGGTCGGTGATATAGCCATAACAGTGACAGCATTATTTGACACCAACGCCATGCGGCGAGTATAATGCCGGTTATCTATGTTCCCAAAACCACATATCGGTAACCCGGTTTGGTGTTGGGTACCAACATGCAAAATAACAGCGGGTAGTAACAATAGCTGCCCACGAGGAGTTATAACTATGCCAAAGCGAACATGGCAACCGAAACGTATTCCACGTCGTCGTAAACATGGTTTCCTTGAGCGCATGAGTACCCAGGATGGCCGGGCGGTCATACGGCGGCGACGGCTCAAGGGGCGCTGGAAATTGACGGTTAGCGACGAACGACGGGCTGTCCGTCGTGGGCATCGCTAAACAGGCCGGGATTTTGTGACTCATAATCAGGTCACAGGGGTGCAAAGACAGATGCACGCACACAGGTCTGAATCTGGGTGAGCGTCTGTCTTTCATTTGTATAACGATCGGCCATTTGTGAAGCGGATGTATCGCCTACGCCGCCCCGGTCAATTTCAACGTGTGCGACGTGAAGGCCGTACGGTGAGTAATCAGTTATTGCTGCTCAACGTGGCCCCGAATCGGCGTCGTACTACCCGTTGTGGCTTTGTGGTGGGAAAACGTATTGGAAAGGCCGTGCAGCGTAATCGGGCCAGGCGGCGTGTACGTGAAGCAGTGCGGCTGGCCTGGCAGTCTATTCTGCCAGGTATGGATATGATCTTTGTTGTGCGTACACCGCACGTCGCCGACGTACCATTTCAGGAACTTCAGTCGATGGTTGAGTCCCTGTTACGCCGGGCAGCGGTCTGGCATGATCCGTCCACATAAGTAGTGCGGAAAACAAATAAAAGGTTAGGTACATGGGAATCTGGTCGTGGTTTGTATCGTTGCTCGAGCAGTTGCTGCTCTGGTTTTCGATTTTCGCTGGAAGCGCCTCTCTGGGCATTATTCTCTTTACGCTGGTTGCACGTATAACGCTGCTGCCGTTGACGTTAACGTCGATCCGTTCAAGCCGTAAAATGCAAGAGCTGCAGCCAATGATCAAAGAGCTGCAGCGCAAGCATGGCAAAGACGCGAAAAAGCTGCAAGAAGAGACAGTCAAGCTCTATCAGCAGTATAAGATTAACCCGGTTGGCGGTTGTCTGCCCATGCTGCTGCAACTGCCAATCTTTATTGGCGTCTATCAGGCGGTTATTCACCTGATGGTGCCGCAATATGAACAATATCGCAGTGCAGCAGTACAGCAAGCGTTTCAAGATCCAGCCGTGGCTGCGATCTTCAGTAAGCCGTTTCTGGGGATTATTGACCTTGGTGTGGCACCGTTTGCTGATGGTGGCTTTAATGGGATACCGTACCTGGTTTTGCCGGTTCTGTCGATCGTATTGCAGTTCATGCAGCAGTTGATGGCTATGCCACGGGTGCAGGATCCGCAGCAGAAGGCAATGACCCAGGCTATGATGTTTATGCCGCTGGTGTTCGGCTATATTGCCTTTACTTTCCCAGCCGGGGCGGTACTCTACTGGGTAACCAGTAGCCTGATCGGGGTTGTGCAACAGTACTTTACGTCAGGCTGGGGGTCGCTCGCAAATTATTTGAAGTTTCTGCCGCCCGATCGACGTTCGCGTACCGCCAGCAGTGCTGCTATGACGGCTGCGCCCGCGAACGCGTTGCCCGAAGGTGAGGTGGTTGCATCAGAGGGTGGTACAGTTGCTGTATCGCAACGTTCAACATTCTGGGATGTGCTACGGCCATTGACCGAAGGCGAGGCGACTGAATCGCCGGCTGCGGGAACAACAACAGATGCTGCAACGGAGCAGGCAATAGAGGCGGCACGTTCAGGCGGGAATCATGCAACAAATCCGCGCCGCCCCCGGCGACGTCGCTAAGAACGGTTCTGGAGGGGTGTAAGGTATGAAAAGCATCGAGATTAGCGCACGCACGGTTGCAGAGGCAGTGGAACTGGCTCTGGCTCAGCTCAATAAGGATCGCGATGAGGTGGCAATCGAGGTACTCGATGCTGGCGAAACAGGCGAAGAGGCGCTTGTGCGTGTTACCGTGGTCGATGATGAAGAGTCGGAGGCTCTTGCTCCGGTGCATGCTGAGGCCTTTGATGGGGATGTTGTTGCGCTGGCACGGCGTGTGCTGGAAGATTTGCTGGAGCGTATGGATATCCATGCGTATGTTACGGCTGTGACATCACAGGTTCCCGGGCAGAAGGGTGACACCGAGGAAACTGTTACGCTGCATGTCGAAGGGGCCGATGAAGAGGCTATGGGTTTGATGATCGGGCGGCGTGGTGAAACATTGCGCTCGTTACAGTTTCTGCTCAATCTGCTGGTGAGCCGTCGCGTTCAACGCTGGCCGCAACTGGTGGTTGATGTGGGTAACTATCGCCAGCGTCGCCAGGAGTCGCTTGAAGGTCTGGCCCGGCGTATGGCTGACCGGGTGCGTCAGAGTGGTCGTCCTGTTTCGCTTGAGCCGATGGCTGCCTACGAGCGGCGTATCGTTCATCTGGCGCTGCGCGATGATGCCAGTATTTATACCGAGAGTATGGGTGAGGGTGAGAATCGTAAGATTGTGATCTATCCTTCGAAGTCGTAGGCTATTTCTCTTGCGTAATGTATATAGGCCGGTTTATGAGGTGTCATCGCGAAGTTCAGGCGATATCGCGCCATGCTGCCCCCATCGATCGGTTGCCACCAGACTATCTTGTCCTTGGTCATGTTACACGCGATTTGTTATCTGCCGGTACGAGTAGATGCGGAGGTACGGCTCTCTATGCCGCGACAACGGCGCAGCGCCTGGGGCTTCATGCGGCTTTGTTGACTGCGGCGGCTGATCTGCCCGATACTCTGCTTGCTACTGTTGCGTGTGTGTGCCTTCCTGCTACTACCACTACGACCTTTCAGAATCAATATACCGATCAGGTGCGCCGCCAGTGGCTGTATGCCGTGGGGCCGCGCTTGAATCTGGATGCTTTACCTCTTTCCTGGTACGCTGCTCCGGTTGTTCATCTGGGGCCAGTGCTAAACGAGTGTGATCTTACGCTGATTGAGAAGTTTCCCCATGCACTGATTGGTGTTACGCCTCAGGGTTGGATGCGCTGTTGGGACGCGCCGTTGCCTGCACCGGTGAACCGTTGCCTGTGGCAACCTGATGCTGCCTTTCTGCGCCGGATCGCGGCGCTGATCGTCAGTACTGAAGATATTGGCGACAATGAGTCGATTGTCGCTGCGTATGCGCGTGCCTGTCCTCTGGTGGTATTAACACGCGGTGCGCAGGGGGTTATCCTCTATAATGCTGGCCGTCGCCATGAACTGGCTGCGTATCCGGCACAGGTGATTGATCCAACAGGGGCGGGTGATGTGTTTGCGGCTGCGCTGCTGGTGCGCCTCTATGAAACGGGCGATGCCCTGGAAGCCGCCCGTTTTGCTATGGCCGTCGCCGCAGCCTCGGTTGAGGCGACGGGTATCCGTGGTATTCCTGATCGTGCCGAGGCGTTGCGACGTATGCAACAGAAGAACGGAACCGGGGTTTTCGCTAACTACAGTTGATTGTATGGTGTTTTATGCACAATGTTCACTATATGCACGCTCCGGTACGTGAGTTGTTTCAGGCCATAACCGCACGTCTCGAACCACGATTACGAGCGCAGTGTACGCCGCGTGATGCTGACCTGTTTCTGATTCGCCTGGAACGCTATTTTGAAGATATTGAGCACCCGCTGCGTCGGGTGTATGCCGACCATGCCAATCTGCAAGATCTCTTCTATACCCTGGGTGACCAGATGTGTTCAGCCTATCTGGAGCGTTCCGAAGCGTTGCGCTTGCTCGATATCGAACGCCAGATGACACCAGACTGGTTTCAGCGTGAAACAATGCTGGGGTATATTTGTTATCCTGATCTGTTTGCTGGTACGCTCCAGGGAGTACGTGAGCATCTAAGCTATCTGTGTGAATTGGGCGTGAGCTATCTGCATCTGATGCCTTTGCTCACGCCGCGCCCCGGGCCTAATGATGGTGGGTATGCTGTGCAGGATTATCGTACGGTCAATCCGGCTCTGGGTACAATGCAGGATCTAGCTTTGCTGGCTGGTGAATTGCATGATCATGGCATGAGCCTGTGTGTCGATCTGGTGCTGAATCATACCGCTAAAGAACATGAATGGGCGCGCCGGGCTATGGCTGGTGAAAAAAAATATCTGGCCTATTACTATACGTTTGATGACCGCACTTTGCCCGATGCGTATGAAAAGACCTTGCGTGACGTCTTTCCCGATTTTGCACCTGGTAGTTTTACCTGGTATCCCGATATTGCCGGGGGGGGCAAGTGGGTCTGGACAACCTTTAATGAGTATCAGTGGGATCTCAACTATACCAATCCAGATGTGTTTTGCGAGATGGTTACGATCATGTTGTATCTGGCAAACCAGGGCGTGGATGTGTTGCGCCTCGATGCTGTGCCCTTTATGTGGAAGCGTCTTGGTACAGATTGCCGCAATCAACCTGAGGTGCATCTGTTGCTGCAGGCTTTTCGCGCCATCGTACGGGTGGTTGCTCCGGCGGTGATTTTTAAGGCCGAGGCGATTGTACCACCGGAAGAATTGATTCCTTACCTGGGTAGTGGATCAGCGGTTGGGAAAGAGTGTGAGGTTGCTTATAACAATCAGTTGATGGTGTTGCTCTGGAGTAGCCTGGCTACGCGCAAGGTGGCACTGTTGACGCATGTGTTGCATGTGATGCCTGCACCTCCGGTTGGTACAACCTGGGTAACGTATTTACGCTGCCACGATGATATCGGTTGGGCTATTACCGATGAGAATGCCAGCGCGGTTGGCGAGAATGGCTTTTTGCATCGCCAGTTTCTGAATGATTTTTACAGCGGGGCTTTTTCCAACTCTTTTGCCCGCGGCGCTTTGTTTCAGTACGATCCGCTTACACGCGATGCACGGATCAGTGGTACAACCGCTTCGCTCGTGGGCCTGGAACAGGCGGTGGCGATGGGCGATGCTCATCAGATCGAACTGGCTGTACGTCGTATTCTACTGTTGCATAGCGTCATTCTGGTATTTGGCGGTATTCCGCTGATCTATATGGGCGACGAATTAGGATTTCTGAACGACTTCTCGTTCTGTAGTGATCCGTTTCGGGTCAACGATAACCGTTGGATGCATCGCCCGCCTATGGATTGGACACTGGCTGAACAACGCTACGATAAGACGCATCTGATTGGACGGATCTATCAGGGGCTGCGGCAGATGATTGCCATCCGCTCGGTGACACCGGCTATTCATGCGGCGGGTACTACCCAGCCAATGTGGTCGGATAATCCCCATGTGCTGGCGTTGTATCGCAATCATCCGCACGGCCGCCTGTTGTTGCTGGCTAACTTCCATGAACACGAACAGACTGTTGCGGCTGATTTGATGTGGCATAGTGGCTTGCGCGGCGAAGTGCATAATTTGCTCGACCCCAATGGGTTTCGTCCTACGACGAATTATACGCGTATTCATCTAAAACCGTATGAGAGTATGTGGCTGGTTGGCAGCCAGAGTAGTGGGTAAGAGCCTGTAGTGTGAGGCAATGGTATGCTGCAGAAGATTTTGCTATGCCTGTTTGTGGGCCTGACGGCCTGTAGTACGTCTGCGCCGGATGTGATGCCGACTGACCCGACAGCAACAATGGAATTATCGTCACCGACTGCGACTCTGCCGGGGCTATCTCTGCCTTCTACCCCGGCCACGTCGTTTGAAGATACAGAACAACGCTTTCCAGATATTATTGATGTAGAGATAACATCGAATCAGGATGGAAGCTTTGAAATTGCGGTGACGGTTTCCTCGCCCTACGATACACCTGAACGCTATGCCGATGCATGGCGGGTGCTATTGCCCGATGATCAGGTGCTGGCTGAACGAGAGTTGTTACATGACCATGCCAGTGAACAACCTTTTACGCGTTCGCTGAATCGTGTGGTTATTCCCGAAGATGTTTCAACTGTAACCATCCAGGGCCGTGATAAGACGTATGGCTATGGTGGTACCCCAATGACCGTTCAGGTGCCCGGTCGCTGATCCAGAATAACAGTTGCTTTTACGGATAGGTTTTTCATGATGAGGCATCAGGACGCCATAATTTCCATCACCCCCCTGCCCCCTCTCCTCGCTGGGGAGCTATACATTACCCACACGTTTGGGGCGCGGGGATCCTCTCACGGGTAGGTTTTTCCGTAGGGACGCGCTTCTGCGCGTCCGCAGGGCGTCCTGATGCGGAAAACGTTCCCACGGACAGGCAGAAGCCTGTCCCTACGGATGGCGTTCTGATGCGCTCCGGCCAAAAAACCTACCCCTGCAGGGCGCGGGGGGCCTCCGGCCCCTGCAAAAAATGTGTTGTCGGTTTGGTTTGGCGGCTTTGCCGCCAAACCAAACCGACAACACTATGATCTCGGTGGGGCGCAGCCCCGCCGGTACCCGTGGACGGCGGGAACCTACCTGCTCTACCGCATCAGGATACAGTATAATTGTGGGTAATGTATAGCCTTTCAGGGAAGGGGGTGGGGTTCTTCGCAGGACGATCCATGGCGCGAGAGATAGCTGGATATGTTCAGAATCTCCGTGTCTCTGTGTCTCCGTGGTAGATGCATTATCCCTATCATGAACAGTATGATCCATGGTTCATTTCTAGTAAACGGTGTTACAATAGAGCATAATCTGAACTTTTTATCACACTTTTGCAACAGTGGCCGGTTATTCACTGCTGGCCCGGTACGTGTACTGGCGCACGTGGGGGGCATACAGCGACGTTAGGGAAAAATTATGACAGATTTAGATGTTTTTCATGGACCAAATGCAGGCTATGTCCTGGATCTGTATGAACGCTATCTGGAAGATCCCGATTCGGTCGATGCGGCAACACGGGCGCTCTTTGATGCCTGGACGGCGGATACCGGCAATGGGAGTGGCGTGTTCCAGAATGATGGGCCTGCTCCGGCCACAGCGCCGTCTGTGCAGGCAAATGGTGTAGCGACTGTCGCGGATTATGCTGAAACTCCCCCGCCGGTTCAGGAACCAGGCGAGGCTGCTGCGGCTGAGTATCCTACTAACGGATTGATGGCGCAGGCAGATCCTGTTCCTGCACCGGCACAGCCAGCTAATAAGCCGGCTGCCGTACCGTTTGCAGATATTCCGCCCGACGAAGTCGACTTGATTGTGCATGCCGCTCGTCTGGTGCGCTTGATCCGCGAACTGGGCCATCTCGAAGCGCATATCGATCCGCTCGGCAGTGAGCCACCCGGCGACCCGGGTCTGGAGCTGGAAACGCATAATCTGACCACCGAGGCGCTGGCGGCCTTGCCCGCCAATGTGGTAAGCGGCCCGCTCTCCGGGGGGGCACAGAATGCGCTTGAGGCGATTGGCAAGCTGCGGCGAGCTTACTCTGGCCCGATCGGCTATGAGGACGACCATGTTCAGAATCACGAGGAACGCCAGTGGATGCGCGATGCTGTAGAAACAGGCCGCTTCTTTCAGGATATTGATGATCAGCGCAAGCGTGAATTGCTTGAACGCCTGACTGAAGTCGAGACGTTCGAGCGTTTTCTGCATCAGACGTATACCGGCCAGAAACGCTTCTCGCTGGAAGGTAACGATATGCTCGTGCCGATCATCGACTCGATCATCCGCAATGCGGCATCGTCTGGCACTCTCGAGATTGTGCTGGGTATGGCCCATCGTGGTCGACTCAATGTGCTGGCACATGTGCTGGGCAAGCCCTATAGTGCCATTCTGGCCGAGTTCCAACGACCGAACTATTATCATATTGGTACGTATCAGGGCTGGGCCGGTGATGTCAAGTACCATCTGGGGGCACGTCGCGCCTATCGTGAAAGCGGTGTCTTTGAGATGCCGCTGACCCTGGTGCCTAATCCTAGCCATCTGGAGTATGTCAATCCGGTGGTACAGGGGCGTGCGCGGGCGGCCCAGGAACGCCGCGATCAGGCCAGTAAGCCAACCCAGGACTTCCAGGCCTCGCTGCCTGTTGTGATCCATGGTGATGCGGCGTTTCCCGGCCAGGGTGTGGTGGCCGAGACACTGAATCTGTCACGGCTGGCAGGGTATAGTACTGGCGGAACAATCCATATTATTATCAATAATCAGATTGGCTTTACTACCAGTATTAGCGATTCGCGCTCAACGCTGTATGCCAGTGATCTGGCCAAGGGCTTTGAGATTCCGATTGTGCATGTCAACGCCGATGCGCCCCTGGCCTGCATTGCTGCTGCACGCATGGCATGGGCCTATCGCGAACGCTTCAAAAAGGATTTTCTGATCGACCTGGTTGGCTATCGCCGCTGGGGCCATAACGAAGGCGATGAGCCAGCTTTCACCCAGCCGTTGATGTATATGAATATCGCCAAGCATCCCACTGTGCGTGAGTTATGGGCGCGTGAACTGGAACGCCAGGGCGTTATGACCCGCGATGAGATCGAGGCCTGTCTGACTAAGATGCGTAAGCGGTTGGAACTGGCCGTCCAGGAGGTTGAAAAGCGTGGGCGTATCGATGCAACGGTGGCTGTGTCGGCTGCTTCGCTGTTTCGCCGTCCTGTCTCTGAGGCGCATCATGTTTCGGCGCGGCGCTTGCTTGAACTGAATGAGGTGCTTTTGCGCCGTCCCGAGGGCTTTACGCCCCATTCAAAATTGGATCGACTGCTGCAGCGCCGGCGCAGTACGATTACTCAGGATGGCGGTATCGACTGGGGCCACGCCGAGTCGCTGGCGTTTGCGACGATTCTGGCCGATGGCATTCCTATTCGCCTGACCGGGCAGGATTCTGAACGAGGTACTTTTAGCCATCGCCATCTGGTACTATACGATCCAACCACCGGTGAGAAGTATGTGCCGTTGCAGGAACTTCCTCAGGCGCGTGCCTCGTTTGCTATCCATAATAGCCCTCTGTCAGAGAGTGCTGCTCTGGGCTTTGAGTATGGCTATAGTACGCACGCTCCAGATACGCTGGTGCTCTGGGAGGCGCAGTTTGGTGATTTTGCCAATAGTGCGCAGGTCTTTATCGATCAGTTTATTGTTGCTGGCCACGCCAAGTGGAACCAGTTGCCTTCGTTAGTGCTGCTCTTGCCGCACGGCTACGAAGGGCAAGGGCCGGAACATTCGAGTGCCCGTGTGGAACGCTTCTTGCAACTGGCGGCTGATAATAATATTCGCATTGTCAACTGTACAACGGCTGCACAGTACTTTCATCTGCTGCGCCGCCAGGCGACTACATTGCATAGCGACCCGCGCCCGTTGATTGTGCTGACCCCCAAGAGTCTGTTGCGCCATCCACGTGCTGGTTCGTCGCTGGCCGATCTGGCCGAGGGGCGTTTTCATCCCGTGCTGCCGCCAGAAGAGGGTAGTGCGCCGCCGGAAGAAGTTAAACGCCTCATCCTCTGTAGTGGGAAAGTCTATGTCGATCTGATCAGCAGCGGTGAGGTCGATAAGGCTACCGGCGTGGCGGTGGCTCGTGTCGAGGAGTTGTATCCTTTCCCGCAGGCCGAGCTTGAAACGCTGTTCCGGGGCTATCCTGAGTTACGTGAGATTGTCTGGTTGCAGGAAGAGCCGTACAATATGGGCGCATGGACCTTTGTGTCACCACGGCTGCAAGAAATGCTTCAGCAAAGTGAAATGAAGGTGATCTATTGCGGACGGCCGGAGTCAGCCAGTACGGCCGAGGGGTCGCTGAGTCAACATGAGCCCGAACAGGCCCGCATTTTGCATGATGCTGTGCATGGGATGGGCGAAAAGCAGTTGACGCTGTAATGCCAGTGAGGAGTGAGATATGGCAACTGAAGTCAAAGTGCCGGCTCTGGGCGAGTCGATCGTCGAGGCAACGGTGAGTAAGTGGCTTAAGCAGGAAGGTGATGCGGTCGCTGCTGGTGAGCCTCTGGTTGAGCTTGAAACCGATAAGGTGAATCTGGAAGTGCCCGCCGATCAGTCTGGTGTGCTGGCCTCAATCCGTAAGGCCGAGGGCGAGACGGTTAATATTGGTGATCTGCTGGGCGTGATCGATGAGGCCGGAACGGCAGTGGCCCCGGAGCAGTCTGCTCCTCCGCGTGAAAAGCAGCCTGATGAAAATGGCCACCAGCCCGCTGTCGCCACGGGTGAAACGGCACGGGTAGTGGATACCGCCACCAATGGCGAAGATATTGCGGCTACTCCCGTTGCTCAGCGGGTTGCCGTTGAGCATGATCTGGATATTCGTAGTATCAAGGGCAGTGGCCCTGGTGGGCGGGTTACAAAAGAGGATGTGCTGGCTCACTTGAAGCGTGCGGCGGCAAATAGTCAGCCGTCTCCTGGTGTAGCCCCGCAACCGGCTGCCCCAGCGCCGCCATCAGCGACTGCCAGTGTCCCAACAGCCCGTCCGCCAGCGGCGGGGACAGCCGCGGCCCCGCCGCCCGTTGCTCGTCCTGCACCAGCAGCAGCAGCAACGGGTACGCCCCCAGCACAACCGGCAACTCCGGCAATTCCCCCAACCGATGGCGTACGGAGCGAAGAACGCGTACGTATGACGCGCCGCCGCCAGACGATCGCCCGCCGCCTGGTAGAGGCCCAGCAGCAATCGGCGATGCTGACTACCTTTAACGAGATTGACATGAGTGCGGTGATGGCTCTGCGGCAGCGGCGCAAACAGGCCTTCAAAGAACGCCATGGTATCAATCTGGGCTTTATGTCGTTCTTTACGCGGGCAGTAGTCAGTGCGCTCAAGGCCTTCCCGCTGCTCAACGCCGAGATCCAGGCGAATGAGATTGTCCTCAAACATTATTATGATATCGGCATTGCTGTGGGTACCGATGAAGGGTTGGTAGTTCCCGTGGTGCGCGATGCCGACCGCAAGAATTTTGCCCAGATCGAACACGAAATCGCCGAGCTGGCCGGGCGGGCACGCGATAACACCCTTACCCTGGCGGAACTTCAGGGGGGGACGTTTACGATTACCAATGGCGGCATCTATGGCTCGCTGCTCTCAACGCCGATCCTGAATACACCCCAGGTCGGTATCCTGGGCATGCACAAAATCGAAGAGCGCCCAATTGCATTCAAGGGCGAGGTTGTCATTCGCCCGATGATGTATGTGGCCCTCTCGTATGACCATCGCATTGTTGATGGCAGCGAGGCAGTCCGCTTCCTGGCGCGGGTCAAGGAACTGGTCGAAGATCCAGAGGCGCTGTTGTTGGAGTAGGGCGCATTTGCGCCCTGGTGTTAGGATAGAGGCATGGCATCACCATTTCATGCCATCCACGGGTTCCGGCGGGGCTGCGCCCCGCCGAGATTCTCGTGTTGTCGGTTTGTTTTGGCGGCTTTGCCGCCAAAACAAACCGACAACACTTTTTTTGGGGGGCCGGAGGCCCCCGCGCCCCCAACGTGTGAGGAATGTATAGCCCTTCCAGGCAATCCAGCTTGACAGTTGTAGTGCCGCCTTATGAACGTTGACTTTTTCATCCGGAGACCATTCCGGTAGGTGCGGCTTGCATCCGCACACAGCGCCGTGCGGCTGCAAGCCGCACCTACGCCTGCCGTTCCATACCCGCATTATTCTTTCAATCTGTAAAGTATCTATAAATCATCACGTCGCATATTCTTGTGTTCGGGTTCCAGGTGATTCAGCTTTGCCAGTTCTCAGTTCCATAGAGTGGACAATCACCACAGCGATGAGCGCAAACACAAAGAAGATCAGTAGCAGCCATGCTGTGCTTTGCAGTGTGCCGATGATGGTCTCATAAATCTCTAGCACCCACCGTTCGCTGGTGAGAGGCACAATCTCATTGTAAGGTTCCTGCGCCGTGATATATTTCTCGAACGACCAGACGCGCACACCGCCACCGATGCCAACCACATACAGCGCAAACTTCAGATATCGCGACCACGCTAAACTAATGTCAACCGGAACCACCCGGTTCAGGATGCTATTGATCGGTCTGGTGAAAATCAGAACGACTATCGATGCCACCGCAAATGCGATGAGCAAGGTGGTAATAAGCAATAGGATAATCATTTGGCACCTCCACTGAATAGGGTATTCTTTTTCAGGGCAATGGTGCAATGGTGGGGCACTGGCTCTATGGGGTTTTTGTTCTGTGATACGGCATAGTATTGTGGCTGATCGGATGTTTATATACCACTACCCTTTGCGACTTCATAGTATACACCCGTAGCATACCGAAGTCAGTAAAGAAGCCGCTATGTGAAGGAGCAGTTCGTTTACACTCCTGTGCAAGCAGTGTTTGTCAGCCTGCGCTGGCCTGAACCTGCTACCTGGCCCGACGAACAGTTCAGGTGCCAAGCCTCCTACTACAGGAAGCTGAACCTAACCAGGTATGTGGATTGCCATCCCAGCACCAGCCGAGATGCGGCTTTCTTTCCTTGTTGATCCATATAGCCGGAACGCGCTTATCGCCACTATAGCGAGATGCGAGTAAAGAAAAGCAGTTATTCTTGATTAAGAACTCAGGATAATGCGTAACAATCGCCACACCTTCATCTATAGTAAGTGGAAAGCGTTTTTCCCTGGTAATAATTTTTAGTGCTTCGCCAGGAGTAATGTTAATAGTTTCTTTGCCTCTATCAATATCTACCAAAAGATATGCCATACTCTCTGGAATACTCACACTGTCAATACTTTTGAAATCTGCGGGCGCACGTGGATACAGTTTAGTCAATCCGTGTCTGCCTGTACGTTCCACCAGCGACATGGCTATTTCTGTGGCTACCAGGTTACTTTTGACCACAATAACAAATGGAAGATACCCCTTTTCTATATCTCGTTCAGCGAGAACAAGATTCCCAACTATTTCTTTGAGCGGTTCGATATGGCGCACAAATTCTTCAGTCGATCTGCCAGCAGCTTGAGCATATCCTTTGTGTAGCAAATTCTCGACCTGACGGTCAAACTCTTGTTTTATCATTGTTGCATATTCTCCCGTCGCTCAGCGAACACATGTCTATGTTGACAATAAAGTGTTGAAATGGCGAACAAAACATTATATACTGAATAATACAGCATATTCGGCTGATCATCAGCCGACACGGCATTAGCCGAATAGTCCATCTTGATTAAGCGAGACGTAAAAGAGGCCTGTGGACTATCTGGAAGACCTCGCCGCTGGTGAGGCAGGATGGGATGAAGCAGGAATTTTGACGGTGATCACATATGATCGCTTAGAAAGTAGCAGATTGTCATAGAAGACATTTCTATCCCAAACGGCAAACAGATCCACCAGACCGAAGCCCCGCGTAAACGGGCACTGCTGGTTGGTGCGGATGTAGCCAGTGCTGATAGTGCCTGGTCTGCCGAGGATTCTCTGCGTGAACTGGCGCTGCTTGCCGACACTGCTGGCCTGGATGTTGTCGGGAGTGTGTCGCAGAAACTGACGCATCCGTTTCCCAAGTACTTCATTGGCCCGGGCAAAGTGCTTGAAGTCGCTGAGTTGATTGCTCAGTCTCAATGTGACCTGGTTGTTTTTGACGATGAGTTGACACCTGCCCAGACGCGTAATCTGGAAAAGGATCTGGATATCGGTATCCTCGACCGGACTGCGCTGATCCTGGATATTTTTGCGCAACATGCGCGTACTCACGAAGGGCGCATCCAGGTTGAGCTGGCCCAGTATGATTATCTACTCCCCCGGTTGCGTCGCCAGTGGACACACCTGGAACGGCAGGCTGGTGGTGGTGGTGCTTCCGCTGGGGGCATCGTTGGTCTGCGTGGCCCGGGTGAAACACAGCTTGAGTTAGACCGGCGGCTGATCAATCAGCGCATCGCCTGGCTCAAAGATCAGTTAGCCCAGGTGCATCGCCATCGCGAGTTATATCGCAAACGGCGGCGGCAGAGCGGTGTGCCGATTGTGGCTCTGGTTGGCTATACCAATGCTGGCAAGTCGACCCTGATTAACGCCTTAAGTGACGCCAATGTCCGTGTCGAGGATCAACTCTTTGCCACGCTTGATCCAACCACGCGCCAGGTGATGCTGCCCGGCGGCCAGCAAATGTTGCTCACCGATACGGTCGGTTTTATCCAGAAGTTACCCACCCAGCTGGTAGCGGCATTCCGGGCGACGCTGGAAGAGATCAGTGAGGCAGATCTGCTGTTGCATGTGCTGGATATTACGCATGCGAATGCCCAGGAACAGGCCAACACCGTTGAGAAAACCCTGAAAGATCTGGGGGTGGTCGACAAACCCATCTTGACAGTATTGAACAAGGTTGATCAGATGCCTGGTGTCGATGAAGCCGAGGTAGAATTACTGGCGGGTGAGCTTGGCCTGCCGGATGACTATATCGCTATCTCGGCGCAGCGCAAGTGGGGATTGACCACGCTCTGCCATCATATCGAACAGAGCCTTGCCAGAACAATGATCAGCCTGGATGCGTTTATTCCGTACAAACGCAACGATCTTGTAGCGCTCTGGCATCAACGGGGCATTGTTGAATGCCAGGAGTTCGAGGCCGAAGGCACGCATATTCAAGGGCGTATGCCCAGTGCCCTGGTGGCTCAGTTTAGCCACTTTACCAATGGGGTGTAGAATTCCTCTCATCATGTAGGGGCGACCGGACGGTCGCCCCTACGCCACCTGTCAGGCTGGAATGGTCTGTCTGAAACCTTGTCTTAATCCAAAAAGGCGCAAACCAGACTATCTGGTTTGCGCCTTTTTGCACCCAACACCCGGTGAAAACTACTCGTCGTTACTAATCTGCTGCAATGTGCGGCGATGCGCATCACGCTGGCGACGATTAAAACGATCTTCTTCGTCTTCCTCTTCCTCTTCTTCGTGGCGACGGCGATCCTTGCGTTTGGATCCACCATATTTATTCAGCAGATCTTCCAGGGTCGCATTGATTGGCTCGGCTTCGTCGGATTCATCTTCAGCGACATACGTCTCCACTACTGCAGACGAACTGGAAGACGATGAGCGTGTACTACGCCCGCCGCCGCCGCCGCTACTACCACGACGGTGTTCGTCGCTAGCTGGCTCAGGAGTCTCTTCCGGGCGATCCTCCAGGCGCATTGTCAGGCTAATGCGTTTACTCTGCGGATCGACCTCCAGCACACGCACCTGCACCGGATCTCCGACTTTGACCACATCTTCGACCTTATCCACGCGGCCCTCAGACAACTCGGAGATATGCACCAGGCCATCGCGCCCGACGTTAATATCCACAAACGCCCCAAACGGGGCCAGGCCACTGACAGTTCCATCAAGGATCTGACCAATTTCCAGTTGTTGCAGGCGTTGCGTGCGCTGGGCGCGCCGCAGACTCAAGCTAATACGCGTGCCTTCAGGATCGACCTCGAGCAGCTTAAAGTTATAGCGTTCACCGACCTGGACAGCATCCTCGGGACGTTCCACACGACCCTCTGACAACTCGGAGATATGGATCAATCCATCTTTGCCCACGCCAATATCGGCAAATGCCCCAAAGGGGGCCATGCCGGTAATCACGCCCTCGACCGTATCGCCTACCTTCAAGTCAGACAGAGCATCGCGGTCGATATCACCGCGGCGCTGGCGCATATTCCGGGGACTACGATCACGGGGTGAACGCATCGTCAGGCTAATACGTCGAGCATCGACATCCAGCCCCTTCACGCGTACATTTACGGTATCACCAATTTGCACTATATCCGATGGTGAGTCGATGCGTACATCACTCATCTCCGAGATATGTACCAGGCCATCACGCCCGACGCCAACATCAACAAAGATACCATAGAGCGCAATCGACGTGACTCGCCCTTCCAATTCAGTACCAACCTCAAGATCTTTCAGGCGGCGCGGGCGTGTATCATCGTCTTCATCAATCGGGGTAAAACTCGCCCCGGTCGCTTCCCCGTCTACCCCATCCGTCTCGTCTGATCCGGCAGCCACCGATTCCTCGGCAGTAGTCTGATCCTGGTCAGGCGCAGCGGCAATCGCCAGAGTTGGTTCTACGGGAGTAACCGTCTCAACATCCTCACCATCTTCGCTGGCATACGCTTCCGTAGGGCCATCAATCTCTTCGAGAGAAGCTGTAGGTGCAGCATCTTGCTCGGCGTTGAGATCAGCGTCTGGCATCTCTTCATTCAGCACAGACTCTACCTGTTCGACTGCTTCCTGATTCACAGCAGTCACCTCTTCCACATCATCAGCCAACCCGACATCGGCATTCGTCCCATTCTCTGATTCCTCTGACTCGGCGGGAGGCGCAGCGTGCTGGAAGAGCGGTGACGTAGGCGACGGATCGACCGTATCGCCTGGTTGTGTGGCGGAAGACAGTGCCGTTGCGGTCACTGTTCTACCAGTCACTTCCTTCTCTACTGCTTCCTCGCTGCGATCGTAATCGCTCATCACCAACATCCCTCCTAAAATCTTCCAGTAACAGGGTTCTCACACATAGTTTTACACATCATATATCAGACACTGAGTCACAATACGTTGCTATCGTGACGACAGATAAAACAGCTATATACGCATCTGCATACGAACAGCCTGCGCCAGATCGCCATTCTCCAGATCATCGAGCCGGTAGTAAACCCCTTTCAAATGCTCTGCAAGCTGGCGTGCCAGGCCCCGTTCGAAATTGGGGTGTTCTGTATCGATCACAATAGCATGTATATCTCGGTTGGCAATAAAGTCTGCCACACGATACGCTTCAGATTGAGGCGGCAGATTTCCCATAGACACATTGGCCTGACCATCGGTAAGCAGCACCAGAAGCGGAATAATCTCCTGATCCTGCAAACGAGCGCGCTCTAGCACCTCATACCCGGTTAACAGTCCACGTGCCAGCGGTGTTTTTCCGCCGGTCGGCATAGTCTGCAAACACTTGCGTGCCAGATCAACACTACTGGTCAACGGAAGCAGCACATGGGCATAATCCCGTTGGAAACTGACCAACCCTACTTGATCGCGGCGCTGATAAGCATCATGCAGTAACGACAGCACAGCCGCCTTGGTGGAACGCATACGTTCTTCGGCTGCCATACTCCAACTAGCATCCACCACAAAACAGACAGCATTGCGTGTACGCCGAACGCGCACTTTCTGCCGCAGGTCACCGCGTCGCAGAATGATTTTTGGCTGTAGCAACCCGTGTATAGATGTGAGAAACCCTGACTCTGGAACCAGAGTGTCCGAACCATCGGTTTTTCCGTTCAATCCTCGCCGTTGACGCTGATAAGGTGCAGCTTCGCGCAGTGTTGCATCCAGCGCCAGGTCGTTCACCCGATGCACACGGACGCTGGTAATATAGCGCCCTTGTTTCCGTCGGGTACGGGTACGGCTGCGACGCCCGGCCTTACGGCGGTGCTGACGATCGCGTTGACCCTCGAAGCGCGGAACATGCAAGAGTTCTTCGGCTGCAAAGGTTTTCCCGCCGATCGTTTGATCGTGCTGGTGGATACTCTCGTGCGTTCCACCAGCGCTGCCAGT
>RRYU01000149.1_pt1 | contig 26035 bp, 22 predicted proteins | sample 2162651 | NCBI WGS metagenome assembly RRYU01 (sample SAMN10267283, study PRJNA491782) | microbial mat metagenome | isolation source: biomat in the production well | place: Japan: Minami-Kanto gas field, natural gas well KTG3 | collected 2017-06 | reverse complement strand
CCCCAACATACGTACATTCTCCGTGCCTCCGTGTCTCTGTGGTGAATGGTGTAGCCCAAACGTGAACAGTTTTTTTCCAGTATGGTGGTATGTTATAATGCCCCCTATCATAATAAAGCCCGGATGTATATGCGAAGCTGCACGGCGGATGGTGAGTATCAGGCGTTCCTGCACTCACTATCCGTCGTTTCTTATCAGCCGCATAGCGTCGGGATGAATGCACATGGCCCTGTACGGGCGCATCATAACTGTGCCCCTACTCTATTTTTCACGTTAGGAGATCGAAAAGGATCATGCCCAGGCGTACCGATATTCACACCATCTTGATCATCGGCTCCGGGCCGATTGTGATTGGCCAGGCGTGCGAGTTTGATTATTCCGGGGCACAGGCCTGCAAAGCTTTGCGCGAAGAGGGCTATCGCGTGGTGCTGGTCAATTCTAATCCGGCAACTATCATGACCGATCCTAGCCTTGCGGATGCCACATATATCGAACCACTGACAGTCGATAGCCTGGATCGCATCATCGAGCACGAACGTCCTGATGCCATTCTGCCTACTGTGGGTGGCCAGACCGGGCTGAACCTGGCAGTGGCTCTGGATGAGGCTGGTGTGCTGGCGAAGCATGGCGTTGAGTTGATCGGTGCCTCGGTTGAAGCGGTGCGCATCGCCGAGGATCGCCAGCTCTTCAAAGATAAAATGGCAGAGATTGGTCTGCTGGTGGCCCGTAGTGGTATCGCCCACTCGCTGGAAGAGGCGCTGACGGTGGTGGCTGAAACCGGGTTTCCATCGATCATCCGGCCTTCTTTTACGCTCGGTGGCGAGGGCGGGGGCACGGCCTACAATATCGAAGATTTTCGCACTATTGTAGAGTCGGGTCTGGATGCTTCGCCTATGCGCCAGATCCTGGTTGAAGAGAGTGTGCTGGGCTGGAAAGAGTTTGAACTGGAGATTATGCGTGATCGCGCCGATAATGGCGTGATTATCTGTAGCATTGAAAATATTGACCCCATGGGTGTGCATACTGGCGATAGTGTCACTGTTGCGCCAGCAATGACGCTGACTGATCGTGAGTATCAGCGTATGCGTGATATGGGCCTGGCAGTGTTACGTGCGGTTGGTGTCGAAACAGGTGGCAGTAATGTGCAGTTTGCGGTGCATCCCCAGGATGGGCGGATCTATGTGATTGAGATGAATCCGCGTGTCAGCCGAAGTAGCGCCCTGGCGAGTAAGGCCACTGGTTTTCCCATCGCTAAAATCGCCGCCAAGCTGGCGGTTGGCTATACGCTCGACGAGTTGCCCAATGATATTACGCGTGAGACTCCTGCTAGCTTCGAGCCAACTCTCGATTATGTGGTGGTAAAGATTCCCCGCTGGACGTTTGAGAAGTTTCCGGCGGCTGATCCAACTCTGGGGACGCAGATGAAGAGCGTGGGTGAAGTAATGGCGATCGGGCGTACGTTCCCCGAGGCATTCCAGAAGGCCTGGCGCTCGCTGGAGCAGGGGCGCGCCGGGTGGGGAGCCGATGGCAAGGATCGCATCGATGTGGAACGGTTGCGTGAACGGTTGATTACGCCCCATCCCGATCGCTATTTCTATGTGCGTTATGCGCTACAGAGCGGTATGAGCATTACGCAGGTTGCGGCGCTTACCCATATTGATCCCTGGTTTTTGAACCAGTTCGAGCGGATTATTAATATGGAAGGGCGCATCCGTGCCTTTTCCCTGGATACGATCCCGGCAGATCTGCTACGCCAGGCCAAACGTATGGGCTTTAGCGATATTCAGCTTGCCCACCTTCTGCATGTGGTTGATGATCAGAAGATCAAGACCAGCCAACCGGCGTTTGTCTCGCGCCCGGAAATGGTCGTGCGTCTGCATCGTAAGTCGCTGGGTATTCGGCCTACATTTCATTGTGTGGATACCTGCGCAGCCGAGTTTCCAGCCTTTACGCCGTATCTCTATTCCTCGTATGAGAGCGAAGACGAGGCCGCACCGACCGAACGTCCCAAGGTGTTGATCCTGGGCAGTGGTCCCAATCGCATCGGTCAAGGCATCGAGTTTGACTACTGCTGCTGTCATGCCGTGTTTGGCCTGCAGGCACACGGCTATGAGACAATTATGGTCAACTGTAACCCTGAAACGGTCTCAACCGACTACGATACAGCCGACCGGCTCTATTTTGAGCCTTTAACACTGGAAGACGTGCTGAATATTGTTGATATAGAACAGCCTCAGGGTGTGCTGGTGCAGTTTGGTGGCCAGACGCCGCTCAAGCTGGCGCGTGGCCTGGAGGCTGCCGGGGTGCCGATCTGGGGCACGTCGCCCGATGCAATCGACCTGGCTGAGGATCGTGATCGCTTTGGTGCGCTGCTGGATGAACTGGATATTCCGGCACCGGCCCATGGCAGCGCTACATCTACCAGCGAAGCGCTGGTTGTGGCCGGGCAGATCGGCTACCCGGTGGTGGTGCGTCCATCGTATGTGCTGGGTGGGCGGGCCATGGCGATTGTATATGATGATGAGAGCCTGGATCGTTATATGCGCGAAGCTGTGGATGCCTCGCCAGAGCATCCGATCCTGATCGACCGTTTTCTGGAAGATGCCTTCGAAATGGATGTCGATGCTGTTAGCGACGGGCAGAATGTGATTATCGCCGGAATTATGGAGCAAACAGAACAGGCCGGGGTGCATAGCGGCGATAGTTCCTGTGTGATCCCAACCTATATGGTTGCTCCCCAGCATGTGGCAACGATGCGCGAGTATACTGTCAGGCTGGCACGTGCCCTGGGCGTGGTGGGCCTGATCAACATCCAGTATGCCATGAAAGACGATATTGTGTATGTGCTAGAGGTGAATCCACGTGCCAGTCGCACCATTCCTTTTGTAGCCAAGGCAACCGGCATTCCCTGGGCCCAGATCGCCGCCCGGGCAACCGCTACACGCACGCTGGATGTGGCCGAATGGGCCGATCTGATAGCTCAGCTTCCCACTGGCGATGGAACTGCCGAGCCGTCGATGTATCACGTGAAAGAGGTTATTTTGCCCTGGGCACGTTTTCCAGGTGTGGATACGCTGCTTGGCCCAGAGATGCGCTCAACCGGTGAGGCCATGGGTAGCGGCAAGACCTTTGGTGAGGCGTTTGCTAAAGCTCAGCTGGGCTGTCGGCATATCTTGCCAGTCAGTGGCAAAGCTTTTCTGAGTGTCAATGATCGCGATAAAGCTACCCTGATTCCCATAGCCCGTAACCTGGCCGATATGGGCTTTATCCTGCTGGCAACCAGTGGCACCGCCGATGCGCTGCGTGCCGCTGGCCTGGAAGTCCAGTCGATCTATAAGGTCAACGAAGGCCGGCCCAATGTAGTCGATTATATCAAGAACCGCGAAATTGCCCTGATTGTCAATACGCCTCTGGGCAAAGCCGGTTTCTTCGATGAGCGGGCTATCCGGCGGACTGCGATATCGTATCGTGTGCCAACCCTTACGACCCTCTCTGGGGCGGCGGCGATGATGCAGGCAATCCGCTCGCTACGTAATGGCGGCTGGACGGTGGAGAGTTTACAGGATCGCGCGGTACGTTTGTCTAAGAAAGAGGGGAACTAACCGTTGTGGCAGCCCTGGCAGTGATGCCCGCACTTACAGTAGCTCTGGCCGACCTGGCCCGTTTTGGTACGACATGGATCAGTAATGGGCAGAAGTTGAGCCGTACACCACCACAGTCATCGGCGGAACTTGGTGAATTGTTTGACAACGCGGTTGGGCATGCTCTGGCAAAACTGTTGGGTGATATACCCATTGTGACTCCGAATAGAAATGCGCTGATTCCGTCCCTTCCCGATTGTGTGGAAGTTGGCCCGGTGCGCATTATTGGTGGTGTACGCCCACAGAATTTTGACGTATGATATCGTCCTGATGGCGCACGTTTTGTGTTCGATAGTAAAACACTAAATGATAGCGACAGTATCAAGAAAAACTGGCAGAATATGGTCAATGATCTGGCAACGGAAGCCACAACTGTACATAGCCGCTTTCCGCATGCCGTAGTGGCATTTATGGTGATCATTCCCGAACCCTGCTTTATGCCCAATCAAAGAACAGCATTGACTCAGACACTTGAACGTCTGGCCAGGCGTGTTGGCGTAAATGAACCGGTTTATCTCGCTGAAGCAATCTCGCTGGTTGTGTGGAATCCCACAGATGGTTCCATCGATACAGAATGCCCCCATCCCGTTTCCCCTCTACGCATCGAGAATTTCTCACGACAGGTAGAATCAGCATACATAAGTCGTTACAAAGGTTTGCCACCTCACGCAGAATAAACCTTGACAAACGGCAATGTATGTTTTACACTTATTCGTGTGAATAGAACGTGTGTTCATTGGCTATGTGAAAGTTGTTTGTATGAAACCGTTAGCAACGTATCAAAAATTGCGGGGGGGGTATTATACTCCAGAACCCATCGCTCAGTTTCTGGCTGCGTGGGCGATTCAAGCGCCAGATGCGATGGTGCTGGAACCGAGTTGTGGCGATGGCATTATGCTGGAAGCGGCAGCTAATAGACTTGCCGATCAGGGGGCCACGCACCCGCAGATTGCGCGACAGCTTCAGGGCGTTGAATTAGATAACGATGAAGCCCACAAAGCACGTGAACGATTAAAGCAGCTAGAGATTCCCGTGACAGAAACGACTGTTTTCAACGGAGATTTTTTTGCGTTCTGTCAAACACGTCTGGCCAGAACAGAAAAATATGACGCTATTATTGGCAATCCTCCCTTTATTCGCTATCAAACCTTTCCCGAACCACATCGCCTTGCCGCTTTCGGATTGATGGCCCGGGTGGGGCTGAAACCCAATCGGCTGACCAATGCCTGGGTTCCATTTCTGGTCGGGGCTACTCTTTTGCTAAAAGACACCGGTCGACTGGCTATGGTCATTCCGGCTGAACTGTTACAGGTGAACTATGCCGCCCAGTTGCGGCGTTTCCTGGGTGAGCATTATGGCGACATAACGCTGATTACCTTCAAGAAACTCTTATTTGAAAGTGTACAACAGGAAGTTGTGCTATTACTCTGCGAGCGCAACGACACAACCTGTTCACATATTCGCACTGCAGAATTGCAACATACCAGCGATCTGGCTACCTATTGTGCCACATCAGGAACAAATAATGGGTATAAAACACTCTTACCTTCAACAGAAAAGTGGACACAATATTTTCTTAATGAAAATGAAATTCATCTGTTGCGCGAACTGCGCGATCATCCCGGTTTGACGCTATCCGGGCATGTGATCGATGTCGATGTTGGTATTGTTACGGGCCTGAATGCTTTTTTTGTACTGACAGAAGATCAGGTACACAATTTTGCACTTGAAGCTTATACACAGCGTATTGTGGGTCGCTCTGCACACCTGCCGGGGATTATCTTTGCTGATCAAGATTGGATGCATAATGCAACGCAACAGCGTCCCGCTTTTCTTCTGGCGATCCCTGATGTCCCTTCGGACACGTTACCCGAGTCTGTCAGAGCCTATATCGTGAGCGGTGAGGGGCAACAGTTTCATACCGGCTACAAATGTCGTATGCGTAACCGCTGGTATGTGGTGCCATCGGTATGGACACCGCAGGCCTTTATGCTCCGCCAGATTCACCAGTATCCCCGGCTTGTTCTGAATCATGCTAATGCTACGTGTACTGACACTATCCATCGGGTCAAACTACGTAACGGTACACAGCTACCCTATGTGGTTGCCGCATTTATCAATTCTCTGACGTTTGCATTTACTGAGGTTATTGGTCGTAGTTATGGTGGTGGTGTACTGGAGTTAGAACCACGTGAGGCTGAACAATTGCCATTGCCCCTGATTGGTGCAGAACAGCTTGATCTCGATACGATCAATGCCCTGCTGCAGCATGGTGATGTTGCCGCGGCCCTTGATCTAACTGATCGCGTTCTTCTGGCTGATGGATTAGGTCTGTCGCACTATCAGATAGCATCGCTGCGTACGATCTGGCATAAACTGCGTGACCGGCGGATTAATCGACGGTAGGGTGTTTGCTCCTATAATTATACTATTTCGCACACAAAATATCCTTAGTAGAAAGCAGTATTTTAACACTCGAAATATCTTCTGTCCCGTCATAGATATGCATCCACAGCAGTACCATTACTACCTGGGATAAATGGCGTATTGTCGCCTATCCAGTTTGCAACTATACTTCTAACTATACTATGTTTTCATCATACCTTCATTCAGATCGCGCGCCATCTGTTCTGCAAGTCCCTCCTTGCGCGCTCATAACCTAGAATCAGGAGTACCCGATGAGCAGCAATGGCAAACTGCAAACAGAACTGACTTCGCTGCAACAGCGTGTTGCCGAACTGGAACACGCTATAGCGGCATACCAGCATACCGAGGCTATGTTACGCCAGGTTCAGGCTGAACATGAAGCGCAGATTGCTACATTAACAACTCAGCTTGATATAGCTCGGTCAACACTCCCTCAGGCACAGAGTAAACCTGAAGATGTTCTGCCTGAACTGGCCGATCTGTCATGTTTGTTCCAGACGGTGGTCAAGCATACACCCAGCGCAATGGCTATTTTTGATACGAATATGTGCTATATTGCCGCCAGCGACCGTTTTCTGCGCGATTACAATATTGCCGATCAGCATGTTATCGGGCGCAACCATTATGAGCTATTTCCCGATATTCCTCAACGCTGGAAGGATGTCCATCAACGCTGCCTGGCGGGCGCGGTCGAGAGTGACGAAGAAGATACATTTGTGCGTGAAGATGGCTCTATCACCTACAATCGCTGGGAGTGCCGTCCCTGGTATGATGCCCATGGACAGATCGGCGGTATGATTACGTTTACCGAAGTTATTACGCAGTACAAGCAAGTTGAAGAACAGTTGCAATTATCACAATTCATTCTGGATTATGCTGTTGATGCGATTCATCTGCTCCGGTTTGATGGATATCATCAGTATGTGAATGATGCCGCCTGTGCCAGGCTGGGGTATACTCGCGAGGAACTGCTGGCCTTGCATATCTCGGATATTGACCCGTATTTCACGCCTGATGTCTGGGATCATGCCCGCGAACAACTGAAGCAGCAGAAGTCTTTTGTGTTGGAAAGCCACCATCGCCGCAAAGATGGCACGATCTTCCCGATTGAAGTGACTGGTACCTACCTGGAGTTTCAAGGAAACGCCTATTTTATCGCCTTTGCCCGCGACATTACCGAACGCAAGCAGGCCGAAGAAGAGCAGCAAAAACTGATAACCCTGATTGAAAACAGTAGCGATTTTATTGGCATGGTGACGCTCGAAGGTCAGCCCGTGTTCCTCAATGCCGCCGGACGCAAAATGGTTGGGATAGAGAGCGATGAGGCATTTTTTCAGTCTTCAATGCTGGATTTTGTTGTACCAGAAGACCGCAATTACCTGGTCAACACGATTTTGCCAATTGTTCAACAGGAAGGTCGCTGGGAAGGTGAACTGTGCTTTCAACATTTCCAGACCGGTATGGTCATCCCGACCAACTACAATGTCTTCCTGGTGAAAGACCCGCACAACGGAATTCCTCTAGGATTTGCCACCGTCACACGCGATATCACCGAACGTAAGCAAGTCGAAGCAGAGCGTGCCGCCCTACAGGAACAGGTGATCGCGGCTCAGAGTGCTGCCTTGCGCGAATTGTCAACACCGCTTATTCCGCTGACCAGGACGACCGTGGTTATGCCGCTGATTGGTAGCCTTGATAGTGCGCGTGCCCAGCAAGTGATCGAGACATTGCTGGAAGGTGTGGCGGAACGCCGTGCTACAATGGCCATCCTGGATGTCACCGGCGTGCCGATTGTTGATACCCAGGTTGCGAATGTGTTGCTACAGGCTGCTCAGGCTGTCCGGTTGCTTGGCGCACAGGTGGCGATTACGGGTATTCGCCCGGAAATTGCCCAGACGCTGGTTGGCTTAGGCATTGACCTGGCTGGTATTCTGACCCACTCTTCGCTGCAGAGCGGGATCGCGTTTGCGTTGCAACGTGAGTCTAAGCGTATGTGATTGTTCAAGGCGGTGCGTTCCGCCACGCTTGCTAGAAAGCCATACCCATGAATCTACAAGGACGCGTTGCCCTCGTTACCGGCGGCGCTCATCGTCTGGGGCGCACCATTGCCCTGGCCCTGGCCGATGCTGGTGCCCATATTGCCCTCCATTATCATCAGTCGTCCGACCAGGCCAGTCAAACCCTGGCAGACATTACGGCGCATGGGGTTGAGGCTACAGCGATTGCCGGGGATCTGTCTCAGGTTAGGGCGACCGAGCAAGTTGTTGACGCGGCTGTGTCGCGCTGGGGACGCCTGGATGTGCTTATATGCAGTGCTGGCATCTGGGGACAGACGCCTCTGGGCGAGGTGACGCAAGAGCGCTGGGATGATCTGTTTGCCCTGAATGCGCGTAGCCCCTTTTTTATGGCCCAGCATGCCGCTCCTCATTTGCGTGCTACCACTGGCTGTATCATTGCAATCACCGATGTAACGATCCTCTGGTCAGCTAAACACTATACGCCGTATCTTGCGAGCAAAGCGGCCCTGGCTATGGTGGTGCAAAATCTCGCACGTGAACTCGCGCCAGATGTACGGGTCAACGCCGTTGCACCAGGGCCAGTGCTGCTCCCCACTGATTGGGATGCCGAGCGGCATGCAAAGGCTGCGCGCAGTACCCTGCTTGGGCGAGTTGGTCATGCCGAAGATGTGGCTGATGCGGTGGTCTATCTGGCGCAGGCTAACTATGTCACCGGGGTGATGATACCGGTTGATGGTGGACAGCACCTGAAATAGCACGGCTGCCAATCTGGTATACTATACCTGTTCACAATAATCCATACAGCGCATCCAAGATAGTGACATCTGTCTGCACCCATTGGCATGAACCTGGCGATGGTTTAACTCTCACGCTGTCGGCATAGTCAATCGTGCCAGGCTGCACTCAGGAACAGGTACGTTATACTTTACCTATGACAATAAATGATCTGCGTGCTATTCCGCTCTTTGCCACCTTAGACGAGCGGACACTGGCAGATACAAGCCGTCGTGTGCGCCGTTGCACGTTTCGTCCCGGCCAGTATATTATGCTTGAAGACGAGCAACCCCCCGGCCTGTTTCTTGTGCTGCGCGGCCGCGTACGTCTCTCCCGTACCGCTCACGATGGCCGCGAACAGGTGCTGGCTATGGTTGGCCCCGGCGAAAATTTCAATGCCGTTCCTATCTTTGATGGGCAGCCTAATCTCGCCTCAGCCCGTGCCATGAGTGCGGTCGAGTGTCTCCTACTGTTGCGCCAGGATCTGCTGGCGTTGATTCAAACTCACCCCAATCTGGCTCTGGCTATGCTTGGTGAAATGGCCGAGCAACTGCGCGAACTGGTTAGCCTGGTAGAAGACCTGGCGTTTCGCTCGGTGCGGGCACGCCTGGCCCGCCAGTTGCTGGTTGAAGCAGCCGAAGGAACAGCTATTCTGACCCACCAGGAACTTGCTGAACGTACCGGCACTGTGCGCGAAATTGCCGGACGGGCGCTCCGTCGTCTGGCTGAAGAAGGATTGGTACGCCTGGAACGCGGACGGGTTATTGTGCTTGATCCCACCGGTCTTACCAGGGTTGTGGAAGAATAACCAGCGATCTGGAACTTTAGTTGCATACATTTACAGCAAAATATGTTACTTTTGAGTTAAGAGAATTGTTCGCATCCATATAATGGTCAAGGTTTCTATATCTACTACAGAGGAGTGTTTCGTAATGACCTACGTTATCGCCGAGCCGTGCATTGGAACCAAAGATGCTTCATGTGTGGCTGTTTGCCCGGTAGACTGCATTTACGAGGGTGACGATCAGTATTATATCAACCCGGATGAGTGTATCGACTGTGGCGCATGTGAGCCGGAATGCCCCGTTGACGCTATCTTTGCCGACGACTCGGTGCCACAGCAGTGGAAAGACTATACAAAGAAGAATGCCAAGTTCTTTGCTTCATAGATCTGGTATTAAGGTGGGAATGAAGAACCGGGAGTGGCTAATCTGGCTACTCCCGGTTTTTTATGTTAGACCGGGTTCGTTGGCTATTTTTACATCAGATGACCATGCGGCTGCGCCGCACACCGTTCGTATGAACATGGCATGCGACACCGGCACGATGCCGGTGCTACTTTTCTATTTTCACATTAGACGCCACCACATGCTGTATACATTCATACAGCACGTCATCCTGTTCTGGCAAAACTGTGCGCAGGTCAAACACCAGTTGATCATCGGCAATCCGTGCAACCACTGCTGGAGTACCGGTACGCAGGTGTTGTGACAGACTGTCGAGCGTCCAGCCTGTGTCAGCGTGTCGTTCCAGGGCAATGGCTACGCTGGGCAAGCGTTCACCAGGCAGCGATCCACCTCCCACGGCACTCTCACAGGAAATGACGGATACCTTCACGATAGGGTGTAAGCGTTCTGCCAGTGCTTCGGCCCGCATGTGTAGCTCTGTTATTGGCATTGCAATCATGCGCCATATAGGAATCTCGTGCAGAGCCTGGCCGCGCACATATGCCAGTAGCGTAGCTTCTAACCCGGCAATAGTTGTTTTATCCACACGTAACGCCCGTGCCAGCGGATAACGCCTGATCTGTTCAACCAGGTCGGCCCGACCGACAATCAAACCGGCCTGAGGCCCGCCCAGCAGTTTGTCACCGCTAAACGTCACCAGGTCGGCACCGGCACTGACACTCTCCTGGACAGTTGGTTCGGCTGCCAGTCCGTAAGGTGTTGTAGGCAGCAGCGTGCCGCTGCCCAGGTCATCCAGCACCGGAATATTATATTGCCGCCCCAGGGCGGCTAAGTCGGCCAGGCTGGTTTCATGCACAAAACCGATCAGACGAAAATTACTGGTGTGAACACGCAGCAGCAGGGCCGTACGCTCGCTGATAGCTGCTGCATAATCACGGGCGTATGTCCGATTCGTTGTGCCCACCTCAACCAGCGTTGCGCCACTCTGGCGCAGCACATCGGGGATGCGAAAGCCGCCGCCGATTTCAACCGCCTGACCACGCGATACAATCACCTCACGTCCGGCTGCCAGCGTACCAAGGGTCAGATAGATTGCGGCTGCATTATTATTAACCGCCAGCGCGGCCTCGGCTCCCGTCAGGTGACAGAGGAGCTGCCTCAGATGCACTGTGCGCTGCCCACGCTGCCCCTGTTCCAGGTCATACTCCAGATTAGAGTAGCCAGCACCGACCGCATGCATCGCCGTCAAAGCGGCCTGGCTGAGCGGCGCACGCCCCAGGTTGGTCTGGATAATCACCCCGGTGGCATTAATCACCGGACATAAGCTGGGCGACAGCAGGCGGTTCAGGCGTAACTGTACACGTGCGGCCAGTTGATCAGTCAGAGTTGTCTGATCATTCTCAGGTTGTTCACTTGATTGTGCCCTGTCTGCAGCGTTCAAGGTATTTCGTAGTGCTGCCAGTTCATCGCGGGCAGCCTGAACCAGCAATATACGCGGAAAGGGCAGTGTAGGGAATAGTTCCTGCACCCGTTGCACCAGCCGGTCTACGCTGGGGAGATCGCGATACGTAATCATCTCAAGCCGTCTCGAATGCACGGATCGCTTCAGTCTCGGCGCGGGCCAGTGCCAACTCACCCGCCGAGGTACGTCCTGCTGGCAGATGGACTGGCTGGACGGCCAGCGTTCCACGGCTGGTGCGTGTCATCGCAAATACTTCACGCAGCATAGTTTCATACTCAGGCGACATAACCTGTTTGCGGCGTGACATAACCTTACGGGTTACATCAATCATATTATCGATCCGATATTCATGAAATATTTCGCCGCCCCAGGTAAAAGCTGGTACTGTTTTCGGTGCTACATGCACACCAAAGATACTGCTGGCCGTACCAATAACCGTGCCACCATTCAAGTGCAGGCCAATACTCAGCTTCACATGATCTGCCAGAAAGCATCCCAGTTTGAGTACACCGCTATTCAGTTGCCCCAGGCCGTCGATAATCACACGTACGGTACCATATGTATTCTTAAGATCACTGTTCGTAGTCATAGCACCGACATTTACCCACTCACCCAGCCAACTATGCCCCAGAAAGCCCTCATGATGTTTATTACTAAAACCCTGAATAATACTAGCTTCCACCTCACCACCGATGCGGCATACTGGCCCAATGCTTGTTTCGCCCCGGATACGCGCACTGGCAATCAACGAACCTGCACCAATATACGCCGGTCCCTGGATAAAGCTAAATGGCTCGATGCGAGCATCGTTATCGATAAAGATCGGCCCATCGCGCGCATCCAGCACCATCGGGCCGTCCAGATGCGCAGTGGGATGCACAAAAACATGCTCCGCTCCGCGCACAGTCACTTGAGCATCAGGATGACAATACTGGGGGATGCGTGTACGCAACAGGGGCAGATCCCGTACCAGTTGCTCGCCCACATGAGATATCATATCCCAGGGATAATCAAGCAAGGTAGCCTCAACTTCCTCAACGTGGGCAAAACGGCGCAATTCATCCAGCGCATCGACAGCCGCCTGTTCAAGCAAATAGTAGAGGATCGCACTGGCCAACGCGGGAGTCACTCGCGCACCTAACAGGACACCCTGCGATTCATACACCGTATTCAGAGGTGCGCTAAGCAACCTGGGCAACCACTCGAGATTGAGCGCACGCCCATTGATCAGGGTTAGCGGTTTGCCATCGTGCAGAAGCTGGCTTACGCCGCCGTGCAAACCATAGCTATGCATAAGATGCGGTCGGCAGAGTCCAGATACAGTCGATCCTCTGGGTAGAGAACCAGGATCAGAGACCATCGCCTGATCTGATCGTTGATGCAGTTGCAGCAACTCGACAACGCGTTCACGCAGCGTAAACGCACCGCAGCGCAGGTCAAATAGCGGACGCGTATAGGCTACTGGCCCAAAATGACGCCAGTAACCATCTTCAAAAAGGATCACGGTCATATTTATGCGCCTCCAACGCGACTACGTATCTCTTTGTATCTGACACGGGTTATGCGATGGCGGATCAAACAGGATGTATAATCGAAAAACCTGTTTTGCCTGTGGCAGTGGGGTAGTGTGCGTCCGATCACCAGTTATACCTGTCGCAAGAGTTCAAGGATTGCCGCCGTCAACTTCTGAGGATCGTGGCGCAAGACCCGTACAGCGCGACTCTCGCCAGGACTATCGATGGAAGCAGTATACTGAACCACAGAACTGGCCAGATCGGCTTCAATCACAACACTTCCTTCTATAACCACGCGTTGTTGGGCAAATTCCTGACCTGCCAGCACAGTTGTTTCTTCATAGGCATCTGGTTCCAGATAGACTGGCATCTGATGCGCGGCAGCATACAGGCGCGTCACCTCGGATTCGATGCGTTGAGCATTGAGCAAGACATAATCTGGCACAAACCCACCATACCGTTTAATCTGACGTATATGATCACCCACGCTAAAACCGGTTGTCAGGCCTGGCTCGGTCATCAAATTACAAATATAGATCTTAAGTGCAGAACTCTGTTGCACAGTTTCGCGCAGGTCTTTAATCAACAGGTTGGGTAAAATACTCTCAAACAGACTACCGGGGCCAAGAATAATCGCATCGGCATCCCGCAGTGTTTCGTATGCCAGGCGAGTCAGTGCAAGAGATGGAGCGCCAGATGGCGGAACCTCACCCACATGATTATAATCTGCTGAGCCAGGCATTCCTTTCGTGATAGCCTCTTTCTCTCCATTGGTTACTACCAGTTCTAATTCCTCAACGTGGCGCGCTGCCAGTTCGAGATTCTGGTCAACATGCATCACATTGGTTATTGTTCCATCATCCAGATGTGCATAGATCCTGGCGGCAACCGGAGATGGTACCACATAATACACATTCTGAAAGTGAAACAGACCAGAGGCGCGATAATAGTACTCCACTGGCTCTTGCACGGGCGTAATACAGGTCAGGCGCTTTGCATGTTCACCAAGACTAGCCAGAATCAGCATACCGGCGCCGCCGGAAAGCACAGCAATATTCGGTGACCCGCTAAAACGCTTATATCCCAGTACCAGTTCGCCGCGACGTTCCTCATCGCCATGGATCGGGAAGATCACCAGGCCTCTGAGACTCCAGACACTGGTCACCAGAAAGGCCAACCCCAGAGCTAGAAAGAGACCACCGCGTACAATATCGGGCAAAAACTGCAAGGTCAGATAATAAAAGAAGCCTGGTACAGGGATGTTCGTATAGGCCCACAGAATCAACTGGGCCACACCCAGCGACAACATCAAAATCCCTACAAACAGAAATGCCAGCGGACGTGACAGATAGAAGAGCGAAGCCAGACGTTTCGAGATATTTTGCATCACATTTCTCAGAAAAGAGGCGGGAAATACTCCTACGAACACACGATGTAGCGCTATAAGTAGAGGAGACAAGTCTAGTATCTATATCAAACCTGGCATTGTCTCATACGAGATGCTAACAGAACAACATGAATAAAAAATGTATAGCATCACGTATCATATCACACCAAACTCATATACCAGGCCAGAGGTACATACTTAATCCTCGGAAGTGAGGCGGCCGCGTAGTTCATTCAGCAAGGCTTGTAGATTGCCACCATTTCGGGCAACCAGTTCCGCCAGCATCAAACCAGCCAGCAAAGCATCGGGATGCAAGGCATAATGGCCTAAGGTCAACTCTCCCTCGGCAGTACCGCCGATCAGCAACCCCTGGTTCCCCTGAGACAACACTTCGGCAATGCGTGTACCAGCATGCTCCGACAATTCCACATGCAGACCGAGCGTATTCTCCCAATCTGTCAGAGACATTGAGACATTGGCAAAGCGTGAACCGCGAGGCGGTGGTACAATCACCAACCCCTTCTGGCGATACTGACGTGCCAGATAAGCTGCCAGCAACAAAATAATTTCGAGCGACTCTAATTGCTCGCCATTTTTATCGACCACGCCAATCGCTGCTCCATCGGCAGAGAAGGCCAATCCCAGGTGGGAATCGCTTTCACGCACTAGTTTGCGCAAACGATTCAGCCCGGTTTCCATTGGTGAAGGTGTGAGTCGGCCAAAAAGAGGATCCGTTTCTCGATTAATTTCAATCGCTCGTGTCTGTCCGCCGTCGCCCAGCACGGCTGGAAAATAGCCAACTGTTGTCCCATTAATCGGGTCTACAAAGATAGTCAGTGTTGAACGACGGATAAGATTGATATCGATATGTTTCCGCAATTCCTCCAGATACGGTGTGCGCGCATCCTGTTCCACGCCTGAATCTGCAACTGATACTTGGGCTGAACTCTCAATAAAAGGTGGAAAAGGCAACATATCCGGTATAATGCCAGTTTGTAGGGGTAAATCAGCATGCACGGGCCCCATCAAAACCAGGCCATTATACCAGTAGGGGCGATTACGCGCCGATACAACCAGGGCGCAGTTTGCCTCATTCCGGTCGAGTACACTCTGGATGGCTGGCATGGGTGTTGGAGCAGATAAGAGTCGTACACTCACTCCCTGCAGCGCAAGATTGCGATATATGTCTCGCGCAAAAAGATTCGACATAAAACGTGTATCATAGCCCACCAGACAACTCCAGCGCCGTTCTACGAGTGCCTCACCCAGACGATAGCAGTAACGTCGCACATGCTCAAGTGTGAAGTCTGCTGCGTAGACCCCCTCCCAATATTTACTCACGAACTTAAGGCGCTCACTCATACTAACCCTTATACTGTTCTGTTTCGCAAGAATTATCCTGGATTGCCTATCCAGATGGAGTTTTACCCTAAGACATGGTTCGTGGATACTTTACAATCTGGCTGACCTGCACACTAGCTTTCTGGTAAGCGATACGCCCGCACCCCGTTTCCCCCCTTTCCCTCAGGGAGAGGGGGGAAACGGGGCATCCTGGCGGCATGCGCGCAGCGTATGCCGCCAGGATGCCCCGTCCGTTTCCCCCCGCCCTGCACGGGGCGGGGGCCAGGGGGTGAGGTGACTCACGTGACCAAACTGTCTGTGAATTGTAACGTAAAACGGGCCTGTCTGAAACCATCTCTAAGACATGGATAGTTACGTCCCTATCTGCTCAAAATCCTGTATCACCGCAAGCATTTGATCGCGGATAGCATACAAACGTGCCTCGGTCTGGGCCTCAAAGCGTGTTGTCAGGGCCGGCTCGGTATTTGAAGGACGCACCAGGCCCCAACCATCACCAAAATCCACGCGTACTCCGTCTATATCTACCACCGGATATTGGTTGGCGAAATGCCTTTGCAGATACGCGATGGCCTGAAATTTGGTGGCGTCCGCGAAGGGAAGACGTTCTTCGGTCAGCATGGGCAGCACAGGATACGGTGCCAGAGCTTCTGCTAACGAGGCAGTTGATAACATTCCCTGGGCCTGTAAGTAAGCAAGTGTATACAGCAGGTGGGCACCAGCAAACGCCCCATCATCGAAATAATGGCCCGGATACGGAAAAATAATATGTCCGCTTAGCTCGCCGCCGAACACAGCGTCTAGCTCGCGCATCTTTGCCGAGAGGTTCGAATAGCCGGTTTTCCACATAACCGGTGTGCCACCGCAGGCCTTGATGGCATCGCGTAAGACGGTACCACATTTTACATCAAACACCACCGGCCCCTTGCGCTGAGTCAGCATATGGCGTGCCAGCACAATCAAATATCGATCGGCCCACACAACTGCCCCGGTGCTGTCTACCACGCCGAGTCGATCGCCATCACCATCAAGAGCAATACCCAGATCGGCTTTATGCGTACGTACAGCCTCGCTGAGATCGTGCAAATTTTCAGCCTTGAGCGGGTCGGGATGATGGTTGGGAAAGCGTCCATCGGGTTCAATATAGAGCGGAATAACCTCCGCACCGATAGCTTCCAGCACACGCACCCCCAGTGGCCCGGCCACACCATTGCCGCCGTCGAGGACAACCCGCGGCGTTGTCCGCCCTTCTGGGCCAGACCATTGCGACAAACGCAGTGTACTAGCCACATGTTGCACATAGATATCACGAATATCGGCCTGGTGCAGTGTTGCTTGCCCTTCAACAAATTGACCGCCGTTAGCAATCTGCTCGATCTGCTGAATGTCCTCACTGGACAGAGCCTCACTGCCATAATCGGCATTGGCCTGACGGAGCTTGATACCGTTATATTCGGCAGGATTGTGACTGGCTGACATAACTGCGCCAGCATCAGCACCCAGATGCTCAAGCGCAAAATACATCACTGGCGTGGGCACTTCACCGATATCGATAACTCTGATACCGCTCGCAGCCAGAGCCATATTCAAGATTGTTTGAAAACGGGGTGAACTAAGTCGCGCATCACGCCCAACAACCATAGTAGCGACATTGCGACGTCGAAAGAACGTACCCACGGCACGCCCCAGGGTGGTGACGGTCGTATCTGTCAGATCAATGTCCACAACCCCACGAATATCATATGCACGAAAGATAGCCGGATTTACACACTCGGACATTGTTCTTGCTCCAGACTACTGATGGGGCAGTTGCATCATTCGTAACCGTTCAGGTGGGGTGGTCGGGAGGGGCGTTGCCCCTCCCGGAGTCGCTTCTGTTCGGCCCGGTGTGGCGGCTTTGCCGCCACACCGGGCCGAACAGAAGGTTTTGCGGGGGCCTGCGGCCCCCGCGCCCCCGCTGGCGTAGGTACCGCCTGAACGGTTACGCATCATTCTATTGTACGTGCAGCAACACTCGCATGTGACTCTCAAGGAGTTTCATATTACTGCATAGGCGGTATAGTACAACAATGACTGCAATGGCGCAAGGAAAAACCTGATTAGCTTCGTTTAGGGATCAATGTTTTTAAATAGGTCAATGTACATCTGTATCATATGCACAGATGGCACAGATGGGGCATTTTACTTGAACGCAATCTGGTATGGTATACTGCAGGTTGTTTGCATCGTCTTAAACGGAGAAGACACTTGAGGATGTTATGCCGTCTTATCACAATGCTTTTGCCGATACCCATATCTTGATTACCGGCGGGTTGGGATTCATTGGTAGTAATCTGGCACATCATCTGATCAAATATGGTGCCCATGTTACCCTCGTGGACTCACTTATTCCTGAATATGGCGGCAATTTACACAATGTGCGCGGAATCGAGAACCAGGTGACAATTAATATTGCTGATGTACGTGATGAATACTCAATGGATTATCTTGTTCAGGGCAAAGACTACCTGTTCAACCTGGCAGGCCAGACAAGCCACCTCGATTCGATGCACAATCCATATACTGATCTGGAAATTAACTGCCGTGCGCAGCTCTCTATTCTAGAAGCCTGTCGTAAACATAACAACCGTATCAAAATCGTTTATGCCAGCACGCGCCAGATCTATGGCAAACCAGACTACTTCCCAGTAGACGAACGGCATCTGTTGCATCCAGTCGATGTGAATGGTATTAACAAAATGGCGGGTGAGTGGTATCACATTGTTTACAACAATGTCTATGGCATCCGTGCCTGCGCATTACGCCTGACTAATACATATGGTCCACGGATGCGCGTTAAAGATGCGCGTCAAACATTTCTGGGCATCTGGATCAAGCTAGTATTAACGGGGGAACCGATTAAGGTATTCGGTGATGGCTTGCAGATCCGTGATTTTACCTATGTTGACGACTGTGTTGAGGCAATGCTGCTGGCGGCAGGGTCGTATCAGGCTGATGGGCAGATCTTTAATCTGGGTAGCGATGAAACGATCAACCTGCGGGATCTGGCTCAGTTATTGGTTGATATTCATCAGGGTGGCACTTTTGAAACTGTTCCTTTTCCGCCTGATCGTAAGGCTATTGATATTGGTGACTATTATGGTGATTATCGTTTGATCCAGGGTCGGTTAGGCTGGCGACCAGGGGTTAGCTTGCATGAAGGATTGCGGCGAACACTCGATTTTTATCGCCAGTATCATACGTTCTACTGGTAAGTGAGATCAAAGGAAACATTTCATGACCTGTCGATCTATTCCATTTGGTAATCTCAAGCGCCAACATGCTGCACTACAATCTGAACTTAATGCAGCGATGGCACGTGTTCTAACAAGTGGTTGGTATATTCTAAGGGTAGAAGTCCAGGCCTTTGAACAGGAATTTGCCGCATACTGTGGTGTAGAATATAGTACGCGTCAAGTTACATTATCTGGATGCCTGGAATAATGCGCGACGCGAACGGGCACATCTTTATGCTACTCTCTTGAGCGATACATCGATTCATCTCCCCATTGATGAACCTGGCCATATCTACCATCTCTATGTGGTTGAAAGCAATCAGCTAGATAAAGAGAGAGCAGCTAGAAGTCGTAGCAATCACGTTCCCTGAGAAAAAACAGTTGCTTGATATGCAAGTCGTGTATCAACAGGGGCAATCGCACCACTCACGGTGTACTTCCTCCTGTTGCCAGAGGGCTGTCCGACTTTTCTGTCTCCCTTCTATTTTCTTCTTTCTATAAGGAAGTATGACGAAAATGTTAGTGCATATTCCCGTCTATCTCTGACAAATATGCTGAAGGATACCTATTCTTATCGCCGTGTCTACCAATTGTTTCGCCTATCAGATATATCAGTACCGGGTTGAATTTGTTAGAAAAGATGAATTTTTCGATACGTGTAGCCGTTGACCTGTAGTATGGGTTCTTCATTTCTTCGATTTAGACTGTATGTACCCTTTTTAATGCAACAGGTAAATACGTCCTGGTCTGTAATCGCAATGTCTGAAGCAACATCAGTACGAATATACAAGGATTGTATTTTTTTTCAATAATCTGGGTATGGTATGCTTAGAGCGATCTAGTGTAACGTGTGAATGGGAGTCAAGGTTATAGCCAGTCAGGGCCGCATGAAGGCGCGACCGCCGTGTATGACTAAAAGAGAATGTAACCGTTCAGGCGGTACCTGCGCCAGCGGGGGCGTGGGGGCCGCAGGCTCCCGCAAAACCTTCTTGTCGACCCGGTGTGGCGGCAAAGCCGCCACACCGGGTCGAACAGAAGAGACTCCGGGAGGGGCATTGCCCCTCCCGACCATCCCACCTGAACGGTTACAAAGAGGATTGCTATAGGTGCAGATTCTCGTGCGTTTGGATGCAGACTAACGGCTGCATTCCAGCCATTCTCACCTCATTATTGAGAAGATGCTAAGGATTAATAGTATGGTACGCCTTGTCTTATTGCGCTTATTGGAAAGTTTCTTCCGCCATCGCTGGTTAAACCTGCTGCCAGTGGTAGTGATGAGTATGTTAGCAGTGGTTTTCATCTGGCGTTCTCCTCCGACCTATGTTGCTGGTGGAGCATTATTTGTTCAGAGTGACACCCTTCTTTCAACGCTTGTACCTATTGGTAATAGTGGTGGGTTTTCGTGGAATACGCCAGCAACCATAACAGCAAATGAAATCCGCGAATTGATGCAAACCGAAGCATTTGTAAGCTTTGCCATCCAACGCACCCCGCTTGAGGAACATATGCAAGATGGGCCGGAGGCAGTTGAGCAAACTATCCAGCAATTTCGTCAATCGATCTGGATAAATGAACTGGGCGAAAAATTAGTTGGTTTTTCCGCCAGGCATGAAGATCCAGAAATGGCCTATCAGATTGCTACGGCAACTATCGAGGCCTACTCAGAATGGAAATTAAACTCGGAACGTCAAGATAGCCTGGTAGCACAGGCCTTCTTTGCCGAACAACTTGTTCCTTATCAGCAAGCGTTGGATCAGGCACGGCTTGAATTGCGCACGTATCTTGATGCACATCCAGCTCCAGTTCGGGGTGAACGTTCAGAGACGGAAATAGCCGAGATAAGCCGTCTGCAGGCAGTAGTTGAAGAGGCATCTCTGCGAGTCAAAGAGACTGTGGCGAGAGAGGAAGAGGCGCGTCTGGCATTATCAAAAGCCGAAAGTGAAGCGAGTCGGTCGTATGCCATTATTGATGCACCGAAGGTGCCAACCGAATCAGTGGTGTCACTGAAAGATATGCTCATCGACGCAATGATTTTCGTTATCCTTGGGATCGGTTTAAGTGTTGGTCTTGTAGTAGGGAGTATGCTGCTTGATCGGAGCCTGCGTTTTCCCATTGATGTAGTGAATGGTCTTAATCTACCACTACTGGCGATGGTTCCAGTTATACGTGTAAGTGTGCCCCAGCCTGTTACTGCTGAAGAACGTCAGTTCTTGCAGTTAAAGATGATGGATCTATCTTCTCTGGATCGTATGGATATACACGAACACCTTGAAGATAGTGAACCAGACCAGACACCCATGGAATTATCTGAGAATCCGGACACTTCCAGGGCGGAGGACATTCTAGCACAGCCTGCGCATACGTCTGAACGCATACTTCTTCCACAGTCAGTATAAAAGGCACAGTAAACGCAAGATTGGAGGATCTCAATTCGATGGCAAAGCAGCGTAAATCAGCAAAACGTGGAGCAATACAGGATGGGACGCTTGCGCTGCGTGCAGCTAATGGCACGCCAATGATTGCCTTTCCTGCTGCGGCCGCAGAAAATTATCGGCGGATGATCACGAATCTTACCCATCAAGATGGCTTGCCTCGGCGGGTTTCAATTGTGGCATCTCTGCCCAAAGAAGGAGTCACCTTTACAACACTAGCCCTGGCTACCACGGTTGCATATGCTTCGGCAAAACGTGTCTGTGTGGTTGAATTGAACTGGCTATCACCGGGTTTGCAAGATCAACTATTGTCAGCGGATGGTAAAAAAAAGGCAAATAAGCAGCGTTCGCGTCGCCAGGAAGGAACAGACAATGCAGATGATCAGGCAATCAGAAGTCCTGGTCTGGCCGCTGTGTTGCAAGGATCTGTTACTTTAGATGAAGCCCTGATTCAGACTGAACTGCCAAACCTGGCTTTGATTCCTGCAGGCAATCTGTCGGTGGTACAAATACCCTTTATGGCACGTAGTGAAGGATTACACGCATGTATTGAGGTATTGAGTCAGCGTTTTGATCATCTTATCCTGGATATTCCGGCTATTCAGGCCACTAGCGATGCGATTGCGTTGGCATCGCTTGGTGATGCTTGTTGTATGGTCGTACAACAAGGCACTACACTTCTTCCCAGAGTGCGTATATCATTAGACGAGATAAAGCATCTGAAGATACTGGGCATTATCTTAAATAGAGTTGCAATTAATATGCCAAAGTTTTTATATGATTTTATTCCCCAGGATTAAATACCCATGAAACTCTTTTTATTATTTACGCTGCTCTGTGTGATGATTGGCATATTCTTCGAAAAGAAAACATTGAAAATAAATATGTTGGCCTTATTAGGTGTATGTATTTTCGTTAGTATAGGCTTTTTCTTCTTTAATCAGATTTAACTGAGTGGTTCATGCATACACCATTTTTTAGAACACCAGGTTCTCTTTCCGTTTATGCGCAAGAACGTCGTGCTACTATCACCTGGTGGCTCTGGTTTCTCTCTTTCATGGGCGTAACAGGCATGGTTGGTTTGTCTATGTTGCGCAATGGATCTGATCCAGCGATATTGGGCTGGTTTGTCTATTTTGCCGGTATTGTCGCTATTCTCTATCAGCCACGTTTCGGTATATACCTCATTGTAGGCTTTACGCTTGTTGGCGATGCCTCTTTAATCTGGTGGTACCCCTTTGTTAAAAATTTTTCCAGTGGAGAGTCACTGTTCTATGTCAATGGTTCGCTTATTTTCAGTCCATTCGAGAGCTATGTAGTCTTGATCTTGCTGTCCTGGCTTGGACGCATAGTAATCAGTCGACAGCTTGGTACATTCTATACCGGTACTCTATTCTGGCCAGCCCTGGTGTTTATGGCCTTTTTAGCATTTGGCCTGGGATATGGCATTATGGGTGGTGGGAGTTTGAATACCGCTTTATGGGAGTGTCGCCCGATTTTTTATCTACCGATCATGCTGGTAGTTGTAAGCAATCTGCTCGAAACCCGCGCTCATATCAATTACTTGCTGTGGATCGCTATGATTGCGCTCTTTATAGAGGGTGTCGTCGGTAGCTTGTATGTTGCGAATACGCTCCATTTTGAGCTTAGTACAGTGGAACGGATTGCCGAGCATTCACTTTCTATTCATGCAAACACCTTCTTTATTTTTACGATTGCCGCATGGATCTATCACACATCCATAACGAAACGGATCGTATTACCGCTGATGCTTCCAGTGGTTGCATTGACGTTTCTGGCAAATCAGCGGCGTGCCGGGTTTATTACCCTGTTTATTGCTCTGGCACTTATCGGCGTAATACTGTATCGCGAACGGCGTAAACTATTCTGGTATATTGCGCCAATTGCCTGCTTTGTAGGCGTTGCCTATATAGGTGTATTCTGGAATAGTAGTGGCACGCTTGGAATGCCCGCCAGCGCTGTGAAGTCTGTCATAGCGCCAGACGAATCTTCTGCTGATCAGGCGTCAAATCTCTATCGCATTATTGAAAATATCAATACCATGTTTACAATAAAGAGCGTTCCTTTAACTGGTATTGGTTTTGGGAATAAATTTTATATCATTGTACCGATGCCTGATATTAGCTTTTTTATCTGGTGGGAGTATATTGTACATAATTCAATTATGTGGATGTGGGTGAAAACAGGTATAGGTGGTTTCCTTTCAATGTTATTTCTTGTTGGATTATCTATTATTAAAGGTATGCGTACACTCTGGCGTATGCCACCTGATACAATGAGTGCTGTTACCTTGACTGCTACATTATATATTATGATGCATTTTATTTTTGCGTATGTTGATATGTCCTGGGATAATCAGAGCATGATCTATGTAGGTACGATGATGGGTATCATTAACTGCATCGAACGAATTGTTGCCAGGCCTGAACCCGGTCGTCAAAAACGGTGGCCATGGCAACCAGAACCACACGCCATTCCCGGGTTAAGGTTGGTAGCAGAGAAGAAAAAGCAGGTATGAGCAAGTTACAACATGCTGTGCAGAAAAAGATGGCTATCTATAACCAGTCGGACATGTCTTTCGGGCGGATTCGCTCCGTTATAGCTGAAGAAACGCAAAGGCTTCACTGGCGTCTGTCGCTGGTACAATTATTGCTTGCCCCCCTGCCGTTGTATGTTGGCAGTCGTCTGCGGGTAATGTGCCTGAGGTTCATTGGCTTCAATATAGGTTCGCAAACTGTTATGTGGGGTATGCCTACGATTACAGGCGATAACAATTTGTATTCCCAACTTACCATCGGCCAGGGATGCTGGTTTAATATGGGGTGTGTGCTGGAGCTAGGTGCCAGGATAACGATTGGGGATCGGGTAGTATGTGGTCATCAGGTGATGATACTCACTACGACGCATACTGTCGGTGATATATATCGCCGCTGTGGTCCGGAATATGCTGTGCCGGTAACTATTGATGATGGTGCCTGGCTTGGTGCGCGATGTACGATCTTGCCCGGGGTAACCATCGGAACTGGTGCGGTTGTTGCTGCCGGGGCGGTTGTCAATAAGGATGTTCCAGATCATACATTGGTTGCTGGTGTTCCAGCGCGAGTTGTCAAGGAGTTGGATAATCAAGCAGATCTAAAAATGCGGATAATGCCATGATTGGCGCACATGCTGTGATTATTCAGGATATTTTAGCAGACGCTACTGCGGGGGCATGCTTGCTCACATAGAAATGAGTGAGGCAACATGGTTCGTGCAACGTTGGTTATGGAACAGCGTACTGGATATTTAATTTATTATAGGAATATACGTCGTTGTGTTGATCTTTCTGCCTATATGCAGGCAACCTGGATTTTGAATAAAATTCCTTGTTGATGGAGAAACCGGCTTTCTGATCTCCTCAGGGTATGTTGATATATTAATGTATCGTTTACGTCTCCTCATTACTAAACCTGATTTGCGTGAACAGTTTGGCAAAGCTGCACGTCAACGTGCTGAAACATAGTTCGATGCACGCCGTAATACCGAACGAATTGTCGCTGGTTTACTCGATGTAGCAGAAAGAGATGCGTATGAACGAGCAACCGCTCGAAATGCAGTATAACATTGTACAAAATATGAGATGGTTGTTTATCTGTTTTTTTTTGGCCAGTTGTGTGCCTTTATCAGAACAAAACGTACGTAATCAGACAGTAATGCCAAGGCCAACTATCGCCTCTTTTTTTGATAAAGAGGCTCCTGTAGAAATAGATCGAGCTCGTATACTTTCTCAGGCTGTGGTACCGATCTTTGCAACAGAACCGCCACTATTCACACTTAATAATCCGCTAACCAACCTCGCAACACATAGTGTGGTATCTACTGTCCCCTTGACTGCTACTGCAAGTAACGCGGTTGTCTCTGGAAACAATCAAGAAGGAGTGGTTGTTCTAACAAATCCGATGCATATGGCAAGGGGAGATGCGGGTGCAACATCAGCCGATGCACGCGAGCAAAGCGGTGAAGAAAATGGAAGCGGGCAGGTAGTGGTAGCTGCCGATGCGAACACCGATTCTTCTTCATCAGATAGCCGTAGCTCGATTGGTATTCACGCTAGTCCGGCGGGTATGGTAACAATCGATGAGTCAGAGTTTATTCAATCCGTGTCCCCAACAGCAGTATTATTATCCAGCAGTAGTGCCATAGATCACCCAGATACCTCTTCAGGCAACATAGCTCACAATGCGATGCGTGAAATCAGTCGTAGTGATGTCGAGTTCGCAAGCGATGCAGAGCTAGGTAAGACGCTGGTTGTAAATCTGTTTGTTCCAGAGACAAATGCCCCCAGGGAGATGAGCCAGAATCATCCGCAGGAAGCAGTTCGTCTGTCACAGTATGATAGTGCCGAGAACGTGGGACAAGCAGATCGTGCTGTGGCATCTGCAAGCGATGGCGAGATCGTTAAGACGCCGGTTGTAGATCCGTCTATTGCCGAGGTTCATGTCCGGACTGAGACGAGCCAGGATCATCCGCAAGAGATAGCGGGTCTGTCACAGTATGAT
>RRYU01018339.1_pt1:5000-26076 | contig 26076 bp, 23 predicted proteins | sample 2162651 | NCBI WGS metagenome assembly RRYU01 (sample SAMN10267283, study PRJNA491782) | microbial mat metagenome | isolation source: biomat in the production well | place: Japan: Minami-Kanto gas field, natural gas well KTG3 | collected 2017-06 | reverse complement strand
CGTAAGAGGAGGGACTAATGTCCTCACGCAGAGAGCTTGCCAACGCCATCCGCGCCCTGAGCATGGATGCGGTACAGAAGGCCAATTCCGGCCACCCCGGCGCCCCCATGGGCATGGCCGATATCGCCGAAGTGCTGTGGAACGACCACATGACGCACAATCCGGCCAACCCGGACTGGAGTGATCGTGATCGTTTCGTTTTGTCCAACGGCCACGGTTCCATGTTGATCTACAGCCTGTTGCACCTGACCGGCTACGATCTGAGCATGGACGACCTGGCGAACTTCCGCCAGTTGCATTCCAAGACCCCGGGCCACCCGGAGTATGGATATGCGCCAGGCGTCGAGACCACCACCGGTCCCCTGGGACAGGGCATCTCCAACGGAGTGGGCATGGCCATGGCCGAGAAAATACTCGCCGGCCAGTTCAACCGTCCCGGCCACGACATCGTCGACCACAACACCTATGTATTTCTGGGTGACGGCTGCATGATGGAGGGTATCTCCCACGAAACCTGCGCCTTCGCGGGTACCCTGGGACTGGGCAAGCTGATCGCCTTTTGGGACGACAACGGCATTTCCATCGATGGTGAAACGGAGGGTTGGTTCACCGACGATACCCCGGCACGATTCGAGTCCTATGGCTGGCAGGTGATCCGCGCGGTGGACGGCCATGACGCCGCCGCCATCGAGGCCGCCATCCAGCAGGCCAAGGCCGAAACCGGCAAGCCCACCCTGGTGTGCTGCAAGACCACCATCGGTTTTGGTTCCCCGAACCTGGCCGGCAGCCACGACTGTCACGGCGCTCCCCTGGGCGACGAAGAGATCAAGCTGACCCGCGAGGCCTTGGGCTGGACCCATGATCCCTTCGTAATACCGGACGAAATCTATGCCGGTTGGGATGCCAAGCAGAAGGGTGCCGATGCCGAGGCTGCATGGAACGACAAGTTCGCCGCCTACCGGGCCGCCCATCCGGACCTGGCCGCCGAATACCAGCGGCGCATGGCCGGGGATCTGCCTGCGGATTGGGAAGAGAAGGCCAGCGCCTTCGTCGCCAAGGTCGCAGCGGAAGGCAAGAAGGATGCGACCCGTAAGCATTCCAAGGGCGCCCTGGACGGATTTGCTCCACTGCTGCCCGAATTCGTAGGAGGCTCCGCCGACCTGACGCCCTCCAACAACACCTTCAACTGTACCTCCAGGTACATCAACGCCGACCATGGCAAGGCCCAGGATTTTTCCGGCAACTACCTATCCTACGGCGTACGTGAGTTCGGCATGTCCGCCATCATGAACGGCATGGTCCTGCATGGTGGTGTACGCCCCTACGGCGCCACCTTCCTGATGTTCTCTGAATACGCTCGAAACGCCCTGCGTATGGCGGCCCTGATGAAGATCAACCCGATTTTCGTCTATACCCATGATTCCGTCGGTCTGGGTGAGGACGGCCCAACCCATCAGCCGATCGAGCAGATCCCGACGCTGCGCATGATTCCCAACATGACCAACTGGCGCCCCTGCGACGGCACCGAGACCGCCGTGGCATGGAAGGCCGCCATCGAGTGCAAGGACGGCCCGACCTGTCTTATCTTCACCCGCCAGGGACTGACCCCCATGCCACGCAGTGATCAGCAAATCTCCGACATCGCCCGCGGTGGTTACGTGCTGAAAGACTGTGACGGTACCCCCGACGCCATCGTTATCGCCACCGGTTCCGAGGTGGAGATCGCTGTTCAGGGTGCAGAACAGACCGGAAAGAAAGTGCGTGTGGTTTCCATGCCCAGCACTGATGTGTTTGACGCCCAGGACGCCGAGTACAAGGAATCCGTGCTGCCCTCCGCCGTTACCGCCCGCGTGGCCGTGGAAGCTGCGGTTACCGACGGCTGGTACAAGTACGTCGGCCTGAACGGCAAGGTTATCGGCATCAACCATTTCGGCGAGTCCGCTCCGGCAGGCCAGTTGTTCAAGGAGTTCGGCTTCACTGCGGAAAACGTGGCGTCCGCCATCAACGAAGTCAGTTAAACGGCATCGCTCGGCGGGCTGCTGGCCCGCCGCACCCCGCTTGCCTTAAGTACATCATCAGGAGAACAATATGACTATCAAAGTAGGTATCAATGGTTTCGGCCGTATCGGCCGCATGGCTTTCCGCGCTATCGCCAAGGACTTCCCCGGCATCGAAGTGGTCGGCATCAACGACCTGCTGGACCCTGACTACCTGGCTTACATGCTGAAGTACGACTCGGTGCACGGCAACTTCGACGGTGAGATCTCCGTGGAAGGCAACAACATGATCGTCAATGGCAAGAGCATCCGGCTGACCGCTGAAATGGATCCTGCCGACCTGAAATGGAACGAGGTGGGTGCTGATCTGGTCATCGAGTGCACGGGTTTCTTCCTGACGGAAGAGACCTGCCAGAAGCACATCGCCGCCGGTGCCAAGAAGGTGGTCCAGTCAGCCCCTTCCAAGGACGCCACCCCGATGTTCGTATACGGTGTCAACCACAAAAACTACGCCGGTGAGGCCATCGTCTCAGCCGCTTCCTGCACCACCAACTGCCTGGCCCCCGTGGCCAAGGTGTTGAACGACAATTGGGGTATCAAGCGTGGCCTGATGACCACAGTGCATGCCGCCACTGCCACTCAGAAGACCGTCGACGGCCCCTCCAAGAAGGACTGGCGCGGCGGTCGCGGCATCCTGGAGAACATCATTCCGTCCTCCACCGGAGCCGCCAAGGCCGTTGGCAAGGTGTTGCCCGAGCTCAATGGCCTGCTGACCGGCATGGCCTTCCGCGTGCCCACCTCTGACGTCTCCGTGGTCGACCTGACCGTCGAGTTGAACAAGGACGCCAGCTACGATGATATCTGTGCCGCCATGAAGTCTGCTTCCGAGTCCGGCGACCTGGCCGGCGTGCTGCGCTACACAGACGAGAAGGTGGTCTCCACCGACTTCCGTGGCTGCGGCAACCCGTCCATCTTCGATTCCGGCGCCGGCATCGCCCTGGACGGCACCTTTATCAAGGTCGTTGCCTGGTATGACAACGAGTACGGTTACACCTGCAACATGCTGCGTATGGTGGAGCACGTCTCCAAGTAAGGCGTTTGACACAAGACGTCTGCAGGGGCAGAGGACGGGCAGTGCCGCCGTCTGCCCCTGGTAGCCTGAGTCCCGTATCTTGCATCTGCAAACGAGAGGCATTCGCCAAGGTCCCGGTCTTGCCAAATTTCTCTTGATACATTCAAACGCTGCAGTCAGGGAGTATTCAACATGCCATTCATCAAACTGAGCGATCTCGACCTTGCCGGAAAACGCGTGCTGATCCGCGCCGATCTCAACGTCCCTGTCAAGGACGGTAAGGTTACCAGTGATGCCCGTATCACCGCCTCCATGCCCACCGTCGAGCACTGCGCCAAAGCCGGTGCCAAGGTTATGGTCATGTCCCACCGTGGACGTCCGGAGGAGGGCGTGTCCGACGAAGCCAACTCCATGGCGCCGATCGCCGACGACATGTCCGCCAAACTGGGCAAGAAAGTGCGCTTGATCAAGGATTACCTGGATGGCGGTTTTGATGTCGCCGAGGGAGAGGTGGTGCTGCTGGAGAACGTGCGGTTTAACGCCGGCGAGAAGAAGGACAACGAGGAACTGGCCAGGAAGTATGCCGCATTGTGCGATGTGTTCGTGATGGATGCTTTCGGCACCGCCCATCGCGCACAGGCCTCCACCCATGGGGTGGGCAAGTTTGCGCCCACCGCCTGCGCGGGTCTGTTGCTGAGTGACGAACTGGACAACTTGGCCAAGGCCCTGGCGTCACCTGCCCGCCCGATGGTCGCCATCGTAGGCGGCTCCAAGGTCTCCACCAAGCTGACCGTGCTTGAAGCCCTGTCCGAGAAGGTGGACCAGTTAGTGGTCGGTGGCGGCATTGCCAACACCTTTCTCAAGGCCATGGGCAACAATGTGGGCAAGTCCCTGTGTGAAGACGACCTGGTGGACACCGCCAAGGCCCTGGTGGAAAAAATGCAGGCGCGTGGCGCCAACATCCCGATCGCCGTGGATGTGGTTTGTGGCAAGAAGTTCGACGAGAACGAGCCCGCGGTGCTGAAGGACCCTGCTGACGTGACGGATGACGATATGATCTTTGATATTGGTCCCAAGTCCGCCCAGGAATTGGCCGACATCATCGCCAAGGCCGGCACCGTGGTCTGGAACGGTCCGGTGGGCGTGTTCGAGTTCGACCAGTTCGGCGCCGGTACCAAGGCCGTGTCCATGGCCATCGCCGATTCCGACTGCTTCTCCCTGGCAGGTGGTGGCGACACCATCGCGGCCATTCAGAAGTACGACATCTACGACAAGGTGTCCTACATTTCAACAGCCGGCGGTGCCTTTCTGGAGTATCTGGAAGGCAAGACCCTGCCGGCCGTGGCCATGCTGGAAGAACGAGCCAAGGCATAAGTTGTGGGTGAGCCCGCTGCGCGGGCCGAGAGACTGGATATCCGTCGAATCAATTGCCGAGGGAGCGGGCGCCTGCAGCCGAATAGAACCTATGCCAAGACGTACAAAAATAGTAGCTACCCTGGGGCCGGCAACGGACAACCCCAGGGTACTGGATGAGCTTCTTCATGCGGGTGTGGACGTGCTCCGCATCAACCTGTCCCACGACAAGCATGCGGCCCACCGCAAGCGAGTCGATACATTGCGCAGCCGGGCCCGGGCCATTGGGCGCGAGGTGGGCCTGCTGGCGGATCTGCAGGGACCCAAGATCCGCATCGGCCGGTTTCGCGATGGCTCCATCGATTTGTCCGACGGGGACAGCTTTGGCCTGGACGCCGAGTGCCCACTGGATGATGGTGATCAACGACGGGTGGGCATGACCTATCCGGAACTTGTGGATGATGTATCCCGCGGCGACACCCTGCTGCTGGATGACGGCGCCATTCAATTGTGGGTCGAAGATGTCCAGGGCTCCCGGGTCGAGTGCAAGGTGGTGGTCGGTGGCAAGCTGTCCAACAACAAGGGCATCAACAAACAGGGTGGCGGCCTGTCCGCGCCGGCGCTCACCGGCAAGGATCGGGATGATATCCGTTTCGCGGCTGAGGTCGAGGCCGACTACCTGGCAGTGTCCTTCGTGCGCAGTGCCGATGATGTGCGCTCTGCACGCCGGCTGCTGCATGAGGCGGGAGGCACATGCAGCATCGTGGCCAAGATCGAACGCGCCGAGGCACTGGCCTGTATCGAGCAGATTATCGAGGCATCCGATGCCATCATGGTGGCGCGCGGTGATCTGGGTGTGGAGATCGGCGACGCCAAGCTGCCGGCGGAGCAGAAGAAGCTGATCAAGCTGGCACGGCAAATGAACGCCGTGGTCATCACCGCCACCCAGATGATGCAGTCCATGATCGAACACCCGGTTCCGACCCGGGCCGAGGTGTTCGACGTGGCCAACGCGGTCATGGATGGTACCGATGCGGTCATGCTATCGGCGGAGACCTCGGTGGGTGCCTATCCCGCCAAGGCGGTTGAGGCCATGCACCGGGTATGCATGGAGGCGGAGAAGGAAACCTACGTGCGCCAGTCCACCCACCGCATCAACACGGAATTCGGAAGGGTGGATGAATCCGTTGCCATGGCGTCGATGTACACCGCCAATCACTTGAATGCGAGCGCCATCGCCGCCCTGACCGAGACCGGCTCGACGGTAAAATGGATGTCGCGGATCAGTTCCGCTATACCGATCTACGCATTGACGAAGCGAGTGGCAACGCGTAGAAAGGTAACCCTTTATCGAGGCGTATACCCTGTCAGTTTCGACCTTTCGGACGAGGATTACCGGAAGGTGAATGAGGAGGCCATCGACGAACTGCTACGCCGCGGCGCGGTGCGCAACGATGATCTTGTCATCATTACCAAGGGCGACCGTTCCGGAGTCGAGGGGCAGACCAACCTGATGCGGATCATGCGGGTCGGCGAGCATGTTACAGACTCAAAAGACAAGGATTGACGGCTCGCCTTTCCCTGTACATGGATACCACTTAACTTTCACGAGAATCGAGGAGAACCCAAATGGCTCTGATATCCCTGCGCCAGCTTCTGGACCACGCTGCGGAGCACGGCTATGGCCTGCCCGCCTTCAACGTCAACAACATGGAACAGGTGCAAGCCATCATGCGGGCCGCCGACGCGGTCGATAGTCCGGTGATCCTGCAGGGTTCCGCCGGTGCCCGCTCTTACGCCGGCGAGCCTTTCCTGCGTCACCTGATCGAGGCCGCGATCGAGAGCTATCCGCATATTCCCGTGTGCATGCACCAGGACCATGGCGCTTCCCCCGATATCTGCCTGCGTTCCATTCAGTCCGGTTTCAGTTCGGTGATGATGGACGGCTCACTGATGTCCGACGGCAAGACCCCGTCCAGCTACGAGTACAACGTGGATGTCACCAAAACAGTGGTTGATATGGCCCATGCCGGCGGTGTTTCCGTGGAGGGTGAACTGGGCTGCCTGGGCTCCCTGGAGACCGGCGAAATGGGTGAAGAGGACGGCCACGGCGCCGAGGGCAAGCTGGACATGGATCAGCTGCTGACAGACCCTGATGAGGCCGCCGACTTTGTCAAGAAGACCGGAGTGGATGCCCTGGCCATTGCCATCGGCACTTCCCATGGGGCCTATAAGTTTACCCAGGAACCCACAGGCAAGATCCTGCGCATCGACCGCGTGAAGGAAATCCACGAACGCATCCCCAGTGTGCATCTGGTCATGCACGGCTCCTCATCCGTGCCCCAGGACTGGCTCAAGATAATTAACGACTACGGTGGTGACATGGGTCAGACCTATGGCGTGCCGGTCGAAGAGATCGTCGAAGGCATCAAGTCAGGTGTGCGTAAAGTCAATATCGATACCGACCTGCGTATGGCCTCGACCGGCTCCATCCGGCGTCATCTGGAAAACAACAAGAGCAATTTCGACCCTCGCAAGTTCCTCAAGGAAGCGACTGCGGCAATGTCCGAGATCTGCAAGAACCGTTACGAAGCCTTCGGTTGTGCCGGCATGGCCTCCAAGATCACTCCGATCTCCCTGGAGGCGATGTTTGCTCGTTACGCCAGCGGCGAATTGGATCCCAAGGTCAATTGATCGACTGGCTATCATTAATAAAGGGCGCGTAGGCGCCCTTTATTGTGTTTTCCTGCAGATCCGGACTATAGCCTGACTCCCGCCCGGGACAGTGCCTGCCGCAGTTTGCCCGCCTGGAAACCTTCCAGGCGCTGATTTCCCACCATGATGACCGGCACCCCGCGCGCGCCCATGCGTTCCAATTGCCTGCGCGCCTTGCCGGAGCGCTGGACATCGAATTCCTGGAAGCGCAGCTTGTGAGCCTTGAGGAACAACCTCGCCTGCTGGCAATAGCTGCAGGCGGGAGTGCTGTACAATGTGATGCGTGGGGGCCTGGTGCTCATTCCAGGCCGATGAGTAAAAAATAAAGCATGCTCATGCCTGGGTGAGCCGGGTCTCCGCTTCACGGTACTTGGCGGCGGTTCTGTCGATGATATCCTGGGGCATCTTCGGGCCGGGCGGAGTTTTGTCCCAGTCCAGGGTCTCCAGATAGTCGCGTACGAACTGCTTGTCAAAGCTGGGTGGGCTGATACCCGGGCGATACTGATCGGCGGGCCAGAAACGGGATGAGTCGGGGGTCAACACCTCGTCGATCAGCACCAGTTTTCCATCGGCATCGGTACCGAACTCGAACTTGGTGTCAGCGATGATAATGCCACGCTCGCGGGCAAAGGCCGCACACTCGGTGTAGATGCTCAGACTGACGTCCCGCACCTGTTCTGCCATCTCCCGCCCGAGCAGATCAAGGGTGCTGGCGAAGTCGATGTTCTGGTCATGCGCGCCGATTTCCGCCTTTGTGGAGGGTGTGTAGATGGCCTCTGGCAGCTTGTCCGCCATCTGCATGCCGCCTGGCAGGCTGATGCCGCAGACCGAACCGGTCTTCTGGTAGTCCTTCCAGCCTGAACCGATGATGTATCCACGTACGATGGCCTCAACCGGCAGCGGTTTGAGCCGCTTCACCACGATGGCCCGGTCCCCCAGGGCGGCGCGCTGGTCGGAGTCCGGCACCACCTCTTCCAATGAGCGATCCGACAAGTGGTTGGGAATCAGGTCTTGGGTGCGTTGAAACCAGAAATTGGACACCCGGGTCAACACCTCTCCCTTGCCGGGGATGGGCTGGGGCATGATTACATCGAAGGCGGATAGCCGGTCGCTTGTCACTATGAGCATATGCGCGTCGTCTACGGCGTAGATATCCCGCACCTTGCCGCGGTTGAGTAACTGCAGGTGGGGCAACTCGGATTCGAACAGGGCCTGTTTCTGGGTCATGAGTACTTGCCAAATCGTGGAAAAAACGCCCATTATAGCGGGCTTGTGCATGTAACTAGAAATAGTTATGGATCACCCGGATCAAGGGTCTATTGGCACGGTGCTGCGGATAAATGGGATGGCGCAACGGCGCGTTGACTAGCGTCGAAGCAGTCAGTTGCCACCCGCGGATTGCAGGTCCGGGCCCGATCACCAGAGAGATGTTTGCGAATGAGTACAGGTATCGGCAGTGCTGAAACTCCAGATCCGCGGCAGGTCTTCATGCAGGCCTTCCGTGGCAGTTTTACCTCCGCACTGCGCTGGCACCACCTGGATGAGTTGTGGCGGAGACTGGATGAGCGGGCCGGCGATGGCTGGTACATCTATGCAATCGGCGAGCCCCCTCCTGAACAGCCGGCCGACCCGGCAAGGGTGCGCACTTTCATCCAGGAAATCGACGGGCTGCTGCGTAAGGAGCACGACGAGAACTACTGTGGCATCGTTTACGCTGATGATCTGATGGAGCCGTCTTTCGTGAAGATCTATGATCCCAATAACCTGGGGGTCTCCTGCGGCTATAGCGATAACCCCCCACTGCCGGGCTGGCTGCTGACCCGGATTCGCCCATTTGACCTGAAATCCGTCCAGATCGTCCCGAAAAACCGCCAGCGCTGGTGGAAACGCCTGTTTTCGGCCTGAGGCGCTGTATGCCGCACCTTTACAGTCACGCTGATCCGCAAATATTGACATATCAGACAATATTCCATGTCGAAAATACTGGTGGTCGGTTCCGTGGCCTGGGACGAAGTGATTCGCCTGGATGCCCCTTTGCACCCTGGTTCGCATTGCGGGGGCCGCCGGCTGGGAAAACGCATCGGCGGCGGGGCGGCCAACACGGCCCTGGCTCTGGCCCGAGCCGGAGACAGACCCATGCTGATCAGTGCGGTGGGCGCTGACCTGGAGGGCGAGCGTCTGGGGCAGGACCTGGCCCGCATGGGCATAGATACCCGCTATCTGGACCTAGATGCCGAGACGACGACACGATCCCTGGTCATGCTGGATCAAACAGGGGAGCGTACCATCGTCAATCTGTCCCGGGCGTCCGTAGCTTTTCCACAGGATCTGGCCGATATCGAGGCGGATTTCTGTTACATCCGCAGCGCCGATCCGGCCTTGACCCAGGTCCTCGCGCAACGCGTCGCCCAAGGCGGCAAGGTGCTGGCACATGTCCCGCCTGTCCTGGATGCCTTCCGCCCGGTGCCGTATCTGGTCGGTTCCGCATCCGATCTGGATGCCGAGGTGCTTTCCGATCCTTTCAGGGCCGCTAGCCGCGTTGCTGGTGCTGCACTGCAATGGATGGTGGTGACCTATGGTGCGGAGGGAGCCCGCGCCTATAGCGCCGACCAGGTTTTGCAGCAGAGGGCGCCGGTTGTAGAAGTGGCGGACAGCACGGGAGCGGGCGATGTGTTCGCTGCCGGGTTGGCCCATGCCCTGTCTCGTGGTCTGGAGATGGCAGAGGCACTGCGGACTGCCGTGGTCTGGGCATCGGCTTCCGTGCAGTACGAAGGTACCGTGCCACCCGCTGGTTTCCCCATCAAGGTCTGAGTCTTCCTGCAAAATGTAATTAAACGGGGTAACGGATTGGTACGTCTGTGCATGCTTCCTTATGCTCGCCAGCCCTGTGCATATCCTCTTTTTGTATGTTAGATATTTCCTAACTATTTATAATATAAGGTGATATAGATTGTTTCTTCGACTTGGCACGCTTCATGGCGTACCAAGGGAATGGAACAATCCACGCTCCGGCTACTCCCAGCTTCTATACTTTGTACTCGGACGCTCAATCCGGAGCGGCCGAATTGGCGTTAGTTCGTCATAGCCCAGGGGGCAGGCCCGGGCTGTCTGCATGGGCCCTAGTCGTGAGGCTGCCTCCCCGTATACCTGGGGTAAGATTATGCGAAAAGCCGTTGTCCTGTTCCCTCTCATCCTCGCCTGCAGCGGGGTTTTCGCGCTGACAGGCTGGAGCAACCCGGCTGCCATTGCCGGACAAAGCGTCATTCGCGATGAAATAAAGCCTATCCGTGACGCTCTTGCCCCGCTGATACGCGCGGCCCAGCAGCGCTTCTCCATACCTGGAATCAGTCTGGCCCTGGTCAGCACGGATGATGTCTTGTGGGTGGAAGGGTTTGGTTACGCGGACCTGACGAGACGGCGCCCTGCCGGTCCTGATACGGTCTACCGTGTCGGTTCCCTGGCTAAACCGGTTACCGCCCTGGCCGTGATGCAACTGGCGGAACAGGGAGCGCTGGATATCGATCAGCCTTTGAACGGATATCTTACGGAGTTTTCCATACGCAGCCGTTTCGATACGGTGGCTGCGCCCATCACCGTGCGCAGCGTGCTAAACCACCATGCGGGTCTGCCCACCGACCTGAATAAAGGCATGTGGACTGCGCAGTCTTACACTAATGTGGTTGCCGACTTGCAGGAGGAGTATGCGGCCTTTCCGCCGAACCTGGTTTTTTCCTATTCCAATGTGGGCTACACACTGCTGGGGCATATGGTGGAGCGTATATCCGGCATGGCTTATCCGGAGTATGTCCAGCAGCACATTCTGCAGCCCCTGGATATGAAGCGCAGTGGGATGAGCCCATTGCCGGCAGCCTCGCTGGAACTGGCCAAGGGCTACCGCAACGGCCGGGAGGCCGTATTGCTGCCCATTCGTGATCTGCCCGCTTATGGCTTGCATACCTCGGCTGCCGATTTGGGGCGCTTGCTGCGCGCAATACTCTCTGGCGGGTCCTTGGATGGTGCGCGCATCATCGGCAAGGAAACCCTGGAGGAGGTGTTCGAGCCCCAGAACCAAAACATCTCCCTGGATCTGGATATCATCAACGGACTTGGCTGGTTTCTCGAACAGGACAGCATAGCGGGCGCGGGTGTGGCAATACGGCATGGCGGCACCACCCTGTCCTATGGCGGTGAAGTGATTATTCTGCCGGATAAGGGGCTGGCCGTGGTTGTCCTGGCCAATGCTGAAGCTTCACGCGGCGTTGTGTCGAAACTCGGTGAATCCATTCTTTCCCGTGTCATGCGGTCCGACACCAAGGCTGTGCCCGCCGATATGTTCATCACGGAACTGGAAAAGGATGTCCAAAGCTTCCAGCCTGCGGAGATGGCGGGCAATTACGCCACTGATTTCGGGCTGATTTCCATCCGTCCCAAGGATGCCAAGCTGTGCGCATGTATCGTGGAGGAGACCTTCGATCTCATCCCCTATCCCAATGGCTGGTTCGGTATTGGCCAGAGCGCCCGGGGGGCACTGCCGCCTGCCGTCAAACCCCTGGCAAAAATGCGCTTTCAGACTCAGCAGGTAGATGGCAGGGAAGTGGTGGTGGCGAAAAAAGGCGACAAACGCATCGTGCTGGGCGAGAAAATCCCTCCTGCTCCAGTACCTTCCGCCTGGATGAAACGTATCGGTTCCTACGAGGTGACCAATCCGGATGCGGGTTTCCCCTTGGAGGAGGCGACATTGAAGCTTCGGGAGGGTCAGTTGTGCATGAGCTATAAGCTCCCGCGCCTTTCACCCAAGACCATTCAGGTGCCGATACGCCCCATTTCGGATACGGAAGCCATCATCCTGGGATTGGGGCGCACCCGGGGGGAAACCTTGAGAGTGATAAAGACGGCTGGGGGGGAACGTTTGCGCTACTCGGGTTTCGAGGGTAAGAAAACCTCCGCAGGCGGAGGCTGATGCCTTGGTTCTGCGCAGGCACCCTCACGGGTTCTCGTTTCCTGCAACAGTGCTGGCGATCTGATACCGGGTTATCCAATCGTTTTGTCCGATATCGGAGCCGGCTCGTTTGATTTCGCACAGGCCGCATGGCGCCATCGATGGTCCTAGCCGCCGGTGGCGACCTCCGCGAATGCCTCCGCCGCAGCTGCCAGAGTGGCGTCGATCTCACGATCGCTGTGGGTGGAAGAGACGAATCCTGCCTCGTAAGCGGAAGGAGCCAGGTACACGCCACGCTTGAGCATGGCGTGGTAAAAGGTCTTGAACTGCTCCAGATTACAGGCGGTGGATTCGGCGAAATTGGTCACCCGCTCAGCCTCGGTGAAAAAGATACCGAACATACCACCCACCTGGTTTGAACTCAGGGGCACACCAGCAGCCTTGGCCCGATCCTGCAGGCCGGTGCAGAGTTGTTGGGTCTTCCGCCCCAGGGTATCGAAGAAGCCGGGTGCGCTTATCAGCTCCAGGGTCGTCAGACCCGCAGTCATGGCTATCGGGTTGCCGGACAGTGTGCCGGCTTGATACACGGGACCCAGAGGGGCGATTTTCTCCATGATCTCACGTTTCCCGCCGAAGGCCCCTACCGGCATGCCGCCGCCGATGACCTTTCCCAGGGTAGTCAAATCCGGGGTGACTCCGTACAGGCCCTGGACGCCACCCAGGGCGACGCGGAAGCCGGTCATCACCTCGTCGAATATGAGCACAGCACCATACTGGTTGCAGACCTCGCGCAGGCCTTCCAGGAAGCCGGGCAGCGGTGGGATGCAGTTCATGTTGCCGGCAACCGGCTCCACGATAATGCAGGCGATCTGTTCACCAATCTTGGCGAAGGTCTGCTTCACCTGATCCAGGTTGTTGAAATCCAGGGTGACCGTCAGTTCCGCCAGGGCCGCTGGCACGCCGGGAGAACTGGGCTCGCCCAGGGTAAGCGCGCCTGAGCCTGCCTTAACCAGCAGTGAGTCTGCGTGGCCGTGGTAGCAGCCCTCGAATTTCACGATGGTGTCCCGGCCGGTGTAGCCGCGCGCCAGGCGGATGGCGCTCATGGTGGCCTCGGTGCCGGAACTGACCATGCGCACCATCTCGATGGAAGGCACCAGTTTGCATACCTTGTCCGCCATCCGGGTTTCCAGTTCGGTGGGTGCGCCGAAGGACAGGCCTTTGTGCACGACGCTCTCTATGGCGTCCACCACTTCGTGGTTGGCATGGCCGAGGATCATGGGGCCCCAGGAACCCACATAATCGATATAACGCGTGCCCTCCGTGTCGTACAGGTAAGGGCCGGCCCCGCTGTCGAAAAATACCGGTTCACCGCCCACGCCGCGGAAGGCCCGCACCGGAGAATTGACTCCACCGGGGATGTGCTGCTGGGCCGCTCTGAACAGATCGTGGGATTGAGTCATCGGTTTCTCCTGGTGGAATAATCGGCTAAATGCCCGGGCCGCCGCGTGTATGTCGTCGGCGCCGAATACGGCGTCTATGGCGGCCAGCATATTTGCTCCGGCCACAATGAGCGGCTCACCATTCTGCGGGCTTATGCCACCGATGGCAACAATGGGCAGATCCAAGCTGTCCCGGGCCTGGCGCAGTAATTCGGGATGGGCCTGGCTAGCCATTGGCTTGCTGCCGGACGGAAAAAACCGTCCGAAGGCCACATAGTCCGCCCCCAGTGCGGCGGCTCGCTCGGCGTTGTCCAATCGGTTGTAACAAGACACTCCGATCAGGGCGTGCCGGCCGATGCATTCTCGGGCCTGGGCCGGGGGCATGTCGTCGCGGCCCAGGTGCACGCCGTCGGCGCCGACAGCGGATGCCAGTTCCACATCGTCGTTGATGATCAGCAGGGCGTTTCCGGCACGACAGACATCGAGCAGGGAGCGTGCCTCCTGCGCCCGGCGGCGGAGATCATCGCTCTTGTCTCGATACTGGATGATACGGGCTCCACCCTGAATGGCGGCCTTGACCATGTTTGGCAGTACTTTACCTTTAGGGGTCTGTTCCGGGGTGATGGCGTACAGTCCATGCAAATTCATCCTGTCTCTCCGCTTGTCAGGAGATGGAAACGATCCGGAGTGTGTTGGCAGTGACCGCTGCGAAATCCTTCTTGAAGGCTGTTCCAAGTGTAACTTTGAGCCATTTCAACGGCCTGGGTAAGTTGCAGACCTCGGGCAAGACCTGCAGTGATAGCCGATGCAAGGGTGCATCCGGAGCCATGATAGCTATGGGGGAGGCGCGGCCATTCCCAACTCCCAAGCGGCCCGCCTAGTCCATACATTCGATTAATCACGCCCGCCCCGGGTTCATGGGCACCGGTGATGAGCACAGTTGCGCTGCCGTAACCGATCAGACGATGGGCGCAGGCGTCCAGGTCCTGCTCGCCACTGAGTTTGCGTGCTTCCTGGCTGTTGGGTGTGATCAGGGTACAACATGGCAGCAGGTGGTCGATCAGGGCCCGGGGCAGGGTGTCATCGACTAAATCCCTACCGCTGCCGGAGGCCAGCACGGGGTCGAGAACAATGGGCACGTTTGGATAATCGCTGAGTAAGCGGCCCAGGGTGTCGGCCATGGGTGCGCTGCCCACCAGGCCGATCTTGATGGCGGCGATCCGGCTCTCCTCCAGCAGCAGACGAAATTGCATTTCCACCTGCTGTCCGGATTGGGGGATGACTCGGCTGACCCGGCAGGTATTCTGCGTGGTCAGGGCAGTGACCAGGGTCAGCGCATGGCACCCGTTTGCAGCCAGGGTCTCGATGTCCGCCTGGATGCCGGCTCCGCCGCTGGGGTCGTGCCCACCGATGGCAAGTACCAGTGGTTTGCAAGGCTTATTGGATGTCATGCCTGACATGGTACTAAAGCGTACCTCCATTCGGCGAGGTGGAGTGTGAGCGGCGCCTGGGATGTGTTGTTTTGTTCAACGTGGCAGAATGTCGGCCCGTATCTGTTTGGGAGAGGTCCATGAAGCGGTATATGTGCGTGATTTGCGGTTTCATTTATGAAGAAGAAAAAGGGTTGCCGGATGAAGGGATTGCCCCGGGTACGGCATGGAATGATGTGCCGCTAAACTGGCGGTGTCCCGATTGTGGTGCAGGCAAAGAGGATTTCGAGATGACGGAAATATGATTGCTCCATTCCTGTGCGGCTTGCCTAAAGGTATCGGGAATCTTGGCTACACTTCTTAGTGTCGATTCCATGATCCGAGAGGCCTACTCCATGAGTCCGAGTGCACTTGACTTGGCCCAAGTGGCAAGAAACTATTGTGAACTGATTGAGAATTCATCCTCGAACAGTGACGAGTGGATTGCAAAAGTAGCTGTTCTTCTGCCCAGGCTGCATGCGGCGGTTAGCTCCCTTGGGAAGACCGACACATCAGAAGAGCATGTCTTGGTCGTGGATCTGGACGCCCGCTTCGAGTTGTTCACTCATCTGAGGGAACTGTTGGGAACCAAGGACGGGTATTGGATGGAATTCGATGTGGCCGAAGATGGCCAGTCTATGAGTGGCAGCCTGGCCGACGATCTGACGGACATATACTGCGAGCTGAAACATGGGCTGGGTGTGCTGGATGGAGAGCCCTACACGGCCGTGGAGCAATGGCGGCGCGGGTTCCACGTGCATTGGGGGCAGCATCTGGTGGATGCGGAACGACACCTCTATGAGTTGCGTGTTCGGGGGGAATTGTCCTGATGTGTGCCAAGTTGCTGGCTTGGGCTGGAATAATGCCATACAAAAATGCTAATATATTGTTCTTTCGAGTCTCGTTCGAGGATCAGGTTTCATGAGTAATGCCATCACGGACAATGATCTGTCCCTGACCAGTCCGGCCCAGGGCAAAATGCAGGAACTCTTCACCCAGGTGGATGAAAACATCGTCGGGGTGCGGGTATTCGCCACTCCAGGCGGTTGCAGTGGTATCAGCTTCGGCATGACCTTTAGCGACGCTGTCAATGACAATGACGGCGTCCTGGAGTGCGGTGATTTTAAAGTAATTGTCGATGACGGAACCATGCAATATCTGCGTGGCGTGGAGATCGACTTCGTGGACCGCGGCGACGGCAATGCCAGCTTCGTGTTCAACAACCTGCAGCCGGTTTCCGGTGGCGGTTGCGGAACCTGCGGTTCCTCATCCGGTGGTGGTTGTTCCTGATTGCTGCTGCCAGTCGATAAAAAAACGCGCTTTCGGGCGCGTTTTTTTATGTCTGCCGCTTTTCTCAAGCCCAGGGTATTGCAATCCCATTCGTCCGGTACCGGTACTCATAATCTCGGTTCGTGAACGATAGTCCAAGTCCATGGGTAGATAGGGCCATACCCGGTCAATCGGGTTTGTCCTTGGCATTGTTGTAAAGACCACTCAATACATCCTCGCGGGATCGATCGCCTGAGTCTTGAGTGCTCCCGGATGGCGGACTGGTCTTATCCCCGCCGCCGAACATGGCGCTGATTTTGCGAAACAAGGTTTTTATCGCCCGCCATAGCCGGGGCAGTGCCCAGGCTATGATCAGCAGGAATACAAGCAGCAGGACGAGAAACGCCCAGGGGTGGTTCAATGCCGCCCACAGACCGCCGAAGACGGCTATATCCTCCATGAATGATGCGGTCCAGTTGGTCACCGGCTCTGGTGAGGTATTGATCAGCACCCGTGACCCCGCCTTGGTTAGGTGGGTGCCGGCTGCCAGGCCGCCGCCTACCAGGCCTGCGGCGAGTTCACCCGCCATGCTGACATCTATGCCGCTGACCGCGCCGGCAGCGAGCATGGCTCCGGCCGGTATGCGTATGAAGGTGTGCAATCCGTCCCAGCCGGTATCAACGCCCGGGGTCTTGTCAGCGAAGAACTCGATGAAGTACATGAAACCGGCGGCGGCCAGTACCATGGGATCACCCAGAACGGCCAGGTCCGGCGGCAGGGCGGCATAGCCGAGCGTGCTGGCCAGTCCGAGCATGAGAATTGTGGCATACAGATTGATACCCGATGCCCACCCGGCCCCTAGTGTCAGGGCCAGTGTTTCGACAACACTGCTTTCCATGGTCCACTCCAAGGGAATATCATCCTTCGAATATTACTACAGGCAATACGAAGATCCTGCCGGAATCCGTAAATCATGGCAGATATCCAGTCGGCCATTATTTGTTTCCATCGGTTTGTTGGTGAGATTTGACCTCGATGCAGGCCCTGCATAGACTGCCTCTTTACCATTAAATGGACTTGTTTCCGAAAGTTCGTAAATCAGTGTTTTATCACCGGCAGGCTGCTTGTTATGCTGGCACACCATATGTGCAATGCCTGCAGGCCTTGCGTAAAGAGATAGCCTGCATCTGGGAGTAATATGTTTAAGGTTGGTATCGTCGGGGCCACAGGATATACGGGGTCGGAACTTCTGCGTCTACTGGTGACGCATCCGCAAGCGGAAATCGCGGTCGTCACTTCGCGCTCAGAAGCTGGAGTACCGGTTGCCGATTTGTTTCCAAATCTGCGTGGGCACCTGGATTTGCCCTTTGCTAAGCCGGACACGGGCAGTCTGTCAGGTTGCGATCTGGTTTTTTTCGCGACGCCTAACGGTACCGCCATGAAGATGGTGCCAGAGCTATTGGATGCCGGGACACGGGTCGTGGACCTCGCGGCCGATTTTCGACTGCGTGACCCTGCGGTCTGGCAGCGTTGGTATGGCTTGTCCCATGCCTGTCCGCAGCTGTTGAATGATGCGGTGTACGGATTGCCGGAGATGTTCCGCGACCAGATCCGAAGCGCGCGCCTGGTGGCCAATCCCGGTTGCTATCCGACCTCCGTGGTATTGGGTTTTCTGCCCTTGCTGGAAGCCATTGGAGTGGATCTTACATTTCTGGTGGCTGACACCAAGTCCGGCGCCAGTGGTGCAGGACGCAAGGCCAGTGTGGGGACCCTGCTTGGAGAGGCAGGTGAAAGCTTCAAGGCCTATGGTATCCCCGGCCATCGTCATTTGCCCGAGATTCGTCAAAGTCTGGAGCAGATTGCAGGTACCTCTGTAGGCCTTACCTTCGTGCCTCATCTGTTGCCCATGATTCGGGGTATCGAGGCAACATTGTATGCGCGCCTGAATTCATCCGTCGACGATCTGCAAGGCCTATATGAACGGCGCTATGCAGATGAGCCCTTCGTGGATGTCATGCCTTGTGGCTCTCATCCGGAAACCCGTAGTGTTCGTGGAGTGAACATGTGTCGTATCGCGGTGCATCGGCCGCAGGGAGGGGATGTGGTCGTTGTCTCCTCGGTCATCGACAATCTGGTAAAAGGGGCTGCGGGCCAAGCGGTGCAAAACATGAATCTCATGCTGGGCCTGAGCGAGAGTTCCGGTCTGGATGCTGTTGCTTTAATGCCCTAAGCGGGAGCAATCATGGCCGCTGATAATAAGATCAAGACGCCACGCATCGTCCCGGTTAATAACGGCATGCGTTGGTTTGGGGTGTTTTTTCTCGGGACACTGCTGGGCGCTGCGGGCTGGTTCGGTTTTGACTATGGACGGGAATGGGCTGGCCTGTCCGCAGGCGAGACCAGTAAGACGATAAGACGTTTGCGTCAGGCAGTGGTGGAGTTGGAAAAGCAGAGGGCTGATCTGCGTGGACAGGTAGCGGCTCTGGATCGATCTTCACAGATCGATCGGGAAGCTATGCGTATTTCGCAGATGGAACTTAAAACCGCCCAAAACGAAGTGCTTGATCTGGAAAAAGAGGTGGCATTTCTACGTAACCTGGTCGAAAGTGATTCTATCGGGGCGTTGCAAATTAATGATTTTAAGCTGTCTCCGACGGATGATGACCAGGCATTTGCCTATCGCATGACGGTGACTCAGATAAAGGAAGACTTCGGTTGGACTCGTGGACATGTCAGTCTGACAATCAATGGCATGCTTGAAGGGCAGGCCAAGGCCCTTGGAATGGATGACCTTGCCATAAAGGGACTCAAGCCGCACAGTATTAAATTCCGGCATTTTCAACACCTCAAGGGCACTGTTCAGTTGCCGGAGGGTTTCACACCCGACAACATAACCGTAGAAGTGAAACCCTCGGTGAAAAAGCTTGCCCCAGTGAATGAAACCTACGATTGGGTTGTGAATGGTTAGCCCTTGGAGGGGAATAGATGGCTAGATTTCGTAAATTCAAGCCGCCGAAGATTACCACAGTGATCGGCCGTGATACCGAGGTGCGTGGAGACCTCAAGTTCCATGGTGGACTGCATGTGGACGGTAGTATCAAGGGGAATATCTCCAGCACGACGGATGAATTGGCGGCCTTGATTCTCAGCGAGTCTGGAACGGTGGAGGGAGATGTCAGAGTTTCCAATGTCATCCTCAACGGCACAGTCATAGGTGACGTCTATGCCTCGGAAAGAGCTGAGCTGGCACCTCAGGCACGGGTTACCGGCACCCTGTATTACCATTTGCTGGAAATGGCCATGGGTGCTGAGGTCAACGGGCAACTGGTGCGCATGGAGGAGGGGGAGACCCGTATGCTGTCTTACGACGGTCCGAATGCCGTGGTAGAAAAGAATGATGAGCGAACTGATTCTGCGGACGCGGATGCGGCTGATGAGTCTGACGCTGGAGACCGCACCCGGCGGGGTAGGATTCAGTAATCGACCAAATAATGATTTTCAATACTTGACTGTTTTGCTCGGGAAAGGCATACTCCCCCCATTGACATGGCCATGTCCAGACTATGGTCTAATTTCAAAATGAATATTGAAGGTGTATCGAGATGAGTGACGCTGTCGCCGAAAGCCCCCTGGTTTTTACCTCCGCAGCTGCTGGAAAAGTATCTCAATTGATCGAGGAAGAGGGCAATCCCAACCTGATGTTGCGCATTTATATTCAAGGTGGCGGTTGTTCAGGTTTCCAGTATGGGTTCACTTTTGACGAGACCGTCAAGGATGGTGATGAGGAAATCGTGACAGATGGAGTAAAGCTTTTAGTCGATCCCATGAGCATGCAGTATCTGATGGGGGCTGAAATCGACTACTCCGAAGGTTTGCAGGGATCCCAGTTCGTCATTCGCAACCCCAACGCTAGCACCACCTGCGGCTGCGGTTCGTCTTTCTCGGCCTGAGCAATCAGTAACTAGCCAAATGAAACAAGGCGTCATATCGGCGCCTTGTTTCATGATGACGTGTTTGAATTACCTTTAGAGCGCATCCGCCACCAGAGTGCGATTGAGGTTGTCAAGCTTGGCCAGGAGCGGACGTGTGGCTTTCTTGAAGGCGGGCAGATACTTTTTGTTGATCGGTGCGGCCGGGGCGAAGGTGACCTTGAGCGGGTCCTTGTGCTTGCCGTTGACGCGAAACTCATAGTGCAGATGCGGTCCTGACGCCAGGCCGGTGGAACCCACGTAACCAATCAACTGGCCCTGACGAATGCTCTTGCCCTTGCGTATGCCTTTGGCGAATCTGGACAGGTGGCCATATACCGTGGTGTAACTGCCCTGGTGTTTGACGTAGATAACCTTGCCATAGCCGCCTTTGCGGCCGATGAATGCAATTTTGCCTGCACCCGCGGATTTGACCGGTGTGCCGGTCGGGGCTGCGTAATCGACGCCTTTATGTGAGCGCCAGCGCTTCAGCACCGGATGCCAGCGGCGTTTGGTGAATTTGGAACTGATGCGGGAAAATTTGACCGGGGTGCGCAGGAATGTCTTGCGCATAAGCTTGCCGTCTGGAGTGTAGTAGGCCGCTTCGCCTTTGGCGTGTTCGAACCGTACTGCCCGGTGGACCTTTCCCTTGTTGGTGAATTCCGCAGCCAGAATGGGGCCGTCCCTTAGTTTTTCGCCGTCCAGCCAGTCTTCCGAATAGACCACACTGAAACGGTCACCTGAACGGATCTCCAGGGCGAAATCAATGTCCCAGCCGAATATTTTCGCCAGCTTCATGGTAAGCGTGTCAGAAAGCCCGGCCTTTTGTGCGCTTTCGAACAGTGAATATTCGAT
>RRYU01016862.1_pt1 | contig 26097 bp, 25 predicted proteins | sample 2162651 | NCBI WGS metagenome assembly RRYU01 (sample SAMN10267283, study PRJNA491782) | microbial mat metagenome | isolation source: biomat in the production well | place: Japan: Minami-Kanto gas field, natural gas well KTG3 | collected 2017-06 | reverse complement strand
ACTTTATCACCAGAGACCAGGCGCTTCGGGTTACCCATGATGGCAGGGTGATCTGGCAAGAGCCAGGAGTCGTCCTCGACGCAAAATGCTACATGGGCGATAGCCCCGCACGCGCAACTATCCCGATCAAACGCATGCTGGCCGACATGCATCTGCTCGATACCACGCATGGCGCTCTGATTATGCCAGATATCCATGACCTGCCGACAGAGATTGTGCCGCGCACGGATCGCTACCTGGCTGTTGTCGATCCACACTCAGCGGTACGACTCTTTGAACTGCGTCCCCTGGAACAGCGTGATCGCCTGCACCAGCGTCTTGCCGAACTCCTGGATACGATTGCCGCATGGCTCCCCGAACGTGCTCCCATCACCTGTCACGGCATGCTCCAGGATCGCGACACGGTTAATCCTGGCGCATCACCGCCGCAGATGTGCAGACACTGTGGCCAACTGCTGGCTATCTGTCGCAAGCCCCATATCAGCCCTGGACAGGTTGATCTGGTCTGTCCCCAGTGCGACTGTCTCCACAATCCCCCAGTCTGTCACATCATGGCGATGGAAGCGCAAGACGATCGCTGCTTGCCGCCCTTTCTCCGGCGTGTCTTGAATGAAGACCAGTTGCTGGCAAGTATCTCACAGATACGCGACCGGCTCCAGCAGCATATGACCGCTGCGGACGAGAGCGATTCGGCTGAACGCATGCGCAGCGCCTTCATCCAGGCCATTGGCGATCTGGCAGAAAGCTACTTCGATTGGAAACAACCGGATACGCACGCCATCGAAGAGAAACTGCGCTGGGTTTTCGGCACGTACTGGCGCGATGATCAGCATGCGCGTGGCTTGCCCGACGATGTGCGCCATATGCTCATTTCGGGTGAATTCGTCTGGAGTGAGTTACAGCGGACGAATGTTCAAGACTGGGCCGCCTGTGCCGTGCAGTATGTCCGGGCAGTGGAACGCGAGCTGCATCGACGACTCTACGCATGCTGCGGCCATCCATCACATCTACAGACGCACAAGGGACAGGCGCTCAAATCACACCAGTTTACGTTTGGCACCGTCAGCACAGCGTATAATCGGCGTGTGCAGGGTGATCACAACTGGCAGACCCTGCTGACCTATGCGGTGTATCCAAGTCATGCCGACCCGGCGCTATTTGAAGCGGTCATCGCCACGATTGCCAACCTACGTACACTCCGAAATGATATTGCCCACTCGGTGCAAGTTGACCGGGCGATGGCAACAACGGTGCGCGACAGTGTCCTGGGACACCCAGATCACCCAGGCGCTCTGCGCCAATTTGTCGCCTTATTAGATGCTGCACTCAGGTAGCTGTATGGGTGCATGGGTGACCAGGAGAACATCCATGAAATACATCAGTGCCATCGGTCTGCTCATCGTCGGCTTTCTCATCGGCGCGGCGCTGCCCGATGTTGACCACGCCGTGCCTGTGCTGACCCACCGTTCCATTGTCACCCACGGATTCCTTTTGCCGGCTGACCACCGCCCCCCAACGCCATCCCCAACCCCGCCCCCAACGCCGCACCAGACGGCGCACCAGACCCGCACTCAATCTGGACACAGCCCGCACACAACCCGCACCACGCTGCAGGCATGCGCCGCGTCACACGGCGGCAGATGAGCTGACAAAAAGAGTCAGGAAACGACATGGAATCGGCGTCTGGCAGAAGAAATCAGACCCCTGCAAAAACAGTGAGGTCGTGGCGACTCCCGATCCGCCAGCGCGTGTTCGGTGTTCAGCGAAGCGCGTGTTCGGTGTTCGACGGGGCAAAAAGGCGTGTTCGGACGAGGACTGAACAGGCGAACAGGTCACGCTGAACACCGAACACCCTGGCGAACACGCCCCGACCAGGGCTGCGCCATCAGGCTGATCCGCTGTTCCCAGGCCGATCCTCCCCGGTCGTATCTGATCACCGGTGTATGATGTAAAGCAAAAAGTGCCTATCTGACAGGTCGGCTGCGTGTCGCCAACAGGCTATTTCTCCCGTTCAGATGCCGCTGAACAGGGTGTGAGGGGGTAGTACACAATCACACACGGGTGATCTGTTTCGGTGGCGGGGCGGGTTGTGGGTGTAGGATGTGTCTCCATCACAGACACATGGGGCGTGGGCCATGTGATCAGTGTGTCACCACAGCAACATCAATCACGGGTGTACCTGGCTAGAGCTACATCCCCGACCGTGTTGTACACAGAGACCAGGATCATCGCCCGTCACCTGCTTAGGCCACGGCGAATTCCGTGTAGGGGCGTGTCTCTGGCGGATGGAACGCCAGGACGATATCCTCTTTTGGCACGCCCGCAGCAACCAGTTGCCGGGCAATGTGCGCATCGGTGCCATCATACTCCAGCCAGATCTTGCCGTTGTGCAGACGCATATGCACAATAATGCTATGCACCCGGCGGGGCATATCCCAGCCGAGAAAGAGGAGTTGATACTGGTCATGCGTCTCGTCAAATACCAGCATGGGTTCAATCTCCCCATGGGCCGGTTTATACTGGGCCTGCTCCTGCAAGATGCGTTTGATAATCGTGCGATACTGCGCTAGTTTATCCATCGGACGATCTCCTCCAGACTCATATTCACCACAATCAGTCGAAGCTGATAATCCTCAATCAAGACACGTCCGGCCATCTCATCAAACGCATCGGTTGCCACCACATCACTCACGGCGAGAAAGAGGTCGCGGGTTGGTGCGACTCGGTGCATCCAGCTTCGATAGACCAGGTATTGTCCCACAGCTTGCTCAATATCCGCGACAATTGAGTCACTCACAAAGCTCTTGACTTCAACTGCTATTTTTTGATTGTCCTTCTCGGCAGCGAATGTCGCCTTCTCGGCACCCATATCAGCATACCCACGCCGCGATCCATAATAAATCGGGAACGGGTCGTGGGTGATGATCCAACCATCTTTGATCAACGCCTGTTTGACGGCATGATGATAGATGTCTCGTTGTGGCATGGTTCCCTGCTTTCATGTCCCCCCGACGGCTCGGCGATGCGGGTCCTACCCGTAGAGACCCGGTGCAATGTCAGATGACTCAGTGGGAGATACCTGTAGTATACAACGCCTGGTGGGTCTCTGCACACCGGGATACCCCTCCCTCGCCCCGTCCCGGCGGCATGGCGAATGACCCCGCCGTGCAGGGTGTAGGCCCCGGTCGCCAATCCGGCCAGGGTGGTGAGCGGCAGGGCACGGGCAACGATGAGGCCGGGCAGAACGGGTATCATGGTATGGTGTCTCCTATCATGTGTTACTGACCATACTACTTCCCGTTCGCTTATTTTTTAAAGGATTAAATAGAATTCTGGCCCCACTTGAATACGAAAATCCGGCTGATTGTGGGACGTATTCCCCACTTTAATCTACACGATACCGGAATGTGTAAAACATTTCGTCAACATGAGCCGTCATGTGGCGTCCACTGTTACCAACATGTCCATTTTTGACGTGCAAGTGGGGCAATTTCATGAACCGCCTCCAGAAATAAGCGAACGGTGAGTACTGTGTTCATCAGAACCAGCTCCATAACACTGTCATTCTGACGTGACATCCGCTTTTAGCGCGGCCTGCAGATCAATCAGATGTCTCTGGGTGAAGCGGACAGCGTGATGAACGGGGAGATCCAACGCTATCACCATATCACGCTCGTGGCCCTGTGCATTGAGCGACAATACACGCTGTACCCGATCCTCTTCCGAGGTCGTACAGGCATATTTGTATGCGGCGGCACAATTTGGACATAACGCCAGATGATTGGCTTCGTGTTCCCGGGTGACGTTCCTGACAAATTGCACGGCTTCAAAATAATCACGCAGGTTTTCTCCATTCACGGGCTTGTATGTGAATGGCATGCGATCTCCACATATTTGGCAGATGACATCACCATTTCAACGACAAGCTGACCAGTCAATACACTGATAAAATGAGTCCAGGTTAAGGCCATGCTAGTAGTGCCCATTACATAGCACTGCTAGTCTGACTATGGTTTAAATTGAATTTTCTTGCATATTTTCATTTGATTGAAGTATTGAAGTAAGCTTACCTCTACCTACAGAGTTGATCGCATAGTGACCAGCAGGGCTTTCTCGCCATAAATGGGTAAAATCACCGGCGCGCTTCTGTTCTCGAAAAAACCGGGCGACATTAGTCGGTTCAACCAGAATGTTACCGTATCGCCTAATTATCTCGGCGACTTTTACCGGGCGTAACGCTCCTATACCAGCTCTAGAAGCGACCTCCAATGCCCATAATGCACGAACAAGATAAGCTGATCCTTGTATTTTCAAGTTTTTTGGTAAGGAACCAAGAGAGTTGACTGCTTCTTGGATAGCCTTCTCGTAATCGATACCCGACGATTCGCCAATAAAACTATACTGCTGGATTTCTTTATTATTAGAAGAGGTTGTCCTTTTTAATATGTTTGGGTTGACAACTACTGTAGTGCCAATTGGTTGCTGCTCGTCTGTCGCCACTAAATCTGAGTCAGTTGAAACATAAACAGATTGTGTGATAGATTCACCAAAAATACTTCTTTCCACCGTATCATTCATTACTCTGGCCCATTCCTTAACAGAATGCCTGACTATACCAGACTGAACTTCTTCTAGTAAAGCCTTTTTCAGGTATTGTAGGAATACTTCTCGAGCATCTGTTGCCTGAAGCAGGTCGTCATCTGTTTCCGGCCTTTGAGTAGAGTATGCCTCTTGCAAACATTTTGTATAATCTTTTGCTAAAACTTCGTTATACCAAATCGTGTCTTCAGAAACCCTCATTTGATAATATGGTAGGGAAACTATCTTCTGGAGATAGCAAAGCCCTTTAGCCGAAATACTAATCTTGAATTCTCGAGGTAAAGGATCTGGTACTTCAATCTTTGCTTCAGTAGTGGGGTTTGCTGGTAGATTGGGTGAAACGACCAACCCTGCATATATAAGACGACGAATAGCGTTGTTTACGTGATGTTTTGGATATCCTAGAAATACAAAATCATCTCGAACTTTTTCGTATAAGACTGTCTTTCGCGCAGACTGAATTTTGCGCTCAAGATGAAGATAAGCAAGAATACGAAGAATTAAGAAGTGACTAGTTTGTTCAAGTGGGTCAACAGAAAAGACATTAAATACGTCGGACGTACTCTCACGATAAGACCATGTGTTATTTAACATAAGAGCCTGAATGAAACGAGTACGCTCCTTGCTGTAGTTAAGTTCAATATCAGATGCTTCTCCCGTAGCATTTGAAATGACTATACGGTATAACTCATGAAACGCTGAATGAGAGGAAACATAATATTCGCGTAGCATACTAAGTCCATAGCGCATATTGTTCAGACTGAAAGTAGTAATAATGTATCTCACAAAATCGTCGTCGCACAGGATCAACCGGTTGATATGCCAAACTAATGTGTCAATTAAGTTTCCGTGTGATCGAAGTGGCTTTGGGAGTGAGTTATCGCGAATTAGTCGATCTACATATTTCTTTCGTTTTGAAACCACTTGCTGAAACTCCGGTGCGGGAATACGAAATATTATATCGGAGCTGCGAACATCAAGGAAGCCCGCTTCTTGGGCTTCCAAGAATGTGTCTTCGCGTAAAGTAATGAGTGTAACAGAACCAGCTTCAGCAGAGAGTCTATGCGCAAAAGCATACACAAATTCTTGATAAGAATCCGACCCTCGATCAACATTATCAAATGCGATCCACGTCTTATATTTCTTCTTCTTCGAATACTTTATATATCCTATGAGATGTCGATACTTGTCTTTGGCAAGTTGGAAAATGTGAGTTTCTTCCTCAATCCCAAATTGGGCCGGGTTGAGGTCGAATAGTTGCTTTCGCTGCTTCTTAAAGCGCCCTACTTCTACCTCGAAACAACCTCTTAGCACATCGCGGTCAAAAGGATCTATTTTTCCGGCAAAGGCCTTTTCAAGTTCTTCTAAGACTCTATTCGCAATACGTTGTTCTTCGGCACGATCAAGGTTGACATTAACTTGGACTTGATTTATTAAATCGACGATTACACATACATTACGCTTGGGTCTTGCTTCTTGTGTGACAAAGCGATGCACAAAGGTGGTTTTCCCTGCTCCTACATTGCCTACAAGGAGAATGGTTCGTGGAATTTCGGCATCTGATTGTATATCAATGGCTTCGCCAAGCTTTTCCTCACTTACTGTGTCAATATCAAAATCCTGATCTTCCAAGCTAAGGTCATGAGTGAGCAAATGCTGTAAATCTTGCGAAAATCCGTCCAGTTGACGATTACTAACATAGCATTGTTCTAACATTTTTTCTTGGCCAGGTCTGATAATTTCACCCATAAATCGATCAAAAAAAGCTTCAATAATATGCTTTTCGGGAACAGGATGTATATCTGGGAGATTTCCTATTTTTTCCCGAGGACGTACAGCGACTGTTGGTTTTACAAGAACCATGCTACCAAACTTTTCTTCCAAACTGTTATTCTCTACCGCTTCACGTGAGATTAAGCCATAGAACTCGCTAAACCTTTGGGCGATATCTTCTAGGGAGTGAAAGAATAATGAGCGTATTTTTCCCCATTCTACGCCATATTTGAAGCCGACCATAATGATCCAAATATCGCCTGTTGTAGCGACAGCATATGGTAAGCCACATGCAATACAATATGATTGACATTGCTGTAAAAGTAACTGCATCTCGGCCCCACACGACGAGGAGAGGAAAGAGTTGGCATAATCAGAGTTCTGTATAGAACGAGGCAGGGGCTCAACTAGTCCAATTCTTTTTGCCTCAACAATAAGCCGCGGCGCGTTATCAATTGTTAGCCGATAATCTGTATATCCACCCGTTGAAGTTGCTTCCTCAGGGTTGAAATCCATTTTTGGCCACCCAAGAATGTCTAGAATCTCATCAATAAGGAGTAGCCTGGTCTTTGCTTCATTCGCTCCCTTTATTCTGCGTGCCAAATCACTCTTTACTAGATCCTGCATTTTGATGGCTGCTTGTTCAATGTTATTGGAGGTTGCCATAATATGTCTCATTGGGATTAGGGTGAATTCCATAGCTATTTTACTGCACGGAGATGAAAAAGAGAAGTAATTATTGAATGAGCCTGACGCTCTATATCAGGCACACTGCTGGAGTTCCATGTTTTCCATAAGATGAAAGCCAGATTCCCCCCGACCGCTTTGCCGATCTATCGGGACGCCGCCGCTGATGGGCATGTCCGTGCCGAGCGCGTCGCCCATCTGCCACCCCCGCACTATTTGTCTTTCCTGCCACTCTGCGCTATGATCTCCATAACCGGAATGATGGAGGAAGAACGATGACCAACCTGATCACAGAAATCGTGGATGGTGAACCGTATCAGTAGTATCCGTTGGGCGCGTATGTGGTGCGTGCCGTGGGGATTTGTGGCGGGCGGCCAACCTTCAAATATACACGGATTGAGATTACCGGCACATTCGACCGTCTGGCGGCGGGCGAAGGGATAGAGGCCATTGTTGCCGGGTACCGTGGGCGTGTCTCGCGTGCCGCCGTCACCGAAGCGGTTCAGATTGTGACTGACGGCTTTGTACAGACCGTGCCTGCCCGTGAGTCAACCGCATATTAGTCCTGGATGAACACCTCCTCGGACGGGATCTGGACACTGCTCTGGCACACTGGTATCGTGGTGCGATTCTCTTCATCACCGATCTGCGTCCGAACACCGTCATCACGGATGATGCGATTCCCGTCTTGCTGCGTCAACAGCATCAGCCGACGTTTCTGACAATCAACGCGACCGACTTCTGGCGCAATGTGGACATTGATGCCCGCTTGTGCGTGATCTGTTTCCCGCTGCCCGACGCACACGCCGATGTCATACCTGCTCTGCTCCGGGCCGTCTTTCACGTCCCAGCTTTTCGCTCGAAAGCACGTCGCATGGGGACGGTCTTGCGGGTGACGCACACATGCGTACATTATTATACGTATCGTGATCGTGACATCCAGACCATCTCTTTTTGAGACGGACGTCGTCCCGTATGGCTCCATCGTGCCATCTTCTCATGCTGTGCTGCACCACTGGATCAGGAGGACGGAAGAATAGAAGGATGTCGCCGATAAACGGAGGAATACCATGCATGATTCCGAACTTCGTCAGCAGCTGACACGGCTGCTGACCGTCCGCCAGGCCCATATGGACGTCGAAGACGCGGTTGCCGCCTTTCCTGCCGACCAGATCAACACCCGGCTGCCTGGCTGCGCCTATACCGTCTGGCAGTTGCTTGAGCATATGCGTATCTGCCAGCGCGATATCCTGGACTATATCCAGTCGGAGCGCTATGTCTGGCCCACCTTCCCGGACGACCTCTGGCCTGATCCGGCGGCGACGACAGACGAGGCCGGTTGGCAGCAGACACGTAGCCAGTTTCTGGCGGATCGCCAGGCGCTGGTGCAGATCATCAACGACCCCGATGTCGATCTATTTGCACCATTGCCCAACAGTGGGACGCAGCAGCACAGCATCCTGCGCGAGATCCAGATCATTGCCAGCCACAACGCCTATCACACAGGCGAACTGGCAATTGTACGCGGGATGCTGGGTCTCTGGCCGGCACCGTGAGAAAACATACTGAGGATCGTCAGCCGATACTCTGTCTGGAGACCAGCACAATCAAAGGCACTGTCTGTGGTACAATGCCCTGGAGACCCGATGATCGTTGGTATACCTGGATCAGCGCCACTCTGCGAGAGACACCATGACGACTATTCAGATTGAGGCACACATATCAACCGAGCAGCTGCTGCGTGCGGTCGAGCAACTCCCGCCAGATGAGTTGACGACGTTTGTCGACCAGATCCTGGCGCTCCATGCCCGGCGCGAATCCCCCCATCTGAACCAGTCCGAGGCAGCATTGTTGCAGCAGATCAACCAGGCCCTCCCAGACGACGTGCAGCGCCGCTTTGATGCGCTCGTGGTAAAGCGCCAGACGGAACGCATCACGCCAGGGGAGCTGCAGGAACTGATCCGGCTGACGGAGCAGATCGAGCAACAGGATGCCCGACGACTTGCTGCGCTGGGTGACCTGGCACGCGTGCGTGGAACGACGGTACCCGTGTTGATGGATACGCTCGGCATTCAGCCACCGACGTATGTCTGAGCAACGTGTCACCACAGAGCTACGCCAGCTCGTGTACGAGCGTGCCCAGGGATGTTGTGAGTACTGTCGCAGCCAGGTACAGTACGCCACACAGCCGTTTTCCGTTGAGCATATTCTCCCTCGCGCCAAGGGTGGTACGACCACCCTGGACAACCTGGCCCTGGCATGCCAGGGCTGCAACAATCACAAATATGCCAAAATTGAAGCCCGCGACCCGGTGAGTGCGCGTATGGCACCGCTGTACCACCCACGCCGTGATCGCTGGAACGAGCATTTCGCCTGGAGTGAAGACTATCTCCACATCCTCGGCCTGACACCCACCGGACGCGCGACGATCGCAGCGCTCTTTCTGAACCGTGAGGGCGTGGTTAACCTGCGCCACCTCCTGTATGGGAACGGCAAACATCCGCCGTCACTGCCCGAACTAGATCCCTCTGGGGGATAAGAGTCAATGGACATACGATCTCCACTTTCAATGAACCAGTGGTATCGTGAAAGGACACACCACGTATGCCCATCGGAGTTGACCTTCCTATCATCAGCATCTGGATACGACGAACAGACGAACAGGTCTATCGGTTTATCACCTTAAAGCCCTGGAGAAAAATTGATGACCAAGCCTGAATTATATACCCGCGTGGTTCTTGTTCGAGACGTTCCTGAATATCATCTCAAACGCGATGATATAGCCTGGTATATTGACGAAGTGCCGATTAGTGGGGATGAAGCTGGCGCTGTGCTGGAAATTTTCAACGCGCCTGGCGAGTCGATAGCTGTGGTCACCGTACCTGTCAGTGCGATTGCCCCACTCCAGACGGCGCATGTGCCGACTGTTCGGCTCTTGAATGATGTACATGCTTGCTAGTACATGCGGACGACTATATGCCAATAGTTTGAATGAAGCCTCAGGGCGTACGAACGCGACGATATCGCATCCTCGCCTCCCGCATCCTCGCCAGGAAACTGTCGATGGACATATGTCCGCGTGTACGAGTCGTTTGCGGAAGCCCACGAAGGATCAGTGTATGGAACCAGTTTCCCAGTACCGCCAGGTGATCACCAGCGTGCTGCGTGACCTGGCAGACATGCGTGCGCACGACCAGATCGAGACGCTGGCACTCTTTGATCCGCTTACGGACAACTACCTGGTGCTGGATGCCGGTTGGCATGGCGTGCAGCGCATCCACCAGATCATGGCCCACCTGCGCATTTGCAACGGCAACATCTGGGTCGAGGCGGACAATACCGACCAGGAGCTTGTCCAACAGCTCCTCAACGCGGGGGTGGCGAAAGAGGCGATTGTGCTGGCCTTCTATTCACCGCAGAAACGCCCCTTCACGGAGTTTGCGGTTGCCTGATGGGTATGGAGAACCGCCTGATGAACAGCCACGCCATCCCGCATCTGCCGTCCCGGGCGGAGCGATTCGATGCGATCACGGTAGACTGGACGGCGGACGATAGACCATGGACGATGGATGCCGCCTCGTGGTCACGCGAGCCTATGTGGATGGTGCAGTGGCCCGCAGCATGCGGAGTGCCCGGCCCGGCCCGTCTCGACTGATCTACCCTGCGCGGAGCGCAGCCTGCCCGGCTCCCGAGCGTGATGTCATGGGCGGACAGTACGATCATACCGCATCGCGCCGATCCTCTTCCCACACACCATCCCACTCCTGGGCAATCGCTGCCAGTGCCGTGTGCAAACATGCGGTGTGCATCCAGCCCACAAACCCGCCGTAGACACAGGTTCCAGCCTGGTCAGCCACAAAGACATGCTCAATGCCCAGGGGATTCGTCCAGGTGCGTACGCTGATGCCATGCGGCAACCGCAGCACGATGGCTGCCCGGCCACAATCGCCCCAGTTCGCAGCCAGCATACCCGGCACAGCGTGAAGTCGCTCGACGACCTGGAACATGATCTCAGCACTGGTCAGCTCAGGGAATGGCAGAGACGGTTCCCCAGGGTGTGCGCTGCCGGGGTGGCTCTGCTGCAGCACCTGTTTCACCTGCCCCTGGGCATCCAGTACAACCAGGAGTTCCAGCGGCTGCGCGACCCGTGTGCGGTGGGCGTCGATCCGCTGCGTGACCTGCGTGATGGCCGGTGTCAGGCGCTCCAGCTCACGCGTCAAACGGGCCTGCAGCACATCGGCTGCGCCACACAGCTGGCTCTGCCGATTTTTTAGCACACCCTGCATATCGAAGGGCGACTGAATCTCGGCGGCACGCTGCCTGATCATAGCCACAAACTGATGCACATCAGCACGCCATGGAGCAAGCTGCTGTTGGATGCCCTGTAGTCGCCGCAGGTTCAAGGTATGATCCGCCAGCGATTGGGGCAGCAGATACCCAATCTCTGCCGCAACACCCCGCACAGCGGCTGCCATCAGACAGGCGTGGGCGTAGCGTTCATACGTCGCAATATCGTCCAGCGCGGTCGACACGTTGCGTTCCACGGTTCCAATGACCCAGTCATACAGTGGCCTGGTGCGAAAGGACGCCTGGACACGATTCAGAGCCATCTGAAACGTGGTGAAGACCTGGCTACATTCGCGGTCGATCTGCTCAATCTGCTGGAGTGTCCGGGCGAGCCCCTGGAGTTGCGTCCTATCAGACAGGTACTCACGCACGGTATCGCCAATCGTGTTCAGATACGTCAGATTCGTTACCAGGGTCGCAATCTCACGTGCCTCCAGCCACTGTCTGATAGTGGTGATGCCTGCTTCAATCTGAACCAGGCGCTGCTGAATGTCGGGCAGATAGTGTTGGGCCGTCACCATCGCCAGCATCTGCCAGACAGCCACCGCTGCGGCGGCAGCCTGGAGACCGGTTGCGGCAACCAGTGAGCCATGGGCGACAATCTGGCCCGTGCTGGTGACGGCCATCGCGCGGACACCACCATCAAGGCTCTGCATCAGGGTGAGGGTTCCGCTGGCCAGTTGGGCATGGATGGCCGGTGAAAACTGCACGAGATAGGTATTGGGAATCATCGTAGCGGCACTAAAGGCCAGCGCCGGTGCATACTGAAAGAGACTCCCGATCGCTGTCCGTTGGGCTGGATCGAGTGGCAGCGGCTCCCACTGCATGATCCGGTCTGGTTGAAACCGCGCGATCTCGATCAGGGGATGCGCACAATCACCAAAAATGAAGCGATGCAGGTCGTGTCCAGACTGATGAGACTGATCGTCAGGATCCATTGCTCCTCCGTTGTGTGGTCGTGGATCGAGGTGATCCAGGTTGGTGGGTCGTTCATCAGACGTCGGAAGCCGACTCGTCTGGCCATCTGCGCCGCGCATCGCGGCGCAGACGGTGCGGCGACTGCTGCGAGCGTCTGACGGATCGGGGGCTGTGCTGCTGCCAATCGGTCACACACGCTGACTTTACCACAAACATATCTGGTGGAGCCAGTGCCGACAATCACAACAGCATGGCACCGGTGGGCACCCAGGCAGTCCTCTGTCTGAGTATAGGGTACGGCTATAACCAGAGCCATACCAGCAGATGGTATCTGCGCCGGCGGAAGATATCGAAGATGGTGTCTCAATTCTGTTATGACACCATGGGCAGCGCTAGAGTAGCCGACCTCGTCCGAACGGCTACGGTGGTTGGGTGTACCCTGTCCAAAGCAACCATTGCCCAGGACATTTTTCAACGCCGCTTTGATGCTGTCGTTATCGATGAAGCCAGCATGGCCTACATTCCTCACTGCGCTTTTGTAAGCAGCCTGGCCCGGCAGCGGGTCGCTATCTTTGGCGATTTTCGCCAGCTTGCGCCCATAGCTCAAGCAGACACCGACGCTGTGCGGGAGTGGCTCCAACGGGATATGTTTGCCCAGGCTGGCATTACCGCACGCGTGCATGATCATCGTACAGACTCGCGATTGGTGCTGCTGCGCGAACAACACCGGATGCACCCGGCCATCGCCAGCGTCATCAACGACGCCTTTTATGGTGGTCACGTGTGAAGCTGCTTGCGGCCTTCTGGGGGCTTGTCCCGGAGGACGAGTTGACGGAGCATCGCGCCCTCAAGACGGCCTGTCCCCAGTGTAAGAATCCCCTCTGGCTCGCGAGCGGAAAGTATGGAACGTATCTCCGCTGTACCGGTGGATGTGGTCATACGCAAGCGATCACGCCTGGAATTGCAACCGATAGTGCGCGTCTCAATGGCGTTGTGTGTGGGCGTTGCGGTAGCATGGTAAAGGGACGTAAAGGGTCGTCTAGTGTCTTCCTGGGATGTGTCACCTATCCTACGTGTACGTGGGGCATGTCACTTGATGCATTGGTCTGATCAAGAAAATCGTCGGGGGGCCGTTCGCGAACGGCCCCGACCGGCAATGATCATCTCAACCATATGCGTCCTGGCGCATGATCACCAGATGCACAAAAGAAGTCACCGCAGACTGCCCTCCAAAATGTGCAAGACGGCAGGTCGTGGTCTGTACAGTCATCAGGGCCGGTCGATCTGCACCACACAGCCCATCTGCACCGTGCATGCTGCCGGAAGATCGAGCAGGCGCGGCGGCTGATTATAGGTGTGCCATTCCAGTGTGCAGCGCCGGGGGTCAACCAGGATGACATCGTGTACGTTGTAGCCCAGATAGAGGGCAACGGCGTCGCGATCCTTGTGCTCATACCCGCTGCTGAGAACCTCGATCACTGCGCCGGGAATAATTCCGGTGAGTGCCCCATCGGGGCGCGGCGGCCTGGTGCAAAAGATGGCAATATCAGGCCGCCGCAGTAAGTTGGGGGCAAACTCAATGTAGGTATCGGCAATATGAAAACAACCACAGGGGGCGTCCGGCGGGTTCAGGCGCGTCAGATTCTGGCGGATGTCATCGACCACACCGTTGTGCAGTGCGCCTGGCATCGCTTCCCAGGTCGTGCGGCCACCGGTAATCTCGAGCCGCACCCCCTGATAGGCCAGGCGCTGAATATCCTGATAGGTTGGCAGGCTCATGGGATACTTCCTCGTTCGAGCGACTGTCCCGTCGCATGCTGCGTCGTTGGCATGATAGCGGATGGGGCGGTGGATGACAAATGTCAACCTCTACCAGTGTGTGTTCAAACCTCAGACCACCGCAGCACAGGAGGGTATCGCATAGATCAGGTTGTCGCAGGCCTTGCATGGAACCCCATTTTTGAGTTTTTCTCTTCTCACATACGCCCCACGTCTGCTATACTACTTTTGCGATAGACACCCTGTTCTTCGCATGCATATCCAGTCCAATAGAGCGTTCAATCAAGCAGAGCAATCATAGAGCGAGCACGAGGTGGAAATGCACGCAGAAGACGCACAGAAACCTGACCCCTTTGCTATTCCCGAAGAACTTGTGGAGCAGACGGAGCGCGGCAATGTCTTGCTGTTTGTTGGTGAGCGTGTCGTTCGCGATAGGCACGGTCAGAATTTTCATGGCGGGCTGACCAATACACTAGCGGCTCGCTGTGGTCTCAATGCGACCGATCTGCCACCATTTCCAGACATTGCACGCGCTTATGAGAAAAAAGCCGGGCGACATGCTTTGGTTGAGTTTGTACGTACCCAGTTTGAAACACTCGATGATGTGCCTCAAGCCATCCATACCTTGCTAGCACGTATGGATATGTGTTCGGTCTTTGCTACTACGTGTGTTGACCAGCACTTGGAGCGAGCTTTTCGGGCAGCACAGCGACCATGTGATCCCATTATTGCACAGACCGATGTACCATTTGGGAGTGAACACAGGACTCAGCTTTACAAACTGCACGGCTCTCTGGATCAAGCCGACTCGCTGATCCTAACAAGCAAGGATCTTGAGCGCTTTGAAGACAAACGTTCAATTTCAATTGTGCTTCAGAGTTATCTTACCCAAAAAACGATTCTCTTTCTTGGATATGACCTGGCCGATCCTTCTTTCCGGCGACTGTATCGGGTTGCAACCAAAGAACTTGATGCATATTCCAGACGGTCATACGCTGTATTTGATAGTGATCCCAGTATGTCAGTCCAGATGTGGTGTGACGACAACCATATTGATATCATTACTGCCGATGTAGTTGCTTTTCTAACATTATTGATTCAGCGCGTGCGCGACCGGAATCAAGTGCCCACTTTCTCTGTACGCGTACCAGCCATCAGTCCACCTGAACACCTGCCCGAAGAGCCGTACAAACTCCTTGACTACTATGAAGCAAAAGATGAGCCGATTTTCTTTGGACGCGACCAGGAGATCCGCACACTTACCGCGCTGATCCATGCACACCGTTTGACGCTGCTGTATGGTGCATCTGGCGTGGGCAAGACCTCGCTGCTGCTGGCAGGGGTGATGCCACGCCTGGAGCGAGCTGACCCGCCCTATACGGCGATTTATGTTCGTGCGCTGGACGACCCGGCCCGGACAATCCGGCGTACCCTGGGCCGGCGGTTGCCTCAGGTGGCCTTTCCCGAAACAGCGTTGCTGGTGGATGTGCTTGCGGCAGCTATGCGCAACATGCCTGGTTCGCTGGTCATCATCCTGGATCAGTTTGAGGAATTCTTTATCCGCCATAGTTCACAGATACGTGCCGATTTCATTGACAATCTGGGCGCTGTCTATGACGCCCATGATATGCCGGTCAAACTGGTTATTAGTCTGCGCGAGGACTGGCTGGCGGCCATTAACGAGTTAGAGCCGCGCATACCCGAGATATTTCGCACACGTATGCGCATACTACCGCTGGCCCGCGAGCAGGCACGTCAGGCAATTGTCGCACCTGCGGAACGGCTCGGTATCGCGTACGAGACAGATGTCGTTGAACACCTCCTGACTGACCTGGGCATGAACCTGCACACTGAGATTTTGCCACCGCAACTCCAGATTGTCTGTGGTGCGTTGTACCGTGGGATATCATGTAGCGAACGAACCATCACGCTGAAGGCCTATGAACAGTTGGGTGGAGTCCGCAGCCTACTACGGCAGTATTTATGGGAGGAACTAGACAAATTACTTGTTGAGGATCGTCGTCTGGCACAGGCGATACTGGAAGAACTTGTAACATCCAAAGAGACTAAAGCAGTCAAGGCCACCAGTGAACTAGCGTATGGATTACATATGGAAGCGCAGATGCTTTTACCAGTTCTCGATCGACTTGTACGAGCGCGACTGGTGCGCCCACTGGAGCGTGAAGATGGTAAGCAGTCCTATGAGCTAGCTCACGAATACCTGATCCGCGAGATTGAACTGAGTGATACTGCGCGCCAGCGTAAAGAGGCTGAGGAAATCATTCAACAGCGCTATGAAATGTGGCAACGTCGCAATATTCTTATAGATCAGGATACCTTTGAGATCTTACGTGACCAGCGTGGCACAGTGCTACTAACAAGCGAGCAGACCGCCTTTATGTTACGCTGTGCGCTCCGCCATAATCAAGACATTCATCACTGGGTCTTACGCCTGGGTTTTGATAACGCTTACACTGTGGCAAGCATATTATTCGCGGACAACTCTGATGCCCTGGCAGATGAACGCCTCAATGCCCTTGAGGTTTTGGCGTTTTTGCCACGTGAACAGCACCAAGAGCTACTCTATCAACAGGTCTTTTATGCAGACGAAGAAATAGCACACAGAGCTTTAATGCTGCTGTGTGACCTACCTATCGAGGGTGTAATAGAACGCCTGCGTGCGCTACTGCAGCAGGCTGAAGATAATTTGTTAGAGAGCTTTATTCGGGCACTTGCTGTGATTGACCGGCCTGAGGCTACTGATGAGCTTTCTGTCATGCTCACCTCGTTGTCAGAGGAAGATCGGGTTGAGGTAATTGATCAGTGTGGATATGTCGTAAAGCAGTATGGTGTAACAGATGTTCAACGTCTGCTGGTGAGGACTGCTGTACTCGACGATGCGGAAGCTGTGCGTGCCGCAGCTCAGGAGTATATTGGCCAGATCTCTACATTAGAAGCTATACGTGTGCTTTTTGATCTTGCTCTACCATCGTACAAAAACTACAAGCAGTATCTGAAAAAAGAATGTGGTCATGCGCCACGCTTGCTTTCACCGCTCCAGCATTCTCGCCAGTTGTTCAAGAAAGCGCGTGCTATATGGCATGCATTCGTACAACCAGAGGTGCTGAGTCACAATCGTGCCCTGCATATGGTGTCCAATTTAAATAAGGATGCGAGCGATATGCTATTGCTCCAGATCGAGTACGAATTGCGCAAACGTCCACCAGTATCAGAGCGGATCATAGGCTTTCTTGCAACGCTACCAGCACTTATCTTTGTTCTACTGCTTATCATAGCCGCTTTCATTAGTGCTGTTACACCAACAGTCTGGCAAGATATGCTTATACTACAAACAGGTCTTTTCCTTGATCTATCTACATTCTTTATATTTGTGGTTTTTCCTCTGGTATTAGATGGTATTATTAGTACATTTCTTTTTTACAAGAAAAATCTTCACCAGAAACGCTGGCTCGCCAGACTACTTCCTGATTACTTTCGTCATTTTATTTTTCATGGCAGGAGATTCATCCTGACATATATCAGCATACCTGTGGTACAGTCAAATACATGTGATTTTTTACGAGCGCAGGGTATCATTGTACGTTTTTATACCATAGCTATTGTGATGATTTTTATTAGCAGTCAACTTCAGTCTCTGCTGCCATGGCCATATGTCACTTTTCTGTATACAATACTTTCTGTTTCTGGTGTAGTAGTATATATTCTAGGTGTTATTTTCCATGTAATTGCTTATCTAAAAACTATACTCTTCTGGAAGCGTAAGATTCCCGCCCGTAATGACTGGTGCTGGTTTAGTGCTGGTTCTGGTCGTTCCATACGCTGGTTTACTGCACGAACAGTGCTATGCTCAATGAAGCTGGTAAGATTAAAGGGATCGCTGCAACGTCTTTCCGTTCAAAATGACCGCGATATGCTTGTTGTTATGCCGCAGGCAGTTACAGCTTTAATCAGGCATGCTATCGCGAAAGAGCCTGACATGGCGCGAGCCTATGCTAGCAGGCTTCGGCAGTTAACAAAAGATTTGCGTCAACATACCGTCCACGATGAGCCAGTATCAGATCGGTTACAGGCACTTCTTCGTCAGCAGCAACGGCAAAATCAACTGGCTGATAAAATTGAGCGACGTGCCGACAGCAAAGAGGGACGCCGGAACGTTGCTCGTCGGCAGGTACGGAGGCGTCTTTTCTTTTTCTTATCTTGGATAGCTTTTGGTGTTGCTTTTCTGTGGATCGCAGTCTCTATAGGACGTACGCTTACTCCTATAGATTGGCATGTGCATTTCAATGCCTATGATGCTGATAGCATCTGGATCAGTAAAGACACCTACCTCTATCAGGCCGCTCTTAGCAACAAGGAAGTGCCAGTAGAAGCGCAATCTATTTTTACCGAATTGCCAGTTAAAACCGTTGCATGTGCTCCACTAGATGGAACGTGCTATGTGTTTGATGGGACAAACCATATTGGTATCGTACACGATACTGCCATAGAGTGGAAATGGGATTTGTCTAGGGTCGCTATTGATATTCACTCATTCTGGGTCACTCAGCAGGACGGAAATGAGAGTTTTTTCTGGATTCACGCTGACAATCGGTTGCTCGTTTCGAGCATATTAGAGACAGAACTGTCATGGGACGAACATCCTCAATTTCGTGGCGTTATAATTAATGGGTTGCAACCAGTCAATGGCCAGGAAGCAGTGGTGATCGCAACGCATTCATCTCAAGTATTGCCAGAGACACAACTAGTTGTACAGTACTATACTGACAATGGTGGAAGTACATGGAATAAAGCCGATACTGTATCCTATACCTGGACGCATTTCACGAATACTCTTACGACAGTTACAAATTCATCAGTTGCAAATTCATCTGAGTCTCTATCGGTTTCCCTTCCCATTACCAGTACACTAAATGTGCTGTCAGCACCTGATCAATCAGTCTTTTTTGCATATTCAAGTAATATCTGGCGTTCAGTTCAAAAAGAAGATTGGCAAGAAGTCTTTGCTATTGATCAAAGTCCTGGAAATCGAGCTTGCGGTATGCAGTTTGGGACATTGCATGCGGTAGATAATGCACGAAGCACATTCCTTTACCGAAGCTATTCCTTCCTTGATGCGGAGCGTGGTTTATATATTAGCCAGGACATGGGCGATACCTGGCGACGCATTGTGATCTTTCAAGCTGATTCATTCTATAAGACATCACCGTTATATATTACTCTGTGTGGCGAGCAATGGAATCGATTGGAGAATTGGGCAACCAGAGTATGGCATCAGCAGACTGAATAGTACTGTTGCCGGGTAACACATAATTATGCTTGCACAGGATGTTCAGACATTAACTGAATTCTCTTACAAAGAACGTCTCGCTCTGTTCCTCGGCACGGATCTGCCCATGGCGCTGACCGGGTTGCCGGGACGAACGGAGCTTGCCCAGGGACTGGCGCAGCGTGCAGGTCTGCCGGCCAGTTTGAGTCTCGCGGCGGTGGCGCAGCGGGTGATGCAGGGTGGTAGCCGGTGGGAATTCACCGATTACCTTACGCGCCAGCTTGAGACGGTGGGCAGGTCGCCGCAGCGGGTGCATCACCTGGTTGCGCAGGTGCCGGTACAGACCATCATCACCACCGCGTATGATACGCTGCTGGAGCTGGCGTTTCAGCAGGCGGGTGTGCCGGTGAACCGGCTGGTGCGCGATAGTGATCTGGCGTTTGTCGATCCTCGCCGCCGCACGCTGATCAAGCTCTATGGTGATCTGCAGCAGCGCGATACGCTGGTTGTCACGGAGGATGATCACTATGGCCTGTGGCGCAACCGTGACAAAGAGAGCCTGCTTGATGAGGTGCGCAGCATTATGCGCCAGCATGCTGTTCTGTTTATTGGCTATAATCTGGCCGACCCGGATTTCAATCTGCTCTGGCGCGAGGTGCTTGACCGCATGGGCCGTTTTGCTATCGGGGCTTATGCGGTCTGGCCGGATGTGCCCGCCGAGGAGCGGCGAGTCTGGGAGGCGCGCCAGATCCGGGTGATTGATGCAGATCCACTGACAGTGCTGGAGCAGTTGGTTGGTGCGCAGAGCAGTGAGCCGCTGGCTGATATCCCGCTTCCGCCGGTAGGACGCGCAGATGATCACCCGGAGCACCGGCCCATGGACGATTCCCGGCGGCAGCACCTGCTCCAGCTTCGCCAGGCCCATACCCGCCGGCTTCAGGTTCTGGAAGTCCAGGCGGCGCAGTTCGGTATCCAAACTCCTCCGCATATTATGACGGAGATGGACGATATCCGCGCCACGATCGCTGATATTGACCGGCAGTTGCAAGCAGGATAAAAATGTTTTTTCACTGATCATGCGGCCGGGCCGCACAAAGATGGCCTGAAAACGAACAACCGCAGGCGGGGACGTTTGGGTTACGGCTAGACGCACGATACCGTTTTTCCTTTCTACGTTCTCCTTTTCCATAAGCCTGGAGATTCACGATGCTGTTATTCTCTTCAGCGGAACTGGTCGAGCCAGTTGCACGGGGTACATGCATATTGATGTTGGGATCTGAGGCTGGCGCTGCCGGTTCTATGCACCGCCTGGTTGAGACCCTGGCCGGTGAATGCGATTATCCAGCCAACAAGGCCGATCGTTCGCTGCCAGCAGTTGCACGCTACTATGAAGCGATGACTAACCGCAGCCGCCTGGTCGACCGGCTGCGTACATGGTTCGAACAGGACAACGAGGATGATCCGGCTCTATACCATGCGGTGGCAGCCCTGCCCATACACCGTGTAGTAGACATGCGTTACCACGACCGGCTCCAGGCGGCGTTACGGTCGGCGGGGCGTCCCTGGAGCCTGGCAGTGCATGATTATGATCTGGCGTATGCTGACCGCAGCAGGGTATTGCTGGTCAAGCCCTATGGTAGCATTGATCAGCCTGACTCACTGGTTCTTAGCGAAGATGACCACAGCCGCTTCGCGGCGGAACACCCCCTGCTGATCGACCAGCTACGGGTCTGGGCGGCGACGCAGGTTATGCTCTGGGTGGGGGTCAATCCAGCCGATCCTACCTGGCAGCGGCTGCATACCATGATAACAACCGGTATCAGCACACGCCATCGGCGCGAATTTGCTCTGGCTGACACCACGGCACACGCCACTGTCTGGCGGGAGCATGGTGTTACGGTGTTGCCGGCCACTGATCTGGCCGCCGGGCTGGCTGATCTGGGCCAGGCCGTGGCTGCCATGCCAGAACTGCCCGGCGATAGTCTGCCTGAACCGGGCACCCTGCTGGGCCGCCGGCCCTATAAGTTCCTCGACTTCTATACAGCCCGTGACGCCGACCTGTTCTTTGGGCGTGACCAGTGGGCCGATGGCCTGACCGGGCGCATTCTGGCACAGCCCCTGACGGTGCTGTTTGGGCGTTCGGGTGTGGGCAAGACATCGCTGCTGCTGGCCGGGGTGCTGCCGCGCCTGGCAGTTCGTAACTGCTGGCCGATCTATGCCCGCCCCGGTGATGATCCGCTGGCTGCCGTACGCACGGCGGCCGAGGAGCAGTTGAACGTGGACGATCGGGCGGCGCTCTGCCAGATAACCGGGCTGGGAGCGTTTCTTACGGCAGCCGGTGAGCGTCTCCAGCGAACACCAGTGGTGATTCTGGATCAGGCTGAAGAATGCTTTACGGTTGTGTCCGAACCGGTGCGGGAGCGCTGGGTTGCGGCCCTGGCCCAGGCGCTATATACATCCGCCAGCACGATCCGCTGGGTGCTGTCGCTGCGTGAGGATTTTGCTGCCGAACTGGATACCTGGAGTGCCCGGATACCTACGCTCTTCAATCACACCGAACGGCTGTTGCCGCTGGACCGCGAGGCGGCCCGGGCCGCGATTGCCGGCCCGGCCACGCGTGTCGGTGTGCGCGTCGAAGACCCGCTGGTGGCACAGGTGCTGGACGACCTGACGATTGACGGCGTATCGCCACCACAGCTCCAGATTGTGTGTGAGCGACTGTACCAGGCACGTGACCAGGATGGGTGCATGACCCTGGCTGGCTATGAGGCACTGGGCGGCACGCGCCAGATCCTATCTGATTATGTGGATGTAGCACTGGCCCAGTTTCCACGTGCGCGGCGTGATCTGGCGGTGGCATTGCTCAAAGCCATGGTCAGTGGGCGGGAGACAAAGCTACCGTTGCGACCTGATGAAGTGCTGAACCCGGTAGCGGGCGATCCGGCAGAGAAACAGGCTGTCCTGACCAAGCTGGTGGATACCCGGCTGGTGCGCAGCCTGGAGCTAAGCGGTGAGCGGCGCTATGAACTGGCCCACGAGGTGCTGGTGGAGAAGGTACGAAGCTGGATCGATGAGATTGAGCAGCAGGCGCATATCGTTCGTGACCTGCTGCGCCAGGAAGAGGCGGCCTGGACGCAATTTCAGACACTGCCTGAGCCAGAGAAGTTGCTTCATATCCATGCCCAGCGCGACAACCCCTACCTGGCACTCGATAGCGATGACCTGCTGCTGGTGCTGCGTGCCGCCCTACACACCGGCCTTGACCCGGCCTACTGGATCCGGCGGGCGAACGAGGGTGGCATAGCGATCTGGCCCATCCTGGCGGCGGCCCTGAAGTCCACTGCAGAGCAGCAGCGCATACATGCCCTGTGGGCACTGACCGGCTGGCCAACCGCGCGAAGTTTAGCGGCGTTGCAGCAGGGAATGAGTGCCTCTGCGCCCCGCGTGCGCGTCGCCGCCCACCAGGCGTTGTACCAGATTGGTTCAGCAGAAGCACTGGCGATTCTGGATAGCTCTGATGATCTGCGCCTGGTGCCGGCGGGCGCGTTTACAATGGGCAGTGAGCAGAATGCAGATGAAAAACCAGTTCACCAGGTGACGCTCGATGCCTTCTTTATTGAGAAGTATCCGGTGACCCATGCCCAGTTTGCTCACTTCATCGATGCTGGCGGCTATCAGCAAGCACAGCACTGGACGCGGCAAGGCTGGCGCTGGGTGCAGCAGACCAGGCGCACCGAACCGGCTTACTGGAAGAATGAGCGTTGGAACCAGCCGGACTATCCGGTCGTAGGCATCACCTGGTATGAGGCATGGGCCTATGCCCACTGGGCCGGCCGGCGGCTATTGACCGAGGCCGAGTGGGAGAAAGCGGCGCGAGGGCCGGCGGGCTGGATCTATCCCTGGGGCGAGCAGTTTGATCGCGATACATGTAACACCAGCGAGACAAAGATCCAGCGGACGACCCCTGTGGGGCATTACTCACCTCAAGGTGATAGTTTCTACGGCGTGACCGATATGGCCGGCAATGTCTGGGAGTGGACCAGCAGTCTGTACCGACCGTATCCCTACTCCGCCAGTGATGGTCGGGAAAATCCTGAAGCCCAGGGATACCGTGTGCTGCGCGGGGGGGCGTGGTTCGACATTAGCGCCACTGCCCGCGGGGCGGCCCGCTACTTCAATATGCCCGCCACCGCCTACAGCTATACCGGGTGTCGGTGTGGGGTGGGGGTGGTGTCCAGTTCGTTCTCTCCCCTGCTGGATGCTGGCGGCTGATTGCTGGGGGGGTTTCCAAAGGGGGGATACCCCCCTTTGGTCGCCGCGCAGCGGCGATCGCAAATATAGTTTGACCGAGGGTAAGAATGAAGACTTATAAGAATCTCTATGCACAGATCTGCGGCTTTGATAATCTTTATCTGGCCTTTCATAATACCCGTAAGTGTAAGCGCCATAAAGAACCAGTTGCTGCTTTTGAAATTGATCTTGAGCCCAACCTCTGGCAACTGCATGAAGAATTGGTAACGCAGCGATATAAGCCAGGTCCATACCATAACTTCTATATTTACGAGCCAAAACGTCGTCTGATCAGTGCCGCAGCGTTTCGTGATCGTGTTGTACATCATGCGTTGTGCCAGATTATTGAGCCAATCTTTGACCGCACGTTTATCGCTGACTCATATGCTTGCCGTCTGGGTAAAGGCAATCACCGGGCTCTCGAGCGTTGCTCGGCTTTTGCCCGCCGGTATAGTTATGTACTCAAATGTGATATCGTGAAGTTTTTCCCCAGTATTGACCATGCCATTCTTCGGAACCTGCTGGCTCGGCGGATCGCCGATCAACAGACGATGGGACTGATCGATCGCATTCTGGACAGTGGCGCTGGTGTTCTGGACGACGAGTATGAGATGTGCTGGTTTCCCGGTGATGACCTGTTTGCCGCTTGTCGTCCACGTGGTTTACCGATTGGTAACCTGACATCGCAACAGTGGGCCAATGTTTACCTCAATCCGCTAGACCAGTTTGTCAAGCGCGAGCTACACTGCCAGGCGTACCTGCGTTACTGCGATGATTTTCTCTTGTTCCATGACGACAAACAGATACTCCATCAGTGGCATACCGCACTAATAGATTTTCTCCAGTCGTTACGGTTGACGCTGCATCAGGGCAAAACCAGAGTATCACCATTGCGACTGGGGGTAGAGTTTGTCGGTTTTCGGGTGTTTCCGACTCACCGGCGATTGCGACGCGAGAATGTGCGTCGTATCTATCGCCGCCTGCATGATCTGCGCAGTGCGTATCTGGAAGGGAGTGTATCGTTGGAACGCATCGATGTTGCGGTGCAGAGTTGGATAGCTCACAGTCGCTATGCATCTAGCTATGGCTTGCGTCGGCAGATTTTTCGTCGGTTTGTTTTCTAATAGAAAGAACTATTATAAAATGGACAGATGTTAAACTGTAGGAACCAGGCTCCCATGTATGCGGCAGCACGGCTGCCGCATACCACAAACTGTTTGTCTAACGTTTATCTGAATAAGTTAGGTATAATATGGCCCAATCAGCATTATTAATCAAAACCTATGATTTTCTAAAGTGGCTTGTGCCAGTCACCGAGAAGTTTCCCAAGAGCCAGCGATTCGTTCTGGCGCAGCGGCTCCAGCAGTCAGCGTTTCAGTTTCATGACAGTATTGTCGAAGCTCGTCGTATGCGTCCCAACGAGGCTATTCTCAAACGAGCCGATATAGAATTAGACAAGTTGCGGCTCTACTTACGTCTGTGCCAGGAGTTGGGGTTTTTAGGAATGGGCCAGTACCGGCATGCCTCGCAGATGACTACTGAGATGGGCAAATTGCTGGGTGGTTGGATGAAGAAGGGCCCGGAGTACGAAACGTCATTAGCATAGTTATAGTCCCGGCGGCATTGTCTGCCATAACATAGACAGTTGCGGTAGCATTGTCTACCCTGCTGTAGGGACAGGTCGCTGCACTACCCGTGTGCTGCGCGGGGGGGCGTGGAACAACAATAGCGCCACTGCCCGCGGGGCGTACCGCAACAACAATATGCCCGCCAACGCCAACAACAATACCGGGTGTCGGTGTGGGGTGGGGGTGGTGTCCAATCGTCCTCCTATTTATTGATAGCACATCCCCATATGGGGTTGCTATATAGGCCGGAATGTCAGGTGTCTGGCCCGTATGAAGCCGGGTGAACACCTGATCAGCGCCATAAGAGAACGACAGACCTGGTCCTGATGGCTGTAAAGCCATCGAATACAGCCCGGGTTCTGCTCCCTGTGGTAGGCTTCAGATAATGGAGATCGACGCCTGGAGCAGAACCCAACTTGAAGTAAATCTACATAGAATGCACTACCTGATCGAACATTTGCAGCAGGAGCGTGTGCTGCTTTTTCTAGGCAGCACAGCCACAGCGCCGACATGGCCGTTGACGGTCTGGCAGGATCTGGCATGTCTGCCGATCTATAAAGTCGTTGCCGTCGAAGCGGCCCCTGATCTTGTGAGCATCTGGCGTCGGGCTGGTCGTATAATTGATGAGCTACATCCCGGCGATCAGCCGCCAGCTATCGCTGATCATCGCGTGACCTGGTTGACCCTCCCTGTTTCGGCTGATCCACCCTGGTGCGAGGCGCTGCTGCGAACCTGGTTTGCTACGCATGCGCTCTGTTTTCTGGGTGACGATCTGGAAGAAGCCGGCTT
>RRYU01005620.1_pt1 | contig 26099 bp, 26 predicted proteins | sample 2162651 | NCBI WGS metagenome assembly RRYU01 (sample SAMN10267283, study PRJNA491782) | microbial mat metagenome | isolation source: biomat in the production well | place: Japan: Minami-Kanto gas field, natural gas well KTG3 | collected 2017-06 | reverse complement strand
ACATGATCCGAGCCTGGGGCATTGCCGGTGAAGATACCCTGACCGAAATGAATATTGCGGTGGAAGAATTCGAAGCGGCCCTGAACACCGAACTCATCATCTCCGAGAAGAACACCCCCGAGATCCAAAGCGAACTACAGAAAGCCGCCTGGGAATAGGCTCTCTTCAAGCGGGGTCTGAAGCTGGAATCCAAATCGGGAGACTACATCCCGCTTATAATGAGCATAGCCAGCGAAAAACTGTTGAAGATCATGAACAAGATCACCGGCATGTACGAAAAACTGCCCCAATAGGGCTGTCAACCACCGGCCATCCTTCAGCGCCGTCTACAAGCTCCGGAAGAATAGTAAGACCCACATCCTACACACTGTCGCCGAATGGCAGAGATTATCATCCATCTCCGCGAACACGCACTGCCTCCATCGCCGCTTCATCCAAATGCTTAAATTCCATGTAAAAGCAGGGCGCCCATCATCGATAATGCCTATTATTTTTATAAAATTATACGATTATACAATTAATTAGACACACCCTATCATACGTGTCACACGAACCGGAAACAGCAATCGGCTGGAGATGTCAATATAAACGCCCAAGCTAACTCGATCACGAATCAAGTTCAATCTGAATAGCATGAGGTAATTACCATGAAATCCTATCAATGCATCGTCTGCGGCTATGTCTATAACGAGGCCGATGGCATCCCCGATGATGGCATCGCGCCCGGCACCCGCTGGTCGGACATCCCGGATAGCTGGGAATGCCCGGATTGCGGTGTCGTCAAGAGCGATTTCGAGATGGTCGAGATCTGATCTGAGCCCAAAGCCATGGAAGGCATGTGATGCAATCATCATCCTCCGGATAGACGCAGGCATTCACAGAAACACCATATTTCCGATAAGGTGCCGCTAAATCATGATGTGGCAACTCTAAGGGGGCTGGTATGCGGCGCATATCCATCATCATCCCCGCGCTGAACGAAGCGGAACATCTCTGCGCAACACTTTCGGACCTGGCACCCCTGCGGGTGGCGGGTCACGAACTGATCCTGGCCGATGGCGGCAGCCATGACGGCACCCCCGACCTGGCCAGCCCTCTGGTCGATAAAATCATTCAGACCCGCAGCGGCCGTGCAGTACAGATGAATGCTGGGGCGCAAGCGGCCTGTGGAGACATTCTCTGGTTCCTGCATGCGGACAGCCGAATCCCTGAAAACGCCACTGATACCCTGCTGCAGTCACAACGGGAATGGGGTCGCTTCGATATAAGCCTTTCTGGCAGGCATCCCCTGCTGCGAATAGTTGAAAAAATGATGAATCTGCGCTCCCGCCTCACTGGAATCGCCACTGGAGACCAGGGCATCTTCGTTATCCGGAAGGCCTTCGAGGCAATCGGGGGCTATCCCGATATCCCGCTGATGGAGGACATCGCACTGTCCAAGGCCCTGCGCAGACGCTCCCGACCGGCCTGTCTGCGCACTCGCTTGATCACCTCCAGCCGCCGCTGGGAACAGCACGGCATACTTAGCACCATCGCGCTCATGTGGCGGCTGCGTCTGGCCTACGCCCTGGGGACGGACCCATCGCGGCTGGCCAAACACTACCGCAAAAGCTGGTGAGCACATCGCGGACCCAAAGTGGTAAAGTTCCGGATATTCATATATCAAGAAATCGGATTATCCGCAGTTGCTCACACACACGCACCATACTGATCCTATCGCAGGGAGTTATAGCGCAGCCCCATGCCGCCGCAAGCGTGCCGTTCGCGGTGTAATGCAGTTCGCCCTGCAGGTGTATATTCAGACCTCCAATACAATCCGTGGCTTTTATGCTTATATACAATAATAGAAACTGGGGATTCAGGATGATGGCATCCGTACGTCTTCTTCCGCTCATAGCCTTGGGGCTCACACTGGCAAGTACCTCCGCATTGGCCTATCGGCCCTTTTTCGATAATGACCCAAGGACCCGTCATGCGCCTCCACCTCCGGAGGTCAACATCTTTGACCTGGAGGTACTCAGCCTGTGCGGCGACTGGGGACAGCATGTCAAGGCACGGGAGTTCGAACACATGCTGCTCAAACCGGAAAATCGGCCCGTAACCGAACGCATGCGCAAGGCCCTGGGCAGTCGAGTCTATGGCAAGGCGCGAGATACCGAGGAGTTCGTGCGCCAGTTGCGACGCGCCTGGTTCGAGCAAAAAGGCTTTGCCCATGTGTTCTGCGGGGAACCCGGAGTAGGCAAGGACCTGGGCGGATTGCACTATGCCGCCCGGTACTGGCAGGCCCAGGACAAAGGCTGGGCCGGATATCGCAGGCTCTCACGCAACTTACGTGACCGGCCGTTGGAAAAATGCCGGAATAAATTTCTGCTTGAGCGAATCAAGCCCCCCATTTACAGTATCGGCGTGCAATTCCGCAATCCGAAACGCCCGCACAACGACGTGAAATGCCTGTCCGGCTACCACCGGGACATGCATGCGGAAAACATCCTCGTGGCCGGTACCCGAGCATTGAAACAGGCAAATAAACGGCTGCAGAAAAATGACCGCGAAGCCTGCCTGTACCAGACCCGGCTTGCCCAGATACCCGATCACTACAATACCGCCGTTATTGATCGCCGCGCCCTGCGCACCTTCTACCCGCTGCCGGAGAAAAAGCCCTATTGCCGCAAAAATAGAAAGAATTTCCGCGCCTGTCTATGTTCCAAACTGTAGTTTCGCATTATCCATGCGCGCCCCGGCCTCACCCGCTCCATCAATCGTGGACAATGGTGCCGGGGCGAGCTAGAGCGTCTGTTCGACAATTCCGCCAGCAATACCGCACGGCTCTGAACGCATCGTCTGTTTGTTCAACTTCACCCCCGACTCACGCACCGTGACCATGTACGAGCCCATCTGGAACACGGAACACGTGATTCCCTGGCATGGTCTCATCGATGAACAATTGGCATTACAGGAACGCGGCAGGCAGTTACTGCCCCCTACGCCGCGCTGTGGCTGGTTCCGGATTCCCGGGAGTGAACATTTATGGCCAGCGGGGTTCAGGTCTCGTTCAGTTATCCAGGAATAGACTGAAACCCTGAAACAGCACCGGATGCCAAACCGGTCTGTGTATGTAACGGCACCACTCAGCGCAAGGCGCAATTTCCAGAGGATATGATCATGTCCACCCGTATTCGCACACTCACGACAAAAAGTCTCGGCATGGCCGTACTGACGCTTATGCTCACCCTGGGCGCATCATCCCAGGCACTGGCGCGGGACCACGGCGGTCATCGCGGCCATGACGGCGGCTACGATCGCGGCCGCCATAGCGGTCAAGGTTATTATCGTGGTTATAAACACCGTCATCACAAGCACTACAAGCCTTACCGTTACGGGCGTCCACACCATTACCATGGCAAGCGCCATCACAACGACTACGCCTATGGGGCCTACGGACTCGGCGTACTGACCGGTTATCTGCTTAATCATGAGTACTGAGCGCACACCTGATTTCTCGGGTCCATGCCGGACCCGTGTTTCACCTGAAATGGAAAAACACGCCGCCTGCCGCTAAGCTGCCCGGATCGTACCAGCGGAGAACAAGCATGAAATGCGGTCTGGAGCGTCTGATCGAGGAACCCGCGCTGCGCCGTCCCCTGCATGGACGGCGCATAGCCCTGCTGGCGCACCCGGCCTCGGTTACTGCCCGACTCGACCATGCCCTGGACGCTCTTGGCGCTTTGCACGACATCCGTCTGAGTGCAGCCTTCGGCCCCCAGCACGGGCTGAGAGGGGACAAGCAGGACAACATGGTGGAGTCGATGGACTACCGGGACCCGTTACACGACATCCCGGTGTTCAGCCTGTATGGCGAAGTACGTCGGCCTACCCCGGCCATGCTGGACAGCTTTGACGTGCTGCTGGTGGACCTGCAGGACCTGGGCTGCCGCATCTATACCTTCATCACCACCCTTCGCTATGTATTGGAGGCTGCCGCCCAGCAGGGCAAAGCCGTCTGGGTCCTGGACCGGCCCAACCCCGCGGGCCGTCCAGTGGAGGGGTTGACTCTGCGCCCGGGCTGGGAGAGTTTCGTCGGGGCGGGTCCCATGCCCATGCGTCATGGCCTGAGCCTGGGTGAAATGGGCCATTGGCTCATTAAGCATCTTGATTTGAACCTGGACTACCGGGTAATCCCCATGCAGGGCTGGGCCCCGAGCACCGCCCCGGGCTGGGGCTGGCCCCTGGGGGAAAGGACCTGGGTCAATCCCAGCCCCAATGCGCCCAACCTGTGCATGGCCCGTTGTTATCCGGGCAGCGTGATGCTGGAGGGTACCTGTCTGTCCGAGGGTCGCGGCACCACCCGTCCGCTGGAACTGTTTGGTGCGCCTGACCTACAGCCGGCCGCTCTGTTGCAGCGCATGCAAAAACTCGCCCCCCGGTGGATGCGAGGCTGCCGCCTGCGTGAATGCTGGTTCGAGCCCACATTTCACAAACACCAGGGCAAATTATGCACCGGCATTCAGATTCACGTGGACGACGGGGCCTACCAGCACCATAACTTTCACCCCTGGCGTCTCATGGCCCTGGTCTTCAAGGCCCTGCGCGAACTGCGGCCGGACTATCCACTGTGGCGCGACTTCCCCTATGAATATGAACATGAGCGACTGGCCATCGACCTGATCAATGGCAGTGAACTGCTGCGCCACTGGGTGGACGACCCAGAGGCGGGCCCCGCCGACCTAGAGGCCCTGACTGGAGCTGACGAATCGGCCTGGCGCGAGCAATGTGTGGATCTCCTGCTATATCCCGAGTAACACAGGATTCTTCAATGCGTATTCATTGCCTGCAGCACAGTGACCTCGGGGGCGACATTCACCTGCCACACTGGGCGCTTTCACGGGGGTACGACTGGTCCACCACCCTGGTCCACCGCGACAGCACATTGCCGCAGCCGCAGGAGGTGGATTGCCTGGTGGTTCTGGGCGGCCCCATGAGCGCCTGGGAGGATGCATCACACCCCTGGCTAACGGCGGAAAAACATCTGCTCGAAGTATTTATCCGCGCCGGCCGGCCGATACTGGGTATCTGTCTGGGGGCACAACTGCTGGCCGGCGTACTCGGCGCACGCGTTTATCCGGGCGAGCACAGCGAGATTGGCTGGTTCCAGGTCAACGCGACACGCCAGGCCTTGGCACATCCGCTGGGCTCGGTATTTCCGGAACGCTTCGACACCTTTCTCTGGCATGGCGACACCTTTGACATCCCTGATGGCGCAGTGCATCTGGCCAGCAGCGAGGCGACCCCGCACCAGGCCTTCGCCTGGGAACGGGTGCTGGCGCTCCAGTTCCACCTGGAGGTGCGACCTGACTGGGTAAAACGCCTGGCGCTCAGGGATGCGGAACAACTGGTGGCTGGAGACCATGTGCAAACGGCAGCGCAAGTACTGTCCAAAACACAATCCCTGTATCAATCCAACAATGCCCTGCTGGAGCGTGTACTGGATCAGTGGCTTGCACTCAACTAGCACCTTGTTCAGATGGAAATATCCCGCATGAAATCAATGCATGGACAACCCACACTTGATCGTTTCTTGCTGATTTACTAATGTTATAAGTAGAAGGATCTATCCGCACCACTAGCGGATGATGAGGTACTCAGGAAAAATCAGGAGGTGTGGCATGAAACGGCTTTCAAGTGCAGTGCTCGCAATACTGGCCACATTATTGTTCGCGGTACCCACAGAATCGCAGGCCTTTTTCGGCTTTTTTGGCGGCGGTTTCAGCTTTGGTTTCGGTGGAGGAACCGGCTGGCACGGGTGGGGTCCCGGTTATTGGCATCGCCCCTGGTATTATCGTCGTTGGGGCTACCCCTATTATGGCTATCGCGGCTATGGTTATCGGCCCTACCGCAGGTGGTTCGCGCCTTATTACCTACCCTACCTGCTAAGTCCACCGGCCGTTGCCGTACCTCCGGCCGTCACTGTGCCGCAGACCAAGTCGGAGAAATAATCTCGTTATGCGAGATGACAGCCCCCGGTACCTGAAAATCAGGCACCGGGGGCACTCAACAGCGTTTCAGACTGTCTTTGTGAATTCCTGTGCATCCGCTACAACCCGCACTGACATGCAATCCCCTGACGGAGTTGCACTCTTTTCATCCGGGAAGCAGTGGACATGGGTGGTACAGCAAGATCCGCCGCATGCGGCGTGAATACCGGCTATCCCAGAACGGCTCCCGTGAAATCATAATTTAGCTCATGGCCCGGTTGCTGTATGAAATGCCCCTGGATGAAATCCACCCCATGGGTCCATAACTGTCCAAGCAGTTCCGGGTGTTCGATACGCGAGACGATCAGGGCGGCACCGGACTCATGGGCCGTCTTGACCAGCTCCTGCCAGGTGTCCGGATAGTTGCGAATCTGTTTCTCCGTTATCTTGATATAGCTGGCAGGCAGTTGGCTTATATCACGCAGCAGCGCGTCAAGATCGTTCACGCAATTGAGCGATATGCCTATGCCGAGTGCGCGCAGCTTTTCCAGGTACTCATGGGCCAGATCAAGATCCTGTGCAATATCAGGGAACGGAAACTCCAAGATGAGATTCCTTGCCTCTACCCGCGCTTTCTTCAGTCTGTCACCCAGCCAAGCTATGCGCTGTGGATCCTTGAGCAATGTGGGAGACTGACTGACGAACAGCCCCAGACCCTTCCCGCCCATCTTGTGCAGCGTCACCACCGCCTTGAGGATCATCCAGCGGTCCAGCTTGAGTATCCTGCCAGTCTGCTCCACCTCTGGCAGAAATTCGCCAGCGGACAGCAGTTCGCCATTGCTCGAGCGCAGACGAAGCAGGCATTGGTACAAGGCATTCTGCTCCTCGTGCAGGGGCACAATCGGCTGATACATAACACTCAGGTTTTCCGTCTCCGCCACCCGCTGCATCAGGTTTGGATCCAGGCTGCGCCCCTCTGCCTGTTCCGCAGGCTCGGAGCCTCGCTGCACCTGAACGCCCTCGTCGCCCTTGGCCCGGGACTGATGACAGGCCTTGATGGCCTCGTTGATCAACTTGGAGGCATCCTGATCCTCCGGCTCCAACAGCCGCATACCCAGGCTGACACTGGTGTCCATTTGCTTGCCCGCTACTTTGAAACGACAGCTATTCACCCGTTTCCTCAGGGACCTGGCCAGATCCACCAGTTCGGATTCGAAGTCACGGCGTACGATCAATACCAGGCAGAAGTCTCCGAAACGGGCCACCCGGTCATCCTTCTTGATCGGTTCCTTGGCAATGTCCAGAATCTGCGACATGAGCTGGTCGATTCCGTCCAGGTTGATTTGTTCCAGCAGTAGCACCGGGTTGTCCAACTCCAAGTAAAACAGGCCGGTAGCCAGCCCCGCCTCCTCCGGGCCATGGTGCATGTGCTCCAGCAACTCCAGGATGTGCTTGCGTACCAGGGCCGGGTCGCCCTCCGTGCGCTTTTTATAGTCCCTGCGCTCGTTCAGTTGGCGGGAGCGGTCAATGCGGTTACGCACCGTAGCGATAAGATGTTTGGGCCGGATCGGTTTGGTGAGAAAATCCTCGCCGCCCACGCTGAGCGCGTCGAGCTGCTTATCCGGATCATGCTCCGCAGACAGATAGACGATGGGGATATCCATCAGGTCCTTGTGTTCGCGGATAATGGTTGTCAACTCCACCCCGCTGGCGTCGGGCATATAGACATCCATCAGAATCAATTCTGGCCGGAAGGCGCGCAGGGTTTCTAGGATGCGCAGGGATTCGGTGACGGTCTTGACCTCTATGCCCACCTTGCGCAGGATGGCTGCGGCGAAATCCGCCTGAGACGGATCGTCATCCACTACCAGGACCTTATACTCGGTGTGTCCGGTGGCTATGCCCGCCAGCTCTTCCAAGCGCGCGGCAATGGCCACGGGATCGAGCGGTGGGGGGAAAAACGCATCCGCCCCGTGACGCAAGGCGCCGAGACGCACCTGCAGGGCGGTGTCATCACTAATGACCAGCAACGGCAGCTGCCCCTCTGCACTCTCCTTCAACTTGTCGCGCAGGCGCGCCGCGTCTTCCATATAAAAGGGATCCGCGAATATGGCCGTGGGCGCCGGTTCGGTGGGAAGGCCGGATAAACTGTCCGCGTCTGAAATACTCAGCAGATCGAAACCCCGGGTCCGCAACGCCTCCTTCAGGAGCTCCCGGCCTACGGCTTCCTTGCGGATGCATAGCACCATTCTGCTCATTGGCGTAAAACTGGCATGGCTAAGGACCTTGGGAAAGATATGATGATCACTATTTTAATCATCGGCAAATATAACCAAAGCGTTTATTATTACAGATTATCCCGATGTGGGCAGAATTGTCGCCCAATCCAACGAACACACGATACTTCATGACGGCTACCGAACCACAGACCAAGCCCAAACGGGCCCGCGGCATTTATTTACTGCCCAATCTGTTTACCACCGCCTGCCTGTTTTCCGGCTTTTACGCCATTCTCACCGCTATGAAAGGCCAGTTCGAGGCCGCTTCCATCGCCATATTCGTGGCCATGCTGATGGACGGACTGGATGGACGCGTAGCCCGTCTCACCCATACCCAGAGCGAATTCGGCGCCCAATACGACAGCCTGTCGGACATGGTGGCCTTTGGCCTGGCCCCGGCCCTGGTTATCTATTTATGGGCCTTGTCCGACCTGGGCAAGTTGGGATGGCTGTCCGCCTTTATCTATGCCGCCTGCACCGCCCTGCGCCTGGCCCGCTTCAACACCCAGATCGGCATTGCCGACAAACGATATTTCCAGGGTCTGCCCAGCCCAGCCGCAGCCGCCATACCTGCCTCAGGCGTGTGGCTAGGCGTGAACTACGGCATTCCCGGCGGCGACCTGAACTGGCTGGCCAGTATACTGACCATCGTCACCGGGCTGCTGATGGTGAGCAATCTGCGCTATCACAGCTTCAAGGAAATCGACTTTCGCGGCCGCGTGTCCTTCATCGCCACAGTGTTGGTGATGCTGGTCTTCGCCGTGATCTTCTTCCATCCTCCCCTGGTTCTGTTTCTCTGCTTTCTGGGCTATGCCGTCTCCGGCGCAGTACTGACACTGGTACATCTACGCCGCCGTCGCAGCAAGCGCTTGTCCACCGGGCAAAAGCAGGATAACCCCTGAGGATCAGCGAAAAAGCATTCATTTCATTGAGCTAATTCGATACTTTTCATGGAAACCCCCATGCGAGCCAGAAACCTGATTGTTGTGCTGAGTCTGTTGCTGTGCATTCCCGTCGCTTCCGCCAAGATGTACAAGTGGGTGGATGACGATGGCAATGTCTATTACAGCGACAAGGTCCCCCCCAGCCAGGTGAAACATTCACGCAAGGAAATGAGCAAACAAGGCGTGGAGGTGAGGGAGACACCACGCGCCAAAACCCCGGAAGAGGTGGAGCAGGAGCGAGAACTGAATCGTCTGCGCGCCGAACGCAATCGCCTGATCGAAAAACAAAAAGCGGCGGACAGGGTATTGCTGCGCACCTTCCGCAGTGAAGACGACATCGTGCTGGCCCAGGACGGAAAGCTGGCCGCCATCGACGTGATGATCATCATCACCCAGAGCAACATCCGCCGCCAGCAGACCAAGCTCACCCAACTGCAGAAAAAGGCTGCCAGCCGGGAGCGCTCAGGAAAGAAAGTGCCGGAAAAGTTATTGTCCTCTATCAACACCACCCTCAACAACATCAACAAAGGCTATTCCACCATTGAGCGCAAGGAAGCGGACAAGCAGATCATCAGGGACACCTTCAGCCGGGATTTGCAGCGCTTCCGTGATCTCAAGAAAATACGTCCCGAGGCCACTGCCAAGGCCGCCCAGGTCGAGAGCTACTACGATCTGGACAACCTGCTGAACTGCCCCGATGCCCCTACCTGCGATGCGGCCTGGAAGCGCGCGGAGGAATTCGTTCTGAAAAACGCCACCACACCGCTGCAGATGCTCAGCGAGCAAATCATCATGACAAATGCGCCGGCGAAGGATCAGGACGTTAGCATCACCATAGCCCGCATCGAGAGCCGCACGACGGGCAAAACGGTGCTGTTTATGGATCTCTACTGTAAGGATACGCCGCTGGGTAAGGCCCATTGCGCCAGCACCGAAGTCGATGGCATACGCACGGCTTATAAGTCCTGGGTCGGTGGAGGCCTGCAATCAGGCGGCATGGATGCGCCAGCACCGTAAAAGGCCCCGGCCGGGCGTCAGCCTTAGGCCATCTCGGGGAGAAACAGGGCACGCGACAACTGTTCCCAGCTTCGATCCCAGTCACTCAGGGGTGAAAAGGCGAATCCGCTGCGCAAAAAACGATGCAGGCGTCCTTCCGCAAGGGCCAGCAGCAGTGCCGCCGTACCCTCCGGACCCAGGGGTTCGCCACTGCCTTCGCGCAGTGGGGCATCACGCAGCATTTGCCGCAACTGGTCCTCGAATCGGGTGAAGAAGCCCTCCACCCGCTCATGCAGGCGCTCGTTTTCCCCCAGCAGGACCTCCCCCAGCAGTACGCGTGCGATACCGGGATTGAGTTCAGCAAAGCCCAGCAGCAGATACAACAGGCGACCGCAACGGGCCTGGGACTGGCCTTCCTCCTCCAGTATCTGCCCTACCCGGGAAAATACTGCCTGCTCAGCGAATTCGATCAGGGCCTCGAACATCTGCGCCTTGCTGGCGAAATGCCGGTACAGGGCAGCCTCGGACACACCCGCCGAGTGTGCCAGTATGGCCGTGGTTATACGACTGCCTGGCTGCCGCTCCAGTTCCCGCGCCAGGGCCTCCAGGATCTCGATCTTGCGCGAGGGCCGTCCGCCCATCAGCGTCGCCGAATCAGGGTGCCAACACCCTCATCCGTGAAGACCTCCAGCATCACGGCATGCTCCACCCGGCCGTCAATGATGTGAGCGGAATTCACCCCGGACTGGACCGCTTCCAGGGCGCAGCGAATCTTGGGCAGCATGCCGCCATGAATGGTGCCATCTTCGATCAATTGGTCCACCTGGTCGGCGGACAGGCCCGTGAGTAGATTATCATTACTATCCAGCAACCCGATGGTATTAGTGAGCAAAATGAGTTTCTCCGCGCTCAGCACCTCGGCCACTTTACCCGCCACGAGGTCGGCATTGATATTGTAGGCTACTCCATCCTTTCCCACGCCGATAGGGGCAATGACAGGAATAAAATCGCCGTGCAGCAGCATGTCTACGACCCCTACGTCGATGCTGTCCACTTCACCCACATGGCCCAGATCGATAATTTCAGGTTCATTCAGCGCCTCGGGATCTTGGGCCAACAGCATTTTACGGGCGTGAATCAGATCGCCGTCTTTCCCTGTGAGGCCCACGGCACGACCACCATGCCGGTTAATCAGGCTAACGATTTGCTTGTTGACCAGACCACCCAGGACCATTTCCACTACATCCATGGTTTCCCGGTCGGTCACTCGCATGCCCCGGACAAATTCGCTGGTCTTACCCAGGCGCTTGAGGAGATTGCCTATCTGAGGGCCTCCGCCATGCACCACCACCGGATTTATGCCCACCAGCTTGAGCAGCACCAGGTCGCGGGCGAAGCCGGCCTGCAGCGACTCGTCCACCATGGCGTTGCCACCGTATTTAATCACCAGGGTCTTGCCCTGGAAGCGTTGAATGTAAGGCAGGCTTTCAGCCAGAACCTGGGCAATGTGCTGAGCTTGGTTTTTATTTAGACTCATACTACGAATCCATGGCTGAGCAGCCCATCAGGCCGCAGATATTGGGAAAGTTAGAACGGTGGCTTCAAAGCCGGGGCGATACTGGACAAAAGCGTCCGGTACAAGCCCTGCACGCGTTTCAATGCCTGTTCGGAATCCGCTTCGAAGCGGAAGCTCAGAGCCGGTGAACTGTTGGACGCCCGCATCAGACCCCAGGCATCCTCCAGCTCCGCGCGAATGCCATCAATGGTAATGAGTTTGGCATCCTTAAGCAGGTCGAATCTGAGCTGGGCCTTGTCCATTAACTCATGCTGTTCACCCTCTTTCACGGGCAGGTACAGCTCAGGCGTACTCACGAATTCCGGCAGTTCGGCAAAAGCCTCAGCGGAACTGCGTGGATCCACTGCCAGAATTTCCAGCAGTCGGGCACTGGCATACAGCGCATCGTCAAAGCCATACCAGCGTTCTCCGAAAATGATGTGCCCGGACCACTCACCAGCTAGCAAGGCACCAGTCTCCCTCAACTTGGTCTTGAGCTGGTAGTGACCGGATTTCCACATGACCGGGCGGCCGCCGTTTTGCAGAATCTGGCTTGCCAGTGCACGGGAACACTTGACGTCGAATACCACGTCTCCTCCTGGATGGCGCGCCAGCACATCGGCGGACAGCAGCATCAACAGGCGATCCGGCCAGATGATGTTGCCCTGGGAATCCACCACACCCAGGCGGTCTCCGTCACCATTGAAGGCAAGACCGATATCCGCATCTTCCCGGACAACCGCTTCACGCAACTCCGCGAGGTTTTCCGGACGGCTGGGATCCGGATGATGTCCAGGATATTCGTTGTTCACCTCGCAGTAGAGTTTCACCACCTCACAACCAAGGCTGCGAAACAGGGCCGGCGCGACCAGGGAGGTGCAACCGCTGCCGCAATCAATCACTATCTTGAGAGGGCGGGCGATGCTGATATCTTCCCCGATGCGGTTGATATAGTCCGGCAACAGGTCTTGTGACTGGGCGGCGCCAGAGCCTTCCAGCAGGTTGCCGAGCTCTACCCGCTCGCGCAGGGCGAGGAGGTCTGCCCCGGCCAGTGATTCGCCTCCCAGCACTACCTTCAGGCCGTTGTATTCCTGAGAATTGTGACTGCCTGTGATCATGACACCGGAATCGCTGCCAAGAAAATGGGTGGCAAAATAGAGCACCGGCACGGGCACAAGTCCCAACTCGATGACATCGCAACCGGAGGCGGTGAGGCCTTCGATCAGCGCTTCTTCAAATTTCGGACTGGATTCCCGCGCATCACGCGCCACGATGACCGTCTGCTGTCCCTGCTCATAGGAATGGCTGCCAATAGCTCGACCGATCGTATGCACCACTGGAAAAGTCAATGTGTCATCGACCACGCCACGGATATCGTAGGCGCGGAATATTACCTCCGGCAACTGAGTCAGAAACGATTTGGGATCTACCGGCTGCAGACGGCCGGACTCGTCCGCTGCCGACACTGCGGCAGTGGATGTGTCCTGGGCGATGCTCTCGGGCATATTCAGGCGATGCATCAACAAGGCCATGACATCGTGAAAATCCCGCACCTTCAGTGGCTCCTTGTGGACGCTGCGTCCCGCCAAGGATTCGTCCAGCATGCGCACAATCAACGCCTTGTCGTGATCCACTGCTTTGCGCATGCGGTAGTATTGCAGGGCCAGGGACAAAGTGGCCAGCAACAGTGCGGCCAGTAATACGGCAGCTATGAGATATATGACCTGGGAATCAAGGCCTGGATATGGCGCTGGCCTGTGCACCAGGCGCAGACGGCTGTTGCGCAGAGGATGGATCATGTCGGCGCCACCCGTGACCGCCTTGCCTGAATTGGCGAACAGAGTGACATATTTGCCATTCACCAGTTGCTGGAGTTCCACGCGACCCTGTCCTGCCGGCAGTCCATTCAGACCGGTGCGCAGGAACTTGGCGTTCAAAGCCAGATGAACCAGCCCGACGATTTCACCGCGCCCATTCCGGAGAGCCGCTGCGGCCGCCAGATGGACCTGAGGTGTTCCCGCATGATGCAGTTCCAGAGGCGGGGGTTTTGTTGCCTTTTCCGCCGCCCGCAACAGGTCAAGCGAGGCGAAGCTCAAGGGTGTTGCAGCCGAGATGTCCGTTGTGTCATGTTCCGGCAGCAGTAACCGGACCCTCAGGGCGCCGGGAATCAGACTGGTCAGAATGCGTTCTAGGCTCGGCCATTCAGCATGCTCTGCGCCAGTCAGCAAGGCGACCAGATCTGCGTCCGCACTCAGGCCCTGAAGTGATTTATAATACATGCTCAGGGTATGAGACTGGCTGCGCCCAAGTGCCTGGAAGTCGGAATCGACGCGTTTCTGCCCGACACCCTGCATGCGCTGAGCATCCAGCCCTATCAGCATGGCTGCGGCCAGGATAAGGGCCAACACCACCCCGACAAAAGCCATTGACCAGAAGGCCTTCAGGGTCGAGCCGCTCCCAGACGGCGTCTGTTGTTGATTGGCCTCGCCTTTCTTGATGAATTTCGGGAGTTTGAGATTCATGGTTCAATGCCGACCGGAATGCCCGAAGCCGCCCTCCCCGCGCTGACTTTCGCTGAATTCGTCCACCAATTCGAATTGTGCCCGCACCACGGGAACGATCACCAGTTGCGCAATCCGCTCTCCCACTTCGACCCGAAATGAAGCAGACCCCCGGTTCCAGCAGGATACGAACAACTGGCCCTGATAATCCGAGTCAATCAGGCCAACCAGGTTGCCCAGCACGATTCCGTGCTTATGGCCCAATCCTGAGCGTGGCAGTATCAGCGCCGCCTGGTGCTGGTCTTCGATATGGATCGCCACCCCAGTGGGAATCAGATTCGTCTGACCCGGATTGAGATCAAGAGCCGTATCCAGCATGGCCCTAAGATCCATCCCGGCCGCACCATCGGTGGCGTAATCGGGCAGCGGGAATTCATCGCCCAGGCGGGAATCCAGCACCTTAAGCTGGATGCTTCGCATGATAACGCTCCACAATGATGTCGGCGAGATGCAGCGCCAATTTCTGTTTTGGCATAAAGTCAAGTTCGCGGCGTCCGCCGGACCAGAGTACAGTCAAGGCATTCTCCTCCCGTTCGAAGCCACCCCGTGGTCCACCCACCCGGTTGGCGGCGATCATGTCCAGACCCTTGCTGCGAAGCTTCTCGAGGGCGTACTGCTCGACCCGGTCGGTTTCCGCTGCGAAACCCACGGTGAACGGCCCGTCCTGCAAGCTGGCGACCTGAGACAGAATGTCTGGATTACGCACCAGGCGCAAGTCGAGGACATCCGCGTGCTTCTTTATCTTATGTCCCGATGGCTGTTCGGCCCGATAATCCGCCACGGCAGCAGCAGCCACGAACAGATCGCAATCGGCACACTGCCGCATCACCGCCTCCGCCATGTCAAGTGCGCTCTCCACGTCTATGCGCTCTACTCCCGGCGGCGTTTGCAGACCCACAGGACCGCTGACCAGCGTCACCCTGGCCCCCATTTTCTGCATGGCGGCGGCCAGTGCATAACCCATTCGGCCGGAGCTGCGATTGCTGATATAGCGTACCGGATCCAGAGCCTCACGGGTGGGCCCGGCAGTTATCAAAATGTGCTTACCCCGCAAAGGACCTGCGGGACCATTGAGCAGGGCATCGGCAATGCGCTGTGGTTCAAGCATACGCCCAGGTCCCTCTTCTCCGCATGCTTGAGACCCCGTGTCAGGCCCCAACAGGGTAACCCCCCGGGAGATCAGGATATCGACATTGGCGCAGGTCGCCGGATTCTGCCACATCACCCGGTTCATGGCGGGACACAGAATCAATGGAGACTCGGTTGCAAGGCACAAAGTAGCAAGCAGGTCATCTGCCAGGCCATGGGCCAGGCGCGCCAGGAAGTCGGCACTGGCCGGAGCCACCAGCACACGGTCCGCCCAGCGCGCCAATTCTATATGGTCCATTCCCGCCTCTGCATGCGGGTCCAGAAGCGCCTCCCGCACGGGATTGCCAGAGAGTGCCTGCATGGTCAGTGGTGAAATGAAGGCGTGAGCGGCGGCAGTCATGACAACACGCACCTGCGCGCCATTCTCACGCAGCACACGCACAAGATAAGCGGACTTATAGGCTGCGATTCCACCTGTCACTCCGAGCAGTATGTGTTGTCCCGCCAACGACGGCATAGTGCATAGCCCCTGATTATTGTGCGCCAAGATTAACTGATCGAAGGCAAACTGACCAAATGCATGCACATGGAATTCCATTCCCCTATACTCAGTTCGCATCCCCTACACCAGCGAGCACGACAATTTGACATCATGGGCGACAGACCAACAAAACCCTTCAGTCCCATCAGCGACTGGCCCGCCGAAGAACGACCACGGGAAAAACTGCTCGAAAAAGGACCCCGGGCCCTGAGTGATGCGGAGCTTCTCGCCATCTTCCTACGCACTGGAGTCAAGGGTAAGAGTGCCGTGGACCTGGCCCGTGAGCTGTTAAGCCAGTTCAATGGCCTGGGTGGCCTGATGGGCGCAGATCAGGAGCAATTCTGCACCGGAAAAGGACTGGGGAAGGCCAAGTACAGTCAACTCCAGGCGGTCCTGGAGATGAGCCGGCGCTACCTGCGCGAAAATCTGGACAGGGGCGATGTCCTGAGCAGCCCCGAGAGCACTCGTGACTACCTCAAGTGCCGCCTATACAACTACCCCTACGAAGTGTTCGCCTGCCTGTTCCTGGACAACCGCCACCGTGTCATCGAATACGAAGAACTGTTTCGCGGTACCATAGACGGAGCCAGCGTACATCCACGAGAAGTGGTGCGGCGTGCTCTGTATCACAATGCAGCGGCAGTGATACTGGCCCACAACCATCCATCCGGGGTCGCAGAACCCAGTCGTTCCGACACCCAGATCACCCAGCGCCTGAAGGATGCCCTGACCCTGGTGGACGTGCGGGTGTTGGATCACTTCATAATCGGCGACGGCGTGCCGTGCTCATTCGTGGAGATGGGTTTGCTGTAGAGGGTAAAAATGCAAAAACTGGTTTGTCCTGCAGGCGCGATTCTGCTATTCTTCCGCGTCTTTCACCTCCGGGTCCGGAACCGAAGCGAATTTCGAGGATAGCACCATGGCCAAAGTCTGTCAGGTAACCGGGAAGCGGCCGGTCGCGGGGAACAATGTATCCCATGCCCACAACAAAACCCGCCGCCGCTTTCTGCCGAATCTTCACTACCACCGTTTTTGGGTGGAGAGTGAGAACCGTTGGGTGCGCCTGCGCGTAACCACCAGCGGCATGCGCGTCATTGACAAAAAAGGCATCGACGCGGTTCTGAGCGACATCCGCTCCCGTGGCGAGAAAGTATAAGGAGATCGGATCATGGCAAAATCAGCCCGCGATAAAATCAAGCTTGTCTCCAGTGCCGGTACCGGTCATTTCTACACCACGACCAAGAACAAGAAGAACACCCCCGGGAAGATGGAAATGCGCAAGTACGATCCCAAGGTGCGAAAACACGTGATGTATAAGGAAACCAAGCTCAAGTAATGAGCCGCGCCTTTTCGGCCCCACAAAAAAACCCGCTGATGCGGGTTTTTTTGTGGGGGGCTAATCCGCCTCAAGCCTGCTTCAAGACATAACCCCGCAGACTCTGGGCAAACTCTTCCAGGGACTTGATGCCTGTGGTCTCTGCCTGCCGACACCAGTCCTGCAGGGCACTCAGCAACTGCTCCTGACTACAGGCCGTGCGCCCCCAGACCTGCTGCAGACGCTGGCGGAACTGGTACACGGTACGCAGGTTCTGGCTGCGCTCCAATACCCTCTGCAGTCGCTTACGCGCCTTTTCATCCAGGCGGGACTCCTCGCTCACCAGCAGACGCCGGGTCTGGCGGTAGAGTTTGCGACATGCGCGCTCCGAAGCGCACAGTTCCATACGAGAGACCGGAGCCAGCACCTCACGGGCATAATTGGCCAGTACCACCATGCGGCTGACCACCACCGCCTTGAGGGTGTCCATATCCACCACCTCCTTGCCCGGAACCAGTGTCAACCGCGGTGCCAGCCTTTTAACCCTGGCCAGACGCAACATTTCCAGGACCCGAATATACATCCAGCCGATGTCGAACTCCCACCACTTGGACGACAAACGCGCGGAACTGGGAAAAGCATGGTGATTGTTGTGCAGTTCCTCACCACCGATCAGGATGCCCCAGGGTGAGATATTGGTGGCGGCGTCCGGGCTCTCGAAATTGCGGTAGCCCCAGTAGTGGCCAATGCCGTTGATGACACCCGCTGCCCAGAAGGGAATCCATAGCATCTGGATCGCCCAGACCGTGAGCCCCCAGGCCCCGAACAGTACCAGGTCGATGATCAGCATCAGTGCCAGACCTTTGTTGCGATGCCCGATATAGACATTGCGCTCCACCCAGTCAGACGGCGTACCGTGGCTGTACCGATCGATCATGGGCGAATCCTCTGATGCGAGCTTGTACAATTCCGCGCCCTGCCATAAGACCTTGCGTATCCCCTTGCACTGGGGACTGTGCGGATCATCCTCGGTCTCACACTTTGCATGGTGCTTGCGATGTATGGCCACCCACTCCCGAGTGACCATGCCGGTAGTCAGCCACAACCAGAAACGGAAAAAATGACTGATCAGCGGATGCAGTTCCAGGGCCCGATGGGCCTGGCTGCGATGCAGATAAACGGTGACGGCGGCAATGGTGACGTGAGTGAAAGCCAGGGCTGCGAGCAGGGCCTGCCACCACTGGACGTCGAGAATTCCTGAGATCATAAATTTAACCAGTTTTAGAAGGGATATCTCATTTTAGACCATGCTTCGGCGGCTACAAGTGCGGGGACTGCTACACCTGCGTTTTCGGAGACACACCACCGCCAAGAAGGCTTATTGCTCAATCCCCGGCCACAGTCATGCGTTCTATCAACCAGGAGCCGCTCTGAGTACTGCCCCGGGTGTCCACATCCGCGCCAACAGCCAGCAGATTCTGGTACATCTCCTTGAGATTGCCGGCGACAGTGATCTCTTCCACCGGGTAGAGGATCTCGCCGTTTTCCACCCAGAAACCGGACGCCCCCCGGGAATAGTCGCCGGTCACAGAATTGATACCATGCCCCATCAACTCGGTCACCAACAGGCCGGTACCCATTTCCTTCAACAGGGCATCACGGTCGAGAGGGCCGGAGTCGATTCGCAGATTGCGCACGCCGCCTGCATTGCCGGTGGTGCGCATCCCCAGCTTGCGGGCAGAGTAGCTGTCCAGCACATAACCCTGGAGTACACCTCCACTGACCAGATCCCTTGCTCTGGTAGCCACGCCTTCACCATCGAATGCAGAACTGCCCAGGGCGCGAGGCAGGAGGGGGTTTTCATGGATATGTACGAACTTTGGAAAAACCGCCGTGCCCTTGCCACCCAGCAGGAAGGATGACTCACGGTACTGGCTGGATCCCCGGATAGCGCCGATCATGTGGCGCAACAGGCCTATGGCCATATCCGCCTGGAACAGAACCGGACACTCACGGGTCCCCAGCTTGCGGGCCCCGAGCCTTGCCAAGGTACGTTCGGCTGCTTTGCGCCCCACTTCGGCGGCAGACTCCAGGTCCTCGGGGGCGCGGCCCCGGGTCCACCAGTAATCCCTCTGCATGGCGTCCGCTTCCCCGCCCACCACGGCACAGCTCAGGTCATGGCGGGTGGATGGATAGCCGCCAATAAAGCCGTGGCTGTTTCCATAGACCTGCAAGCCGGCATGGCTGTTCAGGGTGGCCCCCTCGGAATTGGTTATGCGCACATCCACCGCAAGGGCGCTGCGCTCGCAGTTCAGTGCCAGGCCCACCGCATCTTCCACATCCAGACCCCAGGGATGATACAAGTCCAGATCGGGCAGATCCTTTGCCATCAACTCCGCATCCGCCAGTCCGGCGCAGTCGTCCTCCTGGGTGTAGCGGGCAATCTTGCAGGCGGCACGCACCGTCTCTCGCACCGCATCCTCACTCAGGTCCGAGGTGCTGGCCGAGCCTTTGCGTTGACCAAAATAAACAGTCACCGCCAGGCCGTTGTCCCGGGTATGCTCCACCGTCTCCACCTCACCCAGCCGTACCGCGGTGGACAGACCTGCATCCTGGCTGGCAGCCGCTTCGGCCGAGCTGGCACCCTGCTTTTTCGCCTCTGCAAGCAGGTCGTGGACGATTTGTTCCAGGCGGGCCTTTCTCTGTTCTATGTCATTCATTTTTATATACTGCATTGCACTAGCATGATTTCCCGATTCCTGGCCTGGGGTCCGTTGCTGGATCTGCCCTTTGCCACGAATTCCCAAGGCGGATTCCGCACTGCGCATTCATCAGGCGCCGGTCCCGCCCACCGTGAGACCATCCACCCGCAGGGTTGGCTGACCCACGCCCACGGGCACGCTCTGACCCTCCTTGCCGCACACCCCCACCCCCTTGTCCAGAGCCAGATCATTGCCCACCATACTCACCCGGGTGAGCACGTCCGGTCCGTTGCCTATCAGGGTGGCGTCTTTTACCGGCCGGGTAACCTTGCCGTTTTCAATCAGGTAGGCCTCGCTGGTGGAAAACACGAATTTGCCGGAGGTGATATCCACCTGTCCACCGCCGAAATTGACCGCATACAGACCCTTGTCTACCGAGGCGATAATCTCCTCGGGATCGTAGGGGCCGGCCAGCATGTAGGTGTTGGTCATCCGCGGCATGGGCAGGTGGGCGTACGACTCACGCCGACCGTTGCCGGTGGGGGCAACCCCCATCAGGCGAGCGTTGAGTTTGTCCTGCATGTAGCCCTTGAGAATGCCGTTTTCAATCAGAATATTACACTGACTGTTGGTTCCTTCATCATCAATGTTCAGGGAACCGCGACGCCCCGCCAGGGTGCCGTCATCCACCACGGTGCAACCGGGAGATGCCACCCGTTCGCCTATACGACCGGCGAAGGCGGAGGTACCTTTGCGGTTGAAGTCCCCCTCCAGGCCGTGTCCCACTGCTTCGTGCAGCAGCACCCCGGGCCAGCCGGGGCCCAGCACGACGTTCATGGTCCCGGCGGGTGCCGCCTTGGCATCCAGGTTCACCAGGGCCTGGCGCACCGCGTCGCGGGCGAATTCCAAGGCACGATCCCCTTCCAGAAACCAGTCCAGGCCACTGCGCCCCCCGCCTCCACCGCTGCCCTGTTCACGGCGACCTTGCTGTTCTGCGATGACGCTGACGCTCAAACGCACCATGGGACGCACGTCGCCATTGAGGGCGCCATCGTTACCTGCCACCAGCACCGTGTCGTGTACCGCCACCAGGCTGACGATGACCTGCTTGATCCGGGGATCCAGGCGCCGTGCTTCCACGTCCACCCGACGCAGAAGATCGATCTTGGCTGCATCCTCCAGGCTGTCGATGGGATTTATGGGCCGGTACAGGTCCCGCCCGGGAGCGCGCGCCCGAACCTGGATACTGCCTTCCGCACCCCCCCGAGTGATGGCCCGGGCGGCGTGGGCTGCCTCCAGCAGGGAAGGTACGGCCAACTCGTCTGAATAGGCAAAACCCGTCTTCTCACCGCTAATAGCGCGTACCCCGGCCCCTTTCTCTATGCCATGGCTACCTTCCTTGATGATGCCATTTTCCAGCACCCAGGACTCGCGCCGACAGGCCTGAAAGTATAGGTCCGCCGCATCGATCCCCGGGGCGATCAGTTGATCGAGGATGCGGTCCAGGTCGCCCGTAACCAGGCCTACTGGGACCAGAATACTGTCAAGGGCGATATCGAGGGGATTGGCACTTGCGTCCACTTGGAACTCCGGGTTCGCTGGATAGGGTAAAGCTGATATTTAGGCGGCAACTGGCGTTGTCAACGGCAGTCGCCGATACGTGATGTCTAATGACAACGCAAACGACGGTGTTGCAGAGCGGGAAATGTACGCCTCACCGTGGCCTGGTAGTCCCGGTCCATAGTACAACTGACGGTCCCATTACCCCGGGGCACTGTGGCAAGGACCGCACCCCAGGGGTCAACGATCATACTGTTGCCATGGGTCTCTCGGCCGTTGATATGGTACCCACCCTGGGCTGCGGCGATCACATAGACCAGATTCTCCACCGCCCGGGCCCGCACCAGGACCTCCCAGTGGGCCTTTCCGGTAATGGCGGTGAAAGACGAAGGAATCGTCAGCAGTTCCACACCCTTGTCCTGCATGGACCGGTACAACTCCGGGAAGCGCAGATCATAACAGACCGACATGCCCAAGCGGCCGAAAGGCGTATCGACCACCACCACTTCCTTGCCGGCTTCGATGGTGGATGACTCCACGTAGCGCTCATCCGCCTCCATCAGGTGCACATCGAACAGGTGCATCTTGTCGTAGCGGGCTACACGCTTACCCTTGTCGTTGTATAGCAGACTGGCGGCCCGCACCTTGCTCGCATCCCGGGCCACCATGGGAATGGTGCCCCCAACCAGCCATATTCCATACTTGCGCGCCATCTGGGACAAGAAATCCTGCAACGGCCCCTCACCGTCAGCCTCACGCAGGGACAGCTGATCCTGGTCCCTCTTCCCCATGAAGGCGAAGTTCTCCGGCAGCACCACCAGTTTGGCAGCATTGTCTGCCGCTTCGGATACCAGACGTTCGGTCTCCAGCAGATTGGCGCTCACATTTGGGCCGGTGGCCATCTGCACGGCGGCCAGCTTGGTAATTTTGTTTACCATGACGAATCGGTCATCGGTCTCGAAAGGTGTGAATCATCGCATAAACCCGACATAGTCGTACACAGTCATCCTGACGTTTCCATGAATCTGCCACCATATTTCCTTCTCATAATTCCAAGGTGGAGCCACCATCATCCAACACATCGTAAATCACGTATCAGGCCTCCGGCAGGATGCCTGTACAATAACATTCTTACCGCTCGCCTTGGCTTTAGTCCTTGGTGACCAGCAAAAAGGAAGAAGAGACCGGCGCTTTTCACTCCTCCAACTGTGACAGGCTCAGCCCCATCGCCTCAGCCAACCGCTTAAGCGTGGTCTTCCGGGGCGTGCCCTCGCCGCGCTCCAGCCGCGCCAAGGCGGACTGCTTCATGCCGGCGAGTTCAGCCACCTGTTGCTGAGTAAGCCCGAGATGTTCCCGCCAGGCGCGCGCCAGGGGCACGCCTTGCCCGACCTGCGCAACAACCCCGGCACCGGTCCGGCCGCATCCATCGACATCATCCTGCAGGACGAACAGGACCGGCGCATACAGCCCGCCATCTGGTGGCTGCTGCTGGAAAAGGCGGAGAGCGGCTACAAGCCCTCCAGGTATACCTCCTTCAATACCCGTTCCGATAAGCTCGACCAGAACCGCAGCGCCGGCTACAGGCCCTACAGGAGCAGCCGCTGCATCGTGCCGGCAACCTATATCACCGAAGGGGAGGGTACCAAGGGCGCCCGGCGCTACCACCGGATAGAGCCCACGGAATCGGCCTTCGCCCTAGGCGGCCTCTATCGCACCTGGCTGGACAAGACGACGGGCGGGCTGACCTACTCCTGCTCCATCATCACCCTGCCGCCCCACCCGGATGTACGCTGGCAGGACATGCACTCAAAATCCATGCCCTTGATGCTGCCCACGGACAAGCCCGACACTCTCCACCAATGGCTCGACCCCGCCTTCGACCAGGTGGAGGCGTTTCAACCACTGCTGCAACCGCGTTTCCCGGGAAACCTTCGCTGCGTGCCCGTGGAACGGCCCGGGAATCAGCGTGAAGTCGGTGACTCGTTTATAATCGAGAAGCAGTGACAGTTATAGGCTCACCATTTGACCCCATGGGTCGGGTGGTATGATCGGCCAGGAACGGTTGAACCTATACTTTTCACGATTGCAGAACAGGCGCCACCCACACATACCAGGAGTCCCAGCATGACAACCCGTCTCGACTTCGCCACCCTCAGCCTGATGGATGCCCTAGACCTCGCAGTGCTCATCGAGCAGGAGGCCTGCGATCGCTACAAGATGTTCGCCACCCGGCTAGGCCACCGTCACACCGGGGACGCAGCCAGTGTGTTCGCCTCGATGGCCGAGAACGAAGCCAAGCACGGCAAGGAGCTTATGGAGCGTCGCGAGGCTTTATTCCCCGACATCGTAGTCAACGTCTCGCGTGATGACCTCTTCGACGTGGAAGCGCCAGACGAGGGTGCGCCTCGCTCCAACATGTCCACTCTTCAAGCGTTCGAGGTCGCGCTATCCGCAGAACAGAAGGCTTTCGACTTCTACGACCAGGCTCTTGCCCACGTCGCCAATCCCGAGATCCGCGACTTGTTCACCGAACTGCGGGACGAGGAGAAGGAGCACGTGCGCATGGTGCGAGAGGCCATCGCCAATCTGCCCCCAGGCGCGGAAATCGAGGGGGAGGTAGACGAGGACGAGTTGCCAGCACTGTAGCCAAGGCGAGCGTGGGCGGATGTTCCGCATAGGTCAGGGGTGCATTGAGGGGATGTATTAATGAGACAGGTGACAGATTTATTTAAATTAATGCAAGTCAATCTGATAAATAAATCTGTCCCCTTTCTTGCTTCTACTTTCAACAGTAGTCGCGTGGACGGGGTCAGCTAAATGGTGACCTCGTATTCTTCGTCTGCTTCATCGTAGACGAACACCGGCATGCTGCCGTTGAAGTAGGTCACGCGTCCGTCCTGCTTGCTGAACGCCAACAGGGGGGTGATGTGTGTGACACCTTCGGGGAAGAATGGAAACTGGACCTGTGGCATCGGTACGGACTCCTGTGAGCGGGGCTTGGTTGCGCAAACTGACGATCCGCGCAAGCTCGAAACCGGTATCATTTCAGAATCCGCGCGTGGTGAACGCCTCCGCCGCGTCCGCGGGCTGACACTGCCCGCTTCTGTTTGAAAAAAAAGGATTTTTTCAGACCACCGCCAGCAAAGGCTCTCTCCATGGCGGTCAGCGACGGTATCTTGTGGGCATATTTTCGCGCGATTGATCCTAATACCCCGAGCGTTGATGCTACCGCGTTGCAGCCGCCTTCGATGACAAGTTCGACGATTTTCTCCGTGTCGAAGTAGATCGGGTTCGGTGCAAATGATGCACCCCCCGAATGCTCAACACCCTGATCCACCGGCAGGAGTGAAAGATAGCCAGTGCCGGCCGGCCGGTATTGAACAGAGTTTGCATAGCGCGCAACACCCCCGGTCTAAGATCCTTGGGCGCCAAGACCCGCTCCACATAATCGGGTCCGGGCAGATGGAGCATCTCTTTGCTGATTGTGGTGCAACGATGCTCCATAAGGCTTTGCGCCTCTTCTCCGAGCAGGCTGGTTATTTATGTCATCAATTCATCCCCCTGGTGCCGGTTTGGATATTGCTTTTACTTGGCCTTGAACCCTGCACCCACTACAAACCGGTCGCCGGGATCGCTGCCAATGTTCTTCCAACCCGTGACCGAGACAGAAAAGTACAAACTGCCACCACCGAGCGGAGGCAGACCTTCCAGGTAGAATATCTCGGTCGTTTTCGTTTCGCCTGGGGATAGTTTCAGCGGTGGCTGTAGCGTGAACGGATACATTTCACGCTCTTCGTCGAATGCGGCTGAGGTTGAAAGCACCAGCTTTCCAATCGTGTAATCATCATCACTATGCTGGTTGCTGATTTCAAATCGCACGGAAATATATGGGGCATGTACGATTTTTCTGCTTCCGTCAGAATTGATAATCTTGGTATCTGCAGTCTGCACTTCCGGGGTTTCCGGTACGACCCGAATGTCCAGTTGGGCGGCTCCGCCCAGCGTGATGGCAGCGTAGGCGAACAGGGACAACAGCAAAATTAATTTACTTTTCATGATTGTCTTCTCCTTAGGATTCTTCCAAGAATAAGTTCCCGGTATTGCGCCGTCATGTTGTTCGTCTTCAAGGCGCGGCGAAGTGCGTATAGCCGAGCCTATGTAAGCGAAGCCGCAACGCTGAAGACTGACCACAGGACAAACAAGAGCGGGAAGTTATTCTTGGATGCCTGCTTAGACTGATTTTGCGTCCTTACCCGGCCGAGAATGACTCGGAGCACTTTTCGAATCGTTCATGTCTGCTGATCCCGCAGATTTTATTATTATAATAGCCGGAGTGTCGCTACCTCGTATATGGTCTACTCCCGGTTTGCAAGACCTTGAGGGCTGATGCCAAGAGCTGATTGCTTTCGTATATCCGGCCTGTCTGTGAAGGGTTTGTCCTTCTGGCCTCGATGAAGCATGCGCGCGTATCGTCCTTATCGTGAAATCGGCATGTGATGCCCACGAGGTAGTCAGGTTTTTGATACGCCAGGATCTAGGATCTAGGGTCAGGTCTATATACGTAGCTTACTCCTCGTATTCTTCG
>RRYU01003747.1_pt1 | contig 26115 bp, 23 predicted proteins | sample 2162651 | NCBI WGS metagenome assembly RRYU01 (sample SAMN10267283, study PRJNA491782) | microbial mat metagenome | isolation source: biomat in the production well | place: Japan: Minami-Kanto gas field, natural gas well KTG3 | collected 2017-06 | reverse complement strand
CACCGAGCAGGTGCAATCAACCTTCTTCCGCATTGTCCATGGCGAGCAGGCCGACACGCACGGCTGGCTTGAGTATGCAGAATGATGGTAGGGCGGACAACATCATTCGTGTTGGAGGTTGGAGTGATGAGAAAGCCAGCCTCTCGTAGGAAAGGCTGGCTTCATCTGATGCGTAAGTTGCGGCAGAGCTTAGCGGGTCTTGTACATCGTCCGCATACACTGGGTGCAAACCCGGATCTGCTCTGGCTTCCCCTCGGCATTCAGCACCGTCGTCTTCTGCAAGTTGGGACGCCACATACGGTTGGTGCGGCGCTTGGAGAAGCTGACGTTGTGGCCGAACGAAGGGGTTTTGCCGCACATGGTACACTTGGCCATTTTGGTAGTACTCCAGATGGTATCGCAATAAACGCTGAATTTTTCGCGTATCTGCGAGAATATACCATACCGTATCGGCTTTGGCAAACGTTGAAGATGGTGTGACTGTTCACACTTGGGGTAACGCGATCCTCGTAGGAGCGCGTCGTGATGGTGGTTCCAATCCATGCGACGGCTCCGATCATCGCGCCGGAGGGCGCGTCGCGACGCGCCCCTACGCTTCCCGAAGGTAGCACCGGCTTCCAGCCGGCCACGATGCACCATCAACCGGCTGGAAGCCGGTGCTACCATGGTGCGTTCCCCCAAGTGTGGACAGGTACAGAATAGCCTTGCGCTCCGATGAGCAACTTCATAGGTAGTACAATATGGCAAAGATCAAGATCATAACCGACGGCAGTGCTGATATTCCCCCGGAACTCGCCCGCGACCTCGGCATCGAGGTTGTTCCGTTGTTGATCCATACCGATGACAAGGTCTATCGGTTGGGGCTTGACATCTCTGATGATCACCTCTACGACATCTTGCTGGCGAACCAGCCCCGTTTCAAGGTGGCTTCGCCTTCCGCAGCCGTCTTTGAGCAACTCTACCGGCGTTTGGTGGGAGAGTACGATTATGTATATTCGATCCACCTGAGCAACCATCTGGGGAGCATCTATGAGAATGCGCTCCAGGCACGCAGTAAGTTACCGGCATCCAACACCCGGGTCGAACTGATAGACAGCAAGTCAGCCTCGGCGGGGCTAGGCTCGGTCGTTTTGGCGGCGGCGCAGGCCACCCACGATGGAGCCACGCCGGAGGAGGTGGGGCGGCTGATCCACTCGATGGTACGCCATACCCATTCGTGTTTCTTTGTGGATACGATGGAACATTTGGAGGCGGCTGGACGGTTAACTATTACCGGATCGGTGTTGGGTTCGATGCAGCGCATCAAGCCGCTGATGATCCTGGATGAGGGCGAGATCGTTCCCTACGAACGCACGCGCACACGGGCAAAGGCGATAGAGGGGCTCTTCACCTTTGTCGAGGACTTCCCACGGGTACAGGAGGTGATCGTGCTCTTTGCGACCACGCCTGAGGATGTGGAGAAGTTATTGGAGAAACTAGAGCCGATCTTCCCGCGTGAGAAGGTTCAGATTGCCCGCTTTGGCCCCAGCATTGCCGCGCACCTCGGATCGGGAGCGATGGGGGTGGTGGTGTTTGAGGGGTTTGATGAGTAGGTTCTACGCATCATGCAGTATCGTGAGCAGATCATTGCCTTGGGGAAGGCATTAGTGTGTGAGGAGCAGGCAGGTTGCGAGGATCGCAGCCTGCCTGAAGGTATTGACGCATACCTGGTGCAGTGGCAGGCCGAAGTAGGGGATGGGTGCGATCATCCCCAGGTGCAAATGGCGCTCTTACTGCTGAAGGGGTATGGGCAGATGCCGCATGCCACGCGCAAGGTGCGGATTGGTGAGGCTGTTGAGACGTTACGGAACATCTTTAAGGCCAAAGTGAAACCAGAACCGGAGCCGGAGCCAGAACCGGAGCCAGAGCCAGAGCCAACGCTCAGCCCGTATACGCAACTTGTGAATGTGGTACTGGAAACCAAAGAGCAGCGAGCCTTGAAGCGGCTCAATCTGCATACGATTGAGGATCTCTTCTACCACTTTCCGCACCGCTACGATGACTACAGTTCGCGTAAGCAGATTGGGGATCTGGTCGTCGGAGCGGTGGAGACCGTGGTGGGTACGGTTGAGGAGAATCGTCTGGTGGAGCAGCCACGGTTGCGGGTTGAGATCACCCTTGGTGACGAGACTGGCATGATTCGGGCGGTCTTCTTCAACCAGCGATGGATGCACTACCGATTCAAACCGGGGACTGAGTTGGTCTTGAGTGGCAAGGTGGAGGTCTTCGGTGGGGTGCGTCAGATGCGGACGCCGGCATGGGAGTACTACCACCCCGATCCGGATGCCATGATCAACACCGGGCGGCTGGTACCGATACACCGGCTGAGTAAAGGGCTGCTTGATCACAGCATGCGCAAGCTGGTGAAGGAACTGATTGATACGAGTCTGCCATTGTTGCCCGATCATCTGCCTGAGCCATGGTGTAAACAGGCCAAGGTATTGACCCTGAATCGGGCGATTGCCCAGATCCACTTTCCTGGTTCGACGCAGGAGTTGGAGCAGGCGCGTACCCGTTTAGGCTTTGATGAATTTCTCTTCATCCAATTGGGGGTTTTGCAGCGCAAACTGCTCTGGAAGGGCGAGCTAGGCTACCAGATGCAGCACTTCCCGGATGTGCATGCGGAGATGCTGAGCCACCTACCCTTTGCGCTGACGGGCGCACAAGAGCGAGCATTGGAGGAGATCTTCGCCGATATGGCGCGCCCGGTACCAATGGCGCGTCTCCTCCAGGGCGATGTCGGTTCGGGCAAGACGGTGGTGGCGGCGGCGAGTTTGCTGCAAGTGATCGCCAATGGTTTCCAGGGGGCGCTGATGGCACCGACCGAGATTCTGGCTGAGCAGCACTACAGAGGGCTGAAGCGGCTCTTGAGTCGGGTACGGGTTCCACGTCAGGCGCGGGTGGAGGCAGAAGGGGAGGATTGGCGGGCGCGGCTGAGTAGCGAGGAAGCGGCGCAACTGGCCGAGATCAAGGCATTGCTGGGCATGAGTGTGGAGGACGACATGGAAGGGGCTGGGGTGCGCGTGGCACTCCTGACCGGCAGCCTGGGGGCGAAGGAGCGTCGCCGGGTGCTAGAAGGGATCGCCAAGGGCGAGGTGGATCTGATCGTGGGTACCCACGCCCTGATCACTGAACACGTGCGCTACCACAGCCTCGGCCTCGCCGTGGTGGATGAGCAGCACCGTTTTGGGGTCGAGCAACGCCAAAGCCTGCGTGACAAGGGCTTCAACCCGCATTTGTTAGTCATGACCGCGACACCCATCCCACGCACCCTCACCATGACCATCTATGGTGATCTGGATGTCTCAATTCTGGATGAACTACCACCGGGGCGACAGACCATCCGCACGCGCCGGGTGAGCCATCGTGATCGCCACAAAGTATACCGGCATATGCGCAACGAGATTGCGAAGGGGCGGCAGGTCTTTGTGATCTGCCCGTTGGTAGAGGAGAGCGAGAAGATCGATCTACCCTCGGCGGAGGAGATGTACGAACGGTTGCAGAGCGAGGTCTTTCCGGATCTGCGGGTGGGGTTGCTGCATGGCAAGATGCTCCCCCGCGATAAGGACGAGGTGATGGTAGCCTTCCGTGATCGAGCGTTTGACATCCTTGTGGCCACGGCGGTGATCGAGGTAGGCATTGATATTCCGAACGCCTCGACGATCCTGATCGAGGGAGCGGAGCGATTCGGCCTGTCGCAGTTACACCAGTTCCGGGGTCGGGTGGGGCGGGGCGAGCACCAGAGCTACTGTATTCTACTACCGGCCAAAGAGAACGAGACGAGTCTTGAACGGCTCGATGCGCTGGCGAGTACGAGCGATGGCTTTCGGTTAGCGGAGATAGACCTGGAGCTACGCGGGCCGGGCGAATTCTTCGGTACCCGACAGAGCGGCACTCCCGACCTCAAGATCGCCCAACTGACCGACGTGACATTACTGAAACGGGCCAGCAGCATTGCTGATGCCATCCTCAAGGTAGACCCACACCTGAACCTTCCTGAACACGCACTCCTGAAGCAGAAGATCGAGGTGTTCTGGGCTGAAGCACGTAAGGTGGGGTGATAGTATAATTGCAGGGTTATGTGCGTCTCGGTATGTTCTGGTGCCTGTTTGTTACGTATGAGATCATGAAGAACTACAAGATCAGTGCGATTGCCACCACGCGGATACCGCCGGAGCGGATCTTCGCTGTACTCGATGACTTTGCGAGTTGGCCAACCTGGATGCCCTCGTTTGATCGGGTCAAGGTTGACCTACCGAGCAACCCGGTTCCGCATCTCAACTACCAATTCCGGCTGCGTGGGAGTGTCGTCTATGCCGACATGCAGGTGATCGAGTATACAACACTCAGTCGGGCTACCAGTTTTCGGATCAACGTTCCACCACTCACAGGCATCAACCGTTGCAGCATCCGCCCACTGAGCCAGGGGCGGTACCGGATTGATCGGATTGACACGATAGATCTACCCAAAGTGGTGGTGGGCGTACTTGATGCCACGCAGCGCGCCCGATTTGCACGTCTAGCGCAAGAATTCCTCACTGCGCTGCTACGTACCGCCGAAACGAGGGGCTAGATGGAACCAGACGATCCCCAACTGGCCGCATTGGCGCAGGCCATCACCCAGGCGGGGTGGCGCCCTGCCGCATTGATGATGCTCGATCTGTTAGGGCCACTCGACATCATCAGTAGTCAGGCAGTGCTGCTGACCCGCCCCTTTGTGCAGGGAACCCGCCTTGATCCGTATGCCCAGGTGTTGAGCGAACCTGCGAATTGGAACCATTTGCGTCAATTGCTTGATCGTACATAGTACGATAATGATACGTAAGAAACACACTTTCCATACAGTATTGACACTATTAGCAATGAAGGCTATAATAACCGTCCTTTATAATAGGCAGGGGAACACAATCCCCTGCCTACTGTCACCTTGAGGAGAGAATACGACGGTACTACGTAGGATTTTAGGCATGTGATAGTTGATCAAGTACCATTTTTGGATTGTGGAGTTGTGGAATGAAACCCCGTCGTTGGTACAGTAGCCCCGAAATGAACCCCATGCGAGGATTGTATCGCGCTCCATTCGCTTCTCTCCGACAACTTGTGTATGCGGCACGTACATACCCCCAACAGGGTTCTGTGGTGAGAGCGGTAGCGGTCGAGCGACAATCGTTTGCGCGTAGGGGTGAACTAGAGCCACTGGTGCCATCCGCGAATGTGGTGCTTCGGCGCATTAACGCTGCGTAGTGGCAAACAGAAGACGAGGGCTGCCTATGGGGCAGCCCTCGTTTTTTGTGTCTGTTGCATATTGCCTGAGAAGATAAATTTTTTTTCTATTGACAATGGTATTTCTCAGTACTATGATAATAGACCCCACACTCATTCAAACTCTGTGTTTTTAACGTATTTTAACTACAACGAAGTTGGCGTAGATGAACATTGCCGACTATTTATTGGCACATGCTGAGGATCGGCGTATTGCCCTCATTGATTCGCATCGTTCTTACACGTATGGTCAACTACAGACACTCGTAAACTCAATGGCTCATGTGCTGCGGAGCCATGGTATTAGCTCTAGGGATCGGGTTGGTATCTTCGGGGCTAACTCATGTTTCTGGGTAGTGACCTACCTGGCCACGCTCAAACTGGGGGCAGTGGCGGTGCCCTTTTCGCCAGCGGTACGGGCAACCCAACTGCAAATGATGCAGCAGCGGGTCAATTGTCGGGTGGTGTGTGGCCTGGATGCGCACCTCACCCCGCCCGTGCGCACGGTCTTTGCGGGTATGCCGCTGCTGACCCCGGCGCATCTGGATGCTGCGATTCAGGCGGGGGATGTGGTAGTGGCAAGTGTTGCTGCTGCTCCCGACGATCTCGCCGCGCTCATGTTTACGTCCGGCACAACCTCGCAGGCGCGGGCGGTGTGTGTTACGCACGGTAATATACAGGCGAATACCGATTCGATTATCGAGTCATTAGGAATTATTCCTGATGATCGCATGATGGTGGTCTTACCCTTCCACTACTGTTTTGGTACATCGCTGCTCCACACCCACCTACGGATGGGAGCGAGCCTTGTACTTGCGAGCAGCACCATTCTGATCGAGGTGGTGTTGAACGAGATCGAGGTGCATGGGTGTACGAGCATCGCGGGGGTACCCTCGATCTACCAGATGTTGTTGCGCAACTCCACCTTTCCTCGGCGCAGCCTACCGAGCCTGCGCACCTTCCAGCAGGCGGGGGGCAAACTGCAACCCGTCCTCATCGCCGAGTTGGCCGCGTTACGCCCAGGGGCGCGCATCTTCGTGATGTATGGGCAGACCGAGGCCACCGCCCGGCTCTCGTGTCTCCCGGCGGAGTTGCTTCAACACAAGCAGGGCTCGATTGGGCGGGGCTTGCCCGGTGTCGAACTGCGGGTGCTGAACGATGCGGGTGTGGATGTCCAACCGGGTGAGGTGGGGCAGATCGTGGCGCGGGGTGCCAACATTACCCCAGGCTACCTCGATGAGCCAGAGGCGACTGCGCTCAGCTTTGTTGATGGGGCGCTCTATACCGGTGATATGGCGACGGTAGATGCCGATGGTTTCATCTATGTGGTGGATCGGCAGAAGGACTTCATTAAGTCGCTGGGGCATCGGGTGAGCAGCTACGAGATCGAGGCGTGTGTGATGGCCGTGCCGCAGGTGGTTGCGGCGGCGGCGATTGGTGTGCCCGATGAGGTGCTGGGTGAATCCATCCGCCTCTTTGTCACCCTGCAACCAGGTTCCGATCTCTCCACTGAGGCGATCCTGGATCAGTGTCGGCGCAACCTTCCGCGCTATATGGTTCCGCGAGAGGTACGGGTGCTCGATCAGATGCCGATGAACCAGCAGGGGAAGATTCTCAAGACCGCGCTGCGTGGGATGGAGTGAGCATGTAAGGAGGGCGTGAATGTGTGGAATCGCGGGTGCTCTGAACCTCATCGCTGCCCAAGGAACGCCACTACCCGATCTTCATGCCATGCTGACGATGCTGACCCACCGGGGGCCGGAGGAGGCGGGTTTCTATGCTGATGGTCGGATCGGGTTGGCGCATGCGCGCCTGAGTATTGTGGGGGTGAGTAATGGGTTACAGCCCATCCCTAACGAGGATGGGACGATCTGGGCGATCTGTAATGGTGAGTTCTTCAACTATGTGGAACTGCGCCATGGGTTGCGTACACGAGGACATCAGTTCCGTACCGATTCGGATACCGAGGTGCTGGTGCATCTGTATGAGGAGCAGGGCTGGCAGGCGATAGAGTCGCTCAATGGGCAATTCGCGGTGGCGCTGTGGGATGCGCGGCAGCAACGCCTGATGCTGGGTCGGGATCGGCTGGGGGTGCGGCCGCTCTTCTATACGCTCCATCAGGGTCGGCTGCTATTCGCCTCGGAGATCAAGGCGCTCTTTGCGGCGGGTGTGCCGCGTCGGCTGGATGCCCAGGGCTTGGCCGAAGTCTTTACGCTCTGGTCGCCCTTACCGGGGGGCAGCATTATGGCTGGGGTGCGCGAGGTGCTACCGGGTCACGTACTCTTTGCTCAGCCCGGTACGCCTGGGGTACGGCAGCACGCCTACTGGCAGCTCCGTTTCCCAGCCATGGAGGATCTGGAGCAGCGCACACCGGAGGAGTATGTGGAGGAGATCCGCGCCGCCCTGCACGAGGCCACGCGGCTGCGCTTGCGGGCCGATGTGCCGGTGGGTGCGTACCTGAGTGGGGGGCTCGATTCGACCCTGATTTCGAGTATGGCGCAGGCGCAACTGCCCCACCAACTGCATACCTTCTCGGTGGCCTTCCACGATGCTGCCTATGATGAACGCAGCTACCAGTTCCAGGTTGCTGAGCAGTTGGGGACACTGCACCACGTCATCGAGTGTGATGCCGATTCGATCCGCGCCACGCTGCCCGATGTGCTCTGGCATACCGAGGTACCCCTGTTGCGGCTCACCCCGGTGGCGATGTACCTGCTCTCCCAGTTGGTGCATCAGCATGGGCTGAAGGTGATGCTCTCTGGGGAGGGGGCGGATGAGTTTTTTGGGGGCTACGACATCTTCAAAGAGACGATGGTGCGGCGCTTCTGGGCGCGGCAGCCCGATTCGCGCTTGCGTCCGTTGCTCTTGAGCCGCATCTATGAGCATATTGCCGATCTGCAAGCCCTCTCGCCGGAGATGTTGCGCCCCTTCTTTGGCCAACACCTGACCGAGACCGATCTACCCTACTACAGCCACATCTTGCGTTGGCAGAACACCAGCCGTACTCACCGCCTCTTTGCCCCCGACCTGGTGGCGAGACTTGCCGACTATAACGTCGTGGATGCGATTGCGTCTCGTCTCCCCACCGCGATGATGTCGTGGGAACCATTGGCGCGGGCGCAGTATACCGAGATTAGCACCTTCCTCTCGGCCTACCTGCTAGGCTCGCAGGGGGATCGGGTGGGTATGGCGCATGCGGTGGAGTGTCGGCATCCCTTCCTCGATCCGCATGTGGTGGCGTTGAGTAACCGTATCCCGGCACGCTGGAAGCTGCGGGGCTTACGGGGGGAGAAGTATATCCTACGTCAGGCTGCACGCGGCATTGCACCGGACGAGATTGTTGGGCGGCTCAAGCAGCCCTACCGCGCCCCCATCCGCAGCGTCTTTAATGGGCGGCCCCTGCCCGACTATGCCCAAGAACTATTGAGTGATACCGCACTTCGCGCTAGTGGCATCTTTGCTCCCCAAGCGGTACGACTGTTGGTTGCGAAGGCGCAAAAATCGCCTGCTTTTAGTGAGGTGGATCAGATGGCCTTCATCGGGGTACTAACCATGCAAATGCTCCACCATATGTTCATTAGCGATTGGGATCACCAGATGGCGGCACGGCGGCGCGATCTGCGCATGACACACGTGTCACTCTAGGAAAGGAGTAGCTCCTATGCAGTTTGGAACTGACGTTCTTCAACTCGACATTGAGGCCGAGACGAATCATATTGTAACGATGATGCGTCATGTCATACAGCAGGACTTTCGGCGGCGCGGGGCGGTGGTGGGGCTGAGTGGTGGGGTGGATTCGGCGACGGTACTGGGTTTGGCGGTGCGGGCGTTTGGAGCCGAGCGGGTGTTGGCGGTGATGATGCCGGACAAGGTATCTAGCCCGGTGAGTGAGGAGTATGCACTGCAACTCGCCGAGAAGTTTGGGGTACAGGCGATCAAGGAGGATCTGACGGCGGGCTTGGAGGGGTTGGGCTGTTATGCACGCCAGGACGAAGCGGTACGTTCGGTCTTCCCCGACTACAACCCTGCCGAGGACAAGATCAAGCTGGTGTTGCCGGGGGATCTCTTGGAGCGGGGTAGCCTGAATGTCTACTCGCTCAGCCTGACCAGTGCAGACGGGGAGGAGCGGCGGCGGGTGTTGCCGACGGCGGCTTACCTACAGATCGTAGCTGCCTCGAACATGAAGCAGCGTTCGCGTATGCTGATGCTCTACTACCACGCCGAGCAGCGCAACTACGCGGTGATCGGTACGGCGAACCGCAACGAGCATGCCCAGGGGTTCTTCGTGAAGTATGGGGATGGTGGGGCAGATATTCAGCCCATCCAGCACCTCTACAAGACCCAAATCTACCAACTGGCTCGTTATCTTGGGGTGACGCAGGAGATTATTGATCGCACGCCCACCACCGACACCTACAGTGCCGAGTGTAGCCAGGAGGAGTTCTACTTCCGCCTTCCCTTTGAACAGATGGATCTGATCTGGTATGGCTTAGATCACGATATTCCTGCCGTGGATGTAGCGGCTGCGCTCCAGATCAGCCCACAACAGGTGGAGCATGTCTACCGTGATTTGGCCCAGAAGAGTCGTTCTACCGAGTACTTGCGTGCCAAGCCGATTATGGTGCGTTAGCATCGTCTGTAGGGGCGCATCGCGATGCGCCCCACCGAACGCAAAGGAGATCTGTTGTGGAGATCAAGGAACGTATCCGCGAGTTCATTGTCGAGAACTGTCTGTTTGGCGATACTAGCGTCGATCTGACCGATGACACCGCCCTGTTGGATACTGGGATCATCGATTCCACCGGGGTCATCGAGCTCGTACTCTTCATCTCCGAGAACTTTGGGCTAGAGGTTCCAGCAGAGGATATGTTGCCTGAGAACTTCAATTCGATTGCACGACTGCATGCCTACCTTGAGCCACGGATACCGGCCAGTTAGGCTAAGGGAGAAGCATTGATGCGGCGAGTAATGATCCTGATGGGGTTAGCGGTGCTCATCCTGGTTGGGTGTGGTGGGCAGGCGCTTACTCCACAAGAGGTGGCAAGCATGGATCTCCAGCGCGTGGCAGCGAAGCGCATCTTCTTTGGGCACCAGTCGGTGGGGTGGAACATCATCACGGGGATGGAGGCGATCCTCCAGGCGCATCCCGATGTCACCATGACCTTCACCACTCCCACGGAGTACACGGATGGGCAAGGTGCGGCTTTTGTCCATACCGAGGTGGGTCAGAACTATGATCCGCTCTCCAAACTCCAGGACTTCGACCGGCTCATTCGTGAGGGGTTAGGGGAGCGGGTCGAGATCGCCTTCTTCAAGTTCTGCTACGTTGATTTCGATCAACAGACCGATGTTGAGCAACTCTTCGCGACCTACCAAGCGACGATGGACGCATTACAGCGCGACTATCCCGACCTGACGTTGGTCTATGTGACGACTCCGCTCATGGCACCTGATCAGGGAGCCAAGGGCTTCCTCAAGGGGATGTTGGGGCGCAACCAGGAGGTGAACGCCAACACCAAGCGGCACCAGTTCAATGAGTTGCTACGTGCCAGCTATGCGGCGAGTGGATCGCTCTTTGATCTCGCCGCCGCTGAGGCGACGGCGCTGGATGGGACGGCATGTACGATGAAGGTGGATGGTGCGAGTGTGCCGTGTCTAGTACGCGCCTACACGGATGATGGTGGGCATCTGAATAGCGAGGGGCAGCGGGTGGTAGCGGGAAGCCTGATCGCCTTTTTGGCGACACTGAATTAAACGTGAGGATATTTGGGCATAAGTAAGGGGGAATCCGGTGGAGGGCTCATTGAACATCCATACAGAAGATGAGCGTATTGACCAAGGTGTACATCGTTCATGGTCATATCGAGCTATCAACTATCTGCATGAACAGTTCACACATGTCCAGATGCGAATTATTTTGGCGCGTCTCCTCCTTACACCGCTACCGCGTTTAACCTTGGGAGAAGTCCGAGCCGCAGTCTTGCGGGGTGTCGGGTTTAAGATCGGCAAGGGATCGGGATTATGCAGTATGCCGAACATCTTTGGGGATGGCAAGATCACTGATCGGCTTACCATTGGTGAAAACACCTGGATCAACATCAACTGCCACTTTGATCTAGGCCAGCAGATCACGATTGGTAATGGTGTTGGGATCGGGCCAGAGGTCATGTTTATAACGGGAACCCATGAGGTTGGTGTAGAGACGGGGCGAGCGGGGGATTACACTGCACTTCCGATTGTGATCGAAGATGGGGCTTGGATTGGTACACGAGCGACGATTATGCCGGGGGTACGGGTGGGCAGAGGGGCGATCATTGCATCTGGGGAGGTCGTTTACCGCGATGTCCCACCGAACACCATTCAGGTCAAGGGTCAAGGTATGCCTATTGAGCGTTGGCAAGCCTTAACCAACCAGTTTCATCGGAGGTAGGGGCGGTTTTGCCGCAACAGAACGCAGAGGATGAACGTGTAGGGGCCATCGTGATGCGCCTAGGCATCGCACCGCTGGTGCTGGCTTCGACAAGCTCAGCCAACGGCTGTACGTCACACACCCAGGCACATAGCATCATTGTTGGGCACAAGTAAGGAGGGGGGGATACCGTGGAGAATTCATTGAAGATCCATACAGAGGAGGATCTGATTGATCAGGTTGTGCATCGCTCATGGTCAAACCGCGTTGCCCACTACCTGAATGATCAGTTCGCCCAGATCCAGGTTCGAGTCATTTTGGCGCGGCTCCTCCTTACCCCGCTACCACATTTCACCTTCGGGCAGATTCGGGCTACAGTCTTGCGGGGGGTCGGCTTTACCATCGGCCAGGGATCGGGGTTGTATGGAATGCCGCGCATCTTTGGGCGTGGCAAGATCACTGATCGGCTGATCATTGGTGAAGAGACCTGGATCAACATCAACTGCCACTTTGATCTAAGCCAGAAGATCACGATTGGGAATCGGGTTGGGATCGGGCCAGAGGTCATGATCATGACGGGGACTCATGAGGTTGGGCCAGAGACGGGGCGAGCGGGGGAGTACGACTCATTCCCGGTTGTGATTGAAGATGGGGCTTGGATTGGGGCGCGAGCGATGATCATGCCGGGGGTACGGGTAGGCAAGGGGGCGATCATTGCGGCTGGGGAGGTGGTGCATCGCGATGTGCCCCCGAACACGATCCAGGTCAAGGGGCATGGGATGCCGATTGAGCGTTGGCAAGCGTTGTCTAACCAGTGTAATCGGGGGTAGGTGTACCCCGGTTTTTGCCGCAACAGAACGCAGAGGAAGAACCGTAGGGGCGCATCGTGATGCGCCCCTACGTGGTATTCCTTCACCGAACGCGAATGGGGCGTAGCGGTCTCCATTACCTCCTCGCGCTGGCTTCGACAAGCTCAGCCAGCGTGAACCGTTGGCGGTAGCTGAGCCTGCCGAAGCTGAGCTTGTCGAAGCTGAGCTTGTCGAAGCTGAGCTTGTCGAAGCTGAGCTTGTCGAAGCTGAGCTTGTCGAAGCCATGCGGCGCATCCCAAGGCTTCTTCGCGCTAACAAATTACGCAGTAGAGCAGAAGTAACGCTGTCACGCTGAGCGAAGCGAAGCGTCCCGTCCGGGATTCCTCGCTACGCTCGGAATGACAAGATGTCTCACAGCGTTACTTATGCGGTATTGCCAAATTACCTTTGGTGTCACGCTAAACACGGTATGCTACAATAAAGGTAAGCATTGTGCCTCATACATGTCGGAGAGGAAGAATATGATGCTATCCCCACCTATTGCAGATCTCCATGATCGCTTCAGTCGTGGCGAGCCGCTGTCCGATGATGATCAGGCGATCCTCAATACATGGTATGCTGAACAAGATCAGGCCGAACAAGAATTGTTTGGGCGTCAACCAGTAGATGACACTATTCAGACGATGCACCAACAGATCGTACAAGCAGCCCAACATCTAGCGCAGATCACCCAGCAAATTACGGCCACCATTGCGACAAATGATGCTATTCGCAAGGAGATTGCTATCTTGCATACGCGACTTGCGCAACATGTATCCGGGCGAGCTGCGTAATGGTATCTCCTGAAATTCGTCTGCATGTTCGCCAACGCGCTCATTTTGCATGTGAATATTGTGGCGTCACCGAGATCGATTCAGCAGGTGAATTAACGATTGACCATTACCAACCACCACGACACGGTGGTTCCATTGATGATCTCCAGAACCTCATCTACTGCTGTAGCCGCTGCAATCAATACAAGTCTGATTATTGGCCTCTATATCCGACTGATCTCTCGCTTTGGAATCCGCGCAATGAGCAACGTGATCAGCATATGCTCGCCCTTGCCGATGGCACGCTCTATCCGATTACCTCCAAGGGTGCCTTTACTATTCGCCGCCTGCGTTTAAATCGCCCCCCACTCGTTGCCTATCGCCTGAACGCCATACGTCATCGGGAAGAGACTTCCCTTCTTGAAGAGTTACGGCTTCTGATTAAGCTTCAGAAGGATGCGCAACAGCAACATGCAAGCCTCCTGCGAGAACAACAAACCTTGCTTGAGCAGCAGCGTGCATTATTGACGATTCTGCTCAAAATCCTTCGTGAATCCTGAATCTCCCTTTGCCCCGTCTGGGGGTTCTTCTTGTTCTACTGCTCTCAAAAAAACCTATTTCCGGGAAGCAATCTGTCCGATACTCTAGCACATAGGGTTCGTGTAGCCCCGGTTTGAAACCGTAGGGGCTTTGTCGTGACGCGCCCACAGGATGCGCTCATACGGTGGGCAGCCACGGGATAGGTTGGGGCGCACGGGCTGGGCGCATTACGATGCGCCACCGACCGGCTGGAAGCCGGTGCTACCTTTAGCGGGTGGCATCGACAAGCTCAGCCAGCGAGGGTATGCGTTATTAGGGAACGGTAGCACCGGCTTCCAGCCGGTCACGATGCGCCACCGACCGGCTGGAAGCCGGTGCTACCTTATCCAGAAAAACTCAGTATAATAGGGGGGAGTTTCCTGCACAATCCACACTCTGAACAGCAATACCTATGGCCTTCTTCTCAACAACGGTTCTTGGGCCAGGAAGCCCCGCCTTTCGCGGGCGAACCGACGAGCTTGCGCGTTTGGTACGCCTGTGTCAAGACGAGGTAACGAAGTATGGCGTGATCTATGGCGGGCGCCAGAATGGCAAGACCAGTCTGTTATACCAATTGCGCACGCAGTTGCCAGATTCGGTGCGCCTCTGCCAGATTGATTTCCAGGCATTTGGTCGCGTCCCTCCTGAGCGCGCCTTTATGATGCTGGCCGAGCAGATTCACGAGGTGCTGCCACTTGGTTCTGATGTTGCCGCGATCATGAGCGCCCCGCGCCTCAAGGCGCGTCTGCGCGAGGCGCTGGCACAGATACCCGATGATCATCGGCTGGTGCTGCTGCTCGACGAACTCGGCGCGTTGTTGCCCGACTCGCGTGAGGCGCTGAGTAATGCGCTGCGCTCCTTCTTCCACGAGCGATTTCTTGCGCCCCAACTCCAGAAATTGCTGGTGATCTTCAGTGGTGGGGTTGAACTCTACACCATGGTGGTGAGTGGGGTCTCTACGCTGCACAGTGTCTGCGACGAGATCCCCCTGCCCGATCTGTCCCACACCGAGGCGGTACACCTGATTGCCGATGGTCTCCAAGTGGCGGGTGTGGCTCCGCCACTGAGCACCGACATGGGTGAGGCGGTCTTTGCGCGGGTTGCGGGTCACCCCTACCTGACCCAACGCATGGGTGAGTTGCTGGTCGGCTATGCCAGCCGTGGCCAGCCCCTGACTGCCGCCGATGTTGCACGGGCAGAAGCCGAGATCAGCACAGCCGCGCCGCCACTGCTGCGCAACATCCGCGATGACATGCGCGAGTACCAGCTTGAAGATGCCGCCCGCCGCTTGCTGTGTGAGCGACCACGCTTCAGTCGCTTCGATGAGGATCTGGTGCGCTTGGAACTGATCGGCCTCGCCAAGCGCGACGGTGACTACTGGGCAGTGCGCAACCCCCTGCTGGCGACGGTCTTTCGCGAGCGGTTGGGGGTGGAGATGCCGCCAGCCTTGCCGGTGCCAATCCCAAAGGTGGAGCGACCATCATCTTTGCCAGTGGCACCCCCAAAGGTGGAGCGACCGCCTGCCTTGCCGGTGGCAACCCCAGCGGTGGCGCAACCACCAGCCTTGCCGTCATGGGTGCCTATTCTCGTTCGGGTACCCGCTGGCCCCTTCCTCATGGGTAGCAGCGATGCTGACCCCATGGCTTATGATGATGAGAAGCCCCAGCACCGCCTGGAGCTGCCCACCTACTGGATCGGCAAGACCCCGGTGACCAATGCCCAGTTCCAACCCTTTGTCGTGGGGGATGGCTACACCAACCCGGCCTACTGGACGAGGGCGGGTTGGGCTTGGCGCGAAGAGGAGCGGATCGCGAAACCTGCATACTGGGATGATCGGCAATGGAACGCCGATGACCACCCGGTGGTAGGCGTGAGTTGGTTTGAAGCGGTGGCCTACTGCCGCTGGCTGAGCGCCCAGACTGGCCACGCATTTCGCTTGCCAAGTGAGGCCGAGTGGGAGAAGGCGGCGCGGGGGCCAGAGGGGCGGATCTGGCCATGGGGCAACACATGGCAGGATGAGTGCTGTAACAGTGAAGATGCCAAGATTGGCCAGACCACGCCTGTTGGTACATACCAAAGCGGAGCGAGCTATTATGCTGCACTCGACATGGCGGGCAATGTCTGGGAGTGGTGTGCGACACGCTGGAGCAAGCGGTATCCGTATGCCATTAAGGATGAGTGGGCGCAGCGATATTTGGAGCAAGATGAGGTGCGTGTGTTGCGCGGTGGATCGTGGTATTCAGCGCAACGCTACGTGCGCGGGGCGTACCGCCTCTACGATTACCCGCGCATCCGCGTCATCTACCTCGGGTTGCGGGTCGCCAGTTATTCTCCCCTGCCCGATTCTGATTCCTGAATCCTGTGTTCTGTGTGTGGGGGTACGGTATGGGGCGTCGCGAAGAACTCTACATCCTCGCTGGGTTGGTGATTGCCGTGTTGAGTTGCGCGGCGGGTTGGCTCGCCCTACCCCAGGTTCAGGATTGGCTGAATGAACTGGTGCAGAACTCATTGTTCATGCCGCTTGTCGGTACTGCGCTGCTTGCGCTGGGTCTGGCCTTTGTGGCGCGTGATAGGATCATTGCACAGGCGCGTGCGCTGTTGCCGAAGGGTCGGCTTGAGACCCGGTATCTCAAAGCTGTTGATAACTATTTGCGCCGCACCCCCGCGATGCTGGTGATTAGCGAGCGCAATGAGACGCAGACAGAGATTGATCTGCTGGAGGCTTTTAGCCAACTCACCCTTGGCCCCGATCCTGAGGAGCCTGATGTTCCGCTTGCCGCACCCCCACCACCCCCGGCACGTGGGGGGCTTTGGGGGATGTTTGGGGGGAAAGCAGAGCGCGAGGCTCCCCCTCGCTCCTTCGCGCAGCGCCTCTTCAATATGCTGATCATGCTCGTGAGCCACGCAGTATTGGTGGCAGTGGCACTGCTCTTCATCCGTAGCCTCCTCTTCACCTCCGCAGGCACGCTGCGACTCACTTGGGATGGGGCGCTGCTGGCGTTCGGTGTTGTGCTGGCCTGGGTTTGGGCTGCAGTGCAGCTTCAGCGTCGTGTGGTGCGCCGCTTGGTGACAATGCTTGATCAGCGTGGTCGGTGTTCGGCAGCGGCTGCAACACCGGGGGCAGAGATCTGGGCACACCCGCGCTTACTGATCATGGGCGATCCTGGTAGTGGCAAGACGACGCTGTTACGCCATATCGCCGTTGTCTGTGCCCAGGAGTTGCTGCGCAAGCCGGGTCGTCAGCGTCTGCGCAGCACCTATGGCTGGCCCGTAGCTCCCTTCCCGATCTATATTCCCCTCCGCGCCTTGCGTGATGCGGCGATTAAGAACTGCCCGTTGCTTGAGAGCTATGCCAAGATGCTGCGCGAAGTGACGCTGCTGGGTGAGGTGGTGCGTGATCTGCCCGATGATTTCTTCCAACGCCGTGTCGAGCGTGGGGGGTGTATTATCCTGCTCGATGCCTTTGATGAGCTACGTGACCCCCAAGCGCGCAAGTGGCTTGGCCAGTTGGTGGCCAACCTCCACGCAGGAACGAAAGGCGCTCCTAATCGGATTGTTGTCACTTCGCGCATCTTTGGCTATGAAAACCAGTTGCGTGTTCATGGATTTACCCATAGGCGGCTCGCCGATCTGAGTGACGAGCAGGTGAATATGTTCATTCACCAACGCTACAACGCATTAGCCAAAATTAATATCAGTGCCGCAGGCGAAAAAGACCTCACTGTGCGGGCTAGGCGTCTGATCAGTCGTCTTACCGATAACCACGGATTGCGCCGTCTCAGACGCAACCCCTTCCTGCTCTCCCTGATCGTCTCGGTGCATCTGAAGAGTCCGCGTGAGTTGCCGCGTCAGCGCCACGCGCTCTACGAGCGCACAATGGCGATGCTCGTGGAAGAGTGGGATCGCTGGAAAGATGACGAATTGGATCTGGAGCCAACCACGTCAGGGGCAGATCTGGAGGCCGATCTGAAGTTGCGTCTGCTCTACGAGTTGGCATGGACGATGTATGAGCGCACGCTCGATACACCGGATGATCGTTCGCATACGATGATCATCCGCAGTGCCGCCGAGCAGGTGCTGGCCACGACCCTGCGCGAAATACCCTCAATCAGTGCTGGTCGCACCGGTACTGCGCTCGACAGCTTCTGCCGCTCGGAGGCTGATCGCTGGCTGCGCAACCTCAGTGATCGTGGGGGTGTCTTGCAGGAGTTGGGGAATGTTGAGCATAGTGACGAAGCGCAGATCCAGTTTGCGCACCAGACGTTTCAGGAGTATCTGGCCTCGCAGGCGATTGATTCCAGTACCCCCGATACCCAACGTCTGCGTACCAATCGGCTGTATGAGCGTTGGAATGATGAACGCTGGCGTGAGGTGTTGTTGCTCTACAGTTCAACCACTGCTGCCCCTACAGCGCTGCTAAACTTCCTCCTTGCCCACAACCATGAGTATGCTGACCAGTTGGCCGGTGCGGTGTTGGCCGAGCAACCGCGCCGTTTGGAGCAAGCTCCTCTGGAGGAGACCCTCGAACGATTGCGGCGGCGTCTCTTCTCTGCGACGGTTCCTGCGACCAGCGCAGTTGAGGCGCTGAATACGTTGGCCGAGACGGGGCTTGATCCGGTCAAGGCGGTTCTGGAGCAGGCCGCGCTCCGTAGCCCGCATCTCGTGGTACGTCTTCGGGCTATCGAACGGCTGGCGGGTATGGAACCCAACCGCCCCGCGTCCGCACAACTGGCTGCGCCCATTCAGACCCTGATGCTGAACATTATCGAGACGGAGCAGGATTCGCGCTTGCGCCTAGCGGCGAGTTTTGCCTTGGCGCGCGGCGATCCGCGCTTCGGTAATGATGGGTATATTCCTGCGTTGGTGCATGTACCTGCTGGCCCCTTCCTTATGGGGAGTAAGCCCGATGACAAAGAGGCTGAGTCGTATGAAAAGCCACAGCGGCAGATCGAGCTACCGGCGTTCTGGATCGCCAAAACCCCGGTGACAAACGCCCAGTGGCGCTACTTTATCGAAGCTGGAGGCTACCGGCAACGCCGCTACTGGAGCCGCGCTGGATGGCGCTGGTTACGCTGTGGCTGGGAACCCAAACTCGATTACACAACACCCCAAATCATCGCGATTTTCGTATTGGGGCCGCTCTTCGATCCGCTGGTGGGGCTGTTGCTGCGACGGCAAGCCTTTTGCCAGCCGCACCCAGAGTCCTGGGATGATCCCAACTGGAACGGAGCCAATCAGCCAGTCACGGGCATTTCGTTCTATGAAGCCGAAGCCTACTGTCGCTGGCTGAGTGAGCAGACTGGCCACCCCTTCCGACTACCCAGCGAGGCCGAGTGGGAGAAGGCCGCCCGGGGTGTGGATGGGCGGCGCTACCCGTGGGGCGAGACGTGGGAGACAGGACGTTGTAATAGCCGAGAGGAACGCATAGATAAGCCGACGCCGGTTGGCAGCTTCCCTCGCGGTGCTGGGCCATACGACACGCTCGACATGGCCGGTAATGTCTGGGAGTGGTGTGCAACCCCCTGGAGAAGCGTCTATGCGTGGGGCAAGCCCGATCTTGGTGATCGGTTACTAAACATTCTTGTTTGGTGGTTGAATGCACGAGTTCTACGGGGTGGATCGTGCTATAATAGCCGCGAGCACGTGCGCGGGGCGTACCGCATCAACAATTACCCGCGCGCCCGCGACAACGACGACGGGTTGCGGGTCGCCAGTCGTTCTCCCATGCCCGGTTCTGATTCCTGAATACTGTTTTCTGTGTTCGGGTGGCGTCTGAGGGGCGGTAGTGGGATAGTGTTGAGACCATGTGGGGATGGGGTGTGGGGAAGTGGTCTCCCTTCCCCACCCGCGCCGTAGGCGCGGATCGCGCCTATTTTTGCGGAAGTATGCCAAAAAGTTTCAATAATCTCTTTCCGCAGATCGCGAACTTCGCAAACCTCTATGCCGCTTGGGATTCAGCCCGGCGTGGTAAGCGTCGTCGCTCCGATGTCGCCATATTCGAGCGCAACCTGGAGACGAATCTCCTGCGTTTAGAGCAGCAACTCCTTGATGGCAGGTATCGTCCAGGACGCTATCGCTCCTTTTACATTCGCGAGCCAAAGCGGCGTAAAATAAGTGCCGCCCCTTTCCGTGATCGCGTGGTTCACCACGCCCTCGTGCGGATCATCGAACCCATTTTCGAGGCACGCTTCTCAAATGCCTCTTACGCATGTCGGATCGGTAAGGGTACTCATCGTGCTGCCGACCATGCCCAGATCTTGCTACGCCGCCACCGCTACGTACTCAAAGCCGACATTGCGCAGTTTTTTCCATCCATTGACCATGGTGTGCTTGATGCCCTATTGTCACGCCATATTGCATGCCGCCGCACACTCGATCTGTGTCGCCGCATCATGGCCAGTGGCGATGGCATTCTTGCCAGCGAGTATACATTCAGGCTCTTTCCTGGTGATGATCTCTTTGCTGCACTGCGTCCACGGGGGCTACCGATTGGGAATCTCACGAGCCAGTTTTGGGCAAATGTGTATCTGAACAGCATTGACACGCTGATTCAGCGCGAGCTACGCCTACCCCATGTCCGTTACTGTGATGATTTTCTTGTCTTTGCGGATACGAGATCGGCACTGCATAGCGCACGTGATATGATCGAAGCACGCGCCAGACAGTTATGTCTTACTCTGCACCCAGTCAAGACGCGCATCTACACCGCCGACGAGGGTGTAGAGTTTGTGGGCTATCGGCTTTTCCGCAACCACCGGCGGCTGCGCAAGAGCAATGTGCGTCTGTTTGTGCGTCGGCTCCGCCGCCAGCAGGATCTGTATCGGGTTGGGCGGCTCGCTCCTGCAAAGCTACGTGCTTCGATTCGGAGTTGGCTCGCCCATGCCAAGCACGCGGATACGTACCGCCTACGATCAAGGTTGCTACGGGCACATCCTTTCGTCATGAACGCCGGCCATAGGTTCACCGTCCATGAGCAATGATTCCCCCATTTTTGCCCAGACCTACGACCTCCTGCGTTGGCTGTTGCCACTCGTTGGCAAGATGCCCCGTGAACACCGCAGTGGTTTAGCACGGCGCATTCCTGATGTAGCCTTTGCGTTCCAATACCAACTGATCGCCACGACCAAACACCCACATGATCAAGTGGCGCTGTTGCACAAGGCTGATGCAATCCTGGCTGAACTACGGCTTCTACTCCGACTCGCCCGTGATCTTGGAATAATCACCTTCAAGCAATATGAGGAGGGGGCACGGCGTAGCAGCGAGATCGGGCGACTGCTTGGTGGCTGGCTACGACGGGTAGATGAGCTATCATCGGCCTCTAGGCCGTAAGATAGAGGGGTCAACCGATCCACCTTCGGGTGGCGCGGCGGGAGCGTCTTCCGCCGTGGAACGTGCGCGGGGCGTACCGCAACAACAATAACCCGCGCAACCGCAACAACAACAACGGGTTGCGGGTCGCCAATCATTCAGCGGGTCGCCGGGGACAGATGGGATCGTTGCTTATGGGCGACGGTGCGGCCCCAGCGGAGAATGACAGGTTGGTTCCTGGCTGCGTGGTGTTTACCACGTAGCCGAAGATGCAACACTCCTACCCCCGCTAGTAGACCTCTGTGGGCGAACGTCGGGATGGGGTATGCGAGCCACGAGGGTCTACGGAGTTATCTGTTTACCCTCGTGGCTGACCTTTGGGATCGGGTGTGGTCGTTGTATTAAGGAGCACCCCCATGAACCAGATCGGCTATTGCGATCTCCCCGCTACCGAAGATGAACTCGATTTTACACCGGCGGTCGTGGCGCTGGCGACGATTGTGCAGGAGGCGCAGCGTGATGATACGCCGCTTACGGTGGGGGTGTATGGCGAGTGGGGCAGTGGTAAGACCAGCCTGATGCGGATGATCCTGTCCCGCCTCGATCATAACCGTTGTATGCCGGTGTGGTTTGATGCGTGGCGCTATGCCCAGAACGAGACGCTCTGGCGGGCGTTGTTGTTGTGTGTGGTGGAGAATCTGCGCGAATATGTCACGCATGATGCTGTGTGGGCGCAAGCGATTGCGGAGCGGCAGCAACGCATTGATCCCCGCCAGCCGCCGTATGACCCCGAATCGCTTACGCGGCGTCTCGATGATCTTGCGACCAGCCTCTACCGCAGTATTGACCGCGAGGAGCCGGGGGAGATCCAGTTCCAGTGGGATGCGGCGGGGCGGTTGGTGGCGGGTGCGGTGGTGCGGGCGGGCTTCAGCTATATCCCCATCCTCGGCCAGATGAGTGCGGCGGTAGAGAAGGCGGCTGAGAAGTTGGGTGAGGAGCCATACGCTGATACGCTGCGCGATCTCTTTCAGCGTGAGCGCACCCGTATCTATCGCGAGCAGGTGCAGAGCCTTGAGCAGTTCCACACACAGCTTAAGGAACTGGTCAAGGAGTTGCTGAGCGATCTTGATCGGCGCTTGGTGGTCTTTATTGATGATCTGGATCGCTGTCTGCCGGAGCAGGCGATTGGCGTGCTTGAGGCACTCAAGGTCTTTCTCGATATTCCAGGCTGTGTCTTTGTGTTGGGGATTGATCGTGAGATCATCGAGCGGGGCATTCGGGTGCGCTACAAGGAGTTTGCGCTGCATGGCACGGTTGGGTCTGAGCCGTTCCCGGTGGCCGAGCGCGATTATCTGGAAAAGATCGTTCAGGTACCCTTCCGCCTGCGCCCACTGGATCCCAGTACGATCAAGCGATTTCTCCAGCGGCGCTTGCCCGCCGTGGCGGGCATGAGCGATGAGGAGCGCACTCAGGTTGCCGATCTGATGACCACCGGCCTCTTGCGCAACCCGCGCAAGGTGAAGCGTAGCTTCAATATCTTCCGCCTGCACCTCACCCTTGATCGTGCCCAGGGCAAGCAGACCGCTGCGGGTCTGATCGCCAAGCTGACCGTGATCCAGAGCAGTTTCCCCGACCTCTACGAGAAGATCGCCCGCGACCCGAAACTGCTGCGGGTCTATGAGGCTATCCCGCGTGGTATCCCGCTCCCCAACCCGATCCCTGAGGAACAGCGCATGGAGATGGGTAAACAGGATCAACGCCTACACACCATGCTGAACCAGCAACCATGGTATAAAGATCTCACTGATGCGGAGCTAGACCAACTGGTCTACCAGAACACAGCGACGGTTTGATGTGTATGGAGCTTCGTGGTGCGCCCCGGTTTTTTGCCACAACAGAACGCAGAGGACGGATGTAGGGGCGCATCGTGATGCGCCCTGATCGTGTACCCCGGTTTTTGCCGCAACAGAACGCAGAGGAAGAACCGTAGGGGCGCATCGTGATGCGCCCTGATCGTGTACCCCGGTTTTTGCCACAACAGAACGGAGAGGACGGATGTAGGGGCGCGTCGTGATGCGCCCTGCCCGTGTAACCCGGTTTGAACCCATCACGCATTCGTTGGGATATGAGTCCGCCGCGCCACCCCCTCCTTGATGGCCGTCTCGGCCACTGCATGCGCAATCATGGGGACGACGTGGCGGTTAAAGACGCTCGGAATGATATACTCCTCGTTCACCTCGTCGGGGGGGATGACCGCAGCGAGGGCTTCGGCGGCGGCGAGGCGCATCGCGGAGGTCATCTTGGTGGCATGGACATCCAGCGCCCCCCGGAAGATACCGGGGAAGCAGAGGACATTGTTGATCTGGTTGGGCTGATCCGAGCGGCCAGTGGCAACGACGCGGGCATACTGGCGGAGCATATCGGGATCACCTTCGGGGGTGGGGTTGGCCAGCGCGAAGATGATCGGGTCGGGAGCCATGCTCTGCACCATTTCGGGGCTGAGGATGTTGCCCTGCGAGACGCCAATAAAGACATCGGCGCCGGCCATGGCAGCAGCGAGATCGCCGCTACGCTGGTCGCGGTTCGTTTGTGAGGCGATGATACGCTGCATCGGGGTCTGGTGGGTGTCATCGCCACGGCAGATGATCCCATAGCGGTCAACCGGGGTAACATCGCCAATACCGGCTTCGATTAGCGCACGGATGATCGCGGTTCCGGCCGCACCGACACCATTCACGACTGCCCGTACATCCTTGATCTGCTTGCCGGTGATGAGCAGCGCATTGCGCAGGGCTGCCAGCACCACCACCGCCGTTCCGTGCTGATCGTCGTGCATCACCGGGATGTCGAGGTTCTCGTGCAGGCGGCCCTCGACGATGAAACAGCTTGGTGAGGCAATATCTTCAAGGTTGATACCCCCGAAGGTGGGCGAGAGCTGTTCGACCGTCTGCACAATAATGTCGGGGTCTTGCGAGCGCAAACAGATCGGCACCGCATCAATATCGGCCAGTTCCTTGAAGAGGATCGCCTTACCCTCCATCACCGGCATTGCGGCTTCGGGGCCGAGGTTGCCCAGGCCGAGGATGGCGCTGCCATCGCTCACCACGGCGACACTGTTGCGCTTCCAGGTGTAGGTAAACGCCTTACTCAGGTCATCACCGATAGCCTGACAGACCCGTGCGACGCCGGGGGTATAGGCAATCGAGAGATCGTCACGGGTCTTCAGCGGGACGCGGCTCTGCACCGCCAGTTTGCCACCGATATGGGCGAGCAGGACGCGATCACTGACGCGGGCGATACGCACACCGGGGGTGGTATTGATTGCAGCGACGAGGCGCTCGCCATGGTTCTCGTCCATGACACGCACGGTAATATCGCGCACCACCAGACCACGTTCGGCACGGACAATATCAATCGCCCCAATATCCCCACCGTGCTCACCAATGATGGTGGTGATACGGCCGAGCATACCGGGCTGATTTTGGATTTCGCAGCGCATTGTAAGGGTATAGGCCACTCCGACGGCCATAGGGGTCCCTTTCATGTAGATCGAGAGGCCAAATGCATGGGTATCGTTTACCATGCTACCACAGGTTTTGCGACGGGCGGTATGGTATAATCGCCATTGGGAAGCGCAAGTGAACGGGTAGGTAGCAGACGCTCGATGTTGCCTACTTTCGTGTGGAGATCTGTGTGACATATATCTTGTCGCTTGAACCGGCTGCAGCAGCGTGGCGCGGCTCGCAAAGGCTCATTTTGAAGGTGGCGGATGAGCAGATTACCGATGTTGAGTATCGGCTCGATCTGCCCTCGCGTTCACGTGTGGCGAGTACCCGTTCTCCCATTCAGGATGTGGCCCAGAGTTGTTCTACCTGTAGCCAAGCCCACAGCCTCGCCTTTGCCCTGGCCGTTGAGTCTCTCTTAGGGGTTAGTGCGCCACTGCGTGGTTCGCGGGTACGTTTGGTGGCGGCCGAGTGTGAACGCGCCATCTCGCACCTCAATACCCTTGAAGCGATCTTCTCCCTGATGGGGGTAGCGACGACTGCGGCGACACTGGCCGAGATCCGTACCCGGCTCTGCCACGGGTTAGCGCAGTTGATCGGCAATGCCAGCGAGGGTGTGTTGGTTGTACCGGGTGGTATCCGCCGTGATCCGAGTGCAGCGGATTGTAGCGATCTGCGCAGCCTGCTGACCACCGCGAGTGGCGAGGTCTACCGCATTGTAGATCGGGTGATTGACCAGCGCCTGATCCTGGCGCGCACGGTTGGGGTAGGCAGCCTGAGTGAGACGGCGGCGGGGCAATTCCGCTTGCGTGGCCCATTAGCGCGGGCATCGGGCATAAAGACCGACACCCGCTTGGATACGCCCTACGGAGCCTATGCTGCGCTTGCACCCCACATGGTGGTGCAAGAGAGTGGTGATGTCTATGCCCGTATGGTACTCTTATTCCTCGAAGCGTTGGAGAGCCTGAAACTGAGTGATCGAGCACTCGATAACCTGCCGGATGGGGCGGTGATGGTGGAGCTACCAACCACACTGCCTGTAGCGCAGGCCGAAGCAACAGTTGAAGCGCCGCGTGGCGCGTTGCGCTACCGGGTAGAGGGTGATCCCCAGGGCGAGTTGAACTACTGGGTTGAACCAGCCCCCCAGTTTGATCGGCTCCTAGCGCGCACACTCCTGCTCCAGGCTGCACCTGATGATGCAATCCTGATTGCGCTCTCCACCGATCCGTGTAGTGCGTGTCAGGCGTTACGTGATGCGTAGCGCGATCACGATAGATCCGAACCACCTATGCTAATCATTGTCGTCATCCTATTACTGATTGTTGCGGCGGCCTCTATCGGGCTGAGCCGGTTTATACCTACCCGCCAACTCGGTTTGGGTGCAGCGGCGC
>RRYU01005034.1_pt1 | contig 26116 bp, 18 predicted proteins | sample 2162651 | NCBI WGS metagenome assembly RRYU01 (sample SAMN10267283, study PRJNA491782) | microbial mat metagenome | isolation source: biomat in the production well | place: Japan: Minami-Kanto gas field, natural gas well KTG3 | collected 2017-06 | reverse complement strand
CCAGCCAGAACCAGGAGATGGCCAGAATGCTCAGGAATATATCGCGGTGTGAGGCGGCGTGGACCAGGATCTTCCAGGTCTCGGTAAAGGGGTTGAGGTTTAATCTCAGCTCCGGCGCGGCCGGCACGGTGGATGGGATCGAGCGGCTGGAGAGATAACCGGCTGCGGCCATCAGCACCATCAGGCCGCCCATCATCCATACACCCTGCTCGTCGAGCGCGAACTTCGCCATCAGGGTGCCGATCAGGATCGCCACAAAAGTGCCGGCCTCAACCCAGGCATTACCTGCGATCAGTTCATGTTCGGCCAGGTGATCCGGCAGGATGGAGAATTTCAGCGGTCCGAAGAAGGTCGACTGCAGTCCCATCATGAACAGTAAAAACAGCAGCAGCGGCACACTCTGCAACACCAGTGCGAGCGCCGCGAACACCATCAACACCACCTCCACTAGCTTGATTAAGCGGATCAATCGGGCCTTGTCATGAATTTCCGCCAATTGCCCGGCGGTTGCGGAGAACAGAAAAAACGGCAGGATGAACAGCCCGCCGGCCACCGGCACCAGGAATTTGGGATCCATGCCCTGCCCCATGCCGACGCCGAATGTCGCTAAAAAAATAATCGCGTTCTTGAATAGATTGTCGTTGAAGGCGCCAAACGATTGAGTCAGAAACAGCGGCAGGAAACGTCTGGTGCGCAGCAGGTCGAGCTGATTATTGGCCATGGTGTGAATGCCGCTTTATTGAAGAGGATAATTCTTGCACAACTGTAGTCGGCATCGGCATCCTTGTGCCAGCACGGACCGCTGAGTTCATGGCCCGCATGTATTTGCCATGCCGGATGTACTGATTATGCCTTTACACGGTTAAAACAGAACCCGCGCGATATCACCATCAACGCATTACCTCGTGCCGGGCCCCAATCAGTGAAATGCCAGTTGTGCTTGGTGTTGTTATCCATTCAGCCTGTTATCAGAAAGCGGACCCCACACCAGGATTAACCTGCGGAAATCGACTCTTAGCCTGGGTATTTCGGGGCTGCGGATCAGCCGGCTCGAGCGACCTCTCCGTGCAGAGTCATTTGCGGGAACGGGATCTCCCAGCCGTATTCGCTGCAGGCGTCCACGCACCAGCGTTGGATGGAGCGTCCCAGGCGGCTGTAAAATTCTCCCAGCTCACCCCGGAAATCGGCGTTCACCAACAGATCCAGAGACGATGTGTTGGCTCGGGCGAATTCCACTCGCAGATTCAGCAACTGTTCCCCGTATCCCTCCTGCTCGAGCCTGGCGGCAATGTAGTTATGCAGGATTTGCGGAATATCCTTGGTGCTTTCGCTCTGCAGCTTGTAGCTGATCCCCAGAATTTCCGTGATGCGAAAATTGGTGACCAGGTTACGGGGCGACTTGGAGAGAAAGTCACTGGTCTGGTAGGTCAGCTGGGAACCGCCGCGTTCAATTAGCTGCACCATTTCGGGTGATATGCCAACGACCTTGCCGGATGCGCCGTCGCCAAGAATGACCCAATCGTTCTTTCGGCAGGGAAACCACGGTTCATCGGGGCGCGCCGGTCGTGACTTGAGGTCCACCAGATCGTCGATGGGCACCCGCTGGGTCAATTCAGCCACCGGATTGACCAGGGTGCAGAAGACATTGATCTGTCTTACCTGCCAGGGCAGTCCATCCAGCAGCAGACGCTCGCCCTCGCGCACCGAACCGATATTGAGAAAGATCTGGATCTGGTGCATGTAGCGGGGCAGCGCCTGACGCAGGGTCCAGAGGATGCCGATCAGCAGCAACAGGCTGAGGCTGAACAACACCCAGTCCTCCACCATGTAGAATACGATCATCGGTCCCGCGATAACCAGAATCACAGTGATCACGCGATGGATAAGCTCTACCAGTCGAACCCTGAAACTACGGTGCAGCTTGCGGAATCCAGGCCCATAGCGCAGCAGCGCTTTGTGGCTCAAGTGTGACAGAAGCAGGATGGCAAGTACCACCAGCATTGCCACGGTCAGATAAAGCCCGCGTTCCTGGAAGAAAGACTTGAGATAGCTCTGAGATGCCTCGCTGAGGGACACTTCCGTGGCCACCAGCTTTTCCAACTGCAACTGGGCCGCCTGCAGTTCGCTGCGCATGAACGATTGCTGGCGTTGCCAGTTTGCCACGGTAATCTTCAGTGCCTGGGTGATGGAAGGGTCCTCGCTCTTTTCCAATAAGCCTTGAACATTGGCCAGCGCACGCTCCATCACTGGGAGCCGCTCCTCGTAGTGGGTGATTTTTTCTTTCAGGTCGGACTTCTGCCGTACATGAGCGGTCATCTCCTTCATTTCATCGATGGCAGGTTTCAACAGGGCAAGCACCTCGCGCTGGAAGCGACAAGCCTGCGCGAACAGTACGCGCAGGCTGGTGATGTCAACGCCGGCGGCTATATTCTCGAAATTCCGGGTAACCGCGCGCAGATCCGACTCCAGCTTGTCGAGCTGCAATTTGAGCTTTTGCTTATCGGCATCGGACTTGGAATTGCCAATCTGCTTATTGATCTCCTTGATGTCGTTCAACATGGCATTGCGCAGATCGACGAAAGAATCCAAAGTATCGAGGGTAGTGGCGGCGATACGGGCCTGCGGGCCCGGTTGTTCGCTGTTTGCCGCAACTTCCATGGGACTTTCCGTCTGGGCGCCGCCAAGCACCGGAAGCAACCCGAGCAATAGCCCTAAGAGCATGCTCCGGAGGTGTGGACGTTTACAGCCGTAGTCGAACTCAATCATTTTTTCTGCTGCCTCTGTCTATTGTATCCGTACCCCAGCAAGGCAAAGGCCTGGTGCGTGGGAAACGTGCGTACGCGGGGGCTAAACGGCATGGCCCCCGCTGCTCAAGGCCGCTGTTTGGCCCGATGTTCCAGCGTTAAAGGCCTTTCACATTAAACCCACTCCCCAGATAAAACTCGCTTATCAACAGGTTTATACGGCCACCTCCCCGATCAGCACCTTCTCAAAGCGCAGCTGATCATCTTCCACATCCACCTCGATGCCGTCGCCCGAGGCAAACCGGCCGGCCAGGATCTCCTGCGCCAGCGGGTTCTCGAGCTGGGCGCGGATGGCGCGCTTGAGCGGACGGGCGCCGTAGACCGGATCGAAACCGGCCTCTCCCAGGCGGTCCAGGGCGGCATCGGAGAGAAACAGGTCCATATCCCGATCCCGCAGGCGCTGGGCCAGTTCTTCGATCTGAATCGAGGCAATGGCGCGAATCTGCTCTTTCAACAGGGAGTGGAAGACCACGATCTCGTCCAGCCGATTGATGAACTCGGGGCGGAAGGCGCTGCGCACCACCTCCATGACGGCATCGCGCATTACGGCATAGTGCTGCTCGCCTGCGTACTGCTGGACAATCTCCGAACCCAGATTGGAGGTCATGACAATGACCGTGTTGCGGAAGTCAACGGTGCGGCCCTGGCCGTCGGTGAGGCGGCCGTCGTCCAGCACCTGCAGCAGTACGTTGAACACGTCCGGGTGGGCCTTTTCCACCTCGTCCAGCAGGATGACGCTGTAGGGGCGACGGCGCACGGCCTCGGTGAGATAACCACCCTCCTCGTAGCCCACGTAGCCGGGCGGCGCGCCGATCAGCCGGGCCACCGAATGCTTCTCCATGAACTCGGACATGTCGATGCGCACCATGGCCTCCTCGGTGTCGAACAGGAACACCGCCAGCGCCTTGCACAGTTCGGTCTTGCCCACACCGGTGGGGCCCAGAAACAGGAAGGAACCGTTCGGGCGGCTGGGGTCGGACAGCCCGGCGCGGCTGCGGCGGATAGCGTCGGAGACGGCGCGCACCGCCTCGTCCTGGCCCACCACCCGTTGGTGCAGGCCCTGTTCCATGCGCAGCAGTTTCTCTCGCTCGCCCTCCAGCATTTTGGACACTGGGATGCCAGTCCACTTGGACACCACCTCGGCCACCTCCTCGTCCGTGACTTTGGTGCGCAGCAGCTTGGTGTCGGCCATCTCGGCCTGGGTGGCCATGTCCAACTGACGTTGCAGTTCAGGTATGCGGCCGTATTGCAGCTCCGCCATACGCGACAAGTCGCTGGCTCGCTTGGCCGTCTCCATCTCGATACGGGCGCGATCCAGGGCCTCCTTGATATGGGCAGTGCCCTGCACGGCCGCCTTCTCCGATTTCCAGATTTCCTCCAGGTCGGAGAACTCCCGCTCCAAACGGCCGACTTCGGCTTCCAGGTCGGCCAGACGTTTGCGTGAGGCCTCGTCGGACTCCTTTTTCAGTGCCTCGCGCTCGATTTTGAGCTGGATCAGCTTGCGGTCGAGACGGTCCATGACCTCGGGCATGGAGTCGATCTCCATGCGCAGGCGCGAGGCGGCCTCGTCGATCAGGTCGATGGCCTTGTCCGGCAACTGGCGGTCACTGATGTAGCGGTGAGACAGGATGGCAGCGGCCACGATGGCGGGATCGGTGATCTCCACCCCGTGATGTACCTCGTAGCGCTCCTTGAGGCCGCGCAGAATGGCGATGGAGTCCTCTACGCTGGGCTCCTCCACCAGCACCTTCTGAAAGCGGCGTTCCAGGGCGGCATCTTTTTCCAGGTACTTGCGGTACTCGTCCAGGGTGGTGGCGCCCACGCAGTGCAACTCGCCCCGGGCCAGCGCGGGTTTGAGCATATTTCCCGCATCCATGGCGCCTTCGGCCTTGCCGGCGCCGACCATCGTATGCAGTTCATCGATGAACAGGATGATGTTGCCCTCGGCCTTGGCAATGTCGTTGAGCACCGCCTTGAGCCGCTCCTCGAACTCGCCGCGGAATTTGGCCCCGGCGATCAGCGCGGCCATGTCCAGGGACAGCAGGCGCTTGTTCTTGACGCCCTCAGGCACCTCGCCGTTGACGATGCGCTGGGCCAGGCCCTCGACGATGGCGGTCTTGCCCACGCCGGGCTCACCGATCAGCACCGGGTTGTTCTTGGTGCGCCGCTGCAGCACCTGCACGGTGCGGCGTATCTCGTCGTCACGGCCGATCACCGGGTCCAGCTTACCCTGCTCGGCCCGCTCGGTGAGATCGATGGTGTACTTTTCCAGGGCCTGGCGCTGGTCCTCCGCATTGGGGTCGTCCACGCTCTGGCCCCCGCGCATACCATCGATGGATTGGGAAAGAGTGTCTTTGCGAGCTCCGGCATTTCGCAGCAGATCACCTAGCTGGCCGCGCTCGTCCACCGCCGCCAACACGAACAGTTCGGAACTGATGTAAGAATCCTTGCGTTCCTGGGCCAGTTTGTCGGTCTGGTTGAGCAGACGACCCAGATCATTGGATATATGCACGTCGCCTGCGTTGCCGCTGACGCTGGCCAGGCGGTCCAGGATTTCGCCCAGGCCCGAGCGCAGCTGGTTCACGTTCACGTCAGACTGGGCCAGCAGGTAGCGCACCGTGCCACCCTCCTGGTCCAGCAGCGCAGTCATCAGATGAGCGGGCTCGATGAACTGGTGATCACGGCCCACCGCCAGGCTCTGGGCGTCTGCCAGTGCCATTTGAAATTTACTGGTTAGCTTGTCCATTCGCATCTGATTAACTCCGGTATTTTCTAAGGTTACCCCGAAAAATTTGGTAGGCTTAGGGGAAAATCAAGGCCACAGTGCAAATTGCTCATCATTGACTGAGCTAACCGCATGACTGTCTGCCCAAGAGCGGGTTCATCGGAACAATCCAGCGAATACCGTTCAACATCACACCGAGGCAATCCAGCGGATGCTATTTAATTCGCAACATTTCATCCTGCTGTTTCTCCCGATTACCTTAGCGGTGTTTCTGTTCCTGTCGCAGCGCGAAGGAACAAAGGCCTCGCTGGTCTGGCTGATTACCGCCTCGATGTTTTTCTACGGCTGGTGGAATCCAGGTTATGTCCCGTTGCTGGCTGGGTCCGTGCTGGTAAATTACACCCTGGCCCATCTAATCGTCCACCAGGTACGCAAGAGCCGCCGGCGCACCCTGCTGATGGTACTGGGCGTCGGTTTCAACCTCACCCTGCTGGCCTACTATAAATACGCCAACTTTCTGTTGGGCAATATCAGTGAACTCACCGGCTCGGCTTTTTCACTCACCGCCACAGCCTTGCCCCTGGCTATCTCTTTTTATACGTTCCAGCAGATTTCCTATCTGGTGGACGTATGGAAAAGCCGGGGCAAGGAATACGACCTGTTACGCTATGCCGCCTATGTGACCTTCTTCCCGCAGCTCATCGCCGGCCCTATCGTACGTCATCACGAGTTGATCCCCCAATTTGCGAGTAATCCCCTGCGGGAAGGTTTATGGGAACGTCTGGGGCGCGGTGGCGTCATGTTTGGCATCGGACTGGCCAAAAAGGTGCTCATTGCCGATTCCCTGGCGGAGATCGTCGATCCCATATACGCCGTGGCCGCCAGCGAAGGTACAGTCCCGTTTACCGACGCCTGGATGGCGGCCATTGCCTTCGTCTGGCAGATTTATTTCGACTTCTCCGGTTACTCGGACATGGCTTTGGGGCTGGCCCTGATGTTCGGCTTCAAGCTTCCGTTTAATTTCGACGCCCCCTATCGGGCCGCCTCACTGCGTCAGATCTGGCAACGCTGGCACATGACTCTTTCACGTTTCCTGCGTGACTATCTCTTTATACCACTGGCCCGTAACAAATGGCTGGGGCAATCCCGTTTCAGCGCCATCCTGATTACCATGTTTCTCGGGGGGCTGTGGCATGGTGCCGCCTGGACCTTCGTCTGCTGGGGACTGGCCCATGGCGTGGGTCTGGCGGTCAACACGGTGTTCACCCGTGCCGGCTACCGGCTGCCCAAAGGCATGGGTTGGCTGCTGACGATACTGTTCTGGATCGAGATGGCGGTGTTGTTCCGGGCCGACAGCTTTGCCACAGTGGGCACCATCTGGAGCGGCATGCACGGTCTCGGCGCCGGATTCGGTGGCATCGACTCAGGGGATTTCGCCCTGGTGGTGGTGAGCGGCATACTGGCTATTCTGGGACCGACCAGTCAGACCTTCGTATTCGAACGCATGGCGCCACGAAAATGGCTGGCACTGACCGTAGGCCTCCTGGTAAGCGGCATCCTGGTTATAATCGGCGAGGGTACGGAACAGGAATTCATCTACTTCCAGTTCTGAGGTCGTCCTTTCCCTACGATCCGTCTGGTAGCGCGATGTAACGGAAGTTTTCCCCCGCTGTTCTCTCCCCTCGCAGCACAGCCTCCAGCGTCTGCACCAGGTAGTCGGCGATTTCCGTTTTAAAATGCAGGCCATCCCAATAATTGGAATCCGTCAGGGTGATGGGTGAACGCAGCATGAAATCAATAGCGTACAACTGTGGGACATCCCGTGCAAAGGCAGCTACCCGGCGTTTGCATTCCTCCAGCTCGGCGTATAGTTGCGTTCCGGGCTGGGCCTGGGCGTACCAGTGGATCGGCGTGAACAACAAGATCTTTGTACTGTCCGCGGGTAGGCCTGCCAATATTCCATGCAGTTTTTGCAGATCGGGAAATTCCCAGCTCGCCAGCTCCGCCGGATCCAGTTCAAGGGGGGGCACGGGCAATGGGCGTGGAATCGGCTTGCGCCCGTTATAGAGATGCCGCATGGCCCGCTGAAAATCATAGGCCCCATAATCCTGTTCCGTGAAATTGTAGTAGCCGTCGACCGCTGCCGGATCATGGTCCCGTTGCAGCATGGCTTTTGCCTGGCGACGGGCGTATTTCAGCTCCTGGGAGCCCAGCCTGGGCCAGTCGTTCCAATGGTTTTCATCATACAGCCACACCGGGTCCCTCTGTCCCACGTTCGCTCCCAGTTGTTTCGGGGCCCCCGAAGGCATACACCAGACGGGATCGATAGCAACCATGGCCATGCGCAGATCCGGGTGATGCTTGTGGAACAGCTTGAGCAATCGCATTTGTTCGAAGGGTGAGGCCGCCGGCATGGACAGGGTGGTGAAACGTCGGCCGAACGCCGCATTCAAACGGCCGGTATGCAGCAGCATCGATGTGGATGCCCCGACCAGCACACTGTCATACCGGGGACGGCGGGCCAGCGACGGCTTGAAATAGCGTTCCGTGCCGGTGACCTGCACCCGGGTCCAGTCCGGTGATAGCGGCAGGTTGTCGAAGGGATCGACGATTACGATAAAGAGATATAAAGCGAGCGGAATGAGTATGCAAACCACCAGGAGGGTCTGCGTGAAAGCACGCCATTGCCGATCCATTGAAATAGTGTCCTGCATTTACCGGTGAGATGGCTGCGGCTCCGGTGACATACCCGGTCCAGCCTGGATTGCGTCCGTCGAGACGATACGTCCCGTTCATAGGCACGTCAAGAAGCCCATGGCGAGGACATCCCGCAACAGGAACATGCGTCTTCTCATGGCTGCAGAATGCCGCTCCCACAGGGTGTGGCAGTTCGACTGCGGGGCCCTTTTCGTGATTTTTTTCAATCCGCAAAGTATGACCCTGTGTGAAAGGGTTATTATTTCAATAAGCTCATCAAGGGACAGTTCCAATGCCGAGAATAATTCGACTTTTCGTCAAACTGGCCGCGGTCGTGTTGATCCTGCTGGGCACCGCCTCTTTCGCCGCGGACTCAGACAAGGGCTATCTCCAGGTCAATGTCGCCAATCCTGGTATCAGGGCGCGCGTATTCGTCAATGGGCAATCCGTCGGCACCGCCACCCGTCTGCAGCCAGTGAATACCATGCAGGGCATACCTGTCGGGCCGGCTCACGTGCGGGTCGAAGCCGAGGGTTTTCAAGCACACAACCGACAGGAGATCATACGCTCGAACCAATGGACTCAGGCGGTCATCGAGCTGAAACCGGCGGTAGCTGCTCCACCGCCCCCGCCACCCCCGGCGTTTAGCGGCACACCCGAACCTGCAGCTTCCCAGCCCGCCCGGGTAACTACGAGCTATACACCCCCCAATGACCCAACAGCCCGCTGTCAGAGCCTGATGGATGCCGGACACCTGTCGGAGCCTGCTTCCGCCAATGCAACCGACTGTTATTTCGACGTCCTGGAATCCGACCCTGCCAACAGCGAGGCACTGGAAGCCCTGGATTTGATCGAAACGCGCCTGCTGGCCCGTATCCAAACCGCCATACGCCATGGCGACGGGCCCGCCGCACGCAGTAACTGGAGGCATCTTGAACAGCTCAGCCCCGGGCATCCGCAGCTGCATGAGCTGGACCAGCAGATTCAGGACATGGCCGGCGGACACGGTGAAAGGGATGACACGGCAGCCATCACCCATGCGCGGGATCCACAGGACGGCGGTATGGAATACCGGGCGGAGCCACCGCCCCTGTTTCTGCCACCCAGCTCGGGGCCGGTGCGTGCGCCCCCCATGGCTCGCATCCCTGCCGGGTGCTTCAGCATGGGCAGCCCCAGTTGGGAAGGCGGCCGGGACCTGGATGAGGCACAGGCGCAGATCTGCCTGGAAGGCTTCGACATGGCCCTGTATGAGGTCAGTGTCGAGGATTTTCATCGTTTCGTGCAGGCAAGCGCCTACCAGACAGACGCCGAGTGGAACCGCGAGCGGGCCCAGGGATGTTTCTCGGAGGGTGCTGATGGTGGATGGACCTATGTTCCGGGACGCACATGGCGCCAGCCCGGTTTCCTGCAGCAGGCCAGGCACCCGGTAGTATGCGTCAGCTGGCAGGACGCCTTAGCCTATATCGATTGGATCAGCGCTGAAACCGGACAGCAGTTTCGTCTGCCCACGGAGGCCGAATGGGAGTACGCCGCCCGCGCCGGCAATGCCAACTCCCGCTACTGGGGGGATGCCGCCGAACTGGCCTGCCAGTACGCCAACGTGGCGGACAAGCTGGCGGCTGACCAGTACAAGGGTTTTGAAGCCCATGGCTGTGAGGACGGCTACGCTCAGACCGCCCCTGTCGGCAGCTATCGACCCAACGGATATGGCCTTTACGACATGATAGGCAACGTGGCGGAATGGACCTGTTCCTATTATGAAAACAGCTATCAAGGCGGTGAAAAACGCTGTTCAAGACGAGACTCCAGCGCCCTGCGGGTAAACCGGGGCGGCTCCTGGACCACCAAGCCGGATTGGGCACGATCGGCGACCCGGGTCAGGCTGTGGTCCCGGGGAAGGGCCGACTCCCTGGGCTTTCGGCTGGTCCGGGATGTGGCGTCAACGACGCCAAACTAGGGCCATGCCATGAACTGCTGCAGACATCTCATCTTCATCGCCTTGCTCTGCCCAGGCCTGGCGGTCTTTGCGGCGCCTCAGGTCATTGAAAGCGGCGCGCACAGGGTCGCCATGCTGGAGCTGTTCACATCCCAGGGATGCAGCAGTTGTCCACCCGCCGATGCCTGGCTGAGCCGGTTGCGGCGGCATGAGGGACTGTGGCAGGATTTTGTTCCCGTCGCCTGGCATGTGGATTATTGGAATTATCTGGGCTGGCGGGACCGTTATTCATCACCGGCGTACAGTTCCCGCCATCGCGGCTACAAACACAATGGCGGGGTGGCGCTAGTGTATACACCGGGGTTCTTGGTCAATGGAAAGGAATGGCGCGGCTGGAGGTATACGCAGGCGCCCCCCCTGTCCAACTCGGAACGACCCGGGCCAATACGGATTGAGGTGAACGGCAACAGGATCAAAATCCAGTTTCATCCCGCCGTGATCGAGCCGGGCACGGGGATGACGGCGCATGCCGCCCTGCTCGGCATGCAACTGACGACGGAGGTGGATTCCGGTGAAAATCACGGTAAGACCCTGCAGGAGGATTTCGTCGTCCTGGCACACAGTAGCGGCAACGACCAAGACTCCTCCGAACTCATGCAGTGGCAGCTGACGCTGCCTGAATCGATCCCGGACAAGCCGGTACGACTGGCCTTGGTGGCCTGGGTGAACCGGACCGGCAACCCCAAGCCTGTTCAGGCGACCGGCGGCTGGTTATCCCAATAGCCTGTTCAACACGTGGGAGACCGCCGTCATGCCGAACACCGCCGTCACCGTGACGGCTGAACCATAGCCACCGCAATTCAAACCACTGCCGGCCGCAGCGGGCATGGCTCCGTCGCAGCTGGCAATGTTTTCCGGGGGCCTACGGCGTTGTTCATCGGAATAGACGCAGGGCACCTGGAAGCGGCGTTTGGGGTTGCGGGGGAAGCCATATTCAGCACGTAAGGACTTTCGGGTCTTCGACAATAGCGGATCCTGTTCGCTGCGGCTTAGATCGGCTATGCGTATCCGGGTCGGGTCTACCAGGCCGCCCGCCCCGCCGACCGTGATCAGGGGGATTCGCCCACGGCGGCAATGGGCGATGAGCGCCGCCTTATTCCTGAATCCGTCGATGCAATCGACGATATAGTCATGGCCGGGATCGATCACCTGAACCAGGTTGTCCGGCTCGGCGAACAGCTCGATCGAGTCCACACGGGCATCCGCATTGATCCCTGCAATGCGCTCGGCCAGGGCGCGAACCTTGGATTTTCCAAAATCCGCTTCCAGGGCCTGCAACTGGCGATTGACATTGGATTCGGCGATGTGGTCCATATCCAGCAGCGTCAGATGGCCAAGTCCGCTGCGGGCCAGTGCCTCCACTGCCCATGAACCCACACCTCCCACACCCACCACACAGACCCGTGCACGAGCGAGCACATCCAGTGCCTGGTCGCCGTATAGCCTGCCGATACCCCCGAATCTGCGTTGTCTGTCAACCGCCATGATGTTGCACAATAAATGTGATGCCATACCCACAATACGCACGTCCACCTGCCACATTCAAGTATCAGGGGGTAATCGATCTCAATAATGTCAGGCGGGTGCCGCTAATCAATGATTGAAGACATAAGGCTTTGCGGGTCTGACGGTGAGGACAGACTGGATCAACATTCACGCATCATCGGTTCTAGGCAGGACACTGCGCAGCTACTTGCAATGGACGGTATTCTGCATCCTGGCAACGCACGGCATCTGCCTTCAGGCGGGCAACAAATTTGAAACCATTGGTGGCGGCGTGAGCGGTTCAACGCCGCTGAAGCTCGAATCCCTGAGCCTCATGGCCACGGGCTTCGGGGTCTTGTTCCTTGTCTGTGGCCTCCTGTCCCTGTTACCCCTGGGCCATGAGAACGCCCTGACCCTGAATCACGCCAACTGGAAACTTTCGGCAGGGGTATTTTTTGTTTTCAGCTTCTTGTGCTTTTTGGTAACCATCCTGGTCTGAAACCCACAGACAGGTCGCTGTGCCACTAATATCCCGGGAATATCTGAGAGGCCTGAAACATGGCCTCAAACCACGACATGGTTGCCGACTTGAGCGCCAGGGCCAATGCGGTGGTGACGCTGGCCAGCATGGTGACGGAAACCAATACCCAGTTCGTATTCTGTCTGTGGTTCATCGCCTTCTCCCGGGTGATAGGGTGCCGGATCCCTTGCCATGATGACCGGGATCCATCCCGCGTTCACTTCACCTTTCTTATCTATAACTATCGCCCATTCAAGCGAATTCGTGAACGCGAAAAAACCCCATCCCATGTCGGATTATTCGGACAAAGCTGTCAACCTGAGCTGCAAGTTGACCGCACCTGCTCTTTTTTTCGCATGCTGCAGTGCGCGTCAGAACAAGACATGGGGAGTGTCGAAAGACGTGCAGGGAAAGAGAGGACAGGGTAGTCATGGCGGATATGAAAATGTACTCAGCAACCCAGCTGTGACGGGTATACTTTCCCTATGCCAACCAATGCCCTGCTGCTGATATCCACGAACTGCGCCCATTGCCCACTGATGCTGGAAACCCTGTCTTCCCTGCTGAAGGAAGGCAGACTGGGCCGTCTGGAGGTGATAAACATCGCCGTACAAGGCGTTCCCGCCGAAGTCCCGGGGGTGCGTTCAGTGCCCTGGTTGCGCATTGGTGATTTCGAGTTGCAAGGGCTGCACGGTAAAGCGGAACTTCTGCATTGGGTGGAAATGGCGGAACGCCGGGAAGGATACGGCCTCTACCTGGCACGGCTGCTGGAGGGCGGAGATCTGAATCAGGTGCTGGATCTGGTTCGACGCCATCCGGATATGCTGCCCGATCTGGTGCAATCGCTCGCTTCCCCCGACACACCGATGTCAGTACGCATCGGTGTCGGCGCCGTGTTCGAGGAATATGCAGGCTCGGAGTTATTGGCTGCCACTCTGCCCCAACTCACCGAGCTGATCGGTTCCGAAGATTCACGCAGGCGGGCGGATGCCTGCCATTTCCTGGCGCTGACCGGCCATACGTCGGCCGTTTCCCTACTCGCGCCCTTGTTGCAGGACCCCAGTCCGGAGGTACGTGAAATCGTCCGGGAATCCCTGGAAACGCTGCAGTGAACTGTGTACGCAGGACTATCTGACTGCGTCTTCCGCCATGCGAGATCCAGGCCTTATAGCAGACGGCCGTACATGGCGACGCGCCGCCGAATCCGTTTGGCCAGATCGGACGGCACCTGGCTCCATTCGAAGCGCCACGACCAGTTGCCGTCAATGGTGCCCGGCAGATTCATGCGGTGCGAGCCGTCCAGACCCAACAGGTCCTGCATGGGAATAATGGCCAGTTCGGCATTGGACGCCAGTGCACAGCGGATCAGAGGCCATGGCATGGCCTCCTTGGATCGGCCCAGGTAGTCATCCACGTATTGACGGGTGCCGTCGTCCAGGGACAGATACCACCCCAGCGTGGTGTCGTTGTCATGAGTACCTGTGTACACGACGGAATCCGTCGGATGGTGAAACGGCAGGTAGGGGTTGTCAGGCTCGCCACTGAAGGCGAACTGCAGCACCTTCATGCCCGGCAGGCCATGACGATGGCGCAAGGCGTCCACCTCGGGTGTGATGATACCCAGGTCCTCGGCCACCAGCGGCAAGGCGCCGAACACTTGGTGCAGACGTTCGAACAGGGCGTCGCCATCGCCCTGTACCCAGGTGCCGTTGATGGCGTATTCCTCCTCTGCCGGGATCTCCCAATAAGACTCGAAACCACGGAAATGGTCGATGCGCACCATATCGAACAATATAAGTTGTGTGCGCATACGGTCGATCCAGAATGCGAAACCTTCTTCGCGCATCTGATCCCAGAGATACAGGGGATTTCCCCAGCGCTGACCGGTCGCGGAAAAATAATCCGGCGGCACCCCGGCCACCACCCGTGGCGTGCCGTCGGGATAGAGGTCGAAATCCTCCGGCCTGGCCCAGACCTCGGCACTGTTGTGGGCCACGAAGATAGGCATGTCCCCGAACAGCAGCACACCACGCTGGTTGGCAAATTCGCGCAATTCCCGCCATTGGCTGAAGAACAGGAACTGTTCGTATTTCAGATAGGCGATGCTGTCCGCCAGGCGTGCCCGTGCCTGCTCCAGTGCATGGGGGTGGCGGTCACGCAGGGCTTCCTCCCACTCCCACCAGCCGCCCTGCAACTCCGAACTCAGGGCGGCGAACAGGGCATAGTCATCCAGCCAGTAGGCATGCGAGGATTGGAATGCAAGCAAAGCGCTGCGGTCTTCATCCGAGGCGAATTCCTTGAAACCCTCCCAGGACAGGGACAGGCCGAATTGCTTGCCTTCGTCAGAGAGATGCTCCTCTTCCAATGGATAGGTATGCAGCCAGCCCTTCGCTATGACCGATTCCAGGCTGATCAGACACGGATTGCCGGCGTGCACAGAACTGGACTGATAGGGCGAGTCGCCAAGGCCGGTGGGTCCGACCGGCAGGCTCTGCCACACACTGATACCGGAATTGGCGAGGAATTCGACGAAATGGTACGCCTGCCGGCCCAGATCCCCGCAGGCCCCTGGAGATGGCAGGGAAGTAATATGCAGCAACACCCCGGCGCGGCGACGACCAAAACAGGCCGCGGGAGTCTGCGTTTCTTGTTTGGACATGAATAGTTCCAACTTGAATCTTGTTTTGTCGGCCGTGAAGGCGGACGGAATGTCAATTCTTGCGCATTACACCGCCCATTTCCGGGCGGCCGCTGCCGTGTGCGAACACGCTGGACAGGTACTCCGGCGGCTCGGCATCAAGCAAACGATATAAATGCGTGAGTTGGAGACGGAACAGACGTTCGAAATCACTCACGGTCTCGTCCGGATTGTAGTCACCGAACCACCAAAACCAGTCGGAGCCCTCGCTTACCGCCAGTTGCCGTTCGGCCTCGGCCTGCCGCTCCGGGGTCAATACGCCAGAGGCAAGCACCGAATCATAAACTGATTTCGCCTCGGCAAGCATATCCCAGGCCCGGTTCTTGTCCGGATCCCCTATCCAGGTGGACAGGGTGCCGTAGACCCAACTGCCGCTGATCAACCGGTCCATTGACAAGGCAGGCGTGGTGTTGTTCTCCAGAAGGTCGCTGAAGGTGCTCAGACGCAACCTGGGGTGATCGGCCAGGGCCGAATACAGCGACTGGAGGAAAAAAACGCCATTGCGGGGATAATACTCCCAGGCATTCTCTCCATCCATGATAATGGATACCACACGGTCTGGAACGTCACGGCTGGCTGTCTCTATCGTCTCCAGATGCTCAAGCAGATTGGCCACGGCATCATCCGCGTGCCAGCTTCCATAAGTGAAACCGATCAGGTCGGACAGGCTGTCGTCGCGGAAGAAACAATTGAGTCGACCTTCATGGACCCGGTGCGGCCGGTACAGCGGATTTCCCACCTTCCGTGTGCCATCACCGGCCGCGGCCAGGCTGTTGTGCAGGACCTGCTGACCACTGGCGGTCCATGCATAGCCTTCCTCGTCCAGGATACGCAGGGTCTCCTCGCACACGGCCCCCTCGGCGGGCCAGCAGCCACGGGGACGCATCCCGAAAAAGCGCTCGAACACCTCGCCGCCCTTGCGGATATGCCAGCGTGCTCGGGCCTCACCACCGGGATATTCTGGTACTTTAGGCAGTTTTACATCCGGCATGGCCTCGCGCGCCACACCCAGGTCCAGCAGCAGCGGAATGATGGGATGGGCGTAGGGCGTCACAGACAGCTCTACTCTGCCCTGCTCGGCCAAGTCCCGATAACGTGGCACGATACCGCGTATCTGCTCACCGATGAGGCCAACCAGGACACGTCGATCTTCCGGTGTATAAGCGCGCTTTTTCTTTTGCAGGGACTGCACGCGCAAGTCGTTGCGACGTACGCTCTCCCCCATCCACGCCAGGTGATACCAGACCAGGATATCTGCCAGGAACTGGTCGTTGAAATAATCTATTGAGTATTCGTCGGCCTGCGCCAGGCGAGCCATCTCCGCCAGTCTGGCGAAAGCGGAAAAGCGTTTAATCACATGCTGTTCATTGGCATGCAGGCAGGAGTGAATCAGCTCCCGGCGCTGCAGCGGCTCCAGCGGGACGCCCGGGCCGGCCAGGGCCGCCAGCAGGGGATCCCTTATGAGCTGTCCGCTTTCCAGCCAGGCATCGATCTGAAGTGCGTAATCCTCGATCTGCTCCAGCAGGACCGGCACGAAGTTGACCACGGCCCGCGCGCCTGGAACCGATTCCAGGTGCGCGGCCATGTCCACATAGTCCTTGATGGCGTGCAGGTATACCCAGGGCAGCCTGTTGGTTCCGGCCTCCAGGTCACGGTAATCCGGCTGGTGCATATGCCAGCACAGGACCACCGGAAGCGGCGGCCCCTCATCTGACATGGTTTATTTCTTGGCCCAGCATCTCACCTGTCACCAGCACCACTCCACCCTCGGACACGTAAAAGCGTTTCGCATCCTCTTCTGGGTCTTCGCCGATCACGGTGCCTTCGGGAATGCGCACACCCCGGTCGATCACCGCCTTGCGGATGCGGCAGTTGCGCTTGATCTCCACATCCGGCAAGATCACAGAATCCTCTACCTTACAATATGAATTTATTCTAACATTCGAAAACATAAGAGAATTACGCACTATTGAACCTGAGATAATGCAACCTCCGGAAACCATGGAGTCGACTGCCATGCCGCGCCGGTCGTCGTCGTCAAAGACGAATTTTGCCGGTGGCAGTTGCTCCTGATAAGTCCAGATGGGCCAGCTGTCGTCATACAAATTCAGGGGTGGCGTGACACCAATCAGCTCCAGGTTGCCTTCCCAAAAGGCGTCCACTGTACCCACGTCGCGCCAGTATGCCTGACGGCCGCTGCGCACGTCGCGAAACGGGTAAGCCATGACTCGGTACTTGTCGATCACGGTAGGGATGATGTCCTTGCCGAAGTCGTGGACCGAATTGGGCATGTCCGCGTCCTTGATCAGCTGCTCGAACAAAAAAGCCGTGTTGAACACGTAGATGCCCATGGAAGCCAGGGCCACGTCGTTGCGGCCCGGGATGGGTTCCGGTTGTTCTGGTTTTTCCAGGAACTTGCGTACCCGGTGTTCCTCATCCACCTCCATCACGCCGAAACCCTTGGCGGTTTCCAGGTCCACTTCGATGCAGCCCACGGTCATATCCGCGCCGCTTTCCACATGCTCGGCGATCATGGTGCCATAGTCCATCTTGTAGACATGGTCGCCAGCCAAAACCAGGACATAGTCCGGGTCGTGGTTGCGGATGATATCCAGGTTCTGGTATACGGCATCCGCCGTTCCCGTATACCAGGTGCTTTCGATGCGCTGCTGCGCAGGCCACAACTCAACGAACTCGCCAAACTCACCGCGTAAAAATCCCCATCCCTTCTGGATATGCAGAATCAGAGAATGGGACTTGTACTGAGTCAGCACGCCGATCTGGCGGATGCCTGAATTGATACAGTTGGAAAGGGGAAAGTCCACGATGCGGAACTTGCCGCCGAACGGGACCGCCGGCTTGGATCGCCAGCGGGTCAGATGCCTGAGGCGGGATCCGCGTCCGCCCGCTAAGATTAAAGCCAGGGTGTTTCGTGTCAGACGACTGACAAAACGCGGATTCTGATCGGTGCTCATACTACCTCCTTCGCTACCACTTGACCGGTCATGCCCCAGGCCATCATTTCTAGAGCATAGCTGCGCCAGATCATTGAAATCCCCGGATACATCGCTCACGCAGGAAGCGGTCGACATCATCCGGCGCCCTAAGCTACGGTTATGCTACCATTTTCGATCCTGGCTTTTCGTAAAAAATCACCTAGAGTGAGTGCTATCCATGGCAGTAACCCGGAAGCAGTCCGCGCCCATCTTGCAAGATCCCCTGGTGCGCATCGTAGAAGCTCGACACCACGCCCCCTTTGAAGTCCTTGGCCGGCATGTCGAGGGAACACAAGTGCTTGTCCGCGTATTCCTGCCCAACGCGGAACGGGTCCGGGTGGACGAATGCGGACTGGAACTGGAGCGCATTCCCTATACTGACCTGTTCGTGGGCAAGACTACAGCCAGCCAGGTACCCGAGCACTACCACCTGGTATGGACGGATGCAGCGGGCAGGGAACAGCGGATGCAGGACCCCTACACCTACTCCTCCCTGATCGGCGACCTGGACCTGCACCTTTTCGGTGAAGGCCGGCACTGGCATGCCTACCGCATTCTCGGCGCTCATCCGATCACTATAGAAGGCACCTCCGGCGTTCGCTTCGCCGTTTGGGCCCCGGCCGCTGCGCGGGTCAGCGTGATCGGCGAATTCAATGACTGGGACGGCCGCACTCACCCCATGCAATCCCGCAGCGGAACAGGCATCTGGGAACTGTTCATTCCCGGACTGGAAGCCGGCAGTCTGTATAAATTCGAGATCCGCACCCAGCAAGGTCATATCCTGGCCAAGGCCGACCCCTACGCCTTGCATTTTCAGGTGCGCCCGGCCACCGCCTGCATCATCACCGATGACAGCGACTACGCTTGGAATGATGCCCCCTGGCTGAAGCAACGGGCCAAACTGGACTGGCAACATGCGCCCATGTCGGTGTACGAGGTGCATTTGGGTTCCTGGCGCCAACACCCGGATGGCGGCTTTTACAGCTACCGGGAGATGGCCGATAGCCTTACCGCATACCTGGCGGAAACCGGATTCACCCACGTAGAACTGCTGCCCATTACCGAGCACCCTCTGGACGCATCCTGGGGTTATCAGACCACCGGATATTTTGCTCCCAGCAGCCGTTTCGGCTCGCCGGATGATTTCCGCTATCTCATCGACCGCCTGCATCAGGCAGGCATCGGCGTCATCCTGGATTGGGTGCCGGCTCACTTTCCCCGCGACGAATTCGCCCTCGCCCGCTACGACGGCTCCGCCCTGTACGAACATGCCGATCCGCGCCAGGGCGAGCACCGCGACTGGGGCACCCTGATATTCAACTACGGCCGCAACGAGGTAAAAAACTTCCTGCTGGCCAGCGCCCTGTTCTGGCTGGAGGAATACCACCTGGACGGCCTGCGGGTGGACGCCGTGGCATCCATGCTGTACCTGGACTATTCCAAGGAAGCCGGCGACTGGGTGCCCAACAAATACGGCGGACGCGAAAACCTGGAGGCCGTAGACTTCCTGCGCGAACTCAACAGCGTCACCCATGAACATCATCCCGGCAGCCTGATGATCGCCGAGGAATCCACAGCCTGGCCGGCGGTATCCCGTCCCACCTACCTCGGCGGTCTGGGCTTCAGCATGAAATGGAACATGGGCTGGATGCATGACACCCTGTCCTACCTGGAAAAGGACCCGGTCTACCGTCACTTCCACCACGATATGCTGACCTTCGGACTGCTCTACCTGTTCAGCGAAAATTTCGTGCTGCCCTTCTCCCACGATGAGGTGGTGCACGGCAAAAAATCCATGCTGGACAAGATGCCAGGAGACGGCTGGCAAAAATTCGCCAACCTGCGCCTGCTCTACACCTATATGTTCGCCTATCCCGGAAAAAAACTGCTGTTCATGGGTTGCGAGTTCGCCCAGGGTCGAGAGTGGAGTGAAACCAGGGAACTGGACTGGTCTCTGCTGGATACGCCTCAGCATCAGGGCATCAAGGACCTGATTCGAGATCTCAATCGTGAATACCGCAGCCTGTCCGCCCTGCACGATCAGGATTTCGACGAAAAGGGCTTCGAGTGGATCGACTGCCACGACAGTTCCCAATCCGCACTCAGCTTCATCCGCAAGGACCGGGAAGGCAATTCGGTAATTGCCGCCTTCAATTTCACCCCAGTACCCAGGGAAAACTATCGCATCGGCGTTCCCCTGCCAGGATTTTACCGCGAAGCCTTGAACTCAGACGCCGATTACTACGGTGGCAGCAATGTAGGTAATATCGGCGGTGTCGATTCCGAGCCCATGCCCTGGATGAACCGGGACCATTCTGTCCGTATTAATCTGCCGCCCCTCGGCGGCCTGATACTGGTGCACGAAAGGTGATGCAAGTTAGCAGGCCCGGACATAGCCACGGCATTCGCGCCGTCGTCGAAAACAAGCTGCGCTACTGTTGCCCGGATACAAAGGTGACCAAACCGCACATCCCATGCACAACAGTCTGCCCGATCAATATTCCCAGGATTACGGTGATGAAGAATCGGGTGTCAGGGGGAAAGGTCCGCTCCAGCTAACTAATCCGGAATGTGTCGCCAACGGAATCCTGGTATTACAAAGTCACGGCATCCAACTCTTTCTGCAGAATTCTCAGTCGAGCATGCCCAGCCCTGCGCAATGCGGGCATGCCTGCGGGCGTTTCGCCCGCAGGCGCCAACCCCGGAGGCTGTTCCAGCGCCGATAAGGCCGCCGCCAGGGATACCAGGTCCAGCCGGTTGTGCCGTAACACCCCCTGCAGACGCTGCCAACGGCCGGTCTTGAGGTAATCCAGCCAGGCCTTGGGGGCTTGGGAACCGGGTAGGTCATCCCGCCTCTGGAATCCCAGCAAACGCCGCTCCACCGTGGCCAGACGGCAGTTTTCCCAGACCTTCGCATAGCGCCTGCGCATGGGATGCAGCAGGTCCAGGTGGGGCCGTCCGGGGAAGGGATTGTCCACGCCGCTGAGACGGTAGCGGGTGGCCAGCAGGGGCAGATCGTAGGACTTACCATTGTAGCTGACCAGGGTCTCGGTGCCTCGTAGTTCCCCCGCCAGGATCGTGAGCATTTCGGCCTCGGCATCGAAACGGGTCAGCAGGTACTGCCGAACACGCAGGTGCGCGCCGTGGTATCGGGCAATGCCCACCTGAAAGGCCAGTGTGCCGCTGCCGCCGGCCAGCCCGGTGGTCTCGGTGTCCAGAAACAACCAGTCCCGGGCCTCGATAGCGTTGAACTGGGGCAGGGTTTCAAATTGAGCGGGTGGCGTCTGCAACGGCCAAGCACCATGGGGCGCGCCCAGGGCCTCCGCGTGTTCCAGCTGCAGCAGACCGGGGGACAGACAACGGGCATTCAAGGCCTGCGCCAGCGCCTGGTCATCGGCCACGTGCGCTTGTGGGTGCCCCGCCGAGCGGCCGGCACGCAGTCGTTCGATACGTTGCGTGAGGGCATGGACCTCGTGATCGCACGGCTTCCGCTCCCACCCCCGCAGTTGTCGCAGACGGTCTCTAAGTGCGCTCATCCAGCAACTCCAATACCTTGAGGGCGGCGGATTTGGGGCTGTAACCCCGGACTTCGTCCGAGGCCAGGATAGGGCCGACGCAGGCGGGGCAGCCGTAACGGCAGCCACAAGCGGCGATCAGACCGGCGGCCTCGGGCAGCCACTGCGCCGCCGTGTCGAACAGGGGGGCGGACAGTCCGATACCGCCGGGATAATTGTCGTAGAGGAAAATGGAGGGCTCGAAGCCCTGGGCCGCTTCCGGGTCCAGCGCCCGGCTCTGGGCATCGCGCAGCTCGCCCCGACCATTCGCGCCCACGCTGGCGAACCAGCCGTGCTCACCGTCACCGACCGCGCGGCCCAGGTCGCGGGGTTCGGCCATCAGGCGCAGCACGGCCACATGGTGCAGGGCGTAGGCCGCGCCCAGGAACCCGTCCAGGGCCTGGGTGCGGTCGGCGAAAGCGGCGTCCAGGGCATTTACCGCCAGTTGCCACCACACGGCAGTGGTGTGCATCTCCTGGTCCGGCAGTCGGATCTTGCCGTAGCCGATGTTTTCGTGGCTGTAGTAACGGATCTTCTTAAAGCCGGGCACGCGCCGCACCAGATGCACCTCGCCGTAGGCGCAGGCGGCCGAATCGCGCTTGCGTCCCTCGAAACGTTCCAGGATGCGCAGGCGGTGATATTCGATGGCATCGGTGTAATAGTCCACCCGCACCCGCCGCACGTAGGCCTTGCGACCCTCCCAGTCCAGACGCTCCACTTGATAGGGGTCGGACTGGATCATGTAGATCGCACCCGGGTACAGGGTCATGGGCGCGCTGTTGAAATCCACTTCGGCGATGATGCGCTTGGCCCCATCGGTAATATCCACCACCACGAAATTGCCTTCCGCCACAGACCTCAGGGACACGGCATTGTCCTGGTATCTGTCGGGGGTCCAGTGCCAGCGCTCGCCCTCCCGGTGCAGTACACCCTCCTCCTGCAGATAGCCCAGCAGTTCCACCAGGTTTTCACCGCCGAAGGATTCGCTGCAATGAAACGGCAGTTCGAAGGCGGCGCAGCGCACGTGGTCCAGCAGAATGAGCAGTTGGTCCGGGTGCACCCGGGCCCGTTCCGGCGACGCGCCGAGAAAGAACTCCGGGTTGCGCACGATGTATTGATCCAGCGGCTGGCTGGAGGCCACCAGCACCCCCAGGGAAGGACGCAGTCGCCGGCCCGCCCTCCCAAGCCTTTGCCAGGTGGAGGCGATGCTGCCGGGATAGCCGTTCAGTACGCACAGATCCAGGGCGCCGATATCCACGCCCAGTTCCAGCGCCGAGGTGGTGACCACGCAGTCCACCTCCCCCTTCCGCAGCTTGCGTTCGGCATTGCGGCGCTGCGTGGGCAGATAGCCGCCCCGATAGGCCAGCACCCGGGGCGGCTTGCGCGGGTCCTTGTCGAACACGTCTTTCAGATACTTGGTCAACACCTCCACCATCAACCGTGAACGCGCGAACAGGATACTTTTAAGGCCCAGCCGCACCGCATGCCGGGCGATACGCGTGGTCTGGGAACGGGCCGATGCGCGAATGCCCAGGTCCGGGTTGATCACCGGCGGATTCCACAGCAACAGTTGGCGCTCCCCCTGGGGCGCGCCACTCTCGCTCAGCACCTGCGCCTGTTCTCCAATCAACTGCCGCGCCAGTTCCCCAGGATTGCCGATGGTGGCGGAGGTAAGAATGTATTGGGGCCGTACACCGTAGAAGGCGCAGACACGGCGCAGACGGCGCAGCAGGTTGGCCATGTGAGAGCCAAAAACGCCACGGTAACCGTGCATCTCGTCGATGACCACGAAGGCCAGATTCTCGAAAAACTGCGCCCACTTGGTGTGATGCGGCAGAATGGCCTGGTGCAGCATGTCCGGGTTGGAGACTACCACATCCCCGTGACTGCGCACCGCCTTGCGGGCATCGCCCGGGGTGTCGCCATCGAAGGTATAGGCACGCACACCCAGGTCGCCTTGATGGTTGAGTTCGGCCAGTTCGGCCACCTGATCCTGGGCCAGGGCCTTGGTGGGAAACAGGTACAGGGCCTTTACCCCGCGGCCCAGCACCGCATTGAGCACGGGCAGGTTGTAGCACAGCGACTTGCCCGAGGCAGTGGGCGTGGCGACCACCAGGTGACGGCCTGAGGCAACAGTCTCGAAAGAATCCAACTGATGCGAATAAATCTTTGATATTCCTGATTTATTAAGTGCATCCTTCAGTTTTACGTCAAGACTGGCCGGCAACTTCCGATAGTCACCGGAGCGCCCCGGCAACAGCAGTTCGCCGGTGATACGGCCGGCGTACTTCTGTTTCAAACCCCGAATTAATCCGAACAGTGCATCTTCGCCGACCCGGACCGCGTTGCGATCCACCACGATACTGACAGAATTGTTTCCCATGCCTGACACCCCCCGTGCGCCATACTCCTTTATACGCCAGGTACAGGCTCAATCCGTGAGTCCGTGACTACATTAATCCTCTACCGATTCCGGCCAGCCTCGCGCCACGTCATAGGATTCCAGACCTTTTAGATCCGTTTGGTTGAGGCGTGAGACATGGCGGCTGCGCGCCCTGATGACCATGCCGCGCAAGCGATTCAGCCGGTTCGCCTTGTGAATGATGGCGTATGCCAGCTCCTCCGTCGAACGTCCCCCTTCCTCCAAGGCCGTCTTCATGAGAGGTCCTATGCTGCCATCCAATAGAAATCCGCGCGCCTCCCGCTCCAGGCCGGGCCAGATGATCTGCTCGGCTATGGCGTATTCCGCAGTGGCTGCATCCAATATGCGGGCGGCCTGGGAATACACCTCACGAACCAGGGCCTGACGCAGCAGCTCCGGATTTTCGTCCTTCTGGTAGGCCTGTATCCTGTTTCCCGCCTCCAGCCATTCGTGTATGGCCTGCCGATGCCAACTGCGGCAGGGCCAGGGCAGGTAGAAATCCCCCAGGTCCGAACTGACCTCCACCTCATCCTGATCCTTGTTTGTGTAACGCACCATGAACACCTGCATTTGAATCTCCTGCTTTAATCTGCCCCTGCGTATAAAAACGCGTGCCGCACCTGCACTGGGCGAATTGATCGAATGTCACTGCCTTATAAAGGCTATCGGCACCATTGCGGCGGAGTATAATCCCGGAAAACGACAAGCACATGGAGAAGCGAATGGCTCAAGAGATCGAACGTAAATTCCTGCTCTGCAACGATAGCTGGCGCAACGGTGCCCAAGGTGTCCGCTACCGCCAGGCCTATTTGTCCACGGACCCGCAACGGGCGGTGCGCATCCGCACCGCCGGTGACCAGGCATTCCTCACCATCAAGGGCAAATCCGTGGGCGCGGCCCGGCTGGAATTCGAATATCCTATCTCCAGTGCCGACGCGAACGAAATGCTCGATGGACTATGCCTGCAGCCGGTCATAGAGAAGACCCGCTACCGTATCCAGCACGGCGGACTGACCTGGGAGGTGGATGAGTTTGAAGGCGTCAATGCGGGACTGGTCGTCGCCGAAGTGGAATTGACATCGGAAAGCCAGAACATCGAGCTACCGGACTGGGTGGGTAAGGAAGTGACGGAGGATACGCGCTACTACAACGCCAACCTCATCAGCCATCCCTACAGCCAGTGGTAGAGGAGCATGGTCACTTGCGGCTTTTCAACGCAGGAACGGCAGAGCCTTTTCAAGTCGCACCGGCAGAGCCGGTGGTTTACCTTATTTTTAAATTATGAAAGGAAAGGGAAGGGCTCGGCTCACCACTATTTGTTGTGGCTGCGCGGATACCCCTGTCGCCGAGGCACCGGGAAATAAGGCGAGGCGTAATGGAGATCGATACGGACAAAATCGTCGGCCGCTCGAATCTGCTCGGGCGGGTAAGAGACGTCATCCGGCGCAAGCACTACAGCATCCGTACCGAACAGGCTTACCTCCAGTGGATCAAGCGCTTCATCCTGTTCCATGGCAAGCGCCACCCGCAGGAGATGGGCGCGCCCGAGATCGAGCGTTTCCTCACCTACCTCGCAGTAAACCGTCACGTTGCCGCTTCCACCCAGAATCAGGCGCTCAATGGCCTGGTATTCCTCTACAAGCAGGTCCTGGAAATCGAGTTGGGAGCGATGAGCAACATCACCCCGGCAAAAAGGCCGCAACTTCTTCCCACGGTTTTCAGCAAGGAAGAGGTGCTGCGGATATTGCCTCATCTACAGGGAGACGGCGGACTGGCTGCCCGACTGATCTACGGCTCCGGCTTGAGGGCGATTGAATGCCTGCGCCTACGCGTACAAGACATCGAATTCGATCGCAGGCAGATAGTCGTTCGCCACGGCAAGGGCGGCAAAGACCGGGTAACCGTTCTGCCACCCTCTTTGGTAGAGCCGTTGCAACTCCAACTGGAAAAAGCTCGACATACTCATCAGGATGATTTGAGTGAAGGCTTCGGCGAGGTCTATCTGCCGTTTGCGCTGGAGCGCAAGAACCCCAGTGCTGCCAAAGCTTGGGGTTGGCAATTTGTTTTCTTCTCTTCCAAGAAATCGACGGATCCGCGTTCGGGGAAAACCCGGCGGCATCATCTCCATGAATCCACGTTAGGCGAAGCCATCAAGCGGGCACTGAAACTGGCGGGAATCCATAAACGGGCGGGTGCACATACATTTCGTCACAGTTTTG
>RRYU01004439.1_pt1 | contig 26143 bp, 17 predicted proteins | sample 2162651 | NCBI WGS metagenome assembly RRYU01 (sample SAMN10267283, study PRJNA491782) | microbial mat metagenome | isolation source: biomat in the production well | place: Japan: Minami-Kanto gas field, natural gas well KTG3 | collected 2017-06 | reverse complement strand
CTCGGCAAAGGCATGAAAGAGTTTAAAAAAGCTCAAACAGAGATCGAAGACGAGTTCAATAAAGCGATGAGCGATACCCCTGAAAAAAAAGAAAAAGATGTACCTTCAGACAAGAGCTGAAACATCCGGAACAGTCCGGTAGCGTCTTTCCGGACTGTTAAGGTTTTCGCCGCTGTCATCCCCGTTTTCTCCCTGTCATAATCCCGTTAACGCTAAACGTTCAGACGATGCTCCCCCACCATCTTCTGCTCAGCACGCTGTTGCTGTTTATTGTCATTGGCTGCAAGGAATATACCGATGACGCCATTTCTCCATCCGGCCCGTCACTGCTCCTCACGGTCCCTCAGGGCCCTGTCATCAACGAAATCCTTTTTGACCCGCTCCAGTCATCAACCGACAATCTGCCCGACCAGCCGGATTACGTGGAAATTTATAACGCAGGCAGCACCCCGGTAGACCTCACCGGCTGGAGCATCGAAGACTGCCCTTCCTCCTCCGGCAAACGCTATACCTACTCCTTTGCCGAAACCCGCTCTCCCGGCAATATCCTCGAACCCGGAGGTTACGCCATCGTCGCCCCCGAAGAGAGCCCGGCCATTGCAACATCCCGCCTGATCGGCTTTTACGACTATCTTCAACACCATCCGGATGTCAGGATATTCATTGTCGAAGGGAAAGTTTTCTCGTTCAACAATGACCGCGACTGCATCACCCTGAAAAACAGCAAAGGAACGCTGATAGACTCCGTTGCCTATGAAGAGGGGTGGCATAACCCCTACATAAGGGAAACCAAGGGCCGCTCGATCGAAAAATTCAACCCTCTCCTCCCCTCCTCGTCCGCCTCAAGCTGGACCTCATCGGCCAGCGACACCTATGGCGGAAGCCCCGGAAACCGCAATAGCGTCTATCTGTCGCAGAGCGCCCTGCAGCAAGCACCCTCGATGAAGGCCGTCCCCGACCAGTTCAGAGCCGGACAGGAAACCATGGAATTCGAAATAGCCCTCCCCTACGGATCCTATCAGCTCTCCCTGAGCATTTATGACAGCAGCCTGAACGAAGTCAGAAGACTCGTAAACGGTCTTCCCGCAGGACCATCGACAACCATCACATGGGACGGCCTGGACGACAACGGGACAAGCCTCGACACAGGGCTCTATATCGCGCGCCTCAAGGTAAACGGAACAACGATTTCGACGACCCTTGAAACCACGATCACGCTCATCAGATAGGAGAGGATGCCCCAATCCGGAGTCCACCGGAGCGACAATTCGGGACAGTACCTTTTTTATCCTGAACACGAAACATTATCTTTTGGTCATACGGAACGATAACCATGCATCCGGACCATGCTGAGACAACTCTACATCAGAAACTTCGCGCTGATCGAGGAACTTTCGATCCCCTTCTCCCCGGGACTGACAATTATCACCGGTGAAACGGGAGCCGGCAAGTCTATCCTGATGGGAGCACTCAATCAGGTACTCGGGGTCAGGGCAAGCACAGACCTTGTGCGGTCTGGAAGCAATAAAGCGGTGATCGAAGCGATCCTGACAGGCCACGACCGGAAAAGAACCGACCCGCTGCTTGAAGAAGCCGGCATCGACGCCGCAGAAGACATCATTCTCCGTCGGGAAATCCAGCTGAAAGGGCAATCCCGCTGCTTCATCAACGACAGCCCCTGCACGGTGCAGGTGCTCCGGCAGATCGGCGACCAGCTGATCGACCTGCACGGCCAGCATGAACACCAGCTCCTGCTTCACCAGGATACGCACGGCATCATGCTCGACGACTACGCTTCCCTCGGTGCTCTGACAACCCGATACGGCACCGTATACCACCAGCTTCGGGAGCAGCGGAAAAAACTCCTGGACCTGACAACCAGGGCAGAGCTGCTGGAAAAGCAAAAAGGAATGCTGGAATATCAGTACCGGGAACTCGAATCGCTCGGCCTGCAGACCGATGAGGAAGCCAACCTGGAAGAGGAGATTCTGCTGCTGGAAAACGCCGAAACCATCACCGAACATTGCAGCGAGATCACTGATGAGCTCTACGACAGTGAACGCTCGGCCTTTGTACTGATTTCAGAAGCGGTGCATCACCTTGAAAAGCTCTCCCGGATCGACAAGTCCTGTGTCGCCCGTCTCGAAGAGCTTGAAAACGCAAAAACGCTTGTCGAAGAACTCAGCCGGACACTGCGAAGCTACGGGGACGGGATCGAATTCAACCAGGAACGGCTTGAACACCTGCGCGACCGGCAGCTCAAGCTCCAGAAAGTCAAAAAGAAATACGGAAAATCGATCGAAGAGCTGCTGCTCTTTCAGCAGGAACTCGCAAAGGACCTCTCTCTCCAGGACGATCTTGATGAGAACATCGATGCAATCGGAAAAACCATTGCATCCCTTCAAGCGAACCTCTCAGCCATAGCTGCAGAGATGCACGATATCCGGGCAGAAGCCGCCCTTGAACTCGAAAAGAACATGACGGCCGAGCTTGCCCTGCTCGGCATACCGCACAGCGAATTCAGAGTCCATCTTTCTGCCGAAGCGTCGCCAGAAGGCGACATCACTGCAAACGGCAACCAGTACAAAGCATTGCACAACGGCTACGACATCATCGAGTTCCTGATTTCGACCAATCCCGGAGAACAGCCGAAGTCCCTCGGCAAAGTCGCTTCAGGAGGCGAAATTTCGAGAATCATGCTTGCCCTGAAACGCGTTCTGGCAACTAACGCGCGCCTGCCGATCCTCGTTTTCGACGAGATCGACACCGGCATCAGCGGAGCTGTAGCGGAAGCCGTCGGCAGAAGCCTGAAACAACTCTCCCGTCTGCATCAGATCATCGCCATCACCCATCTTCCCCAGATTGCCGCTATGGCAGATACCCACCTGTTCGTCGAAAAAAGCGTTCATGAGCAACGCACCGTCACAACGGTACGGCAGCTCGATGCCGATGAACAGCTCAGAGCTGTCGCCCAGCTCTTCGGCGGGCACCATCTTTCCGAAGCATCACTCAACGTGGCAGCTCAGCTCATGGATGGTGCCAAAGGGCTCTGACACGTGAAAAAACCCTTTTTTAGAGAGGGGTTTTAGCAAAATCAATAAGTTTGCCTTATACTATCTACCATTCTCAATGGTTTTCCAAACACACGTAAACAGAGACGTTCTGTCTATGTCAAACACTTCAATTTCGGGTTCGGCAGTAGCCCTTGTCACACCGTTCAGGCAGGATACATCAATCGACGAAGATGCGCTCCGGCGCCTCGTACAGTTTCACCTCGCATCGGGAACCGACATACTCATTCCATGCGGCACCACCGGCGAATCGCCGACGCTCTCGAAGGAAGAACAGGCCGACATCATCCGCATCGTCAGGGAAGAAGCCGGAAACCGGGTCATGGTCGCTGCAGGAGCGGGCACCAATGACACCCGCAAAGCGGTCGAACTGGCAATCAATGCCCGTGAAGCGGGTGCAGAAGCGATTCTGTCCGTCGCCCCCTATTACAACAAACCTTCTCAGGAAGGCTTTTACCAGCATTATCGTCATATAGCCGAAGCTCTCGACATCCCGGTGATCATCTACAATGTTCCCGGCAGAACGGGCAGCAATATGACCGCTGCCACCATACTCCGGCTCGCATCGGATTTCGGCAATATCGCTGCCGTCAAGGAAGCATCGGACAATATCGGCCAGATCATGGAGCTGCTTGCTGAGCGGCCGGAGCACTTTTCAGTCCTCACCGGAGAAGACACGCTTATTCTGCCATTCATGGCAATGGGAGGGGACGGGGTTATTTCCGTAGCGGCAAATCAGGTTCCCGTTCAGGTCAAGCAGTTGATCACCCTTGTACGGGAAGGCCATCTGCAGGAAGCCCGAATACTGAACAACACATTGCGCAAGCTCTTCAGACTGAACTTTATCGAGAGCAATCCTGTGCCCGTGAAATATGCGCTCTCACTGATGGGCATGATCCAGGAGGTCTACCGCCTCCCGCTCGTGCCCATGCAGGAAAACAACAAAATGATCCTGAAACAGGAACTCGAAAACCTGGGGCTGATCAGCTGATCGCCCCGAGGTTCTCGACAAAACTGTCCATCTCCGCCCGGGTCCTTTTCTCCGTCACGGCAATCAGCAGTCCGGAATCGTCATGAATGCCGAGATCGTAACCGGCAAAAAAGCCCTTTTCCATCATAGCGTCAACAACAACGGACGCCTCGACAGGGGTATTGACGACAAACTCCCTGAAAAACGGTCCGGAATAGCGCAGTGAGTAACCCGGAAGAGAGGCAATTTTGCCTGCAAGATAATGCGCCTTCTGAAGGCAGTGCTCCGCAACCTGACGGAGTCCGTCCTTGCCCATAAGGGAGAGATAGACAACTGCCTGCAGGGCATTCAGGGCCTGGTTGGTACAGATATTCGAGGTCGCTTTTTCACGCCTGATATGCTGTTCGCGGGTCTGGAGCGTCAGAATGAACCCGTCCTGGCCGTCACGGTCTTTCGTCATGCCGACGAGACGTCCGGGAATCTTGCGGACGTACTTTTCAGCAACAGCGAAAATACCAAGATACGGGCCGCCGAAATTCAGCGCGCTGCCGAGCGGCTGTCCTTCCCCGACGGCAATATCGGCGCCGTAATCTCCCGGTGCCCGGAGCAGCGCGAGCGACACCGGATCGGCAGACACAATAAACAACGCGCCGTGGCTCCGCGCAAGCGCCCCGATAGCCTCGACATCTTCAAGGCATCCATAGAAGTTCGGCTGCTGCACAATCACCGCTGCTATCTGATCCGACATCAGGGATTCAAGCGCCCCGATATCGCACACGCCGTCCGTCAGCACATTCTGCACAACGGATGCCTGGCCTCCAGCCTCAATAAAGGTTTTCAGAACAGCAGACGTGTTGGGATGAATTTTACCCGCCACAAGAACCGTTGAGCGTCCTGTAACATTCATCGCCATCGAAACAGCTTCCGCCATGGCCGTCGCGCCGTCATAGAGAGAAGCGTTAGCCACGCTCATACCGTAGAGACGGCAGATCATGCTCTGATACTCATAAATCGCCTGCAGCGTCCCCTGGGAAACCTCTGCCTGATATGGCGTATAGGCGGTATAGAACTCACTGCGGGAAACAATAGCCGGAACCGCTGCGGGAATGTAATGATCATAAGCGCCGCCTCCGAGAAAACTTATAGTCTCCGGCGACGTGCGGTTGGCCGATGCAAGACGGTCGAGAAGCGATGCCACCTCCATCTCACTCATTGCAGGAAAGAGAGAAAGCACCTGCTTCAGACGGAACGCTGCAGGAATATCCGGAATAAGCTCTTCGAAAGACTCCACTCCGATCTCCTGAAGCATCGCGTTTCTGTCGTCATCTGTATTGGCAATAAACGGCATAGTAGATTATGACAAATCGTTCTGAAAAATTACTCGCCCACCATCTCGCTGTACTCGGCCGCACTCATCAGGCCCTCAAGCCCGGAAGCATCCTTCAGCGACAGCTTGACCATCCAGCCGTCTTCATACGGACTTGAATTGACCACCTCGGCAGCATCGAGGGCCTCGTTGACCTCCAGAATGGTCCCGTCGACAGGAGCAAACAGATCGGCGACGGTTTTGACAGCCTCGACCGTACCGAAAACGTCATGTTCGCCGAGCTCGGTGCCGACAGGTTTTGTTTCAACAAACACGATATCGCCAAGCTCGGACTGTGCAAAATCAGTAATACCGACAAGCGCTGTCTTGCCGTCTTCAAGCACCTTTACCCACTCATGGTCCTTGGTGTAGCGGAGATCTGCAGGAATGTTCATAGTCGTATAAACGGTTAAAAATTAGCCATACAGGGAGTTCTGTGTAACAAATGATTGAAAGTAATATTTTTTTGCATCCGGTAAAACTTCCCCGACGACCTTATGTCAGGCGCTGCCGCATGGCCTCGTAGAGCAGCACCCCTGCTGTCACGCTTACATTGAGCGACTCGACGCATCCGGCCATCGGCAGCCGGACAACCGCATCCTGCTCTTCAAGCAGTCCGGTGCCCAGACCGCGGCCCTCTTCGCCCATAACCAGTGCGGACGGACGGGTAAAATCAATATCGGTATAGTTGGTCTCGGCATGCATATCGGCAGCCACAATCTGAAACGATTTCGAACGAAGGGTTTCGAGACACCGCCTCAGGCTTTTCACCTTGCAGACCCGCATATGGGGCAGGGCGCCTGCCGAAGCCTTGTGCACCGTCGCGTTGACCGGCGAACCCTTGCCCTCGACCAGCACAACCGCATCGGCAGCGACAGCCTCCGCGGTCCGTATGATCGCACCGACATTGTGCGGGTCCTGAAGGCCCGGCAGAATGACGATCAAAGGATTCGAATTGCGCGGCTTGTCGAGAATCTCTTCGAGCTCGTAATAGGTGATCGTACTGATCAGGGCACACACCCCCTGATGCTTGGTCGTTCCGGCAATTTCGGAGAGTTTTTCAAGACGGGCTTTTCCGACAGCGATCTTATGACGTCTCGCCGTAATCGTGATCTCCTTGAGCTTGTTATGCGATGTATTGAACTGGAAATAAATTTTCTCTATTCGCTCAGGGGAGGCATTCAGAAGTTCCAGCACCGAATTCCTTCCGTAGACAACGTTATTCATAGTCTCGTTCATGCGTCATTATTGGGATTGCAGCAGTCACATTCTCACTGCGACAGCTCGCAGACAAAAGAAGATGACCGCAGGTGAAACTTGTAGACCTGAAATGTAATTAAATTGATGTATATTAACTTTTTTAATATTTTTCAGCTTGACCGGAACGCACACCCTGCGCACTACCGCACGGACGCTGTATTCTTCCTGATCTGACATGCCTGGAACAGCTGAAGCGAAATCAGTTACACAAACCACTAATCCGTTTTATATACAATGAGTCGGACTTTTAAGACATTAGAAGGCAATGAGGCATTGGCGCACGTCGCCTATCGCACAAACGAGGTCATATCGATATACCCGATTACCCCGGCCTCGAACATGGGCGAGTATTCAGATGCATGGGCAGCTGAAGGAAAAAAGAATATATGGGGCAGCGTTCCTCTGATCGATGAGATGCAGAGCGAAGCCGGAGCCATAGCCGCTGTTCACGGCGCCGTTCAGACCGGAGCGCTGTCAACAACGTTTACCGCTTCGCAGGGCCTCTTGCTCATGCCGCCGACAATGAATAAAATCGCCGGCGAACTCAGCCCCTGTACCATTCATGTCTCCGCACGTGCGATCGCAGCCCAGGCGCTCTCGATTTTCGGTGACCACGGCGACGTCATGTCGGTTCGGGGAACAGGTTTTGCACTGCTTGCTTCGTGCTCAGGCCAGGAGGTCATGGACCTTGCGCTCATCGCCCAGGCGGCAACCCTCGAGTCAAGAATTCCGTTCCTGCACTTTTTTGACGGCTTCAGGACATCACACGAGATCACCAAAATCGAGGTACTTTCAGACGACGACATCAGGAGCATGATCGACGACAATCTCGTCATCGCACACCGCAACCGCCGCATGTCGCCTGACGCACCGATCATCAGGGGAACATCGCAGAACCCGGATGTCTACTTCCAGGGACGCGAAACGGTCAACAGCTTCTACGCAGCCTGCCCGGGAATTGTCGAAAAATACATGGAGCAGTTCAGGAAACTGACCGGCCGCGAATACAAACTCTATCAGTACTACGGCGCTCCCGATGCCGAAAAGGTCATCGTCATGATGGGTTCAGGTGCCGAAGCAGCCCTTGAAACCGTCAACTACCTCAACAAACAGGGCGAAAAGGTCGGTCTCATCAAGGTTCGCCTCTACAGACCCTTCGACGTCGAACGCTTCCTGAAAGCCCTTCCGTCGACCGTCAAGTCTATTGCCGCTCTCGACCGCATGAAAGAGCCCGGCAGCGCCGGTGAGCCGCTCTACCTTGATGTCGTCAATGCCCTTCACGAAGGTCTCAGCAACAAAACCATCTCGTTCGATCCGGCAGTCGTCGGCGGACGCTACGGGCTATCGTCAAAAGAGTTCACGCCAGCAATGGTCAAGGCGATTTTCGACAATCTTGGCGAAGAGCACCCGAAAAACCATTTCACCATCGGCATCAACGACGATGTCACCCATACAAGCCTCTCCTTTGACGAAGCGTTCAGCATCGAACCGGACGAAGTCTTCCGGGCCATGTTCTACGGTCTTGGATCTGACGGAACCGTCGGCGCCAATAAAAACTCGATCAAGATCATCGGCGAGAACACCGACAACTACGCTCAGGGCTACTTCGTCTACGACTCCAAGAAAGCCGGTTCCATCACCGTATCGCATCTGCGCTTCGGCCCGAACCAGATCCACTCGACCTACAAAATTTCACGGGCGCAGTTCATCGGCTGCCACCACTGGATCTTCCTTGAATCGATTGATCTCGTCAAAAACCTCAATGAAGGCGGAACCCTGCTGATCAACTCCCACTACACCCCTGAAGAGGTCTGGGAGCATCTTCCGAAGCTTGTCCAGCAGCATCTGATCGCCAAAAAGGCAAAGCTCTACACCATCGATGCCTACAAGGTAGCGCACGACAGCAAGATGGGCCAGAGAATCAACACCATCATGCAGGCATGCTTCTTTGCCATCTCCGGCGTTCTTCCCAAAGGAGAAGCCATCGAGAAAATCAAGCAGTCGATTCGCGAAACCTACGGCAAGAAAGGCGACGAAATCGTCAAACAGAACATCCAGGCTGTCGAAAACACCCTGGCCAATCTTCATGAGGTAAAAATCGGTTCAGTCGCCAACAGCAAAAAACAGATGCGGCCGCCGATTTCGGGAGAAGCCCCGGAATTTGTCTGCAACACGCTGGCCCAGATCATCGCCGGCGAAGGGGACCACATCCCTGTCAGCCAGATGCCCGCCGACGGTACCTTCCCGGTAGGAACATCGAAATTCGAAAAACGCAACCTCGCGCTTGAAGTCCCGGTCTGGGAGCCGGAGCTCTGCATCCAGTGCGGCAAATGCTCCATGGTCTGTCCTCACGGGGTCATCCGCTGTAAAGCATACGATCCGAAATACCTTGCCAACGCACCGTCCACATTCAAATGCAGCGACGCCAAAGGCAAAAACTGGGAAGGTCTGAAATATACCATCCAGGTCTCGGTAGAAGACTGTACCGGCTGTGAAATCTGCGCGCACATCTGCCCTGCAAGAGACAAGCAGAACCCTGAGCGCCACGCGCTGAACATGAGCCTCCAGGAACCGCTTCGCGAAAATGAAGTCGATAACTGGAACTACTTTGTTCATATCCCGGAATTCGACCGCTCGAAAATCAACACCAGACTGATCAAAGAGCAGCAGCTCCAGCAGCCGCTCTTCGAGTTCTCAGGAGCCTGCGCAGGCTGCGGCGAGACACCGTATGTCAAGCTCATGACCCAGCTCTTCGGCGACCGTCTTGTCCTCGGCAACGCAACAGGATGTTCCTCCATTTACGGCGGCAACCTCCCGACAACGCCTTACTGCACCAATCCCGACGGCCTCGGCCCGACATGGTCGAACTCCCTGTTCGAAGACACCGCAGAGTTCTCGCTCGGCTTCAGAATCTCGATCAACAAACAGAAAGAGTACGCTGAAGAACTGGTAAAACAGCTCTCGGCTGAAATCGGCGAAACACTGGCAACCGAGCTCGTCGAAGCAACGCAGGAATCCGAACCGGAAATCTTCGAGCAGCGCAAAAGGGTCAAAACCCTGAAAGAGAAGCTCGCCCTGATGGACCGTCAGGAAGCCAAAAATCTCCTGGCCATTGCCGACATGCTCGTCAAGAAAAGCGTCTGGGCAATTGGCGGCGACGGCTGGGCTTACGATATCGGCTACAGCGGCGTCGACCATGTCACCGCATGCGGAGAAAACGTCAACATGATCGTTCTCGATACCGAGGTCTATTCCAATACCGGCGGCCAGGCATCCAAAGCCACGCCGAAAGCAGCGGTCGCAAAATTTGCCGCAGCAGGCAGACCGATCACGAAAAAAGATCTCGGCATGATCTCGATGTCGTACGGCAATGCCTATGTCGCAAGCATCGCAATGGGCGCGCGCGACGAACAGACGCTCAAGGCGTTTATCGAAGCTGAAGCCTACAACGGCCCGTCGATCATCATCGCCTACTCGCACTGTATCGCACACGGCATCAACATGGCAACAGGCATGGAGCAGCAGAAACTCGCCGTCGACTCCGGTCACTGGCTCCTCTACCGCTACAATCCCGAGAGGCTCAAAGAGGGCAAGAATCCGCTGATTCTCGACTCCAAAAAGCCGAAAATCCCGGTCGAGCAGTTCCTGAACACGGAAAACCGTTTCCGCATGCTCAAGAAAAGCCATCCAGACCTGGCAAAACAGTACTTCGAAGCCATCCAGCAAGAGGTCGATGCTCGGTATGCCACCTATGAATACCTTGCAGCAAGAAAATTCCCGAACGACTAAGCTTCAAGGGCACAAAAGCAACAAGAAAAGCGCGGTTCACCATGAACCGCGCTTTTTTGTTATGAACCATCGAAAAATGGCTCTTATATCAATTCATGAATTGCGGCTGTACAAAAAGCCGAAAAAACGACTTTTTAATTTAACGTTTGAGGTAACCGGCGCAAAGCCCGAAAGGGCGTAGCGTCACTCACCCATGCCCTCCCACAATCTCCATCAGCTTACCGAAATCATTGACGACATCGTATTTCACCTTGTCCATCTCAATTCGCTGATTGAGCCTGTCAAAAAACTTACGAGCGCACTCGATTTTCTTGTCTTCGATCAGGCGTAGCTGCATGGTGGACATCGAGCCTTTGGTTTCTGCGACGAAATAGATGTGCTTTACCTGGCCTTCTTTGAAGGAGATAGCCCAGTCAGGATTGTAGCCGCCGACAGGTGTTGGAATCTGGAAACCCCTTGGAAGCTTTGCATAGACCACCACGTCATCACAGGTATCAAGCTCATGGGCAAAAGATCGCTCGACCTTTGAATCGGTAATCACATAATCGTAGATGTGGTTTTTGAGCTTTTCGGAGGCCTTGCTGAAATCCTGATTGGTCTGTCCTGCGGTAAATATGTCGATGTCGTGCTCTCCGGCTATGGTATCGTAGCTCAGGCGCTCGATGATGATTGTGGCTTTTTGTTCGTTGATGAGCCGTGAAGCTTCGGCGATGAACTGTTCCGGATTCTGTCTGAATTGCTTGAAAACGCCTGATGCTATCCCGGAGAGAATTGCTGCGATCGTGCTTCGCTTCAGGTCGGTGTTCCCAGCCAGCTTTCCGAGAAGGTCATACGGGACCGCGGAATGAGTTGAGGCTTTATGCATTTCGACGCTACTCTCTTCAAGCCTGAATCCATCTCCTTTACGGAGCTGGTCGTCGGTGACCTGCTCTGCCTGGGTACCGGACTGAACGGTGTATTGCAATGGAGACACCTTCAAATCCCGGTTGAGCGCCTTGATACAGTTTTGAACCAGCTCTTCCGAATCGAAATCAACACGGTAGATCGCTTTCCTGTTGATCCTGTTCCAGAGCTCCCGGAACTCTTTCTTGTTGAAGTTGCTGTTCAGTGGATTTTGCCGCTGTTTCCGCTCATCACCGATCTCTGGCAAGAGCGCATCGCTGAATACGCTGTCGATCAGCGTGAATATCTGCTCGGCATGTGCCTTGAGTTCTTCAGGCAACGGTGCAAGCGTGCCATCTTCTTTGGCTTTGTGATAGGTCGCGGTGATGCGGTCATCATCATCGGAATAATCGTTCTTGACGAGGTACCTGTAAATCTGTCTGGCCATTGCTGGCGTGATTTCAACATCTCCCGATTCAGTCCGGATGGCTTTTCCGGTGAAGTAGGCTTCGTCTGCTTTGCGTGGGCGTGCTGAGAGTGCATCGCTTATCTCCTTCTGGAGGTTCGCAACGAAATCCTTGTAGCTTTCGTTGGCGATCACAGTCAGGATATTGATGTCGTGCACAGTCGCTGGCTCGTCCATGCGTTCTCCGTGCTGATTTACCGACAACCTGAGTCCACGCCCCACCTCCTGACGTCGTGAAATTGTATTGTCGCTGTGCTTGAGCGTGCACATGACAAACACATTCGGGTTATCCCATCCCTCGCGGAGTGCCGAGTGCGAAAAGATGAACCGAACCGGTTCCTCGAACGATAACAACCGCTCCTTATTCCGCAGAATCAGGTCGTAGGCGTCAACATCATCGGAAAGACCGGCCTCTTCACCACGCTTTTTGAAGTCTGGATTTTTTAGGCGACTGGTTTTCTTGTCGATTGCAAAATAGCCCTCATGCGTTCGCTTGGGGTCAATGCTGTTGAGATAGTCTCGATAGGCATGGTTATCGAGAGCCAACTCTGCCAGATACTCAGTTCGTAATTTTTCATACTCTTCCTCGAATAGCCGGGCATACTCGCCGTTCTCGTCCGGCTGGCTGTAGTCTCGGTACTTTGCCACCTCATCGATAAAAAACAGCGAGAGCACCTTGATCCCCTGGGCAAAAAGCTGCTTCTCTTTGTCGAGATGCGATTTGATGGCTTCCCTGATCTGAATCTGGCGGAGCACGGCTTCCGTTACATCACCCGCAGCCTCACCAGCGCTCAAGACTTTGCCATTGCTGAATTCGACCGTGTTGCGGTTCCCATCGATTTCCGAGATTACGAACCCATGATACTGGTCGAGCTCACCTGATTCATCAAACAGGTTCCGCCCCTTTTCCAGGCGCTTAATAATACGCTTGATACCCGTGCCTTGCCTGATCTCCATTTCAAGACGTGCAACCGGAGCGCTTCGGGAAACCTCGATTCCTTCGAGATAGAGGTAGGCACTTGTCCCCGCAAGCCCTTTGACGGTAATGCCTTTGGCGTTGATTTTCTTGACGAGTTTCTGGTTATAGGCATCAAGAGCATCAAGCCGATGCACCTTGTTATGGCTTGTGCGATGGGTCGCCGAATAGCGTAAGATCATCAGCGGTTTGAACTTGGCAAGGGCATCGATGGTCTTTTTCCCCTCCATTTTCTGTGGCTCATCAAGAATCAGGATCGGGCGGTTACTGCTGATCACATCGATTGGTTTGCGAGACTGGAAATCGTCCAGCTCTTCATAGATGCGCCGGTTATCCTTGCCGGTTGCATTGAACGCCTGGATGTTGATGATCATGACGTTGATCCCGGCATCCGAGGAGAAGCTTTCAAGGTGATGGAGCTGCTTTGAATTGTAGATAAAAAATCGGGCTTTTTTGCCGTAGCTCTCGGTGAAGTGATCCGCAGTAATTCTGAAAGATTTGTCAACGCCTTCCCGGATTGCTATGCTCGGCACGACAATGACGAACTTGCTCCAACCGTACTGCCTGTTCAGCTCGAAAATGGTTTTGATATAGCAATAGGTCTTGCCGGTACCGGTCTCCATTTCAACATCGAGATTGAAACGGCAACCGGCACTGGTCACCAATGACTCGGACAAATGAAGGTTCTGCCCCCGCTGCACCTCCTGAATATTTTCCAGTACCTGCTTTTCGGAAAGCATGAGGTCAGCATTTTTGAACCCGGTCTCATAGAGGCTTGCCTGGATTCTCGAACCGGGATCGATCCGGTACACAATCCCCGACGTGTTCGCCTGACCAGCAAAGCACTGGACAACCGAGTCAACAGCGGCGGTCTGGAATTGCTGGATTTTAAATTGCAGTTTCATAGATATTCTTTTCGTCTTTTCTGCACCCTTTGCTTATGCCTGGCTCATCCTTTCTGCAACAGATGCGCCCAATTGCTTTTTTTATAATTAGTTATAAAAAAAACTCTTTCTGCAAAAGACTATTCCTTTCTGCAAATCCACCAACTAAACATGCAATCCCCACCGAGGTTGAGAACGAGAACCATTGTTTCGAATCACTTTGGCACGGCGGAGCTTTGTCAGGAGATTAGCCACTTTCTTTTTCTTTTGCTCAGAATCCAGCACCTCACTTAACTTATCTAAAAGAAGCTTATCGATCTCCTCCCGAGAGGCTCCCCCAAACCGCTTGAGGTAATCAGTGATAAGCTTGCAGTAGTAGTCATCATCCTGAGGCCGGGTTCTGATGTATTCGGCTTTGTTGGCCGTTACTTTTGCGATTGACGCCGAAACGTACAGGTTCGGCTTGCGACCTTCGATCAGACCATCACGTCGTAACCGTTTAATCATGTCGTCAGTAAGCGAGAGCTTTTTCTGCACCCGATCAAGGGCAAGAATTTCATCGAGCGGTAAATCTGTTTTCTGTATGAGCATCCGGCTGTAAGCCGCGTCCACAACGCTGCCGTAAACGGTCATCCTGACCGCATTGGGCTCGCGTAAGTCATAGTCAGGCATCGGAAAGAAGCGCCTGGCCTGACCAACATGCATGGCATAAATCCCATAGCCCATGGTATCGATCATGTTCAGCTCAGCCATAGCTTGCGCAAGGAAAGGGTTCCGGTAACGCCGGGGGGTCTTTTCTCCGGTCACATAGTCCGCCGGGATTCCCTCGAAGAAGCCGCCTTCATTTTCAAAGACCAGCTTATCCGGCAGTTCGGTCACCAGAATTCGTCCATTGCGGGTGTAGTCCTGATGGGCAATGCAATTATGCAACGCTTCCAGAACAACCTTCTGATCATACTTGGCTACTTCAACTGCCAGTAACGCATCATCGGGAAGTATCCGCAGCTGAATATTTCGGATCTTCTGGTACAGTGCGGTGGTATTCAGCAGAAACGGCGGGCCAAAATGCTCGTATGCTCGCTCTGGACCTTCCAACTTCCAGGTCATTTGAGCCGGGTGGGGTGAAAGCAAATAAGCCGCTTCCGGCTTACCGAGCAACAGGATTGCCGTACGGGTAATTTTACCTTCCTGAGTCAGCCTGGCCCGGTCGAGGAATGTCCGCAGTGGCCAGTGTAAAACCTCTTCAGTGGCAAATCGATTGGCATACTTGCGGGCAAATGAGTCGCGAGCCTTTTGTAAGGCCTGTTCATCAAGATGGGCGACAGTAGCCTCTGGCACAACTTGCGCAGACCAATCGGAGGCGATGGTCTGTTGGCGGATTTCATCAAGTTTATCGAGCCCCAGACTAATGAGACTTTCACCAGCTCGGGCATACCAGTGCCCTTTCCATGCAATTGGAAGCCCACGCGGCGCTGCCGGAATTTCAAACATTACAACCCTGCCACCATCATGTTGTAACACGTGGATAGTACGGAAGGTCAGGCTTGGCTCTGTATTTTCCGCGATCTGCATTTTGGTACTCTGCAAACGCTCTGGCTCAAGGCGATAATCTGAACCGACAACCAATCGGGTTTTATTGTTCACGCCAAACACCAGCCATGCTTTTTCAAGGCCTCGGAGATTGGCCTCATTAGCCAGTGCTGAGAAGTATTCCCCGATCTTATCGGTCGAGAAATCCTTTCCCGCCTGCTTGAACTCTACAACCTCGTTCTCCCAAGTCGCAATCAGTTCCTCCAACAACTTTTCAAGCGCTGCATTCTCCATTGTCGCCTCCTTATATCGCCTTCACTTCGGTTTCGGGGGACAACTGACGGAAAATCTGTTCGGCATTGATTTTGACGGCATCGGACTCAAAGCCATTATCGCGGAACACGACCCGCAACGGCTTGAATCCGGCAAGCTCCCGGACAAATGCTTCGGTCATTTCGGTGTCGAAACAAGCGACCAGTGAGTTTTCAGCGACAAAAAAGACCTCGAAGTCGGTAAAGGCTGAAGGATGAGAGCTGAAGGATGAATTTTCCGAAAGCTGTGCTTCATCCTTCAGCCTTCCGCTTTCATCCTTGTTGACTCTGACAATTTTTTTTGAAATTGGCAGAGTCAAATCCACGCCCCAATCGAGGAGAACCTGAAACAACAAGTCTTCCGGCGTACGGTCGGGCTTGATGTTGTCAACAGCATCGAACAGCTCAGTCTGATTGAAAGCATCAGGCTTGTAAAAGACATCCGCCATATTGGAAGTATCGAGCTTCAGGACTCGGAAGCCGATATCCAAGGATGAAGGATGAGGGATGAAGGCTGAACTGTCATCTTTTTCATCCTTCATCCTTCCACCTTCCCCCTTTTTTTCCATTTCCGCCTTTATGCGCGCACCAGCTCGGCGGATGCGCTCCTTGCCGATCTCAGCAATGGTTTTGTAACCAGCTTTGAACGCTTCAGATTTTTCATCACACGTTTCTGGAAGCTGCACCATGATGAATTTTCGGTTTCCGCCATCTTCTGCGTTGAGTTGCATAACGGCGTGAGCAGTCGTTGCAGAACCTGAAAAAAAATCCAGTATCAGATCACTGTTCTTGGTTGAAATAGTAGCGATTCTTTTTAATAATCTTGTTGGCTTTGGGCTATCAAAATATGGCCTATTATCAAATAAATTTTTTGTTTCCTGGCGTGCTTCTTGATTATGACCTACCTCAGCATGTCTCCAAATCGTAAGAGGGACAATTCCGTTATCAACTTCTGTTAAAAAGGATTTATACCTAGGAACGTTATCGCCATTTTTACCAAACCATACTCGATTATCTTTAACTAAATCTTCAAACTTTTCTTTAGAAATAGCCCAGCAACGACCACGAGTTGGGTTAATTTCTTTCCCACTTGGAGTGATGATTGGATAATCAGTTGAGGGTGAATAAGTTCTAACCGTCATGTCAGAAGAAGCCCAAATACCTCGCGGATCGTTATCTGGATTACTAAATCTCGAATTATTTTCCTCTGTACGAGGAAGCTTATAAGGCCGCCATGTTTGCTTATCTTTAGCATAAACCAATATATGGTCATGATTATCACTTAACCATTTTGCATCATTCTGAGGTGCAAATTTTTTCTCCCAAATTACATTTCCAACAAAATTACTCTCACCAAATATTTCATCTGCTACTTTCCTAAGATTGTGAACCTCACCATCATCAATGGAAATAAAAATCGCCCCATCTTCAACAAGTAAATTCCTTGCAAGCTTTAGCCTCGGATACATCATAGACAACCAATCTGAATGAAACCGTCCATTCGACTCCGTATTCGCCACCAACCGATTACCTTCCTCATCCTTCTGATTCGACCGCTTCAAAAATTCATCCGTACTCTCAGCAAAATCATCATCATAGATGAAGTCATTCCCCGTGTTATAAGGCGGATCGATGTAGATCATCTTCACCTTACCGAGGTAAGTCTCCTGAAGCAGTTTCAGCGCATCGAGATTGTCACCCTCAATAAACAGGTTCTTCGTGGTATCGAAATCAACACTCTCCTCCCGACAAGGACGCAACGTCTTGGCGATAGGCGCATTGGCAGTCAGAAGCGCCTCGCGCTTGCCCGGCCAGTCGAGGTGATACCGCTCCTGCGGCCCCTCAACAATCGAGTCACTCAACTCCTGCCGAAGCTGGTCGAAATCGACAGCATATCGCAAGGATGAAGGCTGAGGGCTGAAGGCTGAATCCGCTCTTTCTTCATCCTTCCCCCTTCCACCTTCATCCCTGATTTCCGTCACACAATTCGGAAACAGCTCCATAATCTTGCGGATGTTCTCCTGTGTCAGATTCGGCGAGTGCATTTTCAGTTTATCCATAAAAAAATCCATAAAAATATATTTACCCCCCTTCCTTCATCCCTCATCCTTCCCCCTTCATCCTTTCTTCAAGCTCCTGTTTCAATATGCGGAGTTCTGCATTGATCTCCACTTTCCGGTTGAACTGTTTTTCTTTTTGCAGGCGGCTCTGGCACCGGTCAACCTCGCGCTGTTTGGCACGAATAAGAGTCAGACGCTCAAACCGCTGGCCCAGCCGCTCTCCGGCTCTTGCTGCATACGGTATCATCGGGGAAAGCAACTGCTCGTAAAGCATGCCGAGATCAAGAGCCACCGGCAGCGGTGAGCGTTGCGTATCCTGCGGCAGCCAGTCGGACTCGATGTACTCGCTTACCACTCGTTTCGATGGATCGGACTCATTCGGACGCTTGAACGCCGCCTTGACCTTGCATCGATTCTCGAACAGGAGTTCAAAAATCAGCGGAGAAGCAATCGCCATATCGATGCAACGCAAAACCTCCGGCTTGACGCTCTCCTCTTTGAGGGTAATGCGGAAGAGCTGAATTTCAGACACGGTGCGCGTTGCAGGCAGCTTGAGCGTCTCGGGAGCAAGTTTGTATTGCCAGACAATCTGATCAATCTGCCTGACGAAGAGCTTTTTTACCGAGGCAGGTGGATGGGCGTACTCGTATATCTTGTTTTTGGGCAGCACTCGACCAAAAGCCGCACTCTGGGGGTATTCGAAAAGAACGCTCTTCATCCTTCATCCTTCATAATTACCAAGAATGCGATCAGTTCAAAATCGTCGAGCCCCCTGATGGTATCCACAAGCGCCGTCGTTTTGCCGCCGGTAAACAGACTGTCAATATCGTGCTCTTCCTTCACGTCGATCATGGAGCGGATGGCCCCACCGAGGAGATCGGAGTACCGGTTCATATGCCGCCCCTCTTCCGTGAGTTCGTTAAACTGATGGCAAACAGGCATGAGCGGTTCCGGCTCTCCCTTACAACTTCCTCTCAGTAGATCGAGCAGCTTTTTGACCTCACTGTGATTGGCGATGACCTCGCCGTTTTCACCGATATAGACCAGGTAATAGGGGTGCAGCCGGTTATGGAGGCTTTCATGAACCGAATCGTTACGATTTCTCAGGGCAAAAATGACTCCCGGCTCCAGCCCAAGTTCCGGCTGTGCGGGAACGACCGCGTGCATACCGTTCGGCACCTGATCCAGCTCGCCGTGCTCGCGGATGTACTGCAACAAATCCATCCGGAAATCATTCAGCCCAAGATCGGTAATCGATACGCCTGTTTTCAGGTCTTCAAGTTCGATCACCTCTTCCTGCAAACGCCGGAGCTGCTCCTTCCGGTAAGCCACTTCGCTGCTTTGAGCTGTCAGTACGTTATCATCACCGGTGGCTGTCACGTCGGCAATCATCATGCGGTTTTCAACCCGTTCTTTCAGGTTGATGTACTCATCGAGCGTCATGTCAGGCCAATAGTTGACAAGCTGAATGACGGCGTTCTTTGAGCCGATACGATCAATGCGCCCGAATCGCTGAATGATCCTGACCGGGTTCCAGTGGATGTCGTAATTGATCAGGTAATCGCCGTCCTGAAGGTTCTGTCCTTCTGAAATGCAGTCGGTGCCAATCAGTAAACTCAGCTCGGCGGGTTCGTCTGGCAAAACAAGTGCTTTTTCCTTGGAAACCGGGGAGAAGAGCGTCAGGATGGACTGGAAGTCATAGCTTCTGCCCAGTGTTGATTTTGGAGAATCCTTGCCGGTAACCTTGCCGGTGTGCAACGTGGTCGCCGCGTGCAAGTCCTGAGCAAGGTTGTCGTACAGGTAATTGGCGGTATCGGCAAAAGCGGTGAATAGCAGTATTTTCCGGTTCCCTGCATTGATGGGGTGCTCGATCTTTTGCAGAATTTGGCTTTTCAGATGCTGCAACTTTGCATCGTCAGCAGGGGTGACTTTGTCCATCGAGGAGAGCAGCTCTTCGAGAATCGTACGGTCTGCTGAGAGATCATGCGTCCAGCTCTCAAGGTCCATGTCAGCCAGGCTGATCCGGATTTTATCGCCTATCGTCATCTCGTCAGGCATCATGAAATCATCATCTTCAGCCTCAAGATTTTCGACGTTGGCGGTATAGTCAGTAATGTTTTCTGTCTTCCCGGTTGCCTGATAGGCTTCAATAACAGCGAGCGTTTTCAGCAGATGATCAAGCAGCCTGCGCAAGGTAATCCGGAATGATGCAACCGAACTCTCAAGCCGCTTGAGCAGATTGACCGTCATGAGCGACTGAAGACTGCGTTCCCGGTCTGCCTGACGAAGACGTCCTCTGCCACCTTCCACCTGGGTGTCGTAGATCTCTTCATATCTCCTGAGCCGACTTGGCAGGATATAGCTGACAGGAGCATAGACAGCCAGCCGAAGCTGAATCAGTTGCCCGAAAATGTCATTGAAGCCGGGCACGTCGCTCCGGTAGCTGAGCGGACAACGATACGAGAGCGGTTTGAGCCGTTCCGGAAAAGAGCCAATATCCGTGGTATCGTAGAAGGTCTGAATATGCTTGCGCGACCGGGCTATTGTGACGCTGTCGAGAATCTCGAAAAAGTCGAATTCGAGCAGATCGAGAATCGCCTTGGCCGTACGTCTCTCAACCGGCAAGCGGCTCCACTGGTTGAATGAGGCTTGTGCTCTCCGGAATATCTCTTCGATGCTCCGGCTTGTCCGTAACTGACGGTTCAGGCTTTCCGAATCACCTTCGTAGGCAAGGGCAAGCTGGTTGCGCAGGTCATTGAACCGGTTGTTCACCGGGGTAGCGGAAAGCATCAGCACCTTTGTCTTGACGCCTTCCCTGATAACCCGGTTCATCAATCTCTGGTAACGAGTCTCCCGATCACGGAACACATCATTGTTCCTGAAATTATGGGACTCATCGATGACAACGAGATCGTAGTTACCCCAGTTGACCCGATTGAGCGGCATACCAAACGACTCACCCGATGTCCGCGAAAGGTCGGTATGGCAGAGAACATCGTAATTGAACCGGTCTTTCGCGAAGATGTTGGTCTTGAGATTCCGGTTATAGTTCAGCCAGTTATCAGCAAGCTTTTTGGGGCACAGAACAAGCACCGAGCGGTTCCGCAGTTCATAGTATTTGATAACGGCCAAAGCCGTGAAGGTCTTGCCGAGTCCGACGCTGTCGGCAAGGATGCACCCGTTATAGGTCTCAAGCTTGTTGATAATGCCTGTCGCGGCATCCCTCTGAAAATTGAAAAGCTTTTGCCAGACGAGTGACTGCAAGTACCCAGTCCGGTCATTCGGTAATACATCCTCATCGACCTCGTCAAGAAACTCGCTGAAAACGTTATACAGTATCAGGAAATAGATGCGTTCCGGAGAGTTTTCCTGATACACCGAAGCGATGTGCTCCCTGATGATAGAGGTAACATCTTCAAGCTTTTCCGGATCATGCCAGATTTGATTGAACAGGTTCAGATAGGTTTCAGTAACCATCGATTCGTCAAACCGCTGGACCAGATTTGAAACAGCCTCACCCCGCTGATAACCAAGATCAACAGCCGTGAATCCCTGAAGTGGCGCATAGGCAACATCACCTTTGGCACCTTTGATACAGGCAAACTGCTGCATTGGAGCCTTTGTTCTGTTTGACCGGAATGAGGCCTTCTTTTGCATCCACTCTGCGCATTCGCGAGCAATGGCTTTTTGGGTCAGCTTGTTCCGTAGCTGGATCTCAAATTCCGAACCATAGAGACTTCGCTCCCGATTCACTTTCGGGATAAAAAACTCCCTGTGCTCTTTGCGGAATTTGTCGGTTACCTGGTCAGGAAGAAATGTCGGTGCGGTAAAAATAAATTCAAGGGAATCGACTTTGGAAAGCTCTTCCCTGAGTGCTTCATAAGCAAAGATCGAGAAACAGGATGCTGCGATTTTCAGCTTATCGTTCTTGCGAATCGACGCTTTGAGATCATCACCAAGAAGCGAATTGAGGTTGTCGATAATCTGCATAGCAACCTCCGTTTATCCTTCAACAAAAAAATCGGAGTCGAGCTTTTTCAGCTCATAGGTAGCTTGCGTCGAAACACCTACTCCATAGTCTATCATCAGGTTCGCCAGGTGATTGCCGTCGATCAGGATAATCTTGCTGGCGATGTTGGTCACAAACTCTTTTGCTCCGGTCGAAAAATCCGAGGTTGTAATGAAAACCCCTTTGGTTGCGCGTTTTCCCTGTAAAGCTCCGGCAAACTTCTGGATTTCCGGCCTTGTGATGGTTGCCTCCCACCACTTTGCCTGAATGTAAATGCTGTCGAGCCCAAGCTTATCCTCATTGATGACCCCATCGATACCTTCATCACCACTACGCCCAATGGCTTGACCGGCGTCCTTGAGGGATCCACCGTAACCCATGCGAACCAGCACGTCAACGACAACCTTCTCGAAAAATGATGGAGAGGTGGATTTGAGTTGCTGGAGAATTTCACGCGCAAGGGCCTCTCTGAGTGCCTCATACGCCTGTTCGATCTGCTCCTCAGGTGTTTGAACTTCCTGCTCTGAAGGTGAATCTGCTTCGGTTTCAGGTTTTTTCCGGTTATCAACATACTCCGGATACTGGCGAAGAAACTTCAGATTTAATTGCGAAGGATTTTGAGCAAGCAAGTTTTTGCCGCGCTCGGTAATTCGGAAAATACCTCGACATGGGTTTTCAATCAGAAGGGCCATTTTCATATGAGCCCGAGCCCAGGCAACCCGATTGTCAAAAAGGCGCTGCTGGCCACTGGGCAAGAGCTGCTTCCTTTCGGAATCTGATAACTGGAGTTGTGAAGCCAAGGCATCAAGAGCTTCCTTATTTGAATGCTCCTTCCCGTCCGCGCAAAACTGCAACAATGGGAGCATGATACTTTGAAAGTCAGGAATCGCCATATTTCGTAAGAAAGATTTGTGTTCTTCTACAAATTTTTATTTATAAGGAGGAGACGCTCATTACATATACTTACGACCTGCAACGTTTCACGATCTGATTGACCGCAGCTGCTGAAATCCCCAGCAGACGCGCCGCTCCGGCATAGGTCATCCCGAGTTCAAGCACATATTCCAGCGCAAGCCGTTTCCGCAACTCCGTACACTCCCGCTTCCGGCTTCCACCCTGCAGCGCCTGAACACTTATTGCGGCCTCTTCACATGCGCTCACCAGCCGTTCCCCGGCTTCCGTCGCTGCTGCTGTTGCCGGTAGCCTCTCCTTCACGGATGCTTCAATATCGTCGAGAATCTCTTTGACGAACTCGCTACTTCCGAGAATCCGCTCGTCGCTGAACTGTTTCTCTTGCCGCTTCCTCAGGGACTTTACTTCCGACCAGCCGCCTATCGACCGAACAAGTCCGCCTCCGGTCAGTTCCGGCTGACGACCGCGTCCGCTCTCTTCTGCAACGAACTCCCGATACGCTTGCAGGGCAGACGATTCCCGCTTGCCGAAGTATCCGAGCACCGAGTTCCTGTCCTGCCACTCATGCCGTATCCAGTTCATCACCACCGCATGACCGCTCCACGGATAACGTTCCAGCTCTTCAAGCGATTCGACAAGACCTGCTCGAAGAGGGTTGAGATGAATGTAGCTGACCAGCCTCAGAAAATAGGGCTCTTCCTCGCAGACAATCGACTTGTACCGGTTCTTGAAAAGATGGCCGTGACCGCTTAAAAGCTTGCGCATGAACGTAGACAGACCGGCTGTGCGTTACTGCCGCAAAAGACGCAAACCCAAGCATAAACAAAGTATAATACTGAAAAAATATGCTTATACTGTACTCTTGAAAATAACGGCTAGCCGGATAGGCTGTGTCTGCACAAAAGGACGTGCAGGTTCTTACGGTACGAATGCCTGAAAAGAGGTAGAATGTTCACCGCGCAATGATCACCGATTATGGCAGAGATTTTTCTTTGGGGACTGTCGCTGAACCAGATTGTCCTACTGGTAGCCGTCATTCTTATCGTCATCGATATTTTCATAGCCTCCGATATACCCACGCACGTAGCGTATGTGCTCTGCTGTATTATCATAGCGCTCAATACTGATGTTCACCCCATAGTACAGGTTCTGGTGGGACTTCTCGCGTGGTTTCTACTGATCACATTTCACTACTTCGTCTGGAAAACGCTTATCACTACCATCGCCAACCGGTTTATCGCACCAGACCGTTACCATGTAGGGGCAGATGGCTTGAAGGGAAAAACTGGCATAGTCAGGGTGGTGGATGGAGAGAAAATGGTCTCTGTTCAGGGTGACGTCTGGCCATGCACAGGAGCTGAACACCTTGAAGACGGCGACAAGGTCATCATCCTCTCCGCAGACAACGGCATCCTCACTATTTCCGCATCGGCATCTCCATCAACAACAACATCAGACCAATGAACTCACTGATATTCACCGTCCCTCAGTCCCACTGCGTAGTCCTCGAGCGTTTTGGTAAATTTTCAAGAATCCAGACACAGGGACTTGGATTCCGGATCCCTATTCTGGAGCAGAGCCGCCGCGTTGACACTTGGGGGGATATAGCAAATAAAAACGGCTTCATCATTGAGCTAACCGAGCAACAGAGCGATACCAAACCAAGACAGTGCCATACGCGAGACAACGTGCCGGTAACAGTAAATGCCAGTATTTACTGGAGAATCACCGATGTAAAAAAAGCGCTCTACGAGGTCGATATTCTGCCTCAGGCTATTGCTGACATAGCTCTCAACGCGCTTAGGTCGAACATCGGCACCATGGAGTTCGATCATGTCCTGGCAGAACGAGCGCAGCTCAATGAAAAAATAGCTGGGCAGCTCTCACAAACAGCCCAGAAATGGGGCATTATTTTTACCAGGGTGGAAATCCAGGAGCTGACAACCGACTCTTCAGTTGCCGCATCCATGGTCAAACAGATGGATGCCGAACGTTCCAAGCGGGCAAGGATCGCTGAAGCGCAGGGCCAGGCCGAAGCTGAAATCAAATTAGCTGAGGCTCAGAAGCAAGCCGCCATACTGCGGGCGGAAGGCGAAGCCGTTGCAAAAAAGACCATAGCGGATGCAGAAACCTACTACCTTGAAAAACTGAAATCCCAAGTCGGCGTTGACGCAGCAACGCAGATCGTGCTGGCCCAGAAGTACCTGTCAGGATTTGAGGTCATCTCGAAGAATGACGCCGACAAAGTCTTCCTGCCCAACACATTCCAAGGCCTTTTCTCCTTACCGACAGACCGGTAATCAGAACAAAAGAACAAAAGAGGGCACTAAATTATACTGTACTAAGCCCCTCCCAATAGCTGTCCTGCGATTGGGGAGGGATTCATCATGATGTCGCCCCTGGTTTGTTCGGCGATACGCGACGGCGAAAAATACCCCCGGTTTCTGCTGCCGGATGACGAAGCGTTCGAACGGGTGCTGCTGGAGAACCTGCTGGGCAAGTACGAGGCTCTTCACGGCCACGCCTTTGAAGGAGAATCGCAACTGCGATTCGAGGTACATGAAGCGTATCTGGTGCGAAGACAGGGGAAAATCACAAAACTCGTTACCCTGAAAGAGGGCTCACCCGACGAGACGAAAGTCCGGGGGACTTTCGCTCCTTTTCGTTTGCTGGTCCCACGGCCACTGATGGACGTAGGCTATTCCTGCGGTTTCGGCGGGATGAACGCACAGGGTTTCGGGATGGTGAAGATAAGAACCCTATAGCTTTCAACAGCCTCTCTATCGCCCCTGCTCCCCTGCCTGTATCCTGTAGAATTCGGCTTTTTCCGCATCGCCAAGGGCGCGATAGGCTTCCGACAGGTGCTGATATATCTCGGGTTCGTTCGGCTCGCGTTCGGCAGCCTTTTCGAGATACTTCCTCCCGTTTTCGTATTCCCCCCGTTTGACGTAGACCCATCCGAGGGTATCGAGAAACACGGGATTGTCGGGCTCTTCGGCAACGGCTTTCAGTGCATACTCCAGGGCTTTGTCGAGGTCTCCTCCGCTTTCGGCCATCATGTAGGCAAGATTGTTCAAGGCAAGGGCATTGTCCTGGTCGATCGAAAGGACTTCAAGATAGGCTTGCCTGCTTTGCAGTTCGTCGCCGAGCTTTTCATAATTCATTGCCCTGGTAATCGAGAGCTGAACGAGCAGCCATTGACGGGTTTCCTCTTGTCTGACAGCAAAAGCGGCGTCGAGCACTTCGGCGGCTTTTTCGTGGAGCCCTGAGCGGAAAAGAGCATAACCCTCAAGCACCTGCAGGCGCAGAGAGAGCGTGTCGAGCGCTTCCCTGGCTTTTCGGATGGTGTAGAGCACATGATGGTACTGATCGCCGGCCATATAGGAAGAGGCGAGCTCCTCCCATGCATGCACCTTGAAAGGATCAATCTCAAGAACCCTTGCAAAATCCTCTCTTGCCTGCTGATGCCGATCCTGACGGCTGTAGAGCATTCCCCGCATAAGCAGCACATCGGAATCGTCAGGCGCCTCTGCCACTATCCGATCGATCATGAGCAGTGCCGAAGGGGCATAGATACTGTCAAGTTCTGAACGAATCATAAAGAGTCGGGCAAGCTCGATTTTCTGCTTCAGTCCAATGTTGTCGAGCGAAAAAAAA
>RRYU01016855.1_pt1 | contig 26151 bp, 27 predicted proteins | sample 2162651 | NCBI WGS metagenome assembly RRYU01 (sample SAMN10267283, study PRJNA491782) | microbial mat metagenome | isolation source: biomat in the production well | place: Japan: Minami-Kanto gas field, natural gas well KTG3 | collected 2017-06 | reverse complement strand
TTTTTTTTTCATCTTCGTCGGCGGTGGCTTCCGTGCCAGTACCGCTTTCATAGCGCGCACTTTCCAGAATCTCGCCGATGCGCGCATCGTCAACCACCACATCGGCAAACGGCTGCCGCCGCATACGATGCGGCAGGGCCAGTTCGGCCGCTATGCGAATATCTTCAGTTGACAACGTGGTACGCCCGCTCCAGGCCGCATGGGTACGTGCTGTTTCCAGGATCGTGATATCGGCACGATGGCCATCGACGCCCAGTTCAAGCGATAACCTGGCCACAGCAACCATATCAGTGATTGCGATCGTTACCTGTGATAGCCGATCTCGTGCAATCACAATCCGATCGGCCAGTTCTGCTTCGGCATGTTGCCACTGTTGCTCAAAGGCTTCCGGATCAGCTTCGTAAGCCATACGCCGCTCGATCACGGCAACTCGCCCAGCCACATCGGTCAGACCGCTTATTTCAACCGCTAGACCGAAGCGATCAAGCAGTTGTGGCCGTAGCTCACCCTCTTCGGGATTCATTGTACCGACCAGCATAAAACGTGCTGCGTGTGATACACTGATCCCTTCGCGTTCGACGGTATTGACGCCCATAGCCGCGGCATCTAATAACAGATCGACCAGATGATCATCCAGCAAGTTGACTTCGTCAACATAGAGTAACCCACGATGAACCTGGGCCAGTAACCCCGGCTCAAACCGGCGCTTGCCTTCAGTGATCGCATGTTCCAGATCAAGTGCGCCAACAACCCGATCTTCTGATGCCGCAACGGGTAACTCTACCAGGCGGGTAGGACGTACATCAGAGGGAAGCGTTTCCCCGGTTGCGCGATGCATGGCGCATACATTACATAGGTTTTGAGGGTCGTTGGGATAACAACTATAGGGACATTCAGCCACAACTGTTATTGATGGAAGCAGGCGTGTCAAAGCCCGTACCGCAGTGGACTTGGCCGTTCCTTTTTCACCGCGTATTAAAACGCCACCGATACGCGGATTAACGGCGTTGAGAATGAGTGCTCGTTTTAGCCGTTCCTGACCAACGAGAGCACAAAATGGATATACTGGACGTCGAACAGGCATAATGGCGACAAGAAAAGCCCTCTAGCCTTTAAGAGGCCAGAGGCCTGAGCAACTGCGCTTGCTTCGGATTAGCATAATGAGAGATCTACAATGTATACATATACATGATCGACCTCCGAATGTGGCTCATTCTCCCACAAAGAGAAGTAAAAGTCAAATCCATTCCATGCGTACAGTTTCGTATATGCGAGACCATCATCCTTCTGTCATCCAGGTAATAAACGGGTTATGATATAATGATTTCGAACGAACTGCATGATGAAGTCAAGATGTCTGTCAACAAAAGGTCTTATTGGGGCATACATCTTGCGTATATATCGCAGCAGGAGCACTTAATTTGGCTCTGTTTAATCCATTCAACTCGGTATTTGGTGCATTTAGCCGGGATCTAGGCATTGATCTAGGTACGGCCAATACTCTGGTTCATGTGCGTGGCAAAGGGATCGTAATCAGCGAACCATCGGTTGTGGCGATTGACACAAGAACCAAGAAAGTATACGCAGTAGGGGCTGAAGCCAAGGCTATGGTGGGCAAAACACCGGCTAATATTGTTGCTGTCCGCCCGCTTAAAGATGGTGTGATTGCCGATTTCGACGTGGTTGAAAAAATGCTAGCCTATTTTATCAAGAAAGCGCACGATCTCTCGTTTAGCCTGGTACCGCCACGCCCCCGTGTGGTCGTAGGTGTGCCGTCTGGTGTCACTGAAGTAGAGAAACGGGCTGCGCGGGATGCAACGCTGAATGCAAATGCGCGTGAGGCCTATGTGGTGGAAGAACCCATGGTGGCTGCTCTGGGGGCTGGTTTGCCGGTTGAAGAGCCAATGGGCAGTATGATTGTCGATATTGGTGGTGGCACCACCGAGGTGGCAGTTATTTCGCTGGGTGGTATCGTCATTAACCATTCGATTCGTACTGCTGGCGATGAGATCGACGAGGCGGTGATCCAGTTTGCGCGGCGTGAGTATAATCTGCTTATCGGTGAACGGATGGCCGAACGGGCGAAGATTACCGCGGGCAGTGCGTATCCCCTCGATGAAGAGATCAAGGTGGTGTTGCGGGGGCGCGATCTGTTAACCGGGTTGCCCAAGGCAGTTGAGGTGAGCAGCGTTGAGATTCGGGAAGGTATTGCCGGGCCGGTCAATAATATCGTTCACGAAGTTCGAGCCGCGCTGGAAGAAACTCCACCTGAACTGGTGGCTGATGTGATGGAACATGGCATTACTCTGGCGGGTGGAGGATCGTTGTTGCATGGCCTTGACCGGCGTATTGCTGCCGAAACTCGTATGCCAGTATATATTGCCGATGATCCATTGTCATGTGTGGCACGCGGCGCAGGTAAAATGGTTGAGAATTTTGATAATCGGGTCTACCAGGATATTCTTACCCGTACGCAGAGTACCCGTAAGGCAAGGTATTAGGGTAGGATCTGTTATGTAGCATGCGCTACGCGGTCGACGTTCAAACCAGACGGTTGACCGGGCAAAATCTGCTTTTGCCTGCCGTTCGACAGGCTGACGATAGACGTTAGCATGGTGCTTGTTTTTTCCACAAAGTGCCGCCTCAGGCTCTGGTCACGCGGATCGTGCCGTGGAGTACTGTTACGACCTGCGTGACAACTGATTGATTTGCGTCTCAGATGGGAGGCGAATCCCTTCCTGTGGAGGGCGGTTGCGTACTATATAACCTTATCTTATATCCCCTATGCGTGATTATCTTGACAATCGGCCAATTAAGTTGTCTGGCCCTGCATCGCGTCGACCGCTGGGGTTAGCCCTGTTCTTTATACTTATAGCCCTGGTGTTCATTATGGGCGATCATTATGGCCTGCTGGCCCCTGTGCGTAGGCCTCTGGAACAGGTTATCAGCCCGGTTGGACATCAGCTTACCGCTGTGCGCGATCACGTAGCAGGCTTCTGGGCCGGTGTGAGTAATGTTCAGCAGTTGCGGTCTGAAAATGTAGCTTTGCAGCAAGAGGTGAGTCGCCTGCAGAAGGCGTTGATCGACCGTGAACAGGCACGGGTAGAAAATGAGCATCTCCGGCGACAACTGGCGATAGAGCAGAGTCAGCCCTGGCATTTGCTAGGAGCGGAAATTGCCGTCCGTACTCCTGATGCTGGTCGCCGATCTATGCTTATTACACGTGGCAGTAACCATGATGTGTATCCGGGTATGGCTGTTATTGGCCAGACGGGCGATAGCCCGGCTGCGCTGATTGGTATTGTCGAGGCCGTTAGTTCACATAGTGCCAGTGTGTTGCTGATTACCGATTTTGGCTGTCAGGTAAGCGCACGAGTTTTGCACGAGGGCCAGACTGCACTCGGGTTGGTTCAAGGCCAGTGGCAGCGGGGGTCGCGGCTGCGGCTGGAACAGGTTGAACGGGAGGCTACGCTGGCTGCTGGTGATATTGTCGTAAGCGCCGGGTTGACAGCCGAGTTAGATCTTCCGCTGATGATGCGGTCAGTTCCAAATGGTATTCCGATCGGAACAGTTGAGGCTGTGAGTACCGAAGGCCATGTACAGGTTGCGGAGCTGAGACCCTATGTCGATCCGGATCAGGTGCGGTATGTATGGGTAGTTCTCAGCCAAAACGATTAGAAGAAGTGCTGGCCCACGAGGCGTTGTTGATTGTGATGCTGGTGGGCGTTGCACTGGTGCAGGTCACGCTGCTGTCTACCCCGTTGGGGTTTCCGCCGGCCCTGTTGCTGGTTCTGGTCGTCTGTCGCGTACTGGTAAGTTCTGGTGATGGACAGGGTGATCCGACCGTCGGGGTAGAGCATGCTGTCCGCTGGGCGTTTTATGGTGGTATTGCGCTGGATCTTTGCTCGGCAACGCCCATTGGTAGCCATGCCCTGGCTTTGTTGCTGGCAGTGGTGCTGGTGGTTGTGAGTACACGCCGCTTGCGTGTCGAAGGGCCGTTGCTTCCGCTGATTGCGGTTTTGATCGGTACGCTGGTGTACGAGGTTGTGCTGGCTCTGGTGGCTTATAAGTATCTGTTGATGTGGCATGAGTGGTTGCAGTATGGACAGCAGGTTATTCTTCCTAGCATTTTGCTGGCACTGATTCCAACGGTGCCAATCTTTATGGTGTTACGTCGTATGCTGTATGCCGCAGAAACCAGTTCGTTTTGAACAGAGTAGCGACGAACTTTGTTTAATGCAGATATCTGATTATGCAACGTCTGTTTGCTTTACGTATTGTGCTGTTGATTGTGGCGGCAGCGCTGTTTGGTCGTCTGTATCAATTGCAGATGATCGATAGCGATGCGCGTCGCTATGGTGGGGCGGTCGAAATTATTGCCACGCGTTATGTCTCTGTACCACCGCGCCGGGGCGAAATTATGGCTCGCGATGAGCAGACGCTGCTGGCTGAGAGTGTGCCGATCTTTAGTGTGGCCGTGCTGCCAGGCAGCTTGCCCCCCTATGGGTCTGAACGACGTGATTTTGTGCTGGGTGAACTGGCCTATATCGCTGAACTGAGTGGCACTCTGACGCTCTCGCCCGCACTGACGCTTCAGCAGAATCCGGATCTGGATCGGGATCTGGCGCAAATAACTCTATCTGACCAGGAAGCGACGCCCCGTCGCTCATCAGACACACTGAGCGCTGAGCTTACGCTGAGCGTACCGCCAGCACATATTCTTGATGCGGTACGCCTGACGCAGGTGTATAGCGATGTTTTGACCTTTACCAACCCGATCGAGACCCTGATAGAAGAAAGTAATGTGCGGCGCTATCAGACAGTGGTGCTGCTAGAGGATGTCTCGCAAGAGATGGCCCTGGCGTTGCGTGAGAATAGTGTCAATCTGCCTGGCATGGTCGTGGTGCAGGATTATCAGCGGCGTTACCCGCAGAGCGACCGTGTTCAGTCGCTATCACACATTCTTGGGCATATCGGGCGGATCAACGAGTGTGAACTGGTGATGGAAAATCCGGCTGCCTCATGGGTTACTAGCCTGATGGATACCATGGGGCATGTAGCCAGTTGTGGGCTGTTGTCGAAGCAGATTGATCCCGGGGTGCTGGCACGCGGCATTCCACCGTATCGTAATAGTGACCGCATTGGCAAGGATGGGCTGGAATATAGCTATGAAGATGTTCTGCGTGGCGAACTGGGCATTGACTGGCTGCAAGTTGATGCAATGGAACGCCCGGTTGGAACCTCGCGGCGTATGCAACCGGTGCTCGATGGGAATAATGTCATTTTGACGATCGATATCGAGTTCCAGATGCAGGTTGAAACGATCATACGTCGCTGGATCGCCGAGAGTGAAGCCCGTCGCGCTGCATCGGGTGGGCATAAGCAGCAATATGCTTCGATTACCAGTGGCGCAGCCGTAGCATTTGACGTGCATACGGGTGAGGTACTGGCGATGGTCAGTCTGCCTACTTATTCGAATAATCTCTATGTTGACTCTGCACGTGCCGCCGAGTTGCAAAATATGCTCAGCCCGGCTGATCCTGAAGCACGGGAGCAACTGGCACAATTAGCTCCGCTAACAAACCGTGCGATTGCAGGGCAGTATCCGCCTGGTTCAACTATGAAACAATTTGTTGGGGCGACTGCGCTGCAAAGTGGCATCATTATGCCAGATACGGTGCTGTATGATCCAGGGGTGCTGGTATTGCGAGAACGGAGTGGTGTGCTGTTTGAGTTGCCAAATGCTGGACGTAGACGTAATAACGAGATTAATATTATTGAGGCGTTGGAAGTTTCTTCCAATGTCTTCTTTGCTTCCATTGCTGGGGGGAATGATGAGGCCGTCAATCTCAGGCCGGATGATACACGTCTTGATGGCCTGGCTATTGATGGCCTGACCGATGGCCTGACCTGGTTTGGTTTTGGTCAACCCACTGGTATCCAGTTAGCTGGTGAAGCTATCGGGCGCGTCCCAACCCCAAACTGGAAGGCCCATACGCTGCGTGAGCCCTGGACAACCGGTGATACTTACAATATGGCTATTGGCCAGGGATATCTGGAAGTAACGCCTATTCAGCTTGTGCGCGCTACAGCAGCTGTTGCCAATAATGGTATTGTGTATCGCCCTCAACTGGTGAAGGCAATCACCGACAGTAGTGGCCAGGTTGTGCAGACCATCCAACCAGAAGAAATGACACGTGTTCCGGTTGATCCGGCCTATCTGGCAGTTATACGCGAAGGTATGCGTCGCTCTGTGACTGAGGGTGCTAATGTGTCGGCACGGGATAACTGTTCTGGTTTGAGTATAGCCGGGAAAACTGGTACAGCCGAGTATGGCCCGATTATTGTTACCAACGAAGGTGAACTGATCCGTCGGAGTCATTCCTGGTTTGTGGGATTTGCGCCGTATGATGATCCTCAGATCGCGGTGGTAGTATTGCTTGAAGGAACTGGCGATCTTAACGATGGTTCGGCAACATTGACAGTGCCAGCGGTGACGCAGATCATGCAAGTCTATTTTGGCATAACGCCTCCGGCCGAGCAACCAGGTGATTGTCCGGTTATGCCATCATGATAGAACTATATGTGCCACGGAGACATACAGGTACGCCGAGATCATGTACTGTCTGGCTGACCTGCGTTCTGGCTTTCTAGTAGACGATACTCCCTCTTCCTGAGGGCTTATTATTCATTGCCTACACGTATATCGCATCCTGATGCGGTGAATAAGGCGTCTCACCGTCTTCAAGGGATATGGGCGGGGCTGCGCCTGGCCGATACTCTATCGTTTTCGGTTGGGTGTGGCGGCAAAGCCGCCACACCCAACCGAAAACATTCTTTTACATTCTTTTGTGCGGGGGCCAGAGGCTCCCGCGCCCCCACTATGCGAGTAATGCTCTGAGAGGTGGGGGAAATGGGGGTTCCCCCGCCCCTTGGCAGGGGCCAGGGGGTGGGATGATACACGCAGCCAATCCGTACGTGAATAGTACAGCACATCTGGTCATCCTGAAACCTTGTCTTATGCTATAATTTGGAGCTACTATTCGTTGAATCCAGAAAAGACAGCGATGAACGAACTGGTTAGCATCAAGGGCGGCAAGGATGGTCTGCGCTTGCAACTCGACGAGGGGGCCGAATGGCAAGACGTTCTGGTTGCTTTACGTAACCAGCTTGGGTTGGGCGGAAGTTTCTTTGCCGGGGCACGCTTGATTATAGATGTTGGGCATCGCCAACTGAGCGACCACCAACTGGCTGAAGCGCTGCAGATGATGCAAGAACATGGCGTGCAACCGGATTCGCTAGCGGCCTCAGCGCGCGAGAGTCGCAATGCGGCACGTTCTGTTGGCCTGACGGCTCGGCCAATTCCTGAACGCAGCCAGCCAGTGGCATCTGCTTCTGGTGAGGGCGATGCCATGCTGATATGCCGGACGGTTCGCTCTGGCCAGATCGTACGTCATCATGGGCATATTACCTTAATTGGTGATGTCAATCCCGGGTCTGAGGTGATCGCCGGGGGAAGTGTGGTGGTGTGGGGGCGACTGCGTGGCCTGGTACATGCCGGGGCTTTAGGTGATCGTAGTGGCCTGATCTGTGCCCTGGAATTGCAGCCTACCCAGTTGCGTATTGCTGATTTGATCGCTCGTACACCTGAAGGTACTGCCGGGCGCATACCGGAAGTCGCACGTGTGGAGGAAGACCATATTGTGGTGGAATCCTGGGAAGTCTATCGGCGTTAGTGAGGGCCACCTGTTACCGTAGTAGGAGCATCTATGGCGCGTGTTATTACGATTACATCTGGCAAAGGTGGTGTTGGGAAGACGACAACAACTGCTAATTTAGGCACGGCTCTTGCTATGCGAGGTGCACGTGTGGCTGTGATCGATGCCGATATCGGGTTGCGTAATCTGGATGTAGTTATGGGGCTGGAAAATCGCATAGTGTATGATCTGGTTGATGTGGTTGAAGGACGGGCTCGTTTGCGTCAGGCGTTGATAAAGGATAAGCGTTTGCCCGAGTTGTGCTTGTTGCCGGCGGCTCAGACCCGGGATAAAGATTCGGTAAGCCCCGAAGATATGGTGGCGTTGACCAGGCAGATGCATGCCGATTTTGACTATGTGTTGATCGATAGTCCTGCCGGGATCGAGGGTGGTTTTCGCAATGCGATTGCCGGGGCTGATGAAGTGTTAATTGTCACAACCCCGGAAGTTTCGGCTGTGCGTGACGCTGATCGCATTGTGGGCCTGGTTGAGGCTGCGGAAAAAGGGCCGCCTCGCTTGATTATCAACCGAATCAATGCGCGCCTGGTGAGTCGGGGAGAGATGTTGTCCATGGAAGAGGTTGTCGAGATTCTGGCGATTGATCCCATCGGGGCAGTGCCTGATGATGAGCTGATTGTGACTTCGACCAACCGAGGCGAGGCTGCGGTGTTTGATCAGAATTCGCCAGCCGGGCGCGCTTTTCATATGATTGCGCGACGGCTTTCTGGAGAACATATTCCACTTACCGATGGGACAGATCAGCACGGCATGTTGGATCGTCTATTGGGGTTCTTTGGTCGGCGCAAGGCGTGATCGGTCATGTGTGTTTCTGTATACGATGTATGCTCTAGTGCGAAACACGCTACCCTGGGGAGGATGCTGTGGGGTTTTTCGATAATATTTTTGGTGGCAAGCGCGGCCGTAGCGCCAGTACAGCGAAAGAACGCCTGTTAACCGTACTGGTTCATGATCGCGTTAAGTTGACGCCGGATATGTTAGAGCAGCTTAAAGCGGAGCTGTCGGACGTAATTGCCAGGTATGTCCCCAATGCCGACCCGGCTGAGATAGAGGTTTCGTTGCTGCGAGGTGAGTCGAGTGATCATCTCAAAGCAGAGATACCTATTCGACGTTCGAATGTCGGAGACCAGCAAAGCTAGTCAGATAAGCATACCCATGTAGCTTATCTCCTGGATCAGGAGCAACGATGCCGGGTGAGCAATTGCCAATTCGTTTTTCATTGCAAGCGAAAGTCATTGCGATCAGTTTTGTGATCGGGCTGACGATCTTGCTGCTCTATCAGGTGTCGCATATTCTGGCACCGTTTATCGCCGCAATTATTACTGCCTATCTGTTTCATCCCCTGGTGAGCCTGTTGCAGCGACGATCCCGCCTCAGTCGCGTCGTCTGGATCATAATCCTGTATGTGCTGGCTTTTTCGTTGCTCTACTGGTTGTGGACATGGGTCTGGCCGCGCATTGTTGGTCAGTATGACGAACTGGTACGCCAGATGCCGGTGATTGTGAATGATCTCAGCCGGGTTTTCGGTGAGCGTTCTGCTATTGAGCTGGGGGCAGGGATTGTTTTGAATCTGGCCCCTATCGAAGAACAGATTATTAGCACGGTCAGCGATCTGGGGCGTACTTTGAGTAGTAGTGTGCCGGGGATTGTGTTTTCAGCTCTGGAAACCGTGATTTTTACTCTGGTTTATCTGATTGTCACCTTTTATCTGTTGCTCCAGGGTAGGCAATTGAAGGAGTGGGTTGTTTCCCTTATCCCGGTGCGTTACCGGGGAGAATTATGTAGCCTGGGGCAACAGATTGATCGCGTGCTGGGAGCGTATGTGCGTGGGCAGTTGATGTTGATTGTGATTATGTCTGTCTTGCTGTATATTCCGCTCTCGATCTTGAATGTGCCCTATGCCCTGGTGATTGCGATTGCGTCGGGTGTGCTGGAGATCATTCCGATTGTGGGGCCCTGGGCTGCTGGGGCTATTGCAATGACTATGGCTCTGTTTCAACCTGATGTGCCATTCGGGTTGTCGAATGTGGCCCTGGCTGGTATGCTTGCCCTGATCTATTTTGCTTTGCGTCAGATTGAAGATCACTTTATCATTCCAAATCTGATGGGGTCGCTGGTGCGCTTGCACCCGGCAGTGGTGATTTTTGCCATCCTGGCCGGCGGGGCTATCGCCGGGCCTTTTGGTCTTCTGGTTTCTATTCCTGTGGCAGCTGTCATCCGCATTTTGCTGGCGTATGTCTATCGTAAGCTGATCGATTCGCCTGAACCTCCTGTACCACCTGCAGCACCTCCCTCTCACCGCGAGCAATCTGAAACATCAGGTCAGGATGCTCTGACACCTGCCCGTATATCCAGTATGCCTCATTCTTAATGACTACGGTTCGCATACCGCTTGTACACGAAAGTTTAATAAAGATATACCTATGATCTCTTTTTCGCATGATCCCGAAGCGGGAACTCTCTACGGCTATTTTACCGATCTCGAGGCCGGGCAGGCGGTTGATGAACTGGAATATCCTGCCAGCCTGTTGCTTAATAGCGCCGGCCGGGTGATCGGGGTGCGGCTGGATCTTGATGATGAGATCACCCTGAATCAATTAGAACTGGCCCTGGAACACAATGAAGTGCGCCTGGATATGCAGTATGGGTATCTCTATGCCCGCATCGCCGATGAAGCTGCGGCCCGGGTTGTGCCACTGGAATCACCCGCTCTGATTGACCTTGATGAGGAGGATCGTCTGCTCGGTTTTGATGTTGCCGTGCCAGCTGATCTGCGTACCCCTGAACGTCTGGAACGGCTTGCGCCACATATGCTGGCGCTGGAAGAAGCAGCACCGTCAGGCCTGGAACGGCGTTCTGGTGGTCAGCATGGCGACGGCGATTCCACATCTGTCACGCGGGTGGGTTTTGTAGCACTGGTTGGCAAGCCGAATGTTGGCAAAAGTACCTTGCTGAATGAGTTGCTTGGTCAGAAAGTTGCGATTGTCTCAAGACGCCCACAGACAACACGCGTTCCGCTGCGGGGCATTCTGAATCGCCCGGATGCACAGGTTATCTTTATCGATACACCGGGAATTCACGAGCCGCACCATCGCCTTGGACAATTTATGGTAGAGCTGGCACGGCGTGCTATTCCTGATGCGGATGTGGTATGTATGATGGTGGATATTAGTATGCCGCCTACATCGCTGGATATAAAAATTGCCACGATGTTACGGCGTGTACGTGTACCTCGTCTGCTCGTGCTGAATAAAATTGACCGTCCGGCGAAAGAAGGCTCTCATCTGGAAGCCTATCGAGCATTGGCAACCTGGGATATGGAGATTGCAATCTCGGCACTGCGCGGCACAGGTCTGACGACATTAGTCGATGAGATTATCACACGCCTGCCGTATGGCGAGTTGCTGTATGCTACAGACCAGGTAGCAGACCAGACAGAGCAGCATCTTGTGGCCGAACTGGTGCGTGAAAAGGTGTTGCACTTTACTGATCAGGAAGTGCCTCATTCAGTTGCCGTAGAAGTTGAAGAATGGCAGGAGAAGGAACAGCATACGTATATTCGCCTGACGATCAATGTCGAAAAAGAGAGCCAGAAGGGCATTGTGATTGGTGCGGGGGGCGAGATGCTCAAGCGGATTGGTAGTACGGCTCGCCATGACATTGAACAGGCGCTGGGGCGTTCGGTGTATCTGGATCTGTGGGTCAAGGCCCGTCCAAACTGGCGCAATGATCCCTCGTCGCTCAACTGGTTGGGCTTTCGTTTGAAGGATTGGAAGTGATATATGGTAGCTACCAGAACATGGTACAATGACTATCAGTCTGTGCTGGCCTGTTTATAACGCAAGGAAGAGATGCTCGATGCAGACCACGGTTCCCGATACATATGTGCAGGCGCTACCTCATACCAATGGGCTAGATCCGATTTACTCGGTTGTTGCCCCGATCTTTAATGAAGAGCAACTCTTGCCGGAATTTTACCAGCGGGTTGTGGCGGCAATGGAAACGGTGGGCGAACCGTTTGAGATTGTGCTGGTCAACGATGGTTGCCGGGATGGGTCGCCAGCGTTAATGCGCCAGTTGCACGAGCACGATGCGCGGGTAAAGGTGCTGCACTTCTCGCGTAATTTTGGGCATCAACTTGCTATCACGGCTGGTACGGACTATGCGCGTGGGCAGGCAGTGATCGTGATTGACTCGGATCTGCAAGATCCGCCCGAGGTTATTCCTGACTTGATCAGCCGTTGGAAAGAGGGCTATCAGGTTGCCTATGGTGTGCGTACGGAGCGAGTGGGCGAAACCTGGTTTAAGAAAACGACGGCCTCGTTTTTCTATCGCCTGGTTGCCAATATTACCAGCGTTGAGATACCCGTAGATACTGGCGATTTTCGTCTGATGGATCGGCGAGTGGTCGATGCGCTCAAGAGCGTGCGCGAACATAGCCGTTTTATGCGCGGTCTGTCGGTATGGGTTGGCTTTAAGCAAATTGGGGTGCCCTACAAGCGCGAAGCGCGTAAGGTTGGCGAAACCAAGTATCCGCTACGCAAGATGATACGCTTTGCCTTCGATGGCATTACCAGCTTCTCTTATCTGCCGCTCCAGATGGCCACTGTGTTGGGCTTTATCGTGGCGGCATTGAGTCTGTTATTTCTGGTGGCTGTGATTATTCTGCGCCTGGTCAACTCAGACGCTCCGGCTTTTCTGGGGCAGGCCTCCACGCTGGTGACAGTGCTCTTTCTGGGGTCAATCCAGCTGATCTTTCTGGGGATTATCGGTGAGTATCTAGGGCGTATTTACGATGAAGTCAAACGGCGGCCCCTTTATATTGTGGCTGACTCACTGGGCTTCGAAGAAAGCGAGTGTAACCGGCAGAATGGTGGCCTTGCACAGTAAGGGTGTTTGCCGGGACTGTGTGATGAGTTTGCAGATGCGCGGATGGCAAGCCTGTGTGTCTTTGCCTCTGTATCTTTCTTTGTAACTGTTCAGGAGAAGATCGAACGGTTACCTTTCTTCAGAGCGACCTCTCTATAACAACAGCATATTAATTAGTGATGGATGCAACAATGTTTCGCCACGGTGCGTAGAATCATATGATCTTAATGAAACAGCTTTGAATTGATATAATAGCGATATATCCGGGTAGTACATGTAGTATTGAAGGAGCAAAATATGTCTGGTGGTAAAGGTATAGGTCGGCCTGGCCCGAATCTGCAGGGTAGTGCCATTGGCGCGACGGTTGGGTTTGTGATTATTGCGATTATCGTCTTGATTGCGTTATTTAACTCATATACGGTTGTTGATGCAGGTACACGCGGCGTGGTCAAGCGCTTTGGCGAAGTATCCAATGTGTTTGACGAGGGCTTGCACTTTCGTACGCCATTTATTACCGAAGTGGTCAATATGAATGTGAAGACGCAGCGCTATCCCTCCAGTTCGTCGGCGGCTTCCAAGGATCTGCAGATTGTCTCTACCCAGGTGGTACTCAACTACAGTCTGTCACCTGATGAAGTTGGCCGCCTGGTACGTGAGGTTGGTACCGATTATGAGCAGGTTCTGATCGACCCGGCTGTTCAGGAGTCAGTCAAAGCAGCAACAGCAGAGTTTACGGCTGAGCAGCTGATCACGCAGCGTCCCCTTGTTTCCGAATCGATCCGTGAAGTGTTGAAGACTCGCCTGGAGCCGCGTGGTATTCGGGTGGAGGATCTGTCAATTACCGAGTTTAACTTTAGTGAGGAGTTTGCCCGGGCGATTGAGTCCAAGCAGGTGGCTGAACAGGATGCCTTGCGTGCCGAACGTGAATTGGATCGGGCGCGCATTGAGGCTCAGCAGCAGGTAGCCCGCGCCGAAGCCGAAGCCGAGGCATTGCTGGTGGTTGCCCAATCTGAGGCTGAAGCGTTGCGCTTGCAGCGTGAGGTGATTTCGCCCCAACTGTTGCAACTGCGCTTTATCGAGAAGTGGGACGGTATTCTGCCGCGGATTACGGCTGGCGATACCGGGTTTACGCCCTTGATTCAGATCCCGGCTGAGGAATTTGCTGCTCAACCTGCACCAGCAGCTCCGTCGGCCCCTGAGCCGACTTCCGTACCGGTCGAGCCGGAGGGAACGCCAGAGTCGTAGGCGCGTAAGCATTTTTGGATCTAAAGAGCAGGGCTACACCATAGAAACATAGTGTAGTCCTGTTTTTTTTGTTTGACATGGTTCACGGTTACTGTACACGTTGGTTGGATGATACGCCCTCACCCCTTGCCCCCTCTCCCTCAGGGCTATACATGACCCACAATTCTACCGCATCAGGATGGGGTAGAACCAGCAGTTTCCTGCTCTCCACGGGTACCGGCGGGGCTGCGCCCCGCCAAGATCAATACGGTTCGGTTTGGTGTGGCGGCTTTGCCGCCACACCAAACCGAACCGTATTCTTTTTGCGGGAGCCTCCGGCTCCCGCCCCCCGATGTGTGGGTAACGCATAGTCCTCAGGGAGGGGGGGGAAACGGGACATCCTGCACGGGGCGGGGGCCAGGGGGTGGGGTGACTCATGCCACCAATCTGTCTGTGATAGGTACAGTAAAATTGGTCGGTCTGAAACCATGTCTTTTGTATAATGCTTTCTTTGCTTTAGCCGCTTTAGTTGTTGACAGAACATATGTACTCATATATACTGAGCGCAGGTATTTACTAAAGGTGATATACGGAACTGCGTCAAGTTGCTAAACCGTACCATTCCCTAGACGAAGGAACCGCTATGCGCCGTGCTTTGCTTGTCTGTCTTACGGTAGGACTGTTGGGGCTTGTCGGGGCGGGAACTGCCCAGACGTATGCGCAGGACATAGATACCCCACCCGCGCACATTGAGCTGATAGTAGATCGTTTAACGCTTGATCAGGGGCAGTCTAGCCAGGCGTTGTTAGTGCTGTGCAATACCAGTTCGTATACGCTTACGAATGTCACAGCTGAGTTTCAAGGAACAGCTTTCCTGGGATAACCTTATTTTCCTGGTAATGCGGAGGGATCGCTTTTGTACGTGGTATTATGCAGATCAACGACATCTACGGACATGAGACGGGCGATGTGGTGCTGTTGACTGTTGGCACGCTGCTGCAACAGTCATTACGTGGTGGTGATATTGCCTATCGCTAACGATTATTCCCGCAAGCCTGTGAGTAGCGAACCCGGTTCTTTCATTAGTAGTCAGATTGCCATTTGCTGTAATCATCTTTTACGCCATATGCTATACGGCATATAGTACAATGGAAGATACCCAAAAATCTTTCAACTCCATGTGCTTCTCTGCTGACCTATGACGATGTAGTCTTTTCGGGGCCTTTAGCGATCATATGCGCTGAAAAAGCTCTGTCTGGAGGTTGGCTATGGATACGGAAAGTGTCCTGCAGCGAGAGTGTGTTATGGTTCCACCGGAACAGGAAATCCGCTACTGGATGAGTACCCCGGCGATTACTGTCAATCTGGCGGAACCGGTGAGCGAGGCCCTGGCGCTGATGCGCGAATATCATGTGCGTCGATTGCCTGTGGTCATAGATACTGGGGATCTGCGCGGGATCATTACCCTTGGCGATATCCGTGGAACTGATGTACTGAATGCGGCTGGCTTGAAGCCATTGGATATTGCCGAAGCCCTGAGTCATATCAAGATCTATGAAGTGATGACGCGTAACCCACGGACGGTCACCCCTGAGACAGGTTTACGTGAAGCGGCAATGCTGATGCTAGTCCATAAGATCGGCGGGTTGCCGGTCGTTGATGATTCAGAAAAGCGTGTGCTCGGTATGATCACCGAGAGTGACCTGTTTGAGGCGCTGGCCTATCATCTGGATCAGGTGACGGGCGCAGGGTGATTTTTTCCACCAGGCCAATTTTACTTTACATTTCACTTTACAATGTACAGACAAATTGGTCGCGTGAGTCACCCCCCCGGCCACCCTTTCACAGGTAGGGTTTTTTCGTAGGGACGCGCTTCTGCGCGTCCGCAGGGCGTCCTGATGCGAAAAATGTCTGCACGGACAGGCTTCTGCCTGTCGCTACGGATCGCGTTGGAATGCCATCCGTGAACCATGTCTAATAGAGAGATCAAGTACAGGTTGGACATACTTTGGTGTGCGAGAGCCATGCTCCCGCATGTGCGGCAGCACGGCTGCCGCACGCCCAAAAGCGTTTGTCTAACGTCTATCTGATCTCTCTATAAGCGCCTGTACGCCTTGAACCATCATTCTGAAAGAAGATCAACGTGCCAGCAGGCGATCAAAGGCGTCTTCAGGCAGGTCAGCCAGGCTCTGAACAACCTGGTCAGCTTGTAAGTTGCCATGGGATGAGCGGACGCCAATTGCACGCATACCTGCACGCCGGGCAGCCTCGATGCCAGCCGGGGCATCCTCAACCACAATACAGCTTTCCGGGGGAACGCCCACCTGATCGGCTGCCTTTAAAAAGACATCCGGCGCTGGTTTGCCATGCTGAACATCCTCGGCAGTTACCAGTGCATCAAAACAGTCACCAATGTTCAGTACATCGATGATCGTCTCCAGGTTAGGGCGAGGCGCAGACGAGGCGACTGCCTGACGCCATCCCGCTTGCTTGAGGTCTCTTAGCCAGCGTTCTACGCCGGGCAACAGGTCAATACCATGCTTGCGCACCAGTTTGCGATAACCGACCTCTTTGGCTTCGCTGATCCGCTCGATTTCGTTTAATGGCATATCTTCACCAAAATACCCGCGCAGAATGGCATCGTTGCGCTGCCCAAACGATGCCAGAAATTGCTCGTGGGTCAGGTTATATCCTTCGGCTGCCAGCGCATCGCGCCAGGATAGCCAGTGAAACTCCGACGAGTCGATCAGCGTGCCGTCCATATCCCAGAGAACGGCACGGAGATGGGTTGGATTGGATATATCCGTACGAGTGGACATATAGCTGCTTTCTATATCATCATTTTGGCAAGGTGCTTGAAGCATTTTGAATACGTGCCCTGAGTGCATGGGAGAACTACAAACCAGGCAGATCAAAAGTCAGGCAGATCAGTCTAGATCTGCCTGGCTCTGGTGGTACAGTCTTTAACGAGACTGAGATCTACTATAACGTTGCGTGGAGAACTGCCAGTCGTAAGATTAGCACAAGGCCTACGACAAAGCAAATGATGGCGAGGGTACGTTGCCAGTTGATGCGACGCCAGGTTGCGGTGCCTTGACCGTCTGCGCCTTCAAAATCGTCATCATCCAGATCTTCATCGCCATCTGAACTTTTGCTGGCGACAAATATGCCCATCAGCTTCTGGATCGGTGACTTTCGGGTATCTTCAGCGTCGTCCCACTCGTCGTCCCATTCGTCATCCCACTCATCTTGTTTACGGCGTTTCCGGCTCAAACCCTGACTCCTTGTTGCGTTCCAATTGTTTTATTGTATGCATGCCTGGATACTTCGGCAAATGTAACCGTTCAGGTGGGGTGGTCGGGAGGGGCAATGCCCATACGCATCAACTTTAGGGCGGTAGCCCTAAAAACTCACGTTGTCGTGCGCGATGGTGCCAGCAAAGCTGGCACCATCGCGCACGACAACGATATTCTTTGGGGGCCTCCGGCCCCCAAACCCCCGCCGGGAGGCGTAACGTGATGCGTATGGGGGCCGCAGGCCCCCGCGCCCCCGCTGGCGCAGGTACCGCCTGAACGGTTACTCAGCAAATAATATGTGGTAGGAGTTACGTAGTACTGGTATAAACGATCATAGACCTGTTAGATGATCATAAACATAAACTATCGGTATTAGAAGATAACAATCCGATCATCCTTAGCGGTCATTCCAGGTTGGATAGCGATCCTGGGCTGGATTATTGGTAATATTGAACACTGTACGTCCATCGACTCCGATCCCATACACTTCCTGGTTGCCGTCCCGATTCGTTGTGAAGGCAATCCAGCGTTCGTCAGGCGACCAGATTGGGTAGACATCCTGGGCCGGGTTATTGGTCAGGTTGCGCTGATTGGTGCCATTTTCATTCATCGTGTAAATTTCCTGATTGCCATCACGGTCAGACGTGAAAGCGATGCGGTCGCCATTTACCAGGGCATTGGCAAAGAAGTCATTGGCGGGATTGTTGGTCAGATTTGTCTGGCCAGAACCATCAGTATTCATTGCATACACTTCCTGATTGCCATCACGATTTGTGGTAAACGCAATCTGGTTGGCATCCAGCCAGTCGGGTTGATCATCGTTAGCCGGGTTATTCGTTAAGTTAACCTGGTCAGAGCCATCGGCGTTCATCAGATAGATCTCCTGGTTGCCGTCACGAGTTGACATAAAAGCGATTTGCTCACCGTTGGGCGACCAGGCTGGCGCGGTTTCCTCAGCCGGGCTATTGCTAAGGTTCACCAGATCAGAACCATCGGCGTTCATCAGATAGATCTCCTGATTGCCATCGCGTGTACTGACAAACGCGATACGCTGACCATTCGGTGAAAAAACTGGCTGCGTATCGATGCTAGCCGCTTGAATCAGTGTTGTCACCTCAAAGGTATCGGTATTGAGTGAATAAATGCCAGGATTGCCATCCCGATCCGAGGCGAATGCTATCGTGCCCTGGCCCTGGATGGGCGGAAGAGTTGGCTCCGATGTCTCGGTTGGGGCTGGAGTTGGCACAGGTGTAGCTGTAGCAGTTGGCTCAACTGTGGCTGTGGGCGTCGGTGTGTCCTCTATGGGCACAACCGACGTTGATGTCACCTCGATGGGCAGTGTTGGTGATGGTAGCGGTGCTTCCGTGGCTGGTACTAGCGTTGGTGGGATCTCAGCAGTCGGCTGATCTGGATCGGGCTGGCCTGGGTCGGGCGGAATAGGATCAGGGTCAATCGCATCTGGCAGGCCATCACCATCGGTATCGGGGTTATTCGGATCGGTTCCGGCATTGATCTCATCACTGTCGGGTATGCCATCGCCGTCAGTATCGATAATGCCTCCGGCAATGGCTGTTTCGGTCTGGTTGACGACAGCCGTCTGGGTGGCCTGTAACGCTGCTGTAGCTTGCTGCCGATTGGAGAAAATCAGCAATACACCAGTCAGTATGGTAAGAAAGATCAGGGCAAACAGTGCCCATGGCGGTATCAGCCCGCGTGTATTGACTCGGCCGTTTAATACCTGTGCTTCCTGGTCAGGTGCCTGGACGATCACACGAAAAGCATATGAGACTGCACCGCCAATCAAAGGACGTTCGCTGGGGGTTGCCAGGAATTCAACCGAGGCAGCCTGGCCAGGGGGAATATAGACCTCCTGGGGTTGGGCCGGGTCAAAATCCAGCTTTCCGGCCTGGCCTTGCGCCGTCAGCGTAAAGGTTTCGGCAGCATTGCCCTGATTTTCCACAGCCACCTGAATAGGCATTCCGGCGGTAACCTGTTCCGGGTCAAGCACGCTGTGAAACTGCCTGAACGGCGTAACTGTTAGCGCACAGGTTACCTCGGCCACCTGACCGGGTGCAGCCTGGCTGGTAACATGGATGATCAACGAGTAGCGTCCAGCCTGGCTCTGGAGCGCATAGGGCGGCTGAATAGACAGCGTCACCTCTTTTTGCTCGCCTGCCGACATCCAGATCACCGATGAGGGCGTCGTTACCCAGTTGACCGGAATACCCTCGACTGAGAGCGTAAACTGATCCTGGGTTGGCCCCTGGTTGAGCAGTACCAGCGGCACAGCCACATTCCCGCCGGGGTCGACTTCGAAATGGGTGTCGCTCATGAGCAGACTGATCTGGCCGGGCACTTCGAGTGCCGCCACGGTCAGCGTACACATACTTTCGCTGACCTGATCCGGCGCAACCTGACTAACCACACGCACAGCAAAGCTATATCGTCCAGCACGGCTTTGCGGAGGGCGTGGTGGATGGATGGTCAGAGAAACGTCACGCTGTTCGCCAGCACGCAACTGGATCGGTAGAGCTGGCAGAGATACCCATACGAAGGGAATGCCTTCGACAGATATGCGCACCTGATCATCTACCGAGGACTGATTGATAATGGTACATGGCACAATGATACTATTGCCGGGCGCTACAGAAAATTGTGTGCTTTCCAGAGACAGGCGAATATTTCTCGGTTCTGCCGGTGGTTGCGCCTGGGGCTGTTCATTCATCTGATTTTTTCCTCAAATATTTGTATCAATAAGTAACCGTTCAGGCGGTACCTGCGCCAGCGTGGGCGCGGGGGCCTACGGCCCCCGCAAAACCTTCTTGTCGGCCCGTTGGGGCGGCAAAGCCGCCCCAACGGGCCGACAAGAAGAGACTCCGGGAGGGGCAACGCCCCTCCCAACCACCCCACCTGAACGGTTGCAGATCCTGGAATAGTGATCGCAATTATATCATGCCTATCCCTGGTTTAAGGATTACGATGGCATGATCGTGGAAACGGGCATGGTACGATATATGCTATATAGAGATTTAAGACAAGGTTCACCATTCCTTTACCGTTTTGCTGGACGATAGCCCTCATTCCCCCCTCTCCCTGAGGGCTATACGGTATCCACACGTGGGGGCTTGTGGGGGCCTCTGGTTCCCGAAAACAATAGAATCTCGGCGGGGCGCAGCCCCGCCAGTAGCCGTAGAGGGCAGGAATCCGCCCGCTCTACCGCATCTTGATGAGGGAAAGGTGTGGGTAATGCAGCCCTGAGAGAGAGGGGGGAGACGGGGCGTCCGTCTCCCCCCGCCCCGTGCAGGAGCGAGGGCAGGGGGTTGGGGTGATTCATGCGACCAATCTGTCTGTGAACGGTACAGTAAAACTGGCCGATCTGAGACCATGTCTAACCTAAAAATAGTCGACACAGGAGTAATTAATTATGGCACAGGAACGTGCGTTACGACGCCAGAACGGCATAATCGCGGGCATATGTGGTGGGTTGGGGGCTTTCTTTGGCATCAGTCCCTGGTGGTTTCGCTTACTGTTTATAGTGCTGCTGCTGCCTGGTGGATTACCTGGCCTGTTGCCGTACATCATTCTCTGGATCATTGTGCCCCGCAAACGCTGAGGGCTGCATCGCCATAATTATCAGGATTGGCCAGTTGCCCTGGATGTAAGCATGGTACAGATCTTGCTAATAACGGACTTATCTACGAGATGTGTACAATGGCACAGGCCGTTTAAGGCATAGGGAGAAAGCAACGTGACTGTAATCCAGGAAACATACACAAAGAAACACTCCACCAGGGCCAGATCAACGACTCCCTCGACTGGACTGGAATGGTGGGGCGATGATCTGGCCGGGTCGACCGACGATCATACATTTGGCGAGGATAGTGACGTATATGGCGAAAGCCCGCGTATTATTGAAGACTCGATGCAACTCTATCTGCAGGCGATTGGTCAGGTGCCGTTGCTATCGGCTGAAGAAGAGGTGATGCTGGCAAAACAGATTGCCGAAGGACGCCTGGCACGCGAACAACTTGAGCAGAATGACGCGCTTACACCGCATGAACGTGCTGATCTGGAACAGATGATCGTGCAGGCCGACGAAGCACGGCGGCAACTGATCCAGGCCAATCTGCGCCTGGTGGTCAGTGTAGCTAAAAAATACAGTCGTGGCCCGATGGCGCTGCTTGATCTGGTGCAAGAGGGCAATCTAGGGTTGATGCGTGCTGTCGAGAAGTTCGATTACAAGCGAGGGTTCCGTTTTTCCACCTATGCGACCTGGTGGATTCGTCAGGGCATTACACGTGCGATTGCTCAGCAGGGGCGTTTGATACGCCTACCCTTCCATATGAACGAGACAGTATCGCGCCTGCGGCGGACGCTCTCTGGCCTGAAGCAGATGTCGGAACATGACCCGACGCCTGAAGAGATTGCCGGGGCGATGAATGTGAGTGTAAAAAAGGTCAAGCGGTTGCTCCAGGTGTCAGCACAGCCCGTTTCGTTAGAACAGCCGATCAGCGGCGACAATGATCGGCGCATCAGCGAAGTGATTGTCGATGAGCGGATAGATCCGCCACTTGAGTCGGTGACGCGTATGATGTTGCAACAGGAATTATGTCTGGCGCTCGAAGAATTGCCCGAACGCGAGCAACAGGTACTCAAGTTACGGTATGGCCTGGCCGACGGTGTAAGCCGGACACTCGAAGAGGCTGGCGCGATCTTTGGCATTACACGAGAGCGCACCCGTCAGATTGAAGCCGACGCATTGCGTCGCCTGCGGCAACTTGGCCATGCCCAGCAATTACGTAGTTACCTGGTATGATCGTACGTAACCGTTCAGGTGGGGAGGTCGGGAGGGGCATTGCCCCTCCCGGAGTCTCTTCTTTTCGACCCATTTTGGCGGCTTTGCCGCCAAAACGGGTCGAAAAGAAGGTTTTGCAGGGGCCGCAGGCCCCTGCGCCCCCGCTGGCGCAGGTACCGCCTGAACGGTTACTGATCGTACCTATTTCCAATAGAATATATTTTAAGACGCCTGGTACTCCTGATTGTGAATAGTCACGGATAATGACTTTTATGCTACAATAGCCACGATTGGATATTTTTGCAAGAAAGAGGAGAATCTATGGAAGGTAATCAGGTGCTTGCCATCGGCGGCCTCGTTCTTGTCCTGCTCGTGGCGATTGTTTTCGGTCTCTGGTTGGGCGGGTCAGCACTGATGTAACGTCTCATTGTATGTGAGAATGACTCGGGCCTCACGCCGTCATCATGTAAGCACTCTGCTTATGAGATGGCGGCGTTTGTTTGTGTTTCAGCCATATCCTGGCATGTATCTTGCAGCTTGTACTTGCTAGACATGGTTTCAGACTGACCAATATTATTGTACATAGCACAGACAGATTGATCGCGTGAGTCACCCTACTCCCTGTCCCCGCCCCTGCACGGGGCGGGGGGAGAGCGCGTATCGTCCAACCAAACGGTACAGTAACCGTGACCCATGTCCTAGAGGAGATCTCTCTCAGATGAACGAAACTGACTTTCGCGAACACTATACAGCCAACTTTTCGCATTGTAACTATCCTTATGAAGGTTTTGCCTACGGCTATCGGTACGGCTATAGTATGGCTCAGGATGCACGTTACCGGGCCAGGGATTGGGCGGACATAGAAGCGGATGTGCAGGCTGTATGGGAAGCAGATAATCCATCAACCTGGAATCATTTCAAGGATGCCATCCGCTTTGGTTGGGAAAAAGGGCAGAGCCAGCCCGATTAATATTAATTGTATGTGAAAGGAGTGCAGCATATGTCCCTGGCGAAAGCTCTGGTTCTCCAGGCCACTGTAGCTACTGCTCGTAGCAGTATGGCTCATGCGGAAAGAGTACAGGCAGACGCGCAGCAGCGCCAGGCTACTTATCTGACCCTGATGGGTTTGTTTCTAGCCCTGCTGACGGCTTTTTCAGCCCGAGCGAAACGCCGGCAAAACCAGTTTGAGATTCGCGCCCTGGATCTGGTTCTACTGGCCTTTGCCACCTATCGTGGTGGAAATCTGGCAGCGTATGATAAGGTGACCCAACCGCTCCGCAAGCCCTTCACAGAAACCCGCCCGGATGCCTCAGGTACCGGTAAGACGGTGGTTCCGCGTGGGGGGGGGGTGCGTCATGCTCTAGGCGAACTGATTTCATGCCCCGTTTGTAGTGGCACCTGGATTGCCGCGGGACTGGTGTATGGTTTGTTGAATCTTCCCGGGCCGACGCGGGTGCTTATGACTATTCTGGCGTCGGTGGGTATGGCCGAATGGCTGAATGCCTCGACAGAAGCCTTGAAGTGGACGGGCTTTTTTGTGCGTGAGCAGTCTGGAGGGAACGCATAAGCGTAGAAAGCGCCTCCTTCTGAGAGTGCGGGCAAGTTGCCCGCACTCTGTTGCCTCTTGTTTATTCCTACGTTGCCTTTATTCCCCAAAGAGACGTTAGGCATGGTTTCAGATTCAGGCAATTCAGCTTGACAGGTAGGGCGACCAACCGGTCGCCCCTACAGGAGGCTATGAATGCATTGACCACTTGTAAAGTACCCATAGTTGTACCGCATCCTGATGTGGTAGAGCAGGTAGCTTCCCTCCTTCCACGGGTACCGGTGGGGCTGCGCCCCGCCAAGATTATAGTGTTGTCGGTTTGTTTTGGCGGCATTGCCGCCAAAACAAACCGACAACACTTTTTTTGCGGGGGCTAGAGACCCCTGCAAGCCCCTACATGGGGGTCATGCATAGCCCTCAGAGAGAGGGGTAGGGGGTGAGGGCATCAAGTTGCCCCATCCATAAAAGAGATAGACAAAAATGTGGTACACTCTGGTTGGAACACCCTGGCTTGAGGCGCATTTTCTATCTTTATTACTTTTTAAGCAAAATGGTAACCGTGGAGAAGATAGGCATGAATCCTCCTGCATATTACGCCCATCCAGCGTTGGTCAGCAGTACACCGCTTCTGGTGTACGTATAGCTAAGGGGGGCATCTTCTGACAAGGGGTGGTTCGTACCTCTTTTGGCATACTCCCTTCATTAAGATCGGGCGCCGGGCAGGTTTCAGTATGCTCATGTCCCATCGGCAACAAACGTCTCTCTGGTGGCCTGTTTAGGATGCGAGTTGCTTGCCTATCTGAACGGTTACGTGCGCTTACATACGAGATAACTATGCCTCAGGGTGTACTTATTCTGAACATAGACTCGTCGGGGCAACCGGCCTATGTTTACGTTTAGCCTGTATCAAAAGGAGACGACATGCTACCAGAGAAACCAACAATTGAAGCGGTTGGGCACTACTACGACACAATGGGGCCATTTTTCCAGGCCGTATGGCAGAACAGCATTCATTTTGGTTACTGGCCAGATCCTACTGATGATCAGCTAAGCATGGCACAGGCTCAGGCTCACTTCACCGACTTGTTGATATCCCATATGCGCTTGCAACCTGACCAGCATGCGCTGGATGTTGGTTGTGGCACAGGTCAGCCAGCTATTCAACTGGCAGGAACAACTGGTGCATCCGTTACTGGTATTACGGTCAGTACTTCACAGGTAGATCTGGCGCGTGCCTCTGCCCAGCAGAATAACCTGGCCGACCGTGTGCGGTTTGAGCAGATTAATGCTATGGCTATGCCCTATGCCGATGAATCATTTGATAGTGCCTGGGCCTTCGAGTCGATCTTTCATGTTCCCTCACGCATACGGGTATTTCAAGAAATGGCGCGTGTGGTTAAACCAGGTGGGCGTGTTGTGGTGGCCGATTTTGTCAGCACGCGCCCGATGACCGCCGAGGAGATCGCCATTGTGTATCCGGCGTTTGCCGTCAGCGAGGTTGGCTCGCTGGAAGGTTATATTACCGACTTGAAGCAGGCCGGGTTCTCTAATCTGAAATGCCTGGATGTAACAGTTAATACAATTAAGCCGAGTAATCGGGCAACGCTCGGCGCCCTGCAATCCGAGCAGAATCTGGCTCAGTTGCGCGAAGTCTATGGTGCAGAACAGGTTACGGCTTTTCTACAAGGTTGGGAAGCTATTCGGCAAGTGAATGAAACACTATCGTATATTGTTCTTGTTGCCGATAAGCTGTAAAGAGAGGGAGAATCAGTTGAACAATAATTCTTTGCCAGAAATGCCAGCATTATCGACACAACGAATGCTAGATCTGTGCCCTAATATTGTCTATGTATATGATGTGGTTGAACAGCGTAATGTGTATGCCAATCGCGAAATTGGTTCGGTGCTGGGCTATACCGCTGAGGAAATTCAGGCTATGGGTACAGCCATGTTTATTAACTTGATGCACCCGGATGATCTTGTGCGCCTGCCCGAACATCATACGCGTCTGGCAGCAGCAGCAGATGAAGAGGTGCATGAAATTGAGTATCGTATGCGGCATCGTGATGGTGAGTGGCGCTGGCTGGTTAGCCGCGATGTGATCTTTGCCCGTTCTGCAGATGGAATGATCAAGCAGTACCTGGGCATTGTCGATGATATTACTGCCAAACGCCATGCTCTGGATTGGGCTCAGCGTGCCCTGAATATGGCCCCGATGCTCATATATGTGTATGATATTCAGAATCAGCGTAATGTGTATGAGAACGGACAGATTGGCGATTTACTTGGTTATACCGGTGAAGAGTTGCGTGCTATGGGCGTGACTATGCTTCAGACGTTGATGCACCCGGACGATTTTGCTGATATGCCCGGAATCCATGCAAGAATCCTGTCAGCCGATGATGCAGATATTATCATACTAGATTATCGCATGCGCCACAAAAACGGCAGTTGGATCTGGCTGCGTGATCGTGTGCGAATTTTTATGCGCAATTCGGAAGGCAAGGTGGCACAGTATATGGGGGCCATTCAGGATATTTCCGATCAGAAGCAGGACGAGATAGAACGTGTAGCTCTGCAACAACAGGTTATTGATGCACAGCAGATGGCACTGCGTGAGCTATCTACGCCACTTATTCCGCTCAC
>RRYU01005221.1_pt1 | contig 26153 bp, 24 predicted proteins | sample 2162651 | NCBI WGS metagenome assembly RRYU01 (sample SAMN10267283, study PRJNA491782) | microbial mat metagenome | isolation source: biomat in the production well | place: Japan: Minami-Kanto gas field, natural gas well KTG3 | collected 2017-06 | reverse complement strand
GTTCCACTGTCACAGGTTTCTCCAGCGTCGAGGACGCCATCGCCACATATGCCAACAACCGTGCAGTCAATTGGACAGTTTACACTGTCTTCAGTATGACTACACATTGTGTCACCACAGAAGGCCTGGCAATCAGCAGGACAGGTCATTGGTGTTTCTCCAAGAGAAATATCGCAAACCCCAGTCCCACAAGAATCCGAAATACAACCGTCGAGACCATCTGCAACCATCCCGGTGGGACAGGTGCAGTCGACAGCACAGCCAGTTCCACTGTCGCAGGTTTCGCCTGTCTGCAGGATGTGATCTCCACACCCCTCTGGCATGCAGTGGTACTCATCAGGTGCCGTGTAGACACAAAACAGTCCACTAGAGCAGACATCATTGCAAGGATCTGCTGTAGCAGGATCCACCTTTGCAATGTCGATCGCCGAGGTATCCGCTCGCATCTCTGGCTCATCCTCGACGCAAGCGCCGAGGGTTAATGTCAAGAACGCGAGAGTGGCCGAAACCACCCAGTAACGCAAGAACATATTCATGTCCGTCTCCTGTTGTGTCAGAGCCTTTTTACAGCTCCGATATCCATAAACCGTGGAAGTAATGAAACGAAGAATTATTTTTAGACTACCTCCTTGTAGTCGTTTTAGTTAAAGTTTTTAAGAGTTTCCACACCAAGCACCAATTTAATCCAAATTCGCACCCAAAGTGGAAAACTCTTAAAATTTCCAAAGCAAGTTGTCAAATATCATTGTCTTCGCTAGATCGTGGATCTTAAGCCACAAAGGCACAACCCCACAAACCAACATACGAAGAAACAACTATAGCTATAATAACACATTTTGTCAATATAAAAATAGGTTTTTCGTACATGTTTAAAAACGCACATTATAACAAGGAGTTCGCATCCGCTCACGCTTTTCCGCCCGAGGATTTCCCAAGTCGGGCTCATTCGCCTCCACACACGCCTTCCAAACCACCTAAAACCCAAAATATTCCCGCCCCGCAACCACAAAACCGAACCTCACATCACCAACCAAATCCACCTCACCTCAAAAAAAACTCCCAAAAAGGAAAAACCCTTCAAGCTTTCGCCATCCAGGTTTTTCCCCCTCATTCCTATGAAAAATGTCTTTCGTAATTGTTTTTAGTCTAGTAAACCAGCTAGGTGCATTCTATATAGTACCAAAGCAACTTCACCTCTTTGTACTAGTTTATTAGGTTCTAGATATTGTAGTCCAGTAGTTACATCAAATACAGTATCGTACAATCCGTATTGATTTGCAACCCCTGCGTAGTCAAAATACCACACATTTTCTGGATAAGATCTTGCAACGTCTGCATAAGATGAACTTTCAAATCCAGGTATCTCGTAAGCTGTGAATGCATCAGCAGCCTCAAGAGCGAATTTTAAGAATTCAGTTCTTATGATTGATTGTTCAGGTCTAGCTTCAGTATGGTTTACATATCCGTGGATCATTCCGTAGAATTTACCAGTTCGGATGAATGTCATATACCAAGCACCTGTATTTACATCTACAAATCCTAGGTTAGAACCGTTAGCAGGGAACATAGTTAAGTTCTCTTCAAATGTTCTAAGTGTTACCGCTAGAGTTTCAGCTCTATTGATAGCTCTGTATGGAGCAAAACTTCCGTCTGGATTTCCGTTAAAGATTCCTTCGTCAGTTGCCCATGTGATAGCTTGACACATAGTTGGACTTACAGTTGATACGTCCCAATATAGTTTAGCACAATCTTGACCAGATGGTCCGTTGTTTCCTCCACCATTATTGTTTCCTCCACCGTTATTATTAGTTCCAGCTACGTTTCCAACTACAAATCTACCAGTTTCAGTATCTTTACTTCCGCTATCAGATCTAGCGATTAGTTTGTAAGAATATACATCATCTCTAAGAGATTTTGATCCATCCTTTACATCCCATTTTACTTCGTGACATCCTGCATCTTGAGCAACATAGTCCATTAGCTCAACTTCGGCACTACCACTTGTAGAAAATCCGTCGTATACCGCTAGGAACACATCTGCGTCCTCATCAATACAATATGTAAATGTAACTGAAGTACTTTCTTTGTCATCAAACACTATTGGTTGAATATAATCATTAGTAGCATTTGATTTACTGCTTGAAACTTCATCTTCTTTAACAGTTACTTCCACTACATCAGTGTCATAAACGTCATTATCAGATTCATGTTCAGCTTTAATTCTAAATTCATAATTACCTTCATCTACCTCTTCTCCATCATCAGTACCATCCCATTCAACTGTATACCATCTTTTAGCTTCAACTGTTTCATCGTCAACTAGTTTCATAAGTCTTTTAGACCCATCATATAGTTCAACTGTAACAACAGCGTCAGTATCCACTTTGAATACTAGATTTGTAACCTCATCAATAGTATTGTCAAATGATGTTTTTGTAACGAATGCTTCAGTAATTTCAGGAGTTTCGTAAACAATATTAATTGTTTTTACAACTCTATCATTATCAGCTTCGATAACGATCTCCCAAACACCTTGGTCAACTTCGTCACCGTCTTCGTCAGTACCATCCCAAAGTTCACTATAGTCATCTGAATCAGCGTAGTTATCGTCAAGGATTTCAACTTCTTTACTACCCTTTCGAGCGTAAACAAGTAGGTCATCAACGTCTTCAGTCAATTCAAATTCAATTTCCAATTCGTCATCCTCTAAAGGATCCCAAGTGTTACTTGGATATAGACGAACGTTTTGTATAACTCCATCACTATTAGGAGTTTCTGTTAATGAAACAGTAACGTTTACAGATTCTACATCAGAACCATCGTTATTTGTTGCAGTAACATATACTGTATAAGTTCCAGTGTTGTTAGATCCAGCCCAGTTAAGAGAATAAGATCCAGCATTGTATGAAACAGTTCCATCATAGTTACTAAATTGTTCTACAACTGTTGATCCACTTCTTACTTCAACATCTAATTTTGCTGCTTTAGTAAGATTGAATGAAATTGTAGTTGATCCAGTTACAACTTCGATATCACTAGGTGATACAGTTAAGTTTGTAACATCAGGACCAGTAATTGATGGTGGTAGTGAATTAACACTTACCAAATTGTAATCATAATCGATTACACTATTATTTGCATCGAATGCAAAAATTCTTACAGTATAGGCACCGTCTGAAAGAGCAGTACCGTTAGCTAGGTTTGCAACTGTACCATTCCACACCATTGAGTGTGTTCCAGTAGTTTGCATAGCTTTTGGTGAAAGTGTCGCAACAACGTCGAAACTGTCATTTAAGACATAAACGTATGTAGTTGCATTTGCTGCTAGTGTGTAAGACACTGTAGCTTTCTCTCCATTTGATGGATCAAAATCATCAGTGTTTACTGTAAAGCTTGTAACGTAATCCTCAACAGCAACGCCAGGAGTTCCCGGTGTTATGTCTATAGCAAACGCCACAGAGCTTGATAGCAGACTTAATGTAGCCATAAGGGCTAGAAATTTTTTAACCATATTCATATTTAGTTTTGTTATTAATGTAAATGGTTATCGTTAAGCCGTGTCTCGAATGAGGATACGACAACAAGATATGCATTGTAGACATAAAATAAAATTTGTCAAGTGTTTTGAGTACTTTTTTCACACTTTGTCAAAGATTAGAATAAAAAATGGCTACGTATAAACAAAAGACACATGGTTTTAGTCATATGTCTTTTACTAAGTTACAAAGTATTTTGGTTATTTATGCCACTAAATCTATCAATCAAGCATGATCTAAAGGCAAATTTTACCTACCTCTACATCATTCCAGCCAAATGCAAACGATAAAGCATCATTATAACCTCACCACGAGTGCTTAACTTGCTCGGCTCAAAAATTCCACCAGGCACATCCACAAGGCCATAGCTCTGTGATGCACACACATATTTTGTATACCAATTACCAAGACTTACATCCGGATAAGGCGCATAGTTACATTCATCCAAAGTATATCTACCAGAAGCTTTCAATGACTCAAAAGCAAGCTTCAAAGCCTCAGACCTATTTACTGTATCCGCAGGTCTTGCAGTATTGCCATATTGATCGCCACTAAAGATCCCATAAGTCATAGCAGTCTTTATATAACCCATATACCAAGCCCAAGGAGTAACATCTACAAATCCAGCAGTACCACTGTTATCAGTATTTAAATCAAGTCCACTAGCCATCAGCATAACTTTAAGCACTTCAACTCTATTTATAGGCATATAAGGTTTGAATGTACCATCAGCATAACCATTTACTACTCCAGCACTTGTCGCCCAAGCAATAGCAGGACAATACAAAGATTGATTGCTTACATCAGTATAACCCGCACAATACTCAAATATTGGATTAACTCCGCCACTAGTTCCACCATCAATAGTCACATTTGGAGCAACACTTCCGCCACTAGAGCTAGAAGAGCTACTACTAGAAGCCCCATCAACATCACCAACATCACCAACCACAAATTGACCAGTCTCAGTATCAGATCCAGTTAATTTTGAAATGATTTTATATGTATATGTTCCTTTAGACAGCAAGTTACCTTTATTATCTTTTCCATCCCAAGCAATTGTATGAGCTCCAGAGTTTTGATCTTTTATATCCAACAATTCAATCACTAAAGTACCCGAACTACTAGTCCCTTTATGTATAGTAACAACAACATCAGCATCTTGATCAATATCATAATGAAGCTCCAATCCACCACTTCTACCATAAGCAGCAGGGGATATATAGTCTCTAGTAACATTTGAACGAGTGTTTGAAATATCATCTTCTGCCAAATCTATAGAAATAATTTCAGAATCAAACACAGAATCATTAAAAGGATTTTTAGTAGTTACCCTAATATCCAAATCATCCTCATAGTCATAATTATCACCATCCCACATTACCGCATACCATAGATCTTTTTCTACATCCATATCCTCAATATATTCATCATCAAACACATTTCCCTCCATTATATCAATATCAACAAGCGCATCCATATCAACTCTAAATAAAATATAAGTAAATTCATCCAAATCATTATCAAATTTTTTCTTTGAAACCATCAAATCATCAATAAATGGCTTCTCATATTTTACACTCAAAGAACGCGACGCAGTTAGATATATATAGTCTAATTCAGACCTTATTTCAATCCTCCAAGACCCCTCATTCACATACTCCCCATCATCATCAGTTCCATCCCAATTAACCTCAAAATTTGTTTCTCTATCAACATTATAGTCACTATAAATTTCAACTTCCTCAGTTCCCCTAACTGCAAAAACCTCAAGACTATCCAAATCTTTATTAATATCAAAGTGTATATTTATATCATCATCAATACCAGGCTCAAAAGTCGAAGGACTAATAGAAATATCCTCAATATGCGAATTACTAGTACTAGTACTATTTCCAAGATCCTTAGCCTCAATTGTAACCTCTTTTACACTGACACCATAGTTGTTGCGAGCCACAATCTTTGCCTTATATATACCATCATTTACAATTGTGCCACTGTCATTTCTACCATCCCAAATCACATTATTTAGATTGTTTTCCGGATATTCATCATTAAAATAGTCATTAAATCGACGTATATGATCATCATTTGAGTTTACAATACTTACAGTCAACTCAGCTCTTTTAGTGTTATTAAATTCAATCATAGTATCCTCTGTAGCAGGGTCAAATATATATGGATTTGCAGAGCTATTAGTGATTGAAGCCATATTAGAATTACTATAACTCACAGTAAAATTACGAATTTCATTTGCAGTAGTATATCCAAGTTTAGTTGCAATTATTTCCACAGTATAAAGCCCCGGCTCAACAATACGTCCAGCATATTCTCCATCCCAAGCCGGCATAGTACCATTAGTATTTGAGGTCAAAAGTTTCATCTCAACATTATCTTTATTTGTAATTTTTGCCACAACATTGTCAGGAGTTTCAGATGTAGAATATAAAATGTTCAAAACTTCATTTTTGCCCAGATTTGAAGGATCAAACCCAGTTGAAGGTGAGATAATAACATTAGTAAAAGTAAGTAATGGATCAGCCGCACTAGCCATATTTATAGGTAAGCTTAAAGCAAGCAATACCAACGCAGACACAATACTTAGTAGTTTTTTATACATATTAATTTAAGTTAGCGTATATAAGTTCTCTCAATAGTAAATTGTAAAACAAATTTCAAATAAGACAAGTGTGTTGACATAGACATCTATTAAAAATCATGTCGCTATCCTAACAAACAAGCTAAATATTAAAGCTTAATTAATTTAATCGGCCACTATTTACTAATCATTTTTAGGTTTTCTACAAATGATACGCCAGTGATATAGATAAACAGGTATTGCCACAAACAACATAGCAAACCAATTAATTAAGTCTCGTTTTAGGTTATTATCACTAATTGCTTCAGCTTTTATAATTGAATTTTCCAAACATTGCATTTGAATATCATCAAGTTCCGCTTTAGAAAGGGCAACAGCACCAGTGTTTCCAAATTCATTTTCCACCGGCGGAGACATCATCCTATCATAGCTACAATCATAATTAGGAGCCATAACATGGATTTCTTCATATGATTTTACATCAAAGACATATTCTTCAAGTAGAGTTTTAATAAGGCCAACACTAGCAATCAAAATCATAACAATAGCAATCGCAGACACAAGATAAAGATAAATCAACTTAATCCAAGAATATTTAGTAGTTTTCATAGCAAATGATTAAATAATATCTAAACTATACCAAACTAAGATAGTTTTTTCCAGAAAACGTAAAATAGTCCAATAGTCCCAAAATCGTCATTTGGACTATTTTACAAACAAAAAAACAAATACTCTCACTTAAGACCTTCACTTTAACTTAAGAGATTTTACATAACATAAAGTCAGATTTCTAAAAAGTTTTTCCCCCTCGATGCTCCTTTGCATACTGCAACATCATGATTTTTTTAAAATTCATTCCACTTGCTTTTTCTTTATCCAAATATGGCATCAACAAATCAGCCATCTCCGCCGCTGATTCAACCTGTGGAGTATAAGCAGTAAAGTGAACATTATTTTTTACATAACCAAAATATAGATGAAACAATTCAACAGATTTATTGAATAAATCTGCAAATTCCAAATCATTCATTGTAAGACCTTTGCGCTCAAGCGCTCTAAAATAGTCTCTATAATAATTTACATCATTCATAGGATTTAATTCATACGCCTTTTTAAAGTTTTCAATACAAACATCCAAATCATAACTTTCAAAATCAGTACTACAATATATAGCCCCACGCAAATAATAAGCCTGAGAATCCAGAGAGTTTAGAGCTAAATGTTGGTCAATATTTACTAAACTTTCATCATAATCCTTAGTCTGTAAAAGTGCATCGGCTTTATCTAAATACTTATATCTAGGATAAAAAACCTCAGCAGGTGCACTATCAGCCATCTTTAAAAAATCAACATAAGGTCTAATCATCAAGCCACCCTCAATAAGCATGGCAAAAAACACCAACAAAACCAGCAAACTTGCATATATAGCTGGTCTTTTTCTATCAAAAACTTCAACAACACTAGAGCGAATGATTGCCAAAAATATAAACAAAAGCAGCAAATTAGCCACAAAATTAAAATTATAATCAATCAAACTATGTGCAAAAGCACCTATCACAGCCACAGACAAAATTGCCACCACATCTTGAGTTTCCGCATCAAGGCGCTTAAACCTATGAAAAACAGTCACAAGTATAGAAATTAAAAACAAAATAAACGCCGACATAGCCACAAAACCATTTTCTGACGCAAATTTAAGAAAAATATTGTGTGGATGATCACTATTTCCTAAAAAAGTCTTTTGCATAGGATTATAGGCATAGCGGAAACTAAAAGGTCCCCAGCCAAACAAAGGTTTTTGCTTAGCCAATTCATAAGATCCTTTCCAAAAATCCACCCTTTCCTGCGAAGAAGTAAGTGCCTCATCATTTGCAAATTGAACCCTTTCCTCCACATCAATAGTAATATAACTAATCCCACGCACATAATTGGCTCCATAAAAGATTCCAAAAGAAATTGCTGCAACCACAGCAGCAAAGATAATAGTTTTTTTATTAATTCTACGAAAATAATAAGCCCCAAATAAAACAATCTGACCACAAAAAGCAATAAAAGCACCTCTCGAAAAACTAAGCAAAATAGCCGAAATCACCATAGAAAGAACCAAAATAGACGACCATTTCCATTTGTCTTTAAACACAATCAGATAAGTAGGCCAAAGTAACAAAAGAAAAAGCCCAAAAGCATTAGGCCAAAAATTAGCATGGTAAAGAATGTTAAAAAATGGCCCAACCATGCGCTGCGGCTCCATTAAAAAAAACTGTACAAAGCCAAAAACAACCGCCACAAATCCAATCACCGCAATAGCCCTAATCGCCTTCTTACCCCAGTTAATTTTTTGATAAGCAAAAAATAGGTAAAAAGCAGGTATAAGTAAATAGGCTACAGTCTCAGGAAAACTAATATTTTTTGTAGATGAATAGTAGTATGATATGGCATAAAATATGGAAAAAATCAAAAGCAACCATTTTTCAAGCCACGCCCTCTCACGATTGCGCCAAAACTCCACTAAAGCAACACCCAAAAGCAAAAAACTAAATAAAGCCAACAAAGGAAGACCAGCCCCATAGTCATACTTTTTAAACACAGGATTTAGCAGTGCAAAAGCCCAAAAGGATATAATTAACACAAAACTAAAATTGGTTTTTATATATTTTAAAAGTGATTTCATAAATTTTATTTATAGCGATAAGTATGATAGGGGAAAGGACATCAATCATCAACACTATAATAGACTTAATAATAATCCCTCAAAAATCTAAATTTAGTCAAAATTGTCTATTTACCACCTCCCATACTACACAAAAAACAAAAAAAAGCCCCGTGCTAGGGCTTTCTGACAGTTACAAATGGGAGTTCACGGGCCGGCTTTCCCAAATTGCAAAGTCAGTATTACTTCTAGCACGGGGGATGGTGTCTTGCTTTCGAGAGACAGTTGTCTTTGACACAGAGCAAGGAGACTCATGCCAGAGAATAAACTTAAGAGCTTATTAACTCTTATGGCAGTGCTCTCTTCAAGTACACCCCCTCAATTAGTCACATTTAAGTGACCAACGGAGAGATACTTTTATCACGCACTAAAGCAGTTTGTCAAATTTACAACAAAATTTGATATTTATCATCCATAAGCTATATTAAGAAAGGTACAAAAAAATAACTCAAATAATATGCCAAACAAAGATACATCAGGTCCAGAAGGAAAAGGAGCAAAAACTGGATGTTGCGGTGGAAACTGTGGATCACACACAACAGAAGAAATAGTAAAAATTAAAAAAAATCCAGAAAAACCAAAAAATCAAGACTCCAAATCAGACGGTTGCTGCGGAGGTTGCTGTAGTTAAATCTAAAAAATAATGAACAAACAAAACACAAAAAAACCAAACGCAATCCTCATCGATGTCATCGACCCAAAGGCCTCAACCAGAGAAGCCAAAAAACGACTCGAAGAGCTCGAAAGCCTCGTAAAAACATACGGAGGATTTGTGATATTCAAAATAATTCAAAAAAAAGGCCTCCCAAACTACCGCACATACGTAGGTAGCGGAAAGCTAGATGAAGCCATCGAAATGGCAAAAGAAAACAAAGTAAAACTAATTGTCGTAAACAACATCCTAAAACCCGGACAAGTATTTAACATAAAAGAGAAAGTAAAAGACGAAAAAATCGAGGTCTGGGATCGCGTCGACTTAATTCTAAAAATATTCGAAAAACACGCAAGTTCCACCGAAGCCAAACTACAAGTTGAGCTAGCTTCTATCAGACAAATGGGCCCAAGGATTTACGGAATGGGACTAGAATTATCACGCCAAGGAGGAGCCGTAGGAATGAGAGCCGGACAAGGTGAATCAAACATCGAAATGATGAAACGCCATTTGAGCAAACAAGAAATAAACGTAAAAGAAAAACTAAAACACTACGACCTAATGCGCAAAGGCCACAGAAGCCGAAGAATCCGCAAAAACTTCAAAACAGCAGCCCTAATCGGATACACAAACAGCGGCAAAAGCTCTCTACTAAACGCCCTAACCGGCAAAGGAGCATACGTAGCCGACGAACTCTTTGCAACCCTCGATACAAGAGTCGGCAAGCTATATATCCCAGACGAGACTGGCCGGGGGACTGAGATACTGATTTCCGACACAATCGGATTTATCCGCGATTTACCCCCAACTTTGATTCAGGCCTTTAAATCGACGCTAGCCGAGACCATGGAAGCCGACATTTTGATGCACGTGATTGATGTGACAGATCCCGATATTCAGCAAAAGATCGATGTGGTAGAGGAGATAGTTAACATGCTTGGAATGGAGGATAAGCCAAAAATCTACATTTTTAACAAGATAGATTTGATAGAACACAAGGATATTGTGGAATTGGATGAGCAAAAAGCACTGGTGGAGGGGGCTGAAGGTGTTTACGAAGCTGGAACAGAAACAATACACCACCTAGGATGGCACAGCCCCGAAACAGAGTCTGCATTATCAACCGAAGAACTAAAAGAAAAGTACAAACAATTCGACCCAATTTTTATCTCCGCACACAAAATCCTCAACCTAAATAATGTAAAGGACAGGTTGGCAAAAATTTAAGAATATAAAGAACTAAAAATAACAATCCCCAAAACAAGTATTATTTAAAATCTAAAACAAAAAAGATAGGTAGTTTTTTTGAATGTTGCAGGGGTGTGCCATCTTTTTACAGACGACACACCCCGCAGAGCCTTAGGTCTTTTGCCCAAACATTCCAACCTTCAGCCACTTTGCAGCGATGAAGGAAACGATTGCCGCCGAGAATGAGAACAAAGCCCCAATCTTAGCCGCATCCTGAATGTCACCAGGCGGGAAGGCCACCGTCGCCACAAAGAGTGCAACAGTAAACCCGATACCAGCGATGAACCCCACGACAACCAAGTCGCTTAGATTCATACCATCTGGCAAGCCCCAGACTTTTGCAGCAAGCATGCCTAGTACAAAGATCCCAAGTACCTTTCCAACAAGCAAGCCAGCCAACACCAGCCAAGTAGCAGACCCCATAGAGGTAAAGACTACTCCGGCGTTGAGAAGACCAAAGAAGAAGAGAATGATCTCAACCGGATTTTTAAACCAATGCTCAAACGCGTTGAGCGAATCAGTCCGATTGAGTTCCTCCCAAGCAAACAGACCAGCATCTTCCTTTGCGTGAGGGAGAGCCCACATGAGTGGCACCAAACCCAATGCCGGATGAATGCCAGCCTGATAAAAGGCAAACCACGACATGGCACCAAGAGGGATCATATAAACCCAGAAACTCTTGAAGCCAAATCTTTTAAGTCCAAAACCAGCCAGAACAGCCGCAGCGGACAAAAGGAGCCACAGGAACTGAGTGTCACCCTGCGGATAAAACACCGCAAGGATAATCAAACCACCAGCATCGTCCGCAATCGCCAGAAGCAAAAGGAACGCAATGGCCGGATGCCCCTTGCCAAAGATAATGCGAGCAACCATGTAGCTGAACGCAATGTCAGTAGCAGTCGGGATAGCCCAACCATCAAAAAGGACATCCATCTGCCCAATTGCAGCAGCTCCTCCCAAAAATACAAGAGCAGGTCCCGCCATACCACCAACTGTAGCAACAAGCGGAACAATCGCCTTTTTAGGCGGGTTGAGGTCACCACCCGGCAACATCGCCTCACGGATCTCCTTGCCTGCAATAGCAAAGAAAAGAGCCATGAGGATATCATTGACCAGATAGTGCAGAGTCACAATCCGATGACCATCGTGCAAATGCCCAATGTAGGGGTTGCTAAACAACTCCATATGGACAAAGTGATGGTAAGAATCCGGATTACTGTTTGCCCATATCAAAGCTATTACAGCTCCAATAATGAGAAACATAGAGTTTTCCAGCAGGAATCTAATACTCCCTGCAACGAAGTTTTCTGTTTTCTTCATTTTACTTCTTCCCCTCCAGTGTGTAAAAAAACTACCTATCTATCAATGAACTTCCATACCCTTGCCAGAGTTTATTGCTCAGCAAAAATAGGAGGCTAAATCTAAGGTCAGCACCCAAAAAAGTCAATACAGATTAATTTTTTTAATTTAAACTAAAAGGATTAAAGTCAGTCTCATGATCATAATAATCCTCATTCTCATGCTTTTTTAAGAATGCCACCATTCCATAGGTTGCCGGAGTAAATAGCATCTCAACTCCCACCTTAAACACATAGTTAGAAATCAAAATAGTCACAATAAGCTCGCGCTCAAAAATTCCACCAAAAGCCACCAACACAAAAATCACAGTATCCACACCCTCACCAAGCAAAGTAGAACTAATAGTCCTCAGCCACAAAAGCCGACCTTTATTCCAAATTTTCATCTTAGCCATCACAAAGGAATTCAAAAATTCACCAACAAAATAAGCTGTCAAACTAGCCAAAATTATCCGCGGAGTTAAGCCCAAAATCGTATCATAAGCACCTTGACCACCCCAACTAGGATCCGCAGGCAAAGCCCCAACACCCATGATCACAAGCATCGCAAAAAGACTCATAAAAAATCCAATCCAAATCACGCGCCGAGCTCGCTTATACCCATAAACCTCAGTAAGTACATCCCCAAAAATATAACTAAGTGGAAAAAGTAGCGTCCCACCATCAAAAACAAGAGGTCCCAGCGCCACAATTTTGGTAGAAACAATATTAGAAGTCAACAAAACAACAGTAAAAAACGCAGTAATAAGGCCCAGATATTTGTAAGATTTTTTCATAGAAATATGAGATTCAAAGTTAAGCCCAGCCAGACTATCCAATGTATAAAATTTAGACAAGTGAAAAAAATATAACTCAGACATTTGACTCAATCCAAAAGCATGATAAAATTCACTCTAAAATAAATAAAATTTATGAATATCAGAGAAAGCGCAGAGGATTTAATAACAACTGTCGAAGGAATACTAAAAAATTCATACAATTACGATAGAAAAGAAATCCAAGAAGCCCACACAGAGCTACTACGTCTAGCAAATTTGGATTACGAAGAAATTAACTTCCAAACAAAATACCTGATATTTGAAGTAGCAAGAAAATTAAAAAAAACACTAAATAGAGGATACTAATTTTATTCTCTGTAATAAATATAAAAACAACACTACCCAAAACAAAAAAACATCCTCAAAAACCAAACACCACCAGCCTAAGCTCAAAAATACATTCTAAAAAAAAACTAGCCCCGCCAGCCGAAGCTCAAAGAGCGAAGGCTGGTGGGCCTGGTTGGAATCGAACCAACGACCAATCGGTTATGAGCCGACTGCTCTAACCCCTGAGCTACAGGCCCCCAATATAAAAACTTAAGTAGATATTAATTAAATTTTACCCCCAAATCAAAGTAAAATTAAGCCTCTTTTTTAACTTTCGGTTTCTCTTCTTTTGTTGCAACTGTTTTACCAGATTTTTCTTGTAATTCGTTTAGTGCTCTAGCAATTCTAGATTTTTTGCGAGACGCATTATTCTTCTTAATTATGTTCTTTTTTTCTGCGATATCTATAGTAGAATAAGCTCTTGGCATATAAGTAACAGCCTCATCATATTTTCCATCTTTAATCAATGTCAAAGCTTGTTTAATAACAGTTTTTAGCTTACTTCGAATAGGGAAATTTAATTCTCTACGTTTTAGATTTTGTTTCATTCGCTTTTTTGCAGACTTTATTAGTGGCATTCTTAATATAATTTAGATTGTAAAAAAATCCCTGTGATACTACGTCACTTGAGATAATAAGTCAATAATTCTTGAAAAAAACTTAAAAAAAAGGTATAATCAGAAGATAAATAAAAACAAAAATGCAAAATAAATATTTAGATATAAAAGAAAGACGATTATTATTTTTTCAATCTGCACCAGATAAAGGGGCAGAGGGGGGAATTGAGAGTACAGAAAAAAAACCAGAAAAAAGTGTAGAAGATCAAAAACAAGAGGTCTATGACAATATATATAGCTCACTAAAAAGCATAAACAACCTTAGATCTAAGATGAATGAGGCCAAAGATAACCAAGAGGACTCATGGGCAGGTAATAGACGATCAAAAAAACTAGAAGCATTTATTAATGGAGAGGAAACAACAAATCTAATTAATGACACTCAAAATATAAAAGATAAGGATGGCATTAGCGTAGATGAATTATCAAAAATTGGAGAAAGAATAGAAAAAAAAATCAACGAAGGAAACGCACTACTAAACGACCCATTAATATGGGCCTGGGAAGATGATAAAGCAAAAAATGAGGCACCAGAACCGGTGCCAGAAATAAAACAAACAACTCCAACAGAGGACAAAATAACTTACTTTGGACAAGACGACGGAGGAGAATCAAAACAAAAAGCAGAAGAAAATCTAAAAGCCGACCCATCATTTCTAATAAATGAGAGCGACGGAGGCCGAGGAGAAAAACTAGCCAAGGAGAGCAAAGCAGCTGATCCACTTGTTTTAGCATGGGGTGATAACGGTGAAAATACTCAACCATTGGCAAAAAAAACCTCAGATAATATACAAAATAATGAAGAATTAATAACACAAGATCAAGTTAAGGAAGTAGAGACCGCAGCGCCTAATTCGTCACCACAAATATTGGATCAGGGAGATCCAACTGTAAAAGAAGAGGATGAAAAAAACAAAGCAAAGGTAAAAGATTCTCAAACTCAAGAGGATTCAACAGAGGCATCAGAAACTCAAGAAACAAAAAACGAGGAGGACTCAGATCAAGAGCCTAACAAAAAAATACCAACTACTGTAGATGAAATGGCAGATGGGGTTACAGTTTCAGACGATGATTATAACGCAATTAACGAAAGTGCATTGTCCGAGGAGGAATTAGCAATAAAAAATGCCCTAAAAACTCCAAATATTTTAGGTAAATCACAAGGAAAAGCTGTAGAGGCAAATTCTACTCAAACTCCAAAACAAGATGAAAAACCAACAGCTCAAATAGAAACAGGGCAAAACATAGAAAAAATAAAACCATGGGAAATTGATCCGCATAACATAGATCAATTAATAAACATTTCATATCAAATATCCAAGGTTTCAGGAAACAACAGAGCAAAAAATTATGCAGACAATCATCTTTTAAAGAGAAAAGCAAATAATCAGCCAGGCCGTCTTGGAGATAAGACAAAAATTATTGAATACGCAACTGAAGAAGGTTTATTGCAAGAAGCTCCAGACGAATACCAAAAGGATATAGCAGGAAATTTTGCATCGAAATTAAAAGAGGAAAACGGACAACTTTTAACAATTGACACACAAGGCAACAATTTTGCCTTACTAAATCTAGATGAAAATCACTTTTACAAAATAAATGGTGGAGACTTAGAGGTTTGGAATTTTGATAACAACAACAAAACAATAATAGAATGGTCCCAGCAAGACACGGATGGAGGTCCATTGCCAGATGGAAGCTATCTATTAACAGTCAAAGGAGATAATGGGACACTAGAAATTAAATCAAATCCAGATGGAACAGTCTTACGAAAAGAAGGCACAAATGAAACATACTACTCAGATGGCTCACAGGTAGATCAAAGTACCTACATAGAAAAACAAACTGAATTTGCAAATAACCTTATTAAAATAGAAGATCAACTCAAAAAAACAAATACGCTACTAGCACAGTCCAAAATAAGAATACAGTCAGATGATTTGATATATTTTGAACACAACGGCAAACAAATAGAACTAAAGCTACCTAAAGGTGAAGATTCTGACTTTATTAGAAATTTAAGGTCAAAAGAAACTCCAGAGCAAATGCAGGAATTTATACTAGCAAAATACGAAGAAGTGGGTACAAAAAAACTTCAAGATCTTGGAGTTACAGTTAAAAACATGTCAACTAGAGACACTGAAGATTTGATTGAATTAGCACAAAAAAATCCAGAATCAGTAGTTGAAAGAGCAAAAGCAATTAATGAAGCTTCACAAGAAACATTAGCCCTAGAATACCAAATAGCAGAGTTAGATACCGATAATATCGGCATTAATCTTTCCAAAGCACTAGTAAGACAGTTATCTCAAAAAGATGAAAGCATCGATACTGATAGTCCAGAAATACAAGCAAAAATTGCAGAAGAAATCAAAACATCATTTCAATCAGAAATTAATGAGGCAATTGATGAAGTTATTGCAGAAGCTAATTTAGAAATTGACGAAGTTAAAAACAGCGATTTAAATCCTGAAGAAAAAATAAATAAAATTAGAGAAATACGAGTAAAACTCCAAACAAATTTATTACCTGCAAACTTGTATAACAATAAACTAAAAAATAAAACAGACTTTCAATCAATTAAAAAGGTAGCCAAATTTAATCTAGAAGGAATTAAAAAACAAGAAATTATAGAAAAGAAAAAAGAGCTTAGAGAAAGATTTAAATCTCTTACAAAAGCTGAAGATCACTATAGTAAAATATTAGAATCAGTACTCACAGTTAATGGAGAAAAAATATATTCATTTGGTATGCAAAGACGGCTTAAACCATTTTTAGAAAGCAGTGATCAAATACAATCTATTAATGACAAATACGCAAAATTAGAAGAAATTTTTAATGCAGATAGCTTAGCGGAGGCTCAGTTATCAGAAACTGAGCTAATTCTTCAAGAATATGAGAAATTAGTTAATGACCTATCAAACCCAGAAGGAGACCTCATTGTTAGTATAAAATCAGATCCAGAGCTACAAGGTAAAATAGAAGACAGAGTAAAACAAACTGCAGAATTTAAAAGCAAAAACATTAAACCATATGAAAATTCAAGAGGAGAATTTATAGGAAAAATAGATTATACATTTGAAGGAGAACAATATGAAGGAGTAATAATAACAGAAGAGGAGCTAGATGACCTTAGATATCACAAAAAATCGCTAGCTGACTTTAATAGTGTTATGGTAGCAAAAAATGATAAGGATAAAAGTGGAACTGGTATAATAATTTACTAAAATTTTCCATTCCAAAAAAACAAAAATTCAGCTAAACTGTTTACACAAATGATCTAACCAACATTACCTATGTTTAGAACTTTAAAATCAATCATAGCTGGTATATTTACTGGCGCTGTTCTAGGTGTTTTATTTGCACCAAAAAAAGGAGTTGAGACTCGAAATGCTATCAAAAAAGATGGTATGAATGCTGTTAAAAAAACTGCAAAAGATATGGGAGACGATATCAGTGATACTGCTCAAGATGTATACAAAGAGCTCAACAAAAACGAGGATTTTAGAAAAGGAGTTGAAAAAGTAAAAGAAGCTAGCAATAAAGCTCAAGCAGGTGCAAAAAAACTTTACAAAGAAAAAGTGCCTTTAAAGGATAGAAGAAAAATTAAAAAAACTTTTAACAAAACAAGAGCATCAGTAGAAAAAGGACTTGATAAAGCCGCAGAAACTGTGACTAGATTCTCAAAAAAAGACGATAAAAAGCCTGAAAAAAAATAAGAATCAAAAAAATAAGCTAAAAATCTCATCCGAAAAAGATGGGATTTTTTTAATAGCAAAAAAACGTAAACTTCTTCAATACTTCAATAAGCCTTAATCAGACAAATCGACAATTGGAAAATCCGTCATTTGGACTATCTTACAATTTAAAAAAAACACTATCTCATTATTAGATCGAATTAATCACACAATATAGCTCAATTTTAGTTATCTTCAGTTAAATTTAGAGCTGCCTTAACAGTATTTTCCACCAAACAAGCCACTGTCATCGGCCCAACTCCACCTGGAACCGGTGTAATAAAAGATGCCTTTTTACTAACTTTATCAAAATTTACATCTCCACAAAGCTTTCCATTCTCATCCCTATTAAAACCAATATCAATCACCACAGCTCCTTCCTTAACCATATCAGCACTAATCAACCCAGCCTTTCCAACACCCACACACAAAATATCAGCCCTACGCGTATGTTCCGCCAAATTTTTAGTAAAATAGTGACAATTAGTCACAGTTGCATTGCGATTGAGTAACATTATCGAAAGTGGTTTTCCCACAATATTACTGTGCCCCACAACTACAACTTCTTTACCCTCAATCTCAATTCCATAATTTTCTAATAATCTAATAACACCCAGAGGAGTACACGGTGCAAAGTCCTCAAAATCCGTACTCATAAACATATTACCAATATTATGCACTGTAAAGCCATCTACATCTTTCTCGGGCAAAATAGCATGTATCACATCTGGCTCAAAAACATGCTCAGGCAGTGGCAGTTGAACCAAAATCCCATGTATAGAATCATCATCATTTAACTCATGTATCTTATCAATAAGCTGCTCAGTACTAACATCAGTATCAAAATCAAACTGCACCCACTCAATACCTGTAAAATCACAAGCTTTTCTCTTTTGCCCCACATAAGCCAGGGAAGCTTCATCGTCACCAACCAAAATCACCGCCAACTTCGGACACACACCCTTAGCCTCAAGCAGATCCACTTCAACACAAAGATCAGTCAATATATCACGCGAAACTTTTCTACCATCTAAAATCTCCATTAATGTTAAAGTTAATCAATATTTACTACACTCCAAACACCTCATCAGCTACAGACTCAAGATCCTCAAGTCTTCGCGCTTCGCGCTCAGAAAACCTCTCACTACCTCGAGACCTTTCACTACAACTACATCCAGAACCTTGACCCACAGCGCCCGCACATTTACAAGCATTTTTACACCCAAAACCAACATTATCCAAAATACCCGCATCAATCATAAAATCCTCCACAACAGCCCAAAGCCCCGCCGCAGTATCATCTTTTTCCTCCTCAACCTCAACACGCTGCCACCCAAACTTATCCGCCAAATACGAATGTACCGATTTACATTTTTCAGCCAAATCATCATTTTGCTCATGAATATGTATTTTTTCCTTTGCCTGCATCTGCCTCGCCCCCTCAAAAAGCACAGCCAAATCCGGATGAATAAGTTTTTCATTAAGACCACAAATCCAATCCTCATCAAGACCTTTTGCCATCCCCCAAGCAATCCCAGTCCCGCTATAATCTTCCGCAATCACAAAAACACCCGCATCAAGTAGTGCTTTCAGCTCCGCCTGATATTGATATCGATTGAGTACATACCACATTTGCAGCTCCTCTTCACTAATTTTTTGAACCCCACTCCTTAGCACCGAATTAATAAAAGAACCAGTAGGCTCAATATCATAAACCGGATATTTTAAAGTTTTCACCTCAAATCCCATACCTCGCAACCTATCCGCCAAAATATTGACATGAGTGGTCTTACCAAGGTTATTAACCCCATATATCGTGATAAATGCGCCTTTCATATTGCAAGTGTCAGTAAAGTATTTTGTTGAATTTTACCCCGCCCCGCCCTATATGTCGAATTTTATTTTTTATACCCACCAGTACTCCCAAAGCCACCACGCGACTGATTACTAATCTTATCAACTTCTTCCCATTCAAACTTATCAATTCGCACAAAAACCCCCTGAGCAATTTTTTCACCACGATGAATTTCAACCGGCTCATTCAAAAAATTATAAGCCATAACCTTGATTTCATCCTCCTTTCCACAATAATCACTATCAATTATCCCAAAACCATGTGGGGGAGTAAGACCTTTTTTAAGTGGAGTACTACTACGTGACGCAATCACAAGCATATATCCATCCGGCACCCCAATAACTAAATTTGAAGGAACCATTCCAATCTCTTTTGCAGCAATTGTATGATTTTTCCTTGCCAAAATATCAAAACCAACAGAGCCATTAGTCTCATAAATGGGTAGTTCTAGGCTTTTATCAATGCGCTGTATTTTTACTTTCATTTGTTTATGTTTTAGTCAATTTTCTGTATACTATCATACACGTAAAAATAAATAAGTTAGATGAAAAATTTTAAAAAAATAATCCAGATAACAATCAACTGGATTTTGACCCTAAGTTCAGTAGAAAAAACAGATGAAGGAAAAATAGATTTTGCAGTAGGCGGACAAGCCGTAATTGAGGGAGTAATGATGAGATCCCCAAATAGCGTAACAATAGCAGTTAGAAAGGCAAATAAAGAGATAAAAATAGACAAACGCCACTACCAATCAATCATACAAAAATACAAATTTTTAAACATACCTATAGTTAGGGGAGTGATCAACTTATTTGAAATGATGACAATCGGTACAAAAGCAATCAACTTTTCCGCAAACGAGTCACTAGAGGAGGAAGAACAAATAAAAGACGCAGAAAAAAAATCCTCACCAATCATAGACGGACTCATGTTTGCAATTTCTATGGTTCTTGCATTAGCATTAAGCCTTTTTCTATTTAAATTTGTCCCACTATGGATCACAACATTTATTGACGGAAAGGCTCCATATGTACATGACAATTTCATAGTATTCAACCTAATAGATGGGATAATTAAAATGTCAATTTTCTTGTCCTACATTTTAATTTTATCTCTAATCCCAAGTTTCAGAAGAATTTTCGAATACCACGGAGCAGAGCACAAATCAATATTTAACTACGAATCAAAAAAAGAACTTTCAGTTGAAAACGCAAAAGTTCAATCAAGATTTCATCCAAGATGTGGCACAAGCTTCATCCTAATTGTCTTTGTAATAAGCATAATAGTCTACACATTTGTACCAAAACAAGACAACTTTTGGATGAATCTACTACTACGCCTAGCATTCCTGCCACTAATAGCCGGAATAGCCTATGAATACCTAAAAGCCAGCGCAAAATACAGCAAAAACTTCTTCGTAAGCCTACTAGTAGCCCCAGGCCTATGGTTCCAAAAAATCACAACAAAAGAGCCAGACAACGCACAGCTAGAAATTGGACTAGCATCACTCGGAGCGGCGCTTGAGATGGAGGAAATAAAAAATTAATAAGCAAAAAGCTACACACAATATTAGTAAAATCTAAAATACAAATGATCTCAATACAACAAATCACACTCCCTATTACACACGGTAAAGAAGAATTACAAAAAAACATAGCCGAGATCTTGGGCCTAAAGTTTGACGATGTAAAAGATTTTACCATTACTAAGCGCGCAATTGATTCTCGCAAAAAGAGGCAGATGATATATTTTGTATATTCTATCCAGCTAACAATCAACAAAGAATATGACGTACTAAAAACCAAAGCAGCCAAAAAAAATAAAAGCCGCCATCGCATAGAAGTAAAAGCTCCATATATTTACGAGATCCCCACCGCAGACACAATCAAAACACAAACTAGACCAGTAATAGTAGGTAGCGGGCCATGTGGACTTTTTGCAGCACTAATCCTCGCAAAAGCAGGATTAAAACCACTAGTCATAGAACGCGGAGGAAACGTTGATACTCGCATAGAGGATGTAGAAAAATTCCTTTCAACCGGAAAATTAAACACAAACTCAAACATCCAATTTGGCGAGGGCGGCGCCGGCACTTTTTCGGACGGAAAACTCAACACACTTATAACAAACCCACGCATCAAATACATTTTTGACCAATTTGTAAAAGCCGGCGCCCCCGAAAGCATTCTTTACGACGCACAGCCACACATCGGCACAGACAAAATCCGAAATGCCGCAAAAAACATCAGAAACCAAATCATAGAGCTCGGGGGGGAAGTCAGATTTAACACAACCCTCACAGACATAAAGATCAAAAAAGACAAAGTAAGCGCAATAATATTAGACGACAAAGAGGAAATAAAAACCGACACATTAGTACTAGCAATCGGATACTCAGCACGCGACACCTACGAAATGCTCCACAGCAAAAATTTAAACATGGTACAAAAACCATTTTCAGTCGGAGTCAGGATAGAACACAAAGCCGAAATGATAAACAAAGCCCAATACGACAAATTTTACGACAATAAACTACTTGGAACTGCAAGATACAAATTGGTGTCTCATAGCGAGACAAACCGCAGCGTCTACACATTTTGCATGTGCCCAGGCGGATATGTAATGCCCTCATCTTCAGAAGAAGGAGTTGTTGTCACAAACGGCATGAGCGAATACGCCCAAGACGCAGAAAATTCAAACTCAGCCCTACTAGTAAACATAGAACCAAAAGATTTTGCATCAGATCATCCACTAGCTGGTATAGAATTTCAAAGAGATATAGAAAAAAAGGCATTCGACCTTGGAGGCAAAAACTATAACGCACCTGTACAGCTCGTAGGAGATTTTTTAAAAAGACAAAAATCATCAAAAATTCAAAACATCACACCAAGCTATAAACCTGGCTTCACACTCGCATCATTAGACGAATGTTTGCCAGACTTTGTAGCAGAAGCCATAAGAGAAGCCCTACCAAACATGGACAATCGCATTCAAGGCTTCGCAGCAGCAGACGCAGTCCTAACCGGAGTAGAAACACGGTCATCATCACCATTACGCATCACAAGAGATCCCGAAACACTACAATCAAATATAGGCGGCATTTATCCATCAGGCGAAGGAGCAGGGTATGCAGGCGGGATAGTATCATCAGCTGTAGATGGCATGCGAGTAGGAGAAGTGATTTTAGACTTAAATAAAACTTAAAAATAAGCATATAAATATTCTCATTTTCAATCACTAACAAACGTCCCCAGAAATTATAAAAAAACAACTAAAAAGCTTTATTTATTTACAGACTTCTGTTATCATTGTTGTAGATTTAATTAAACATTATGTCACTAGAAACATCAGGACAAATTGAAAAATTATCACAAGCAGCAAGGAGCAATCCTGAGCTTGTTGTTACTGGTATGATAGACACTACTCATAATGCTACTCAAGAAGCTATAGATTGGGATCTACTTGACGCGATGGATGATGCTTTTTTTGGACCCGATGCTGACGCTGTTTTAAAAGATTTAAAAGCTGGAGGTGACGGAAACATAGGATCATGGCACGAAGCAATAAAAGGAAATGACGATGAAGACCTACCCTCAGTAGAAGTTATACTTCACTAACCCATTTTATAATTCTTTCTTGACCAAGTCAAACTTAGTTGTTTGACATTTTTTTTGTGCTGGGTAAGCTTCTTCAGCTTTTGTATATTTAAATATCAATTTATGTCTAAGAGAGAAAGTGGGCCTAAGCAAGGAGATCTTTCAAGTGGTTTTGACCGTGAAGAGCGTAGTCCTGTTATTGATTTACTTGCACTTCATAATGATTCTACACTGGAGCAATTGTCTGATTTATCTTTAAATCAACTGCTTTCATTATATTTTGAAGAATTTAAAAGAGACTTGTCCGAAGCTGATAGGTCAATTTTGATCAATATGGAAAAGTACATGAGTAGTTTATTTGGGCAATATTTAGATAGCTTTAATAAAAGATACAGGGAATATATCGATCAGGGTATTTTATCTCAGCCCTCTGAAGCTGATCTTATCGCTATAATGAATTCTATATTTATTAAAATCGTAGAGGTTAGTGGAAATATTAATACTGGAGCTAGTCAATTTTCTGCTATTTCAAGTGGTATTATTGAGGCTTCTGCTGTTTTAGCAGGTCGTTTTAGTGCTCAAAATAATCGTATACTAAGTTATGAAGCAAGAATAACTCAGTTGATTGATTTATTGGCCAACTATCAAAAAGCTTTAAGGTTTAATGATGGAGAAATTAAGGATTTGAGAAAAAAAGACACATTAAACGAACGTGCTGAATTGCAAGCTAAACTAAACGCCATATCAGCAGAAAAAGATACAATAAGCAGGGCCTATGAAGCACTAAAAAAAGAAAATTCGCTACTTAGGGATGGAGTATCTGCAAATAGAGATGATGGTTTTACTGGATCAAGGAAACCTGGAAAAAATTCATTAAAACCTGCAGTTAATATTCCAATACCAGCACCACTTAATTCACCAGCACTAAGGTCTTCTACAAAGGCAGATATACCTTCTGTATGTTCACAAAAAACAGAGTACCCAATAGTAAATTTAGATTCTTTATCTGCAGAGGTAGCAAAAACAATGGAGGTATTAGATGATTTATTAGTTTTAGCTTTACGATTTATAGGAAACGAGGATGTAAAAGATGACATTATCCGTTATTTTAAAGCTAGCGTAGACCACCATATAGCAATGAAAAATCAAAATAAAGTAGAAGGAGAAAAACAAATAAGTTTTGAAATGCTACAGTCAAACAAAGGTAAGGATTATGTATTAGTTTTTAAAAATACCAGTTTTGAAGCACTGTTTGATTTAGCATTTTTGATGAAAGTTAATTTTAATTCAAATTCTGAAAGGTCATCAAAAATCAAAGAAGCAATTGAAAAAAAGCTTGGCAGACATGGTATTAAATTTGATATGAATATCGCATTAGAAGCCATCCTTGGCAAATCAATTCCTTCCGGTCTTGCATTAGGTGGTTTTGACACTAAGCACCTCACTAGTGACCATGTTTCTACTATAACAAAATTAATGCTTTTATCTTTGGGATCATCTTTGGAATGGCAAGAAAAAATGACAAATAACAATCTACAGATTGGATCTGCTAGCGCGATGTATACCGCTGCAGATTTTGGAGCTCTATTAAGCGACAAACACAGTATGTATTATCATTTAGGAAAAGTACTAAAAAAGGGAGAGCTATCTACAGGTGATGAAAAAAAGTTTTTAGCACCTCCAGGCGAAGATATAAAACAAGAAACTAGAGGCTTATTAGAAAGAACACTTCCAACATTGGCCAAGCTTATAGGAAAAAAAGATACTGATGACGATGATAAAAAATAATAGCAATAATGCAATCAAAAGAAAAACAATTAGAAGAAATAATAAGAGCAGAAGATTGGCTTATGGAGTGCCTCAAGGCTGTTCGTGATCTTGAATTACCAGATGTTTACATAGCAGCCGGAGCAATCCGAAATACAGTGTGGAATGTGCTACATGACTTTCCAGGTGATGCAAACCAAAAAGATATTGATGTAGTATATTTTGACCCAAATGACAGTGTAGAGCGTGAGGAGGAATTAGAAAAAACACTTAAACAAAAAATCTCTCAGCAAGAGTGGGAAGTAAAAAATCAAGCACATACCCACAAACTAAAATGCACAAACAGCAGAAAACCAGCGAGTTCATCAACCGATTCAATTGCATATTGGCCTGAGATTCCAACATGCATTGGAGCACGCTTAGAAATAAACGATTCGATCACAATCACAGCACCATACGGGCTTGAAGACTTATTTAATTTAATAGTTACACCAATACCAGAGCCCAAACAAAACATTGAGCTCTATAAAATGCGCTACCACAAAAAACAATGGCAAAAAACCTGGCCAAAGTTAAAGATACAGAAACCATAAAAAACTTGAGTTTTCAAACATCCAACTCCAAACCAGTTTAAAAAACAATCACAGTTTAAATTAAATAAGCCATTTTTCACTAAAAATCACTACCTTGGTAGCCCATAAGGAAGCGGTGCTAGATATAATTTTGACAAAAACATGCAAGCATGGTTAAATATGACTACTGTTTTTCACACACAATGAGGGGAGTCATGAAGCAGTTGATCATTACTATACTAGTCGCTTCTATATCAGTAATATTCTTTGCCAACACGGCCGAGGCACAGGAGCAAAACAAAAAGGAAATCTTTTTTAGTGTTGAGTACAGCCTAGCACAGTTTTCCTGCGTTGCCCACTCTTCTCAAAGAGAAGACATGGAGACAAGTTACTCGATTAATTCTGTCCGCAGATCATCCAAAAAAGAAAAATGGACGGTGGATAAAATCTACGAACCTTGGTTTGTTGAGAGCAATAAAATTTTCCAGGAGTGCAAAAAACTTGAAGTCCTCAAGGGGGCGATGGTGGATTCAAGAACCCTTGGAAACATCAAGATTGACTCTTTTCAAGAGTTTCTTGCCGATGAGGTTAACAGAGAAGTTTCTCGACTCCTTTTGTCACTCTTTGAGATTAAGAAAACACTCGACGGAAACTTGAGCACGCTCGCCAAGATCAACAGTGTAAAGCGAGTTAGACAGCGACGACGATAGGACAAAACGGACTTGAAACATAGTAACGCTAGTCCATCATTCTTCCACCCA
>RRYU01017478.1_pt1 | contig 26158 bp, 24 predicted proteins | sample 2162651 | NCBI WGS metagenome assembly RRYU01 (sample SAMN10267283, study PRJNA491782) | microbial mat metagenome | isolation source: biomat in the production well | place: Japan: Minami-Kanto gas field, natural gas well KTG3 | collected 2017-06 | reverse complement strand
TTTATTGATTGTTTTTCTTTTTTATTTGATTTTTTTAGTTTTTTTGATAAAAGTCCAACCAAAGAACGATGCTATTAGGTATATAACCAATATTGTTCCCGCCCCAGTTGTCTTTTCATCATTAGGTGTTTTGGAGTACTTTGAATATCAAGATAAAAAGTCCGAATATTTAAACGGTCCCTATAGTACAGATGAGAGTGATTTTAAAAAATTTCTAGCCCTAGATCTTGTCTACAGTAGCTTGGTGGGAAAATACAACCTAAACCTAAGTGATGATAACTTTGAGAATAAAATGAAAAGAAGTATTCTGCTTGATATGGATATAAACAGTGTTGGGATAAAAAGAATAGAAAAAATAAAAGAACTTATAGATAAAGGGGGGAACTTTGTTCAGGTTTCGGGCAGGTTTGGAGACAAGGTCAATCAAATTGACTTCAAAGATGAGGCGGAGGCGGTCTCTGTTTTCGGACCTAAATTATCTGAGCTCAGAATAGATGAAGTTAGTGATATAGTGGTTCATTCTGATGGTTATTATATATTCAAGAGATACAAGAAAAATGATTTATTTTCTCTGAGCTATGTATTTATTAGCTCCGTCTCGCTTGATGAGTATTTGAATAACAAGGCTAGAGAAGCAAAGATTTGGAGTCTTCTCAATTAACATATTGAGCCCACGACCAGATTCGAACTGGTTACCTATGCTTTACGAGGGCATTGCTCTACCAATTGAGCTACGTGGGCATTTGGAAAATTTTATAAATATCAATAAACAAAACAGCCTATATTAGCTGTTTTATTTTGGTTGAGGAATTTTAATTTTCACCATCATACAAAAAGCCGTGGGCTTTTATATAATTATATTTTATGTTATAATAAAAATCAGAATAATTCAATAATCACTTAAAATAATGAAAAATTACATATACGGATTTCTTTTTTTGTTTTTGTCGCTATTTTTTAATGTAGAGTTTGTCAGTGCTATTGCTTCTGAAAATTATTTCCCAGAAGAAGGTCAAGAAAAAGCTATTGCTACAAAAATTTTGCTAGAAGGTGGGGACGCAGGACTAACAAAACAGTTTCCTCTAAACAAAGAATATAGCATTGGACTTGATAAAGAAACTATTGCCAAGGGATACACTGTTGAAGCATTTGACGCTTTGAGATTTTCTTTGGTTCCTGGGATTCTCAGCGAAGCAACCCAAGTAGAAGTTTTGGAACTAAATGAAGAAATGCCTCTTCCTTGGAACTTAGAAAAGATAAGCAATATTTATCAATTTGAATTCAAGAATAAGTCAGCTTACGACAATCACAAACCTTTTTATATCCAGTTCAATTATGACGAAGAGAGCTATGATTATAAACAGGTTTATTTTTTTGACAAGAATTTTAATTCATGGAGACCACTGCCAACGAGAGATTACCCAAGAGAAAAGTTTGTCAGATCTCTGATACATCTTCCTTTTGCGCGTTTAGCTATATTTTCTGATGACGAGAGAATGTCATCAGGTAGGGCTAGTTGGTATGCTTACAGAGGAGGAGATTTCGCCGCCTCACCTGATTTTCCAAAGGGTTCTGTTTTGAGAGTTGTTAACATGGACAATGATAAGTTTGTAGATGTTACTATAAACGATTATGGGCCAGACAGGGCTATTCATCCTGATAGGGTGATTGATTTGGATAAGATAGCTTTTTCAAAAATTGCTTCACTGGGGGCGGGTATTATTGATGTGAGGATTGAACCTCTTGTTATAGTTCCGGATAGTCACGAGAGGGTCGTTGGAGTGAGTGCCCAAGGATTAAAAGATGAGCCAATATTAAAATCAAGAGCAGCTATTGTCTATGATGAGCAAAGTGGAGAAGTCTTGTTTGAAAAAAATTCCAATGATGTTATTCCTTTGGCTAGTTTAACCAAGCTCGTTTCGCTAAAGGTTTTTCTAGAAACTGAACCAGATTTCAATCAAGTGGTTGAATACAAAAACCAAGACCTAGAATACAACTACGACTGGGTAGAGAGATGGGAGGCTATATCTAGATTGAGAACAACCGAGGGGGAGACAATGACTATTGGAGATTTGTTTTACACTTCACTTATAGGATCAGCTAACAATACTATTGAATCACTGGTGAGAGTTAGTGGACTTGAGAGAAAAGATTTTATTGCCAAAATGAACGAAACAGTTCGCTCTTGGGGAGCAACCTCAACTCTCTTTTTTGAACCAACCGGGCTGTCTCCACAAAACGTCACAACTCCTTATGAATACGCCCTAATAATGAAAAATGTTTTTGAAGATAGGGTTATCAGAGAGGGAAGTGTCTTGCCTAGATACGAATTCACAACAATCAAATCAGGAAATGTTCATAAAATTAAAAATACAAATAATATAGATAGAAATTATTCTTACCTAATAAGCGGATCAAAAACTGGCTATCTACACGAATCTCTTCATTGCTTGGCGCTAAGAATATCAGATCCAAATGGTGGTAATTTTTTTGTGATAACAATGGGCTCTGAAACCAAGAGTCTAAGCAATAGCGAGTCTGAGATGCTTATAAAATTCGGTCAAAAATTATTAGCAAAATAATATGATAAGACTAGAAAACGTTACAAAGTTTTATAATAAATACAAAGCCCTAGATAGGGTTAGTCTTCATATAAAACCGGGAGAATTCGTTTCTTTGGTAGGGCAATCAGGAACTGGTAAGACAACCATAGTAAAGGCTCTTATAGGAGAAGAGAGAATTCATGGTGGAAAGGTTGTTGTTGGTGGATGGGATATCACCAATATAAAATACCGAGAGATTCCTTATCTGAGAAGACAGATTGGAGTTATTTTTCAAGATTTTAAATTATTGCCAAAAAAAACACTTTATGAAAATGTCGCCTTTGCTATGCAAGTTTGCGGAGTGGGCTCCAAGAGAATAAAGACAATAGTCCCTCATGTTATGAAAATAGTTGGTCTAGACCAGAAAATGCATCGTTATCCTTTTGAAGTTTCAGGAGGGGAGCAACAAAGAGCGGCTATTGCCAGATCACTTGTTCATAGACCAAAAATACTCTTAGCTGATGAACCTACGGGGAATCTGGATTCAATAAACGCTAATGATATTATAGATCTTCTTTTGAGAATAAATAAATTTGGCACAACCGTAGTCCTTGTGACACACAATAGAGAGATAGTTAATAAGTTGAAAAAAAGAGTTGTTGTTTTGGACAATGGTTTAATAATTTCCGATGAAGAAATCGGAAAATATGTTTTATAATAATATGATTTTATCTTTACTTAGAGCAATAAAATTTAGTGTTCAAGATTTTTACAGAAATATTTGGCTTTCTGTTGTAACAGTTATAATAATTGTCTTGGCCTTGTTTACCGTCAATATGCTTTTAGTCGTCCAGGTCATTGGAAATACTGCCGTGTCGGCGGTAAAGGACAAAATTGACGTTTCGCTTTTTTTGAAAAATACAGCCAGTGAAGAAAGTGTCTTGGCTCTAAAGGCGGCTATAGGCGACTTGGCTCAAGTAGAAAGCATTGATTATATATCCAGGGAACAAGCCTTGATGAATTTTGAAGAAAAAAACAAAAGCAATCCAGAGCTACTTGAATCCTTGAAACAGCTTGGGAAAAATCCACTAGCACCAACTCTAGTTATAAAACCAAAAAATATAGATCAGCTAGATGAGCTAATAGCCAATCTAAATAAAATAGATGACCCTATTATAGAATCTCGTAATTTTACAAATTACAAATTGATGCTGAGTAAAATAAATGGTATTACCGAAAAGGTAAGTGAAGCAGGGGTGATACTGAGTGTTATTTTTGTTTTTATAACCTTGCTAGTTGTTTATAATTCTGTTAGAGTAGCTATCTACACCCACAAAACAGAAATAGCTATTATGAAATTGGTGGGGGCTTCAAACTTTTTTGTGTATTTGCCATATGTTTTTTCAGCTCTTATCTATACAGCCATAGGGGTGGTCACTATAATGATGATTTTTTATCCTTTTCTAACCCTCCTGCAACCTTATCTAGAAACATTTTTTATAGGATATAATATAAATATTATCAGTTATTTTACAGTTAATTTTTTGAGTATTTTTGGATTACAGTTTTTAATAGCAGCTATCATAAATATTTTTGCTAGTTTAATAGCAGTAAAAAAATACGCAAACGTTTAATCGGCTCTTTCAAAAAAAGGAGATTAATAATGGCACCTAAAAATAAAATTATTGACCCAAATCTTCTTATTTCTTTTGATCCCGATGATCATAAAACTTTGGAAAAAGTGGCAAAGCTATATTATGGTGAAAATCTGACTCCCGATGAGCTTGATGAAAAAATAGAAGAAATGATTACAATAATTACTATTTTTGATCAACTAGGTCTTTCCTTTGATGTTGAAAAGATTGAAAAAATAATTAAGAATATGAGAAAGCAAAGAGAAAATACAGGAAGAATAATTCAAAAATATTCAATGGGCCAACTTTCATTTTTAGTGCCACCAAATATTACCCAACTAGAGTATCTCGCACATATATTGAATAATGTCACAAAGAAGAGTTTCAGCGAGATAGAAAAATCAATAGGAAAAAGAAATTACAAAAAACTTTTTTGCGGACATCTTCCTCACTATATTGCAGACGACCAGGGTCTAAAAATCATAAATACCATCAGTGGCAGCTAAGCTGCCACTTTTTTTATATAAAATCCGAAGTCATTCTTGCCCGGAGCGGAGCGGAGGGGAAAGGCAGTGTGCCCCCTTGGGTAAATCCAGAAAAAAATTAAAAAATATCAACTAATTTCACCAACTAGAATATTTCTATTTGACATCAGTATCTTAAAAAATAGACTTTACAAACTAAAAAAAATATTATATATTATCTATAACCGCCACAAATGGTGGTTTTTGATTGACATCTACATATATTCGGAGATCACCCGCCTAGAATCGACCTAGTCGAGGCTGGTCTAATGGTAGGACTCCAGGTTTTCCTGCCTGTCGCTGACGGCAGACAGGCCTGCCTGTCGCTGACAGCAGACAGGGGTCCTGACTATTGGGATGACTGATTAGTATGAATCATTGGGTATACATTCTTAAGTCAAAAAGAAGTGATAACTGGTCTTATGTCGGTAGCACTTCTAATTTGGGACAAAGATTAAAAGACCATAATTCAGGTAAAACAAGATCAACAAAAGCTTATAAACCTCTGTTCCTGCTTTATCAAGAACAACATAAAACAAGAGAAGAGGCTTATAAACAAGAACTTTACTTAAAAAGTAGCAATGGCAGAAGAGAAAAAACAAAAATAATAAAAGCCTTTTATTCGGAGATCGCCCGCCTAGAATCGACCTAGTCGAGGCTGGTCTAATGGTAGGGCTTTTCTCAGTTTCGCAAGGGAAGAGTTTAATTACGCAAAAAATAATATTCGGAGATCGTCTAATGGTAGGACTCCAGGTTTTGGTCCTGGCTATCGGGGTTCGAATCCCTGTCTCCGAGCAATGAAAAGTGGTGCTAATATTAGCTCCATTTTTTAGTTGGGGGAGACAGGGATTAGAACTTATTTTTGTATTTTGATAATATAAAGATATGGATATATTCAAAGAATTAAAAAAACTAAATTTTCCTATAGGACATTATGTTGTTGTTGGTAGTGGAATTATGGCTGCTTTAGGTATTAGAGAGGCTAGGGATTTAGATATAGCTGTCGATAACGAATTGCTTAAAACTCTTAAAAAATCAGGTGTATACAAAGAAGAAATTAGATATGATAAATTATTCTTAGTAGGAAGTAATATTGAAATTATTACTCAACTTAACTGGGAAGATTATCAAACAAATGTTATTGACGCCATTAGCTCAGCAAAGATAATTAATGGATTCCCTTTTTTGAATATTGAGGAAACAATAAAATTCAAAGAGGCATTGGGGAGAGAAAAGGATTTTAAAGATATAGAATTGATTAAAGACTATTTAGATAAATAAGTTCCCACTTCGTTCAAAGTGGAGAGCATTAACAAAAAAACTAGCATTTGCTAGTTTTTTTGTTAATGTTTGCGAGATGTGGCGAGAACTACGCATTGATTATAGTTACTATAAAAAATACAGAACCCATCTCTAAATATGCTAAAATCAACCGAACTCTCGCCTTAGCCGTGATAGCTTCGAATCCCTGTCTCCGAGCAGGCATGTGCTAGGTTCTTTGCGACCTAGACACGTCAAAAAAGCACTCAATTGAGTGCTTTTTTGATTAATTTAATTGCCTTAAATATTAAAAGGTACTATTATGATTAAATAAAGATTAATATTGAGTATGGTCGGAGAAAAAGACAAACAAGAAAGTAAATGGACCGATAGAAATATAGAAGTAAAAAAATTAAAAGCTTCTGGGAAATATGGATGGCTTCATCTTGTTATTGGTCAAAATAAAATAACAAAAAAGAAGTTTTTAAGGTTAAAAAGATACATGAATTGGTTTAGTATACCGAGTCCAGAGTATTTAGAATTTATGCAGGCTATGTTGAAAAAAGGGGCTAAAGAATTGGGTTGGGAGTATGATGAAAAGAAAGAGGTAAAAATAACAGAAGACAAAAACGATAATGTTAGTTTTGAAAATAAAGATCTTAATGTCCCAGATGATGTAATAGATTTTATTGAAGAAAACCCGGATTTCGTAAAAAAAGTCATTTCTTTAAATATTAAATCAAAAGACAAAAATTTTTTATATGAACTTCAAGAGATAATTGATGAAGCAATAAAAAATTCTGGAGATAGATTTAAAATGGCATTCAAAGAAGTTGTACAGAAGATTGCAAAAGAAGATACAAGAGGTTTGAACGACTTGTCAGATTTGATGGAAAAGTGGAATTTGTACCAGATAACATCAATAACCAACATATTAAAAAACAGACTTGACACAATAAACACTTTTGAAGAATTAATCCACGATGAAAAAACATTTGAGATCAATACTGATAAATCAATTCATAGGATTTTGGAAAAAAACATGTGGATTATTGACGAGAATTATTGGATAGTCCAATCAAACAAATCGTTGAGAACATTTATTGGCGATGAAATTATTAAGAACGATAAAGATAAATCAAAAAAACGACCTGATTTTACCTGTGTAAATCCAAAAGAAAACAAGTTAATTATTGTAGAAATCAAGAGACCATCTGTAGAACTAAAAAAAACAGAGCTTGATCAAGCAGAACTCTATCAAAGAGTTGTTAAAAAGTATAAAGGCAAAAATTATAGTAAGATTGAAGTTTTTCTTGTTGGTAATAAAGTTTCTGAAGAGGCAAGAGAAATAGTTGAATTGCGTAATGGTTTAACAATAAAAACATATTCTGATTTTCTTGAAAATACTAGAAAAAGGTATCAAGAATATTTAAGACAAATTGAAAATTAAACAGAAATTTTCTTATTTTTAAAAATAATTTTATTCTGAAGAGATGACATCAGCTCTCTTTTTTCATATATAGATCCTTCTTTCAGTATATATTTAGCATAGTTTTTTATACTCATTTCTTTTTGCTTTTTTATCTTATTGTCACTGATACCCAGAACTGATTGATTAAATTTATTATACCTATCAATCTCTTTCTCAATTTTCTCTCTCATGCCTATTTGGTTTAAAGTCAGCTTATCCACTAGTTTTGTAAGTTGCTCAATTAAGTCAACTTCGTTAATATATCCGCATTTACATTTTTTATCATTAAACCTAGTACATCCATAATATATATATTTCCTAACATTTCCATTTTGAAGTTTTTTAAACTTTTCTTCAGCAGATACTCCTGATCCGCATAAACCACATTTCATTAGTTTGGTAAAAGCAAATTCTTTTGATTCTGATCTAACAATATTATCTCTCGTTAGTTGTTTTTGAACTCTTTCATAAAGATCTTTTGTTATAATTGGTTTATGAATCCCAGAATACCAATTACCACTACCCACGGGATATTCAAATCTTCCATAGTAGAATGAATTCTTTAGAATAATATAGACATTGCTAAGTGTAAGATGTTTACCATTCTTGGTTTTAAAATTGATATCGTACTTAAGCCATTTATATACTTTCCTTCCGCTCCAGTTATCATTAGCAACTTTTTCAAACATTTGTTTTATGGCCGTAGATCTGTCAGTATCTAGAAGAACATGGCATTTACGGTCTGTTCTCTTTTCGTTTAGATAACCAGTAGGAGCAACGCCCGGTCTAAGTCCCATTTCACATCTGGTTTTTAGACCCCTTTTTACATTAATTGTTTTATTATCATTTTCAAGCTTTGCCTGAGAGCAGAGAATCATTAATAAGAATTTTTCGTTAGGGGAGTTAGTGAACTTTTGATTAATAGTTCTTATCTCTATTAATTTCTTTTGATCCATTAAGTCAACTAACACCCCTAAGTCACCCCCATTCCTAGATGCTCTTGATGGATCCCAAACAAGAAGAGCATTATACTTTTCCTCTCTTATCTCTTTTATTATTTCATTAAATATAGGTCTTTCTCCAGCCGCCTTGGCTGAGTGGCTTTCAGTTTTTATCTCAACTACATTTAAATTTTCTCTCATGGCCATCTCAGACATCTCCTTAATTTGTGAGTCTATAGAAAGGGCTTGTTTTTCCTCAGATTCGCTTGATTTACGAGAATAGAGGCAGAATTTGAGTGGAATCTCTTTGTCTTGCAAATTGGTCCCAATATTTTGCATATTTGGCCCTATTTGCTGTTGAGTGTCGTAATTTTGATAGTTCATGTGCTTATAATTATTACTTATTCAACAACATTAATGACGCTAATGACCGAGATAGTCTAGGTTTTTAAAGTAGATAAACTGTAGGTAACTTTGCTTTACTTTTAGCTATTTTCGAGCTATATTGTAAGTGCGAACAACAATTTAATACGTAAGGACTAGTCCAATTTTTGGATATTTTTTCCTATTCGTGTACAGGATCGGGCACACCGACCAAACACGAATGGGACTCCTTACGGATACCAGTTGTTGTTCGCAGGTCGGGTGTCCGTTTTTGTTTACTCGACATATTAATTCTTAATATAAGTAATATGTCAAAGGAAAATGAAAAGCCTAAAACTAGCAAGGCTTTAATTGTATTTTTTGTTTTTATCCTCTTCGGGGTAATTGCTAGTCTACCTGAATTATTATCAGGTAATGCTAATAATAAGCAATCTCCAGTGGAACAAATGAGTGCTGTTGAGAAAATGGAAATTGCATTTAATGGCAATTATAACAAGGAAGAAATAGAAGATAGAATTGGTAAGGCTATGATTCTATATGGACTTGAATTAACTGAAGATAATTATGGTAGAGCGGGTAGCGCCTTAGTTGCGTTGAGAAAAGAATACAGTGTTGATGAAATGGATATTCTAGATTATATGATAAGGTCGTACGTGCCAGGGGTAAATATAGCATTCCCTCAAATGGCGGGAATTTCGGTAGCTGCAATAGTTCAAGGGGGAGAATAAATAATCATAAAATTTAGACTAATTCTCATCAGGGGTTTTCCCTCTAAATGTTTTTTTTCAGCGTTTTAAATTTTCCAGTATCTGTTTTCTTCTCTCAGGAGTTAAAGGATTCTTCTTATTACTTTCTGATTGTGAAGGAATAAATTTAGGATCCATAAACTCAGGGTGTCTCCGGTCAAGCCAATAGAACATAGGTTTATCTTCTCCATTTTTTATTTTTCCGATAAGCATACTTTTAGCCAAATCATTTACCAATGAATTACCTTCCTTTATCGCCGCTTCACTAGCTAGCTTGAATGCCATATCTTCCGTTTGCCAACGATAAAAAGTAGATTGTCCGATGCCAGTTTTTTGGCATACCGCAGTTACAATAGGATTCTTTTTTAGCTCTTCGATTATTAATTCTTTTTCCTTCTTCTGCCTTTCTTCAACTCTTTTCTGCATTTTTTCTTTTGTTAATGAACTTTTTTTACTCTTTTGATTGCCAGATTCTCTTTTTTTAGAAATTTTTTTGGCAACCATACTATTTTTTCTTATATTTGTAATATCTATCTATTATTGTCTGACAATATTCAAGATCAATTTCTATCATCAAGCATTTTCTTTTAGTTTGCTCACAAGCAATAAGGGTAGAACCAGAACCACCAAAAGGGTCATAAACCACATCTCCAATTTTAGTGCTATTCAATATTAATCTTCTTAAAAGTGATACTGGTTTAGTAGTCGGATGCAGTTTGCTTCTATTTGGTTTGGGTGAATAGAGAATACTCTTATCTTTACTCTTTACAAAATCATGGGTTCCATGCCAGCCGTAAGCAATTAATTCATGTTGCGGGAGATAATCCAATCTACCAATTACCGAATTACTTTTAACCCATATAATGAGCTGAGAGAAATATACATTCACTTTTTTCATAGCTTCTCTCAATGCAAATAGCATTTTGTCTGAATTAAAGATATAAATAGAGTTTTTCTTTTCGAGATGGGGGAGAACTAACTTTAACCATTCTTCAGTGAATTTCACATAATCAGATTCACTTTGTGTTTGATCATTCTGAATCTCTTTAGCTTTAGCAATATTTTGCTTGAATCCAGCTTTGCTTTTAACATAGTCGACTCCGTAAGGAGGGTCGCTTAGTATAAGGTTTATTTTATACTTCCCAATTAACCTTTTTATATTAATCTCATCTTTTGCATCTCCGCACAAAAGACGATGTTCACCGAGGTCAATAATCTCTCCTGGCTTAATTGATCTTTTTGGCTTTTGTGTTGGCATATTTTTCAAAACGATTAATAATTAATTGGCAAAATATTGGATTAATCTCAGAAGTATAACATCTTCTTTTTAGTTGCTCGCAAGCAATTAGAGTTGAACCTGAGCCTCCAAACATATCAAGAACAATATCATTGTCCTTGGTACAACGACGTAGAGCTTTTTCATGAAGAGTAGGAGACTTTTCTGTTGGGTGTTCGTAATCTTGTCCTGGTAATCTTTTGGCTAGCCAGATATCTATCATATCTAGAATATCATCCATAGTTCTGTTTCCAGTCTCAACCTCTTTATTCAATATTTCGTTTAGATTTTTAATGTTCGATAGATAAGGCTTACCGATAGTTCCATATATACAAGGCTCATAGCATTTATTGAATGCTATTTGAGGAGTGGGATTTATTCCATTCTTCACCCAAAGACAAACCCGTTTATTATCTATTCCAAGTTCAGAATATATATCTTGCATCATTCCAATATATTGTTGGTCACAGTAATAGAAAACATGTAGATTGTTTTTACTTACTGATAATCCGTTTGAGATGGTTTTGCTTATAAAGTCCCTATAGTCTCTATCACTTTTGTTATCTCTAACATCACCACCATAATTCTTTTTCCCTCCAATTCCTTTTGAATAGTTTAGATTAATGTTGTATGGAGGGTCCGAATAGATCATATCAGCTTTTTCTCCTGACATGAGTTTATCCAAAACTTTTTTATCAGTAGCATCTCCACAAATAAGGCGGTGGTTTCCAAGAGTATAGATATCTCCAACTTTTACAGTAGTTTCCTTAGCTTTTTCTAATTCCCTTTCATGGTTGAAGTCATCATCTTCCGTTTCCAAAGTATCGTCCCAGATATTTGATAGATCGTTATCGTCAAAACCGATGTCTAGGAGTAGGGAAGAATCGAATTCTTTTAATAGCTCATAATCCCATTCACCAGTATTGCGATTTAAGCGAAGATTAAGTTCTTTCTCTTTTTCAGGTGTTAGATTAATGTACACCACTGGCACTTCACGATATTTTAGCTTTTTGGCGATTTTTAAACGTTGGTGTCCTCCGATTAGAACATTTTCACGACCTTTGTATTTATTAACGATAATCGGATCAACCAAACCGAATCTTTTTATACTTTCAGTTAAGTCATTTTCTTGTTTTTGGTTCATTTTACGAGGATTGTATTTTGCCTCGTTTAGATCTTTAATCGAAACATATTGTATGTTTAGATTATCTGTTGATTTAGCCATATGCTTTTTTGTTAAGTTATTTTTTAAAAGTTAAAAAAACAAAAACCAGCTCTTCGCTTAGCTGGCTTTACTTAACAAAAAAAAGGTTACAAATCAAAAGCAAAGACTAACTAAGCTAACTTAGAGTCTTTTTCCTTCGATTTATAACCTTGCTACCACGCTTGCTTATTATCTCCGACAATGTCGATAAGGGCGCAATAGGGGGTATAAACCCATTCGAATTAGATCAATTTTTAGTTTTTCTGCCAACGGGCCTAAAAATATCAATTAATTCTATCTCCGACAATCATATGTTCCGCATATATATTCATCCTTTTCCGAAGACTTGACGTTTATATTTCGAAATCGCGACTGAGATAAGGTTTTTTAGGTTGTTTAAATAACTAAAAACAGTATAGCATTTTATATAAAACTTTGCAAAATAATATATTTTATATTCTCATCATATTTTTTTTATTTTTATTTTATCTCTAATATTATTGAAAAAATGTCTTGATTTATGAGGATTGTGGGTGTAGGATTAAGATATAATTATAAAGATTAAAGCCATGTATTTATCTAGAGTGTATATAAAAAACTATAGGAATTTTGCTGAGTTTGATTTGCAAATTAGAGATGGAGAACCTTTAACTATTATAGGTTCCAATAATTCTGGTAAATCAAATTTACTGAATGCAATTAGGTTGGTTCTAGATTCTGCTATTCCTTCTTGGGAAAAAAAATTAACTGAGGATGATTTTTGTTGGTTCAACGATGATAGACCATGGGAAAATGGAGAGGAAATAATTATTACTTTAACATTTAGTGATGTAAAAGATAAAGAAGAAATTGGATCGCTTTTTCATTCCCTTACCCCAACTGAATTTGACGCAGAAAATGATGAAGAATTTCTTGAAGCAAACATATCTTTTGTTTATGCTCCTTTAATCTACAACAAAGAAACTTCTTATGATTTAAATGATGACTATATAGCTTTTTCGGTTGCCGGAAAGTATCATCCTTCTGGCTATTATTATTCATCAGATGGAAAACAGAAAATTTATGAGGATGATGTGTTTGATCTTTGTGCCTGTAAAGATAATAAAGAAAATTTTTATAAAAGATTTTATTTATCAGAGGAGGATATAGAAAGGATAAGAAAAGATGATGGTTGTGTTTTTGAAAAGAGAGTAGGAAGACAGATGCATGTAAATAGTATTAAAAAACATATAAATCTTTTGTTTCTTGACGCGATCAGAGATGTGAAAAATGATTTTTATTCCGGGTATAACTCATTAGTTTCTCGGTTATTTAGATCTGCAATGCAGGAAAAAGATAAACATAAAATTACAAAAGAAATATCAGACGCTTTTAAGGGTATAAAATCTGATACGTCCATTCCTGAAACTTTTAACATGATAGAAAATATAGAAGAAAGGTTGGAAAATGAAAAAACAAATTTTTTAACAAATAAAGGTCATATAAACATCGGAACCCCTAAAGTTACTATGGAAAATATCGGGAGATATTTTAATTTTCTGATCAATTTAAAAGATGATTTAAAAAACGAGCTAGACATGAATATAGCAGGTTTAGGATACCAAAACCTTGCTTATGTATCTGCAATTTTTGCCTTATTTGAATTAAAGAAAGAAATTTTTATTAATGATTCAGACGAAAAAATAAAAATAATCTATAATTTATTATTAATTGAGGAACCCGAAGCACATTTAGACGTTCAGAATCAAAAATTTTTACATACTCAAATTGAGAAAAAAACAGAAAAGCTTTCCGAGATTAAAAAAGAAGAAGAGGAGGAAGAAAGTGATGATAATAAAATGTCCATTTTAACACAAGTAATACAAACTTCTCATTCTACCCATCTGACCTCTAAGGCTGATTTAAAAAATGTAGTTGTGATGCAGAAAGGTATTAAACAAACAAGAGCGATAAATATAGATACTGTTTTAAGACAGGATGAAGAAAAATATAAACACAACAGAAGAATACTTAAGCAATATTTGGATGCTACCAGATCGGCATTGCTTTTTGCAAAGAAAGTTGTTCTAGTTGAAGGGCTGTCGGAAAAATACGCTCTAGGGGCGATATTAAATTCATATTTAAGGAAGCCGACAGGCGAAGATAATATTGATAGTGACAGCGAAGGCATAGAAATTGTTGAGGTTGGTGGTAAAAATTTTGAACCGTTTACTTATTTGTATTCGGAAAATGGAATTAATAATAAATGTTTAAGCTTTAGAGATGGTGATTATCAGCTTAAAGAGGGTGTCAATATTAATGAGTATAATTCTATATATTCTCAGTTAAACAATGGTGAACAAAGCGATAATTTAAAAACGAGTACAAATATATTCACTTTTGAAATTGATACTTTTTTTATTCCTAGTCCTGATAATGTAGATGAAAACAATATAGAATATTTGAAATTAATTTTATACAAATTTAAAAACGATGGTGATTATTTCAGGACAGAGGGGACTTTTTCTCAAAAAATTGGATTAATTAATGATCTGGCTGCAAAGGTGAAAGCAAAAAATATAACCCGTGATGATATTGATTCTTTTTTTAAGGGAATTTTTGGTTATGAGGTCTCAAAGCCATCGTTGTCTTTATATCTTTCGTCGTTATTAAAGGCAAAATTGTTAAATGATCAGATAGAGATTGATTCATGGAATAATATTGAATTAAGTGATGACCTTGATATTAAGAGTCTTAATAATCTTCCGGATTTTATTATTCCAAAATATATTAATGACGGATTAACATGGTTAACTACCGAAGAAAATTAAATATAGATTTTGATTTATCAGACGCTCAAATCGGAGTACTGGAAAGACCCGATGATACTTTAGTTAGAGCAGTTCCAGGCAGTGGTAAAACTACCATACTAACTTTAAAAATTAAAAATTTATTATTAGATGATAAAGATATAAACAAGATATGTTGTATCTCATATACAAATGTTAATGTTGAGGATCTCGAAAAATCTTGTGAGAAAAGGATATCAAAAGATTATCTCAATAAGATAGATTTTTTAACTTTTCACAAATTTTGTTTACAATATATATTGTCACCTTTTTCATTTTTATACAAAAGCAAGAAAAACGGACTTAGAGTTTACAAAAATATTTTTAATTTTAGAGAGCATGGTAAAAAGCTTATAGATTATTTATCAGAAAAAAAATGTAAAATTGCGGATATAAATTATATAACGAAAGAAGAAAAAATTTATTATAACTTTATAGAAAATGAAAATGGCTGGATAGCTGTTTCTAATAAGGTTGAAAATAAAACTCTGAACAATTATCTAAGCTTTTTAAATAAGAATAAATTAATCGATTTTAATTTAATTAGTTTACTATCACTTTTTATTGTAGAAGAAAATCAATTTGTAAGAATTGCCGTAAACAGGGCAATTGACTGGATGTTTATTGATGAATTTCAAGATGTTTCCGATATTCAATGTAGGATTATTGAATCTTTGAGAAAAACTAGAGGCAATAAGTCGAGTGAATTAAAGTGGTTTTTAGTTGGAGATCCTAATCAGTCTATTTATGGATTTGCTGGGGCAAATCCAAGGAGCATGTATGATATGAGGGAGATATTTAACAATTTAAATGGTTGTAATTGCGAAATACGATTAGACAAAACTCATAGGTGTGCGTTTAATGTTTTTGAATACGCAAGGACTAATTATAATAATATTATTGAAAAAGTTAAAAATTCAACCGCAATATCATCATTAAATGATGCTCATATTATTAGTTATTTAGATGATTTATTGATTCCTGATAATATTATGTGCAATAATCATGAAGGTAGGGTTGTGTTGAAAAATACCGTTGAGAGTGTTCAAGAAGTATTAAAAGTAAAGTTTTCTGAATTAATCGATGATGAGGTGTGTTGCATTGGTGTAACATCATATAACTCTATTGAAGTTTACAAAAAATATAAATTGCATGCCAGTTTAGATGAGGCTGAAGATTTTGGGATTTACGCTGATTTGTACAAGGATTATGAAGATAAATACGGGTTCAAATATTTTTCACTTTTCGTTAGATACTTGGTTCTAAAAAACGATTTTTACAATAATAGAGTAAGATTTTATTCCTCAGTAAATAAATATTTTTATCTTTTAAAACAATTTTTAGTTGATAAAATTCCCGAAGAAGAAATAAATGCGGGAAAATTAAAAAAAATTGTAAGTTTGTCGAGTGATTTATTGAGCAAATTAAAACAAGACATTATTGTAAATGCTGAATTTTTTAATTTTTCAAAAAATATTAATTCGGCGCTTAAAGAATGTTTTCCCGAATATTGTGAATATTTTTTGGAGGTAAGTGAAAATAATGAAATAAAGAATTTTGAAAATATTAATTTACCAACAATAGGTGGCTTTTTAAAGTTTGCAATGAGGGCTACTAAAGAAAAAATTACTTTTGAAATTAAGCATATTCATAAGATCAAGGGGATGGAATATGAGCAGGTTATAGTTCAAAAAATTGAAGATTTGCCATATAGAAGCTACGAGAACAAAGTTCATCAGTACGTGTTTCATGGTAATATTCAGACCTTGAATCCGAGAGAAATATATGACTATATACAAGAAATTAATAAACTCTATGTAATGCTTACCAGATCTAAGAAGAATTTGTATATAGTACTTAATAATAGTAGGTTGCCAGAATTGATAACCATAGAAAATAATATCAATGCATCTTGAAAAGGCAATTAGTGGCATAAACAGATCGCTTAACAAAAATAAGCCAGAAATATTTAATTCTCAGTTAATAAAGAACCGCTGTAAAGTCTCATATGAGTTTATAGTAAAAAACATAAAAACAGAATTTGGTGAGCCAGATTGGGATTTAATTATTTCAAAACTTGAAAGACATAATCAAAAATTATGGATGAGGAAGACAAAAATAATTGATGTTGAATTATATAAAGATAGAGATGAGTTAGATATTATTTTAAATTTTTACAAAAATAAAATTTATACTTTTTTTGGACAAGTTGATAAAGACGATAGAGTCATCTGCGATTGGATAAGTATTAAGTTGGTTAGATTATCTCAAAAAGGCAATCTATTGGCTAAGAGGAAAATTGTAAGTCTGCTTGAGAATTTAGTCGACCAGTGGGTTGAGTTTGATAAGAGTTTATATAGTTGGAAAGGATACAATGAGTTAAAAACAGAATATATTGAAGCTTGTATTAGAAGATTTCGTTATGCTGGATCGTTTTTGGGATATCTGCACCGTACTTTGCAATATGCAGGGATGGGGTTAGCACCTATTGAAAAATTCTCTCTAGATGATTTTTCTCCGATTACAGGGATAAGAAGATTAGAAACATTTTTAAAATAAAATTGATAACAATGAAACAAAAAGAAGCATTTGAAATTTTAAAATTAGGGCATAATGTTTTTTTGACTGGGCAAGCTGGGTCTGGAAAGACTTATCTTTTAAATAAATATATAGAATATATTAAGAATAATAATGTTAATGTATCAGTTACTGCTTCTACAGGTATTGCCGCAACGCATATTGATGGTCGTACGATTCATTCTTGGGCTGGTATAGGGATTGATGAGCATTTAACAGAATCTCAGATAAAAAATTTAAAAGAAAATGATAATGTATATTCTAGAATTGCTTTAACAAAAGTATTAGTCATTGATGAGATTTCAATGTTAAGTGCTAATAGATTGGATTTAGTTGATCATGTTTGTAAGGCAGTAAGACAAGACTTAAGACCATTTGGAGGTATGCAAGTTATTATGTCAGGAGATTTTTTTCAATTACCCCCTGTCGCAAAAGGGAAAGAAGATAATAGATTTGTGTCAGAATCGAGAATATGGAATAACATGAATATTAAGATATGTTATTTAGACGAACAACATAGACAAGAAGATAAAAATTTCCTTAAAATTTTAAATGATATTAGAGAAGACAATGTTACTAAATCTACATATGACATATTGAAATGGAGATTAAATGCAGAAATTGAGTCTGATATAAAGCCTACAAAGCTATATACTCATAATAGTGACGTTGATGTTCAGAATATTTCTGAATTGAACAAATTGGAAGGGAAAGAACGTGTGTATGAAATGTATAGTGAAGGGATCCCATTTATAGTTAAAACTTTGAAAGAAAATTGTTTAGCCCCAGAAAGATTAAGGGTTAAAGAGGGAGCAGTTGTTATGTTTGTGAAAAATAATTTTTCTAAAGGATATGTTAATGGGACATTAGGTAAAATTATTGGCTTTAACGGTGACAATGGTTTCCCAATTGTAGAGACTTTTTCAGGAGAAGTAATAAATGCTAATGAAGAAAAGTGGATTATAGAGGACGGAGGAGAAACTCTTGCCTCTATTTATCAAGTTCCCTTAAGATTGGCCTGGGCAATTACTGTTCACAAGAGCCAGGGCATGAGTTTGGATTGCGCTGAGATTGATCTTAGTAAAACGTTCGAGTATGGGATGGGATATGTCGCTCTATCTCGTGTTCGTTCTCTTGCTGGTATAAGTTTGATGGGCATAAATAAAAAGGCTTTAGAAGTTAATGAAGATGTTATTCTTTTGAATAGGGGGTTGCTAAAAGAATCTAAAAAAGACTTAGAAGCTCATCTAAAAATAAGTAAGAAAATCATCAGGGATAGGCAAAAAGAATTTATTGACAATAATAAAGATGATAATTCTGGAGAGGGAATATTTAATATAATATTTTAATTTTATAATAATATGGGCATAGCATATAAAAATTTTTGGAGTTTAAATACTGACGAAGCAGTTGTCTCTGGGATTTTAAGAGGAAATACTAATAAGGACATTGAAGTTCTAATGCCGATGAATGCCCAAATGAAAGGCATTGATTTAGTCTTGATGAACGTAAAGAATAAAAAAACAATAACTGTTCAAGTTAAAGGCAGTAGAGCCTATGAACCAAGACCGAATGAAGCAAGAAATTATGGGGCTGGTTCTGGTGGTTGGTTTTTCTTCCCTGAAAGAATTGTAAGTAAAGCAACAGCTGATTATTTTGCTTTTCTTATTTATGTGTTAGAAGAGAGTGGTAAAAAGGGTAGAAGAATGATTGCCCCTCATTTAATATTGATCCCGACAAAAGTTTTACAAAAAAAATGTAAAAAACATAAAAACACTCATGGGGATGGGCGATATAGTTTTAAGATTTGGATTAATCCCAGAAGGAAAGAGGCTTTTGATTTTAGGGATCAAAAAATTGATTTAAGTGAATTTTTAGATAAAAAGGGTTTTATGTTGTTAAATAGTAATTTGTAAATAAATTTTAGTAAAATGAAAAGATTTCAGAAAATTTTTGTAAAAACTGAAACAAGATTAATAATGTTTCTTTTTTATATTGCATCACTGATTCATGTGTTGTTGGCGGGTAAAGGCTTGCGGACTGTCCTTGATGTTCATTTGTTCTTTGTGTTAATTTTTAGTATTTTTTATTTTGGACGACAATTTGTTTGGTTTTTTGTTTCTCCAGTGGTTGCAATTTATCTTCCGTTTCAAAATTATTTTTTGAAGCAATATTTAAGGAAATTTAAACAGAATGAGCCAGCTGAGGTAGTCGTTGTACTTGGTAGGTATAATTGGTATATGCTAGAGGCTTGGATAAAACCAAATTTTTTCAAAAAAGAGATTAAAACACTTGTTGATCTTCTTTATGCAAAAAAACGATCTTTCTCATTTTACTCAAATGCTAGTCTTACTGATGTAGAGATAATAATGAGAGATAAAAACATAAAAGAGGTTTATTTTTTTGGACATGGTGACTCTCATACATTTCAATTGAATACAGATGAAATTTTATTTTATTGTGAATTTAATGATCCTAAATACGAAAAGGAATTTGTACATCAAGTACATTGTGGAACCAAAGAAGGGAAAAGTTTAATCGATTATGTTGTACCTAGGGAAAATAGATCAAAGTGTTTTATGTTTCGTAAATCAATAACTGGTCCAGATATAGTTAAAGAATTTAAGAAGAGAATAAAAGATTCAGTATAAAAGCATTAATATGTTAGGAATTTGTTATTAAACCATAAATTTGTTAGATTGCGATATATTATTATAAAATTTAAATATGTTTAAAGATTATTATCACAATTTAAAGATAGCTAATATAAATAATAAGAAATATATTGTTAAAGCTCTAAATGATAATGTTGTTTTAAAGAAAGAATATCGAGTAATGAAGTTCATTGAGTCTTTAGAAATTTCACCTAAAGTGTCAAAATTGAAAGAAAATGAGATAATAGAGGAATTTATAGATGGTGAAAATTTACATAATACTGATTTAGATGATGTGGTTATTATTAAATTGGCAAATAGTATAAATAAATTACATAAATTAGATTTACCAAAAGAAATACGAGAAATAGTCCAAGATGAATTTGTTGTTGATAAAAAATATCAACCACTGAAGCTTTTCGAATATATTACTGAGGGCATCTCTCAATATATTGACTATAGAAAATTAAAAGATCTTTTTATAGAATATAATGAATATTTAAATACTAAAAATTATAATATGGGGCTTATTCATGGAGATTTAAATCCTGGTAATATACTTTTAAATAAAGAAGGCTTGTTTATTACAGATTGGACAGATTGTAGATATGATATTCTGTCTTGTGATGTTTCTCAATTATTTTATGTATTTGATTTTAAAGAAGAGCAAAAAAAAATGTTTTTGAAAAATTATAGTTCAACGTATATTGATAATACAATATTAGAAATGCATTATTTACTTTTCTTGTTATTTGATTTAAGTGATAATTTTAGAAAAACGAAGACATTGAACGAAGAAATTATAGAGAAAGTTAACAAGATTATCAGGTAGAATACAGATAACTTATTTAAAATAATATTATATGAAAAAGAACAAAATATTATGTATTGCTCCACATCCAGATGATGAGATTCTTGGTTGTGGAGGGAGCTTAATAAAAGCAAAAAAAAATAATTATGAAATTTCTCTTTGCTATTTAAGTTATGGTGAAGGCGCTTCACCAAAATACAGCCTTGATGAACTAAAAAAAATTAGGAAAAACGAAAGCTTAAAGGTATGTGCGAAGCTTGGAGTTAAAAAGACAAATATATTTTTCATGGGGATAGGTGATAATAAGATAAACCATAATAGTCTCAAAGATTTCAAGTCTTTAATGTCAATTATAAGAAAGGTTAAACCCAATGTTGTGTTTATCCCAGACGATAAAGATTTATACAACGACCATAGAGAGGCAGCATTGCTATCAAAAAGGAGTTTAGATATGGCTGGTAGTAATAACTTTTTGAAAAAAAATGAAAATCCTTGGTGGGTTGATAATGTTTTAGAATATGAGGTTTCTAGACCTTTGAGTGATTTTCAATATTCAGTAGAAGTTTCGGAAGAAATTGATGATAAGATTAGTTTATTGTCTCTTTATAAATCACAAACAAAAAAAGAAGGCAATGTATCTGATCTAGTGAGTGATAAGGCTAGATATTTATCTGGATATAGAGCGGCTTTCAGCGTAGGCGAATATAGAGAAGTCTTTAGGGTTTATAGAGTTGATGGAATATTATGAGCTTTAATCAAATACTTGAAATCTCAATAATTTTATTTTTAGCAACTTACTTTTTAAAAGGAAGCTTTGAATTTTTTAATTTTTTAAAAGCATTAAAATTTATATATACAGGGGAAAATATAGAAAAGGTGAAAGACGAAGATGATTTGCCTTTTATATACGTGTTGTTACCAGTTCTTAGAGAACAAAAAGTTATAGAGGGAACTATAGAAAAATTCTTAAAAATTAACTATCCTTCTTCAAAGTATAAAATAGTTGTAATAACAACAGAGAAGGAAATTTGTGAAAAACAAAAAAATAAAGGGAAATTAAAATTAATGGCTAGTAAACTTTCGAATAAGTGTACTGTGGATAATTTTATTGAATCATATTTAGGAATTTTACCTGAGAATAAATTAAGAGAAGTTCATAACCATCTACATGGGAAGCAATTCGAACGTGTGTTTAATGAGCTAGAAAAAGAATATGATAATCATCCTACTACAATTGATTTAATTAATGAGTTAAGGGGAAAAAACCAAAATGCTAACTTAGAAATTATTCATTATCCTTATACAAAGGGTGTAATGGCTCATCAATTAAATTTTGCTGGTGAGTATTTGTTAAGAGATCAGCAAAATGAAGAACGATATATTTGTATTTATAATGCCGACTCAGAAATTGATCCCGATTCATTTTTAGAGGTAAGTGATATTATAAAAAAAAATAAGGATAAAGATTTCGTTATCCAACAATCAGCTCTGTTTTTGAAAAACTTCAAAAGAATAAATCAAGGATTGGTTAAATTTTTTATCTATGCTGGTGGTTTGTTTCAATCATATTGGACATTCTCCGTTGAAATACCAAGAATAATTAAACAAAATTTAACTATAACAAAAAAGAAGGTGAAACTTGCTCATTGCGTTGGTCACGGTTTGTATATAAAATTGAAACTTTTCAAAGAAATGGGGATGCTTCCTTTGGAAACCATGAATGAAGATTTAGCTTTTGGGTTTAAGCTATCTGCAAATAGAATCCCAATTTATCCTTTAAGAAGTTTAGAGATTGGTGATACCCCAGAAACTTTTAACAGTTTGATTAATCAGAAAAAAGTTTGGTTTTATAGTTATATAGAGTACTATAAAGCAAGGATAATGTCACTCAGAAAAATAAATGAAAAAGAATTAGTTAACAACCTTTTTATCCAAGGAAGTATTTATGGTTTTATGTGGCTTTTAAATTCATATTTGATAATTTTGCCATTGCTTTACGGCTTTATTTATAAAGACTTTATTTATCTTTGTATAGTATTTATATTCTTACTATTGTTTAATTTTATTCCTTATTATTTGTTGATAAGAAGAGTTAATAATAGTGGGATTTTAAATAACTCCGATATTACTTTTTCTCTTAAAGAGGAAATCTTTTTATCCTTTTTTTCTGTATTGATATTTTTCACAGATAGTTTAGGACCTACAATATCTTTGTTTGAAAGGTTGAAAAGTATTTTAACAGGTAAGGAAATATATAAAAAGAAAACTGAAAGATAATGAAAATAAAAAAAAGTGAAATTGCCAGATTCTATAAAAAATTTAGTTATGATGAAACTAAAGATCTTCCTAGTGCAAGTTTTTTGTTTGTAACAAGGAATAGATCTCCATATGCTGATTTTAATAAAAATCCTTTAGCTTGGTCGATATTATCTCTAATGAATGGAAATAGTAGTTCTATAAATGAAATAATAGTGGTAGATGATGATTCTACTGATTATACATTTGCTACAATAGAGAAACTCAGAAATCATGTAACTTGTCCTATAAAATATTTTAAAAATAAAAAAAGAAAAGGTTGTTCGTATAGTCGACAGGTTGCTATAGAAAAATCTTCTAACGAGTTTATTTTTATGGGAGATGATGATTGTTTGTACAATAAGGATTTTGTAATGGGAGCGTTAGCGAGCTATTTGGATATTATGGATAAAGATAAAAGTATAGCAGTTCTTAATTTACCAGTATATGAAAGAAGTACCCATCCCAAAGATGTTGAAAAAAAAGAAAATATTGGTAAATGGGGAATAGAAGAAGTTCATTTTTATCATAATTTTGATAAATTTCCAGCTGAGTATATAAACGATCCATTATATTTACATAATGGAGAATTAGCCCCATTTAAGATTGATATAATATATGGTGTTAATTTATCTTATAAGAAATATATTTTAGATGTTGGTGGATATGATGATTTATCAATGTGGGATAATGATTATTCAGAACACATGGAATTATCATATAAATTAACAAAAAACAATTATTCCATATATCACCAATCAGACCCTAGATTTAGTTCAATACATTTAAAGTATGGTGCTATCTCTAAAGATAAATTTGACAAAAGGAGTTCTAGCGTTGAGTTTAGCGGGTTGAAATATAATTTAGGGGAATTGGTTGGTTATTCTCAGATTAATAAAGAAAACACAGGGGCTAGAATAAATAATTATGATTTTTATATAAATCAAATTGGATCCTTTTTCTCATTTTATGTTAAAATATCAAGAGAGTTGGGAGTTAAGTTTGCCCTAAAAGAATATGATAATTTTGTGTTAAATAATCAAGTTTTTTCCACAACTCCATCTCAGATATTTGGTTTAATTGATAGAGAAGACATATTTAAAAAAGCAATTAACAAAGGGATAGAAATCTCCACTAAGCAAAAAAGAGAAAATTATCGTGATGTAGCTAAAACAATATTTAGTAAAGTTCAAATATGATAAATGAAAAAAACATTTTTGGTAATTCTGTTGAAGGTGAATCTTTTGTTGGTAAGTCTACCGCTCTAGAAAGAATTAAAGATATAAAAGATCTTAGAGAGCATGGGATAATAATAGTTCCTGAATATTCAGTTATGGGAAATTTCATGCCGTTTCCAAGAGAATCATCTACAAGCTTAAAGAAATCAATTCAAAGGATAATTGATATCGAAAAAAAGAGAACAGATTATTTGGTTGATGGGATGAGCAAGGACGAAAATTCACTTGTAATGTTTGATAGAGGGCCAGTGAGTTGCATCGCTTTTGAATATGCAGCTGAAAAAGCTGGTTTTAAGGGGGCTGCTTTGTGGATGGCAGATGCTTTCCAAAAAGAACTTAATGATAATAATATTATTGTGCCAGTTGGTAATATCCACCTTACTGCATCAGAAGAGGTTATAGAAGAAAGAAAGAAAAATCATTTGTTAAAAGGACATGGTGATATTATTTCCTTTTTAAAAGATCCGGATGTTGTAAGGAATTTAAACGAGGCATTTGAACTTTACGGCAAGTCATTGCCTGAACAATTATTTCTGTCATTAAAAACTGATGGGGAGACCCCAGAAGAAGTAGGGGCAATGATATTGCAGTTTATTAGAAATCAGGGCCAGGAAGTTGAAGGTCATATTCCAGATTTTGTGGAATATGCTGAAAATTTATTAATGAATAAAGGATAGTTATGTTAATAGATTCACACACACATACTCATTATTCTCACGGTGATTCGGAAGTTTATAGAATGGTAGAAAATGCTATTAAAAAAGGAATGGATGGCATAGGATTTGCTGAGCATTTTCATTACGATTTTTTTAGTGATATGGGGCTTCCCACTGTCGGAGGTAGGGAAGTAGATGGTACTATTTTTGAAAACTTTAAGATGTATTATAAAACAGTAGAAAAAGCAAAGGAAGATTACAGAGGGAAAATAAAAATAACTTTGGGGGTTGAAGTTGATTACTTGGAGTCAAAGAAAGAAGATATAAAAAAAGCATTGGAAATAAAACCGTTCTTAAATGATTATAAGGAAGAAAATCCAGAAAGAAAATTTGAATTTGATTTTATTATGGGATCAGCACATTTTATTGGTGAACCACTTAAATATTTTTCTGACTATAAAGAAAAAGGAGATGATTGGTTGATTTCTGAATATTTTTCTTCAATAAAAAACTTAATTCGATCAGACCTTTTTGATGTAATTGGACATCCTGAGTTGATAAAGTATTTTATTGAAAAGAAATTTGCTTATTACAGTAACCACATTGAGGAAATAGTTGATTTGTTAGCAAAGCATAAAGTTGCTGTTGATTTAAACACTGATTATCTCAGAGACTCAAAAACTGGTGAGATTGAAAAATCAAGACTTAATCCTGGGGTAGAGATGTTGTCTTTATGCAAAGAGAAGGACATTCCTATGATAATTGGTAGTGATGCCCATTCTCCAGAAAAGTTGGCAAAGAATTTTAGTGAAACTTTCAAAATCTTAAAAAAGCTAGGGATAAAGCATCTTTCTTATTTTGAAAATAGAAAATTAGTCGAATATAGAATTGGTTAGATAATTATATTTTCTTTTGAGTGCTTTCTAAAAAATAACATTCCTTTTTACTACTGTCCTATTTGTCCCACTTTCTAAAATTAACCCCGACCGAGACACGTCATTTTATCTAAAATAAGTACTCCAAAAGCCCTTGTAAAGTCGCTATATATTTGGTTCTAGACCGAGCAGGGGAGCACAAAACAAAATGGCTAGCTTTATGCTAGCTTTTTTGTTTTGT